>Ga0209919_1000827_pt1 | contig 15367 bp, 31 predicted proteins | sample SalPon2A_C_D2_MG_FD_185721 | JGI IMG/M metagenome (GOLD analysis project Ga0209919, IMG submission 185721) | Soil microbial communities from South San Francisco under conditions of wetland restoration - Salt Pond MetaG R2A_C_D2_MG (SPAdes)... | ecosystem: Environmental > Terrestrial > Soil >... | reverse complement strand
CTCCACGGTCATGACCAGTACAGCAAAACCCAGACCGGCCGCGATCATATACCGCTTGCGCAGCGGTTCTTCGTGGTTGCTCATTCAGTTTCTGTCCCCTCGATTTCAGCCCGTATAGCCTCGGCGCGTTCAACGCATTTTTGCCAGACACGATCGGGGCAAGCTGCGATGTCCAATTCCTTGCATTGAGCAATCCAGTGTTCGCCTTCTTGGAAAAATGCTATGGTGAGTTTCATGCGGCTTCCTTTGGGCCGGTTATGATTTTGGAGCGGGGCATTCTTCCTCACTTAAACGCTTCTGGAGCTCGTCATCAACAATCTTGTGCAGGCGTTTGAGGGCGACGAGTTCTTCCTTCTCGCCGATGCAGTTGCGCTCGCTGATGGCATCCTTTATCAACTCTTCGACGCTGACGTTTGCAAAAGGCTCTTCGCCGAAAAAGATCGTGATTTCGATTTGCGGATCATCGCGGTGACGGTTAGAATGGTACCAGCAGACCATATCCATATTCGCGATGCAGTCGCGGTAGGCTTCCTGAACCAGTCGGCGCATGTCCATTGAGCTGCGCCTCTCGATAGTGCGGATCTCGTTCATCAGTCGCCAGCGACGATCATCGAAGTCGAGAAGGTCAATTGCACCATCGGTGAATTCCCGTGAGCGGATGGCCTGCTTGAGATCGACGAAGGTGCGGTCAATCTTGAATTCTGTTCTGCTCATTCCCCTTGCTCCTTCTTAGCCTTGATCATCGCCCTGTACGTCTGCAGGAAGCCCCGGCATTCCGGTGCCCAGCTTTTCCAGATCGGTTCCGGATTGAAGCCGCCGCGCATTTCGTCGGGGTCATGACCTGCCTGTTTGCACAGATCGCGGGCCATCGCTTCTACAAGGGCGTCTTCGTCAGGCATCCTGTTTCCCTTCGAGAGTGGAGCGGGCGCTTTCCACCCAGCTTGGCAGAGGAATATTCACCGGAATCTTATCGTGGGATTTGAGCGCGGCGCGAAGGCAGGGCCGGATGTGGATCTGCTCGGGATATGCCAGTCGATGAAAACGCCGATCTTCTGGGTTTCGCTCATGCTGCCTCCTGCTGTCTCTGCGTTTTCCGCCGCGCCCGCTTGTCCAGCCGCGCCTGCGCATGCTTGCGGTCCTCATCCGTAATCATCGCAACATCGTTGCCATCCAGATCGTGCCGGTGCTTGCCGTTCACGATCCGGTACAGATACGGCGTTAAACCTGTCCATTTCGCGAACCATATGCTAAGCTGGTCAGCGTCGGCTTCGGGGTACTTCGCCGCCAGATCAGCGTGTATCCCGATCTTGAAAACCCGCTTTCCGTGACTCTGGAAAATCTTCGGCAGATCGGTAACCTCGATGCCGAGGATCGCCGCCAGTTCCTGAAGATTGCGCGCATGGTATTTGATTGCCTTGCGCTGACCTTTCGTGAGTTCCGCTACGTTGTTCATACCCTTGCCTCCTTCACAATCCGCCGTAAATCAGCTTGTAAATTCTTCAATGATCGTCGGTCGCTGGGAGATCCGGGAACAACATACTGAAACTCCCGTCCCCCGATCTCTCCGATCAACCGGGGATGCTTGCGGCCTTTCTGCTCGATCCTCGGGGACTGGATGCCGACATGCTCGGCTATGGAGCAGATGGTCCGGGATAAACGGGTCATCGCGGTTCACCAAGTTTGCTGTTGCGGCCGACGCCGTATCCCACCGTGGGACCGTGCTTACGCTCCATAGCAGCGTGGATGAGAGCGACGATCCTTTCGAGGATCTGATCTGTGGTGGCGGTGGCGTCTAGGGTCATGCGGCATCCTCACCGCTGTCGTCGCGTCCCTGGACTTCCCTGGATATCGCAATACAGCGATCAATCTTGGCCTGCATGCTGTCGAGTGCGTGCCATATGTCCTCGCGAATGGTCATCATCTCCTGATGAACCATCTTCTGTCGGAGCCTTTCCTCTACGCGCACCGTATTGTATCGTGCCAAGTAAAACCGTTGTGCTTTGTTGATAATTATCATGACTGATTCATTTCCACAGATTTTACTTCGTTATTTCCTATCAGGCCGTTGAGTCTGCTAAGCTTTATTCTCAATGTCCGCTTGACGATCCGGACGCCAAATCCCTCGCCTTCCGCCAACCGCTTCAAGGCTTCGAACTCCCTGCATCCATCGGTGCGAATGCGGTCAATCTCATTCCGGTTCGGCAAGCGCCGATTATTTGCGATCCATGAATGGAGGGTGATTTGCCAGTTTCCGGCGCAGGCTTCGTGAGCAAATTCGCTCCGGACGAACATCTTGTCCGCAAGATCAAAATCCGGTTCGTCATCGCGCTTTTCGGATTTCCTGCGAACCGGTCTGCTCTGCTTCCACTCGATCCGGCGGCGCGCATCGGCGCAGGCTTTCACACAATCCGGCAATTCGGGAATGTAGCGGTGCGTCGCTGGCGTCGAAATGATCGTATTTGCACCCTCCTCCAGCACTTCGTCGCTGTAGACATCAAGGCTCCGCGCATAGGTCGCGATGAAGCCTTCGGGGTCCGGGACATCCGGCACCAACTTCACTGTCAAAACAGGTTTCAGAAATAATTTCCGTGAGTTACCCATTATTCACTCTCCAATAACGCCATGACTTCACGCTGTCTTTCCCGCCTTTGCTCGGAAAAGCTTTTCGAATTTCCCGGTGGCGCGCGGCCTTCCGGCATTGGGGCTTCCCGCGCTGCCTTGGCGTCGGCCACGGCCTCGGTGAAGTAGCTCCACGATTTGACGGACCCCGGCCGCATCTTGTGCGCTCGGGCTTTCACGGCTGGCAGGATGTCGAGTTCGAGATCACAGCCGCTCTCGATCCAGTTGATCGGGTCGGACAGAATGAGCACTTTCGGCGCTACCGCCGGGTTGGCCATTGCGCCGTTCGCGGCTTCGAAAAGCTTCGTTTCCAAAATATCCAGATCGACGCGTTTGCGCGTGTCCAGTGTAGTAATTGTTATCTTTGTTTCTTTGTTAAGGTGTGGTTGTTGATTGGTGGTTGATTGGTCGTTAAGCTGGTTGGCTAGGTGGTCGTCAAGCTCTTTCAGGGTCTGATAAATGTTGTAATTACAAAGAGTTATAACGTTTGCATAGTGGGCGCGCTTTTGGGTGTTTGTTTGGTTGCTGGACGTGTGGCGAGATTGTGGCAACATGCGCGCGATCATCTCGGCATCTTCTAACTTTTTGAAAAACCAGCGGACTTTGTTTTCCGTCCAACCCCATCTTTTCGCCAGCCACGCACGCCCCGCCATAAGCTGACCGCGCTCGATCAGCATCACCTTTCCCTTGTTGTTGACCTTGCGGTCTTTGTAGTTCGCTTCGCAGATCAGATCGAACCATGCATCGGTCTCGCTGATTGGTCCGTTGCGCGGCGTGCCGTCCGTGTGAAGGAATCCGACGATCTCGTGAAAGCGGAGATCGCGGTCGATGGCTACCCAGTTGCCCGGTGTCGGTCCACCGTTGTCGCCGATCTCAGCCATTGCTCGCCTCCTGCCCGTAAGCGGCGCTATTGTGCCCCTGCCCGATGTCAGCCATTGGTGCCTCCTGAAAGCCGCCCGCGCTGAACGAAGAGATGTGCAAGAATGGCCATAGCCGCGTCCTTTTCCATGTGGTGGCCATCCACCATTCCGTTGCGCCAGCCGTGCCAATATGATTTGCTGCGGTTGCCGCCGGGTTCCGGTTCATTGGCGCGGCCGTCGAAGTATCCCTCGATCACATCATCGCTGTTCAGCGTGTCGAGTTCTTCCAGCGTCATTACGGGAAAGCGTTTGATCTCAGCCATTTGTGCCTCCTTTCGCGGGAGCACGAAAACTTTTTAGCCGACCGCAGTTACATCCATCCGCTTCAGGACTATCAATGCAAACGGCAAGAAGATCCCAGTCCGGGCAGAAGTGAATACCTGGACAAGTTTCGAGATCTGGACCCTCGATCGCTCCGAACCTGTCGCAACGGGCAAGCGTCTTGCGCTGTTCTTCGGTGAGTTCAGCCATTGGCGCCTCCTTTGCCTGAGAGCCGCTTCGCATACTCCTTGCCTACAAAGTTAACGCCGCCTATAATTTGCTCTGGGAAAATCCCGCGGCGACAGTTCGGACAGCACGGCACCATGTTGCGCTTGCGCCAAGCTTCATCCATAACTTTTGCGGCGCGGGAGCGAATGGTAAACGCCTCTACTTCCTTGATTTTCTGTTCACGGTTGTTCAGGCGCTTCCAATAGGCGTCAGCCCGCTCCGCAAGCATCTTGAAGGCGTCGAATGGCTCAACATCCTGCTCACAATCCTTGCACCAGATGCGCCGCTCTTTTGGGTCGTAGACCAGAGATGCGTGCCCACACGATGATGCTGGCCTCCGCGTGACCCCCCTGGCAACACGGAGATCTTCAATCTGAACGACATTCAAGCCGTAGATGAAATCCTGCTCTTCGATCGGTATGTCAGCCATTGGCGCCTCCCAATCCAAAATATCCGTTATCCTCTAGGAACTTATAGCCTTTTGTGGTAAGCTTGACTTCAGTCCACGGATAGATTTTTGGAGTGGCGATCATGTAGCCGTTATCGATCAGACGCTGGACGGTTCTGGCGATCACCTGGTTGTCGGTGGCCTCGAAATTCGAGAACTCTCCGGACTGCGCCAGATGGTTGAGGACGAACGCCGGATCGCGCTGCTCTTTGCGCTTGAGGTCGATGAGGCCGGTGTCGAATGTATCAATGTGGATGTGATGATTGTGCCTAGCCATTGTCCCCTCCCTGAATGCGATTTACGAGGTTGCGGAGGGCGCGAAGACGACCGGCTGGCACGAGGACAGGTTCATTGTCTTCGAGGGGTTCCTCGTAAAGCTCCTGATGCTGCTCTTCATCGAAGTTCAGATTTTTAAGGATCGGCTCCGCTGCCTCTATGAGGGCTGGGAGGCCAAGAGACGCCAGAAGGAGATCGGCGGGGATATCGACGGCGGCTTCTCCATTCTCGGTATCGGTGCGGTCGGCTATCTCAGGATGATCCTGAAAGCTTGTCAGGGTGCCGATGATCGTAAAGCTTCCCCCGTCTTCAGATCTGTAGACAGCGGGGCATGATACGCTGATGTCGCAACGATGCTGCGGGGCGGTGATGTTTATGAGCTTGCTCATGCTTCCCCTCCCTGATGATTGGTTGAGAGGATGGCTTCGACACGATCAATTCTCTTGCCGATCCAGGCCATTACCGGCACAGCCATCGAGTTGCCGAGAGCCTTGTAGCGGGGGCCGTCTGCCGCCCAACCGTTACGGTAAGGGATCAGCGTGTAGTCATCCTCAAATCCCTGAAGGCGTTCGCACTCCCTGACAGTAAGCCGCCTGACTGCCGCACCTACATTCACAGCCACCTGCCCGCCAGCATTCGCGTGGCTGCCGTCATGGCCCATCGCGCGCAACGTCGGCGCTAGCTCTCCGGCATCAGCCCCGTGATCCTTGCATGAGAAGGCCACAGCGTGCCTGTCACGCCCCGTAAGCGTGAACATGGCGTCACCAGCCTGCCCGATGCCTATGCCGTTCTGACGCTTCTCTCTGACCGCCTGAACGGATTGGATGGGGACGGGGACAAGCGGCGTCCCGCGCCCGGTGCCGTCCTCGCTGGCGTCAAAGCCTTCGCCGCGCAAGGCGTGGGTGACGTAGGTCTCCAGCGTCTCGTCATGGCTATCGTTGGGCTTCCCAAGCAAGGTTCTGGCCACGAACACACCGGCACCACCGTTGATGTGCTGGTCTTCAAGCCCTTGCTTGGTGCCGAAATGCGCGTTTAGGGTCGGCACGATATCAGCGCAATGCTGAATCAATCCTCCGTCACAGTCGAAATCGGTTCCGAGTCCGCCGCCGCCCTTAGTGCGTGCGCTAATTGTGGGGGCAAGGTCTTTCCGCGCTTTTCGGCTCGGCGGAGGATTCCACGACAGGCTTTCGCGCTCAAGAAATACCGCTGCGGCAGGTCGCCAGTCTCCAAGATATCCGACAACGAACACACGCTTGCGTCGCTGGGCCAATCCGAAATATTGTGCGTCCAGCACTCGGTAGAAAAACCCATACCGGAGTTCGACCATGCCCCCGAGGATGGAACCAAAATCCCTTCCTCCGTTTGATGACAGGACGCCGGGGACATTCTCCCAGACCAGCCAGCGGGGCCGTGTGCGCTCAGCAAGCCTAAGAAATTCGAGGGCCAGGTTGCCACGGTCGTCAGCCAGTCCGCCGCGCAATCCCGCGATCGAGAAGCTTTGGCAGGGCGTTCCTCCGACAAGAAGGTCAATTGTTCCGACATCTTCGGCCTTGATTGTGGTAAAGTCTCCGTGGTTGGTGACTTTTGGGTAATGGTGGTCGAGAACCGCGGACGGGAATTTGTCGATTTCGGCAAAGCCCGCAGCTTCCCATCCGAGCGGCTTCCACGCGACGGTTGCGGCTTCAATTCCTGAGCAGACACTGAGGTACCTCATTGCACACCTCCAACCGGAGCAAAAGGCTCACGGGTTGATACAGATGGAATAGGGGCTGAGAGACTCTCAGGAAGCCGTACAGCGCCGAACTCGGAGACGGCGGCATGAGCCATCAGATCGTAAGAACTGCCCCTGTACGCCCCTATATGGAGCTTGAAGAGGCGGAAGAGATAAATGGCGTGGTCGGCGTCGTAGACTTGATCCAGCCAGTCACGGATGATGGTGCGGCGATTGTCGCGCGCGGTCGGCGCGGCGTTGACCTTCGCCTGCCATGCTGATGTGCTCCGGCGTTCATAGGCCGGCGAGTCTATGATAGCGGCGTCAAGTGTCTCGTCGTCAAGAATGCTGATGTTGACAGTGGCAAGATTTGCCTTATTTCCGGCTTGAACTCGTGGTTTATTAGCGCTATGTAGTGTTTGCATGGTTGTGCTGCCTCATCTTCTTGAGGTTTGTGTTAGTACCTGCTGAAAACTGATCTGGCGGATCACGTCTTCAGCCTTTGGCTTGGTCAGCCCTGAAAGACTCAACTCAACAAACAGATTTGTGGATGGTCCCCTTGTCGCGAAGGGGGCCACCAAAACTTCATGCGTCAGAAATCACCGGCGGCAACCTGGGCACAGGCAATGCCGTTTTCACGCCACATCGTCACGACAGACGCTCGATCGTCAAAGACCAGATCAGGTTTCATGTCGCACTCATCCAGCCACATCTTTTTCAGATCATGATCTGGCGTGTGGTCGCCTTCCTGACGGCACCGGAACGGAACATGGCTGATCCCGTGAGTTGCCAGCCATGCCTGCGTCTTATCGATCACTTCAGCCGAACGACCGGACCAAATTTCGACGCGATTTCCTGTGGCCGCGAGAACTTGTAGGATGCGGGCGACCTGCCAATACAGATCATCCTTATCGCAGGCGGCGAAGAAGCTACGCCAATCCTTCTCGCCAACCGGCCGCGCAACAAAGTGCTGGCGGTGCTCATTCAGCGCGAGCGTGCCATCAAGGTCGAACACCACAAACATTGATCTGGTAGTCATGCTGCTCTCCGCCTCCCATCGGCTGACCGTATGACAGCCCCATAGACGACGCCCTTGGAGTTGCGCGCCCTGTCTACAAACTCACCGATGAAGCGACCGAAATGATTTTTTCCGACTGGGTTCTCGTTGTTGTCACGGCACCACCTGCGGAAGTCAGCGTAGATGTCACCGCCAGCCGTGCCGCCTGATTGGTGCCCAGCCTTTTTGGTCAAGACGATCTGCGCTGACGACGCTGTTGTATCCAGACGTTCATCGACGTAAGCGCTGACCAGCGCACGGTTTTGACGATCGATGATCTCTTTCTTCCGGCGTTTTTCATCCCGCTTGCTGACGGCAGGTTCATAGAGGTTGACGACGTTTTGCGGTTGCTGTTCAGTGCCGTCAGGCTTGCTTTCAGGCTCTGCAAGGGGCGTGCCTCCATCGTCAGGCGCTGGCGTGGGTGCAGGCGGTTCCGGCGTCTCCGTGACGGCAGGTGTCGCATACTTTACAGGAAGCGTCAGGGATGGCGTGTAAGGCTTACGGGGGATGATGGCAGGGGCAATCTTGCGGCGCGTCTCCGGCGCGTAGCCGACGTACAGCGACAAGGCCAAAAGCATCTGCGTAAAGCCAACGATCATCGCCACGATGATGCCGGTCCAGTCATAGACGCTGCCGCCAAAAACCTTTTGCGCCAGGATGGCCGCTGACGCTATGTTGCGGTTGACGCTGGTCTCTATTACCGTCGCCGCGCTCCACACCGTGGATTCAAGCTCTCCGGCTTCCTTGGCGGCTTCAAGCTCTGCCGTCAGGTCCAGATAGTTCCGGCAGTACTCTCGACTAGCAGGCAGCGTGGCGTCAGTGCATTGTACGGTCTGGGTCCATAGCGGATCAATTCGCTCTTTCGCGATCAGGGCATCAAGCTGTGGCGCGGTCCTGACGCCGGCAAGGTTCTCGTAACGCTCCTTGCGCTTATCGCTGACGACAGCGCGTGCCTCGCTGACGGCATGCTCACGTTGGAAATCAGCGTTGATCTGCTCTATGGTGCTTGACCAGTAAGAGGTTTCCAGCACGGTGTGCACCAGAATGCCGCCAATCCCGAGGGACAGTGCAGCAAAGCCCGTCAGCCACGCTCCCGTCTGAAAGCTCCGGCGCGCGTAGACGAGACCGATCGACCCGACAAACGCCGCCAGAATGATGATGGCAAACAGCACCGGCTGATTTGCCGCAAGGCTCTGTGACATCAGGACGATCAGTCCGAACATGGCGATATAGACGCCGGTCCACACAAAGCGCCTGACGGCAAGAGCGAAGTTGAATTCCTTGAAAAACTGCAACATTTGACTTTCCCCGACTTGTGGTAGATACTTGATCGGATTTTACGGGGACGCATTACATTGAGGGTATTCACGAGCCGGGGGCTGGCGGGCCATCCCGGCTTTCGCTTTTTCAGGCACTGACGAGATACTTCTTTGCCAATGGCTTCGCGGTTTCACTCGCATTGACGATCGTTGGCGCTACAGGCACGACGAAATCCTCCCGCAGTTTGCGGAAGTGGCCACGACGCCAGTGCATTCTTGGGCTTGTGCGAAATGACTCCGCTGCTTCACGCTGTACCTGACGGAATTCCGGCCTAACCCGAATGATGCGCCGCTCACCGATTGGCTCCCGGCCTTGCTTCTCCCGTTTCCGGTTCAGCCTTTCCGGAGCAGGTACGGTCGTTGCCTCGATCTCCTTGGACATCAGCAGCGTTGCCGCGCCGAGCGTGAAGGCGATGACCTTCTCAATGGCGATGTTGAAATCTTCGTATGACCAAGGCCGTCCGGTCGTGCGAGACCGGTGCGTTCCGTCTGCGGTTAGCGATTTCCAGTCGATCCAGCCGGTATTGTCATCATGCTTCATGCGAGCCCAAAGCAACGGCACGCCGCTGATGCGGACGCCGTCCTGAGTCTGCATCGGTCCGAACGTGAACATATGGACGCCGTAATGCCCCTCTATCTCGTCCTCAACGGCGAGAATTGCGGTTTGCGGCAAGACGGATGCCGTCATGAAGACAGCCCGAAACGGGAGGCCGAAAAGCTGGCGATCAAAAAGCTGATTGCCGAATTCGATATGCTCTTCGCCCGGAGCGGATTGCCCATATTCGAACGACACGGCATGCTTGAGCAGTGCCTTGATATTTGGCCAAAGCTGCGGAACGAAGAAGTCACCCAGCTTTTCACCGAAAGCGTCCTCAACCTTCGTCATGTCCTCAAGCACGCCGTGTGGTGTCATGGGAGCCTCTGCGGCTTGAACAGAGCGCGATTGATGGCCATGAAAGCCTCCTCAACGTGAGTGCGTCCGATGGCAAGCCATCGCTGGTCAACGTCAGCGCGAGCTTTCAGAGCATCAAGCTGTTTGAGAACAGTTTCTTCGAGCTGCTTGTTTTCATTCACAGTCTTGATTATGTCGTCAGACTGCGCCGTGTACCCTGCTACGGGCATAGGTTGGTGATCTGTCATTTTCTCATTCTCCTGTAGGAAGCAGGCTCGTAGCCGCATCCAGATATTCAGTTACGCCGTAGATAATCGCTATGACGGCAACGCCGATGGCGAGATAGACGGCCCATCTGGGGATGTATGAAGGCATTGGTCATTCTCCTGTTCAGGCGTTGCGCTTCTCGACATCGGTTAAAGTTTCACCCCAGCCTGAGAAGCAGAACTCAGCGTCAACACCAGTCACTTTCTTGAATGCTTCCTCAACGGCTCGGCTCATTGGTAAATCTGACCCGCCGGGAAGCGTTATTGAAGCACCTGATTTGATGCCAATCTTGCATCCCCAGATTGGATCTTTGCGAACGGATGCTGTATCAAGCCGTTCAACTTCGAAGCCTTGGTCTTCGAGAAGCTTTTCAAGTTCTTCTGTATCGTCGCTCGCCATTCTCGTATCTCCTTGTTAGAGCCCGGACGACCGTATTGCCGTCCGGGCTGGCCCCCGGTTGTTAGAAGCTGTTGATCTTGATCTTCAGATCCATGAGGATCTTATGCTCGTCACGCTCGCTGACGATGTTCAGCGTCGGCGTGTTGGCAGTCGTCTCTTCGCCAAGGTCTGTGTAGGTGTACTTTGTGCCGACGAAGATGTTATCAGTCACTGCATATTCAGCGCCGCCGCCAATCGTCCAGCCTTCGTAATCAGCTTCATCGTAGTCAGCCTGGGTATAGCCAGCGAGGCCGTACACCATCATACGGGGATCAACCAGGAAGCCGATGCGGCCACCAACCGTCCAGTCGTTGTTTTTGGCGTTGATGTCCGACCAGTTGTAATCACCGAAGACACCGACGACGACGCGCCCCATCTGCTTGTCGAAGCCAAGCTGGAAGCCGCCTATGAGGCCGCTGTCGGAACTGTCCGTGACGGTCTTGGTGGTCACATCATGGGCGTCTACGGCTGGATCGAACCCCGTAGTCTGGGTATAGCCCTCATCATGTACGACTGTTCCAAACTCGCCACCATCAGGGCCAAATACAGCTTCATTGCAACCTTCTTCGGTGTTGTTGGTCGAGATAAAGCTAATGGATTTTATGATGGATAGAATTCCATCATCATCCGGATCATCATCGTCCCGATCAAGAACTTGCTCGCCTGATTTTTCCAATAAGTTGTAACACTGTGACGGCACCGCATCAAAGCTCTCGGTACTTAGCGTCGTCACTCTCTGCGATGCGATCCCATAGCCGAACTGGCCACCGGCAAAAAAGCCCGTCCAGTTCACCGCAGTTCCCTGCGGGGCTGGATCGTTGAGGCCATCGAGTAAATCCGTGGCGTTTGCGGGAGCCGAAAATGCCAAAAAACCGGCGGCAATTGCGGCGAAAGATGTTGATGTCAAGCTCTTCATGAGTTATAGTCTCCGTATTCCTAAGTTGCGTGACACTATTGCCACATGTACCCGGCGTTTGCCCCGCCGGGATCTCGTTAAAACGGTATGCAGCCACGGTGCGAACTCAGGATATTCCTGCGCTTGCAGTCGGGGCATCGAATGAACGGGACGGCTAAAGAAAAGTGGCGGCAGTACCAGTTCCGGCGCAGCCACCTCCACCAACTTCCAATCGCGCTCATAGGCTTTCCTCCAGATCGAGCTGCTTTTCAGGAGCAGTCGTTTCCACTTGTGCGAATAGGGGAGCGCTTGATTGAATCCGGCGCTCTGCCATCGCTGCGTATTCGGGATTGAGTTCGATAAGGATGGCGTTGCGGCCGAGCTTGTCAGCAACGAGTCCGGTTGTTCCAGCGCCGCCGAAAGGATCGAGGATCATGTCACCAATTCTCGATCCCGCCTTTATGCAGGTCTCAGGTAGATCTGGTGGGAACGTCGCGAAATGCGCTTCAGAATATGGTGCCGTGGCAATCGTCCAAACATTGCGCTTATTGCGCCCCTCGCGACTTGCAAGCGTCGCCGTCGTGGTTACGTGTCCAGAAATGCCTGGATCACCACGGCGTACCGGCTCGTGCTTCTTACGGTCGGCCCATGACGACAGAACCCGCTGTTCGGAATCCTCCCGGATGGCATCGGCGTCGTAGAAATACTGCTGCGATTTGCTCAGCAGCCAGATTTTCTCATGCGATGATGTAGGCCGGTCCTTGATAGACTCCGGCATCGGATTTGGCTTAAACCAGATGATCTCCGAACGAACCCACCAGCCAGCCTCCTGCAGAGCAATCGCCAGCCGGTTCGGGATCATGCAGAGATCCTTGGCCTTCAGGACGCCGCCGACGGTCGAGAACGGCTTGTCGCGGAATGTCCGGTCATCCTTGCCTGCAGCCTTCGTATCGGCGGCAGAGCGGCCATTGACAGACGATGCGTAGCAGTCGCCATAGTTCAGCCAGAGCGTTCCATCCTTGCGGAGAACGCGGTGGACTTCGGCGAACACCGCCACCATCTTGTCGATATGTTCGGATAGCGTTGGCTCAAGTCCGAGCTGGCCTTCAACGCCATAGCACCGGAGTCCCCAATACGGAGGCGATGTCACGACGCACTGCACGCTCTCATCATCAAGCTGAGCGAGTCCTTCGAATACGTCGGCATTGATGATGCGGACTGTCATACGACCTCCCCGGCCTTCCGCCATTTCTGCGGCGGGGATTTGCGTTTCGCGAGCTGCTGATTTTTGGGAAGCCGCGCCAGTTCCGTTTCAACGTCCCGCTCAAGACGTATCTTCCCCGTAACCGGGTCTGTATGTTCTATTGATGGATTGCCGTTTACGATGACGCGCTTTGCGTTTGGGGGGAGCTTTTTCATGCCGCACGCTCCCGGCGTCTTTCACACTCCACCGCAGAAATCGAATTGGCCACAGCTTCGCGAGATGCACGAAGTTCCTTGGCAATCTCGGCAATGAAAAATCCATTGTCGTACATGGCGAGCGCCGCTGGCACATAAAGCGGATCAAGCGTCGGTCTAGTCGTCACTTTCGGAAGGAGCTTCCGCTCAAGACGCTGAACTTCGCGTTCACAGGCTTTGCAGAAGGGCTTCAGCCGATCTCTCGTTCCGGGATGCGGGTAGAAAAATTCCCCCGTCTGCGGAAAGGCTTGCTTGCAGCGGTTGCAGGTCTTGAGAGGCATGAGTCGATCTGTCTTCATGCATCACCTGCCGGGCGTGGCTTGGTGTGCTCGCTGACGACGCGCTCGACATAGGCAAGATTACAGTCGAGAGCCTGAGCGATCGAATGCGCAGCCCAACCGAGATCGCAGCGAAGCCATTGGATATCATCGACGGCCGGCAAATTCTGGTCGCCGCGCTTGCATCCGAGGCGCGTTAGCCTACCAATGACGGCATTGCGGGTGCGACCGGAAAATCGCTTGGAGATGTCACCTGCGCTCATGCCGCTGGCAAACCAGCGCTTGATATTTTCATCATCCTCTTTCGACCAAGCAGCCATCGTCACCATTCCGTCTTAGGGCGGCCGGTCTCCGGGGAAGGAAACCGGCCTTTGGGCACTAGAGAGTTTTGGGGAAAGCTATGAGCGGACCAAGAACTTGAAAAGAGAGTCGCGAACAAGCATTCCTTTTACGCTGACGCAACGCCGCAACGCTTACGCAACTAACGAGGGAGGTTACGCAGGGTTACAAACTGGTCAGGCGGCGGCTTCCGCGCCTTTGGACTTCTGAGCCTTTTTCTCGCGCATCATGAATTTCCTCACGCGATCAATTGTGCTAATTCTCACATCACTGCCGCGACGCATGCGGAATACGAAATCACGGTCGTTTAGAGCCAGCAGGCCGAACCTACTGGGGGACATCTGGTGCGCGTCCAAAAACTGCTCTATGTCCTGCATGAACTCTTGATGCGTCATGTGTTGGGATTTAATCGGAAATTTCCGACATGTCAATCGGAAATTTCATACGTGTATACGAAGCGTTGCTCAGGTAGCTTTCCCGCATGACGGAAGAGCAGATCGCGCGTATCAAGACGCGAATTACATATTTGGGTATGTCGATCCCCGAGGCGCTAAAGAAAGCCGACCTCAATCACGGCTTTATCTCCGATATGGAGCGGGCGCTGAAAGCTGGAAAGCATAAAACGATCGGGGTTGACGCGCTTATGCGTTTATGTAAAGTCCTTGGAATGTCTGCTGCTGAATTGCTGGACGGGCAAGCAAGGCCACCGTTAAGAGTGCCTATTATTGGGGAAATTACTTACGGCGACTCTTGGACTCCTTATAAGCACGGCTCAAAGCTACCCGACATTATAGACCTATGGTCTATTAACGACGATCTTGTTGCAGTTCGAGTCTTGGAAAATACTCAAAGCCCAAGATTTAACCGTGGTGACGTAGTCATGGGCAATAGGATATGCAGCAAGTATGCCGACAACATGATCGGCACCACCTGCATTATAAAGACCACTGACGGTAACACCTACGTTAAAGTGATCACGCGCGGCTCCTACCGCGGTGCGTATACGCTGCGCTCACTTGATCCGACCGTTCCGGACATCAAAGATGTCAAGCTTGAATGGTACGCTCCCATCGTATCCATAATGCCACACAGCGGATAGTATCGGAAATAACCGAAAAATTTTTACCCATTTCGTCGGAAATTTCCGATTTTGTGATTGACGTGTCGGAAATTTCCGATTATCCATGTCCCTATCGAACGGCTCCCCAACCTGCCGTCCGACATCATCTCCCCGGCGAGCCCCATATCTCGCCGGGTCTCAAGGGAACAGGGGTCAAGGGATATGACAACGGAACGGAACTACGGAACAGAAGAAGGCAGCGTCTGCGGCCGCGACGGCTGCGAAGGCGTCCTTCACATTCCACCGGTCGAGAACTGCTCCTGCCACATCAATCCCCCCTGCGGAGCTTGCACAAACAAGCTTCTCTCTTGCCCGGAATGCGGCTGGGAAGAGGAGCGCATTAGCTACGAACATTTAGGTGGCGGAATGGCAATCGGCCATCCTTACAAGCGTCGTCCTCTTGATCCGACCAAGATCGATTACCGTATCGAAGGCCACACGAACTCATCTCAGATTTGCTCCGGCGTCTACCCGGAAGGCACGACGCGCAAGGATGTCGAGGCCAAAGTCAGGGGCACATTTGGCGGGCGCTTCGAGCGCTTCGCCAACGGCAAGTTCAAATACATCGCATACACGGATTAACCGTCTCACGATCTCATCCTCCCAGATGATCGTGAACTAAAGCCCCGGTCACAAAGAGAAAGAAGAACACTAGGCCGGGGCCATTTTTAAAACAGAGGACTGAGCAATGGCGAACGTAGCAGGCGGCAAGAATAGGAAGCACGGGAGGAAGAAAATCTCCTGCGCTCAGTATCGCGCCGAAGGTCGCCGCGAAAAATCCAAGGCACGCAGGCTGCTCAAGCATCTGAACAGCAAATGGGGTGCCGGTGACGAGCTTGCA
>Ga0209919_1000826_pt1 | contig 15371 bp, 13 predicted proteins | sample SalPon2A_C_D2_MG_FD_185721 | JGI IMG/M metagenome (GOLD analysis project Ga0209919, IMG submission 185721) | Soil microbial communities from South San Francisco under conditions of wetland restoration - Salt Pond MetaG R2A_C_D2_MG (SPAdes)... | ecosystem: Environmental > Terrestrial > Soil >... | reverse complement strand
AGGCATTGGCACCTTTCCTGAAATAAGTCCTGAGACTCTTTCGGCGGTTGCCGCGGTTTCAAAGGGCCTGTAACCCTCCACCGCTCTGGATAAAGCCGGATTCAAATTGTGCGGCGAATTATTGCCATGTGGTTACAAAACGCAAGCCCCGGCAGGAAAGGTAAAAAAACGCCTTGCCCGGCCAACTATCTTTCATCGATGCGTCTTGCCACATTTACTGAAAGCCTGCGATACCATCAAACAAAAAAGCGCCCTGTTCAGGGCGCTTTTTAACTACACTAGCAGTGTAAGTCGATCAGGCCTGCTGCGACAGCCAGCGCTCTGCATCAAGGGCCGCCTTGCAACCCTCACCGGCTGATGTAACAGCCTGCCGGTAAACCGGATCTGCCACATCGCCGGCAGCAAACACGCCGGGAACCGAAGTCGCCGTACTCTTGCCGCTGGTGATGATGTATCCGGTATCGTCCATATCCAGTTGGCCGGAGACGAAATCAGTGTTCGGCTTGTGTCCGATGGCAATAAAAACACCATGCACCGGCAAATCCTGCGCCTTACCATCCACGGTGGACTTGATACGAATGGCGGTTACACCCTCATCATCACCAAGGATTTCGTCGGTGATGCTGTTCCACGCCATCTCAACATTCGCGGTCGCCATCAGTTTGTCCTGCATGATTTTCTCGGCACGTAATTCGTCGCGCCGGTGAATAACCGTCACCTTATTGCAAAGGTTGGCCAGATAGATCGCCTCTTCGACAGCTGTATCGCCACCACCAACGACCGCCACATCCTTGCCGCGATAAAAGAAACCGTCACACGTAGCACAGGCGGACACGCCCCGGCCTGCAAAGGCCTCCTCGCTTGGCAGGCCGAGATACTTGGCCGATGCGCCGGTAGCGATGATCAGCGCATTGCAGGTGTAATCGCCATCATCGCCCTTCAGGTGAAAAGGACGAGAGGACAAATCAGCCTCATTGATGTGATCCCAGATAATTTCAGTCCCAAAACGCTCAGCCTGGGCTTTGAAATCTTCCATCATTTCCGGTCCCTGCACACCATCCTTATAGCCCGGATAATTGTCCACATCTGTCGTCGTTGTCAGCTGGCCACCCGGTTGCATGCCCTGAATAATCACCGGATTCAAATTTGCACGTGCAGCATATATGGCAGCGGAATAACCCGCAGGGCCGGAACCAAGAATAATGAGATCATGATGAATAACGTCAGACATGAAGGCCTCCGAAAAAATTGGAAGGGAAGAATAACGTTGCAGCGCTTATTAGCAACGTCATGTATTCCATTTGAATGTAATGAACTACAACAAAAATACAGTCGCAAGCCCAAGAAAAGAGAAAAAGCCGACCACATCCGTCACCGTGGTCAGAATAGTTCCCGATGCCAGTGCCGGGTCGATCGATAACCGCTGCAACATCATAGGCACCAGGGCGCCAGCCAGCCCTGCAACAAACAGATTGATCAACATAGCCGCGCCGATAACCAGCCCCAAACGGACTCCCCAGTCCGGAAACCAATATGAAGCAACAATGGACATCACCAATGCAAAAAGAAGGCCCGAAACCAGTCCTACTGACACTTCCTTGATCAGTGTGCGTCGCGCATTGGCAAGGGTCACACGCCCCAATGCAATGCCGCGCACAATGACAGTCAGTGTCTGAGTTCCAGCAATGCCACCCATGCTGGCAACGATTGGCATCAACACAGCCAGAGCGACAATCTGGGCAATCGTTGCCTCAAACAGTGCCACAACCAGCGAGGCGGCGATGGCTGTGAGAAGATTAACTGCCAGCCAGGCGCCTCTTCTGCGCGCAGTCGTAGCAACTGATTCGGACAGATCATCTTCATGCGAAAGACCGGCCAGCCTGTACATATCTTCGGTGGCTTCTTCCTGCACAACGTCGAGGATATCGTCCGCCGTGATGCGCCCGATCAATACATGGTTTTCATCAACCACAGGCAGTGCAAGCACATCATATTTTTCAAAGGTTTGAGCAACCTTCTCCTGATCTTCTCCAGCCACTGCAAAAGGAAAGTCTTTTTTTGCAACATCAATCACCATCACATCTGGTTCAGCAAACAGGATGACATGCAGTGGCAGTACGCCAACCAATACCCCATCATCATCGACAACATAAACATAGTTGAGATTTTCGATTTCCCTTCCAAATCTGCGTAGAACTTCAAAGACTTTTTCAACTTTCCAGTCGTGCCGAACCTTGAACAGCTCGACCTGCATCAGACCACCGGCAGACTCCTCGTCATGCGCCATCAGGGGTTCGATTTCACGCCTGTCTTCCGGCTCAAGGCCCTGAATCACAGCATCGGCGACATCCTTATCGGCAGCTTGCAACAGATCGGCCACATCATCGGAGTCCATATGTTCAACTGCATCGCCGATATCATCAGGATGCATCCCGGACAGCAGGACTTCCTGTATACCCTCCGGTAATTCAAGCAGGGTCTCGCCGACCAATTCATCGGGCACAAGTTTAATCAGGGCCAACCGTTCGTCATCGGAGTCACAACTCATCAACAGCGATGCAACTTCGGAGCTATGCATAGCAGATATCAACCTGAGCAGATCATCAGGTGCATCCAGAAGCATCTGCCATGCCTCTTTTCCGCCCAGCGCGGTTTGTTGATTTTCCTTCCGGATCTCTTCTTCCATTGCCCGCGCGCTCCCTGCCAAAGTCCTTCACCCAAGAATACGGGTGCCCATGAAACGGCGCGTAACCTACAACAGTCTCCGCCTCCTTAACACACCCGCCAAACACGATGACCTTTCCATCGGAAAATGTTTATAGCAGCTAAACTACCGACAACAACCCGATGAGACCCCCTGTTGATAAACATCAACCAGTGCGGTGTGGAGAGCTGGTCCATTTAATTCTTGATGGCCATCAACACCCCACCAGAAGTTACCCTCAAGAAGTTTTACGCCTGACGAAGTGATCGCTACATCCCAGCCTATACTGGGAAGGTCTGGAAACAGACTGTGTGCTTTAAGGCAAATGTCTACTGCCTCCCGCCAAAATGGTGAAGCTCTTCCACCCAAACGTTGCATGAGAACTTGAAGCTCATCCGGTTCAACATTTGCCCTGCGAAGCAGCAGCCCGGAACTGACATCAATATCCAGCCACCAATAGGTATTATATTCATCTACGCAAGGAATAAGGAGCGATGCAAACAGAGCATCTGGCTTCCCACGGATTATGCCGGTTACCAGACGCAGGTTAACCAGCTTTGACGCACCGTACAGATCATCGACCAAACGGTGATTTTTTAGCAGCGGCTGTACAAGATAATCCTGTAACTCAATCCGTCGATTGATCTCAGCCAGGATATCCTCCTCAGCAAGGACCTTTTCATCATCGGAAATCTGGTATTGGCCTGTTTCACTATCGAAGGACAAGGCAAAACATCCTTCGCCCCGACTTCCAGTATTGGGCTTAAAAAACAACGAACGCCCTGAAAATATGCTATCAGCCTTAACAGCCTCGCCTCTGGCAAAAAAAGCACAGGTCTCTACCGATGCTATGCCCTTCTCATTCATGTGCTCAGCAAATGCCCTTTTATCTGTCATCAGATGCAGTGTTTTCTGGCGCATCCCGGCCGACAGAACCTGATGCCATTGCGGCAGTTCATGGGGATAAATATATTCAAGCCACTGCTTTCGTGGCCTGTTAAACAGACCGTAATCATAAAAATCATCCGGAGGAATTCCGTGCAACAACGCGATATACAGCAAATCAACCAGCTGCTTGTGAACTGGTACGCAGTATTCAGCCGCCACGTCCCGGCTTCTATTTTTCATGCAGAAGTAAATCTGTTGCCAGCTATGAAACAACAGCCAGGTCATGGAGCTGTAAAGCGCTATCAATGCCCATTGCCAGCGAGGAAGTCGCGGCCATGCACCCAGAAATACCCTGCGATGCAATTGGATTGCCCTGGACTGGAACGGAAGGAGAAAACGCCAGCTGACAAGCGTGTGGGGCACAGGGCGTAGCAACACATGCTCTTTCCATTGCTGCCAGCGGTGGGAAAGCATTCAAGTCATTCCTGGTTCCACATTCAACTCAATCCTCTGCTTCACATGCTGAATGCTCGTTTCACGGTGCGCGATAATGATGATGGTTAGTTTGCCATCCATATGCTGCAATGCCTGCTGAATTTTTTGCTCATTCTCATGATCCAGCGCGCTGGTCGCCTCATCCAGAATCAGAAGTTGTGGCCGGGAAAGCAGGGCGCGGGCCAATGCCAGTCGCTGGCGCTCCCCTCCCGACAATCGAACTCCACGGTCACCTATCACCGTATCAATTCCTTCAGGGAGCCTTTTGACAAATTCTGCCGCCTCGGCCAACTCCAGCATGGCCCACAACTCTTCTTCACTGGCCTCAGGCTGAACCCAGCTCAAATTGGCGCGCACGGTATCGTGAAAAAGAAACACTTCCTGGGTTATGTAGGCCAGGCCCCGCCTCCATGCCAGACGCTTCTTGCCCTCAAGCAGCGTTGAATCACAGTAAATCTTTCCCATATCAGGGATCAACAGGCCGGCAATCAGGTCAGCCAGGGTTGATTTCCCTGCACCCGACGGGCCAACCAGCGCAACTGTCGAATTCCTCTTGATGGTCAGCGACAGGTTATTAATGACCTGCCGGTTGCCCCCTTCATATTTGTAAGATACCTGTTCAAGAATAATTTCATCCTTTAGTCGGGGAACTTCGACACTGTTACTCAGCTTACTTTCACTCGCCTTTTCGCAGGCTTTCATCATATTGCGCATGTCTTCAAAGGAGGGCAGTTGATGCAAAAGAATCTGGTATGATGACTGGATATTGGAAATCTCCGGCAATAAACGCGAAAAAATAAGCAGCAACAGGAGCAGGGAAGCCAGTGATACAGACAACCACTCAAGCGCAAAATAGAAGAAAATAGAAAAACAAACGACAGCTCCCACCATATAGACCAGCTGAGTCATTGCACTGATGCGGGTCATGCGCACTTCCTGCTGCTCGAGCAGCTCACTCATCCTGTCAACCTGCTCGGCATAATGCTGTTCGCTGCCGTAACTCTTGATCATCTTCAGACTGGCAAGCTGTTCACTTACCATCTGGAAAATCCCCTTATAACCGACAAGCTCCTGTCCTCCGGAGTCGAGGATGGATTTGTGCAATGGCAACAAAATAAGAAGTAGCCCCCCCCCACAGGCGATCGCCAGCAAGGTCATCTGCCAGGACAACAGCAAAGAAAGAAGGATATAAACAGCAACAAGAATGAGCTGGCTTATCAACTTCAGCATCTGATACGACGCATACCCGATATCCTGAACCTGTGAAGTCAGGCCATGCGTAAAATCGGACATTTTATGACGGATGATAAACTGCCACTTGCTGTGCAGTAGTGCGTGATACAGCCGATGTCGGATTTGACAAATATAGGCCTGCTGCACCGAAATGGTCAGCACCGAAAGATAATAGCTTAACCATGCGACCAGTGAGACAATGGCAATATAGGCCAACAGGATGATGGGCAACGTCAGCGCCACGCCCATACCTGAAAAGAACTGCGCAATAATGCCGGCAAACTCCGAACTGGCTGCGCCGCCAAAATCTACGCCGATCAGATGCAGAAGCGGAATCAACATCAATAGTCCAGCACCGGCAGTCAGACCCTTTAGCAGCATCAGGGCGAATATCAGACTCAGCCGAGACGGTGCAAAGCTGATAAACTCAACAAAGGCAACCCACAATGCAGAGCTTCGGTCAAATCGCATGAGGGCTCTGTCGTTTACTGAATTCAGAATTTAACACTGATGGGGTAACAAAGGTCGAAACAATCGTAAATGCTCTGTGTCCATCATCACCGGTGATAATCGACGGGCCCACGCTAAGCCATGCATGTGCTATCAGGTCGCCATTTTCGTAATCCTTGAGCTCATGCAAGACAACAGACTTTGCAACGCCCAGATACAGCACATAGGGAATTCTGTAGTAATTCAAAAGCCACTTTGCCATCATGGCCTGAATCAGGCATTTTGACTGCCATGGCGTATTATTTGCCGTCAGCTCGGTGATGTGACCAATCCTCCGGGCTTTTTGTAATTGCTCTTTCGTCACGATAACTGCCAATTGAGCGTTCTGATAATGCCGCCCAAGATATGGAGCAATATAGCGAAAAGGTATAGTCAGAATAACAGCTCTGGCAATGCCGCTCAGAAAAAAAAGCAGGATAACCCATACCTTTTCCCTGTTCCGCATCGAAACAAACTTACGATATTTGCGCAGGAAATGATTCATGTCAGACCGTTTCTATTATTTTTCGCTCAACCATTTGCTCCAGAAACCGTATGACGTCCTGCTGGCACACAGACTCGTCCACATCATATCTTTCGCAGAGGGTCGCACAGATATCCTGAATGCTTCTGGCCTCTTCAAGCATACTCCAGATTTCTGACCCGATAGCATCAATTCCGTAATATTCGCCCTGTTCGATACTCATCATCACTATTTCGCCATCCATATCGGAGTGTGCGATTTCAGGACAGCGTCTAACCACGGAATTCATTGTTAAAGTCATCAACGCCTCGCGGGCAGGTGTAACACTGCCTTGTTGGATTCAAAAGATGTTCGAACTTCCAGAACATCGTCCGAAGCCTGTATATTTCATACCTTTAGCCTCGAATAGTAATTACTGCCTGCATATATACAATCAACCACATCATTTACCTGGCTGCCAGGAAGCAATGAGGAGATGGCCAATCGTGAATATAATTCAGCCTCGTCCATCCGAATCCGGAAAATCCTGCGGCCAGAGTTGCCCCATTGATTCACCGGATACTTTTCAGGAGACTGCCAAATCAATGAAAAATGACGTTACGCTGTATCAGGCTTTTGGTTTCACAATCAGCTCTGAGCTGAAACTGCCGCCATTGCCCCTGGCAAAAGATCAACATGCAAAGCCAGACATAAACATCACTGTTGGGCCGGTGGACAGGACTGGCTTACAGAATCCAGCGATGGATGAGGAATGGTACCAGGCGTCCCCCATGCAGTTCTGGATGTACATTGATGATATAGCATGGTTCATGGTTACCAATGGCAACAGCATTGTCATCGACCCCGAGGAAGGTGCGGATGAGCAAACCATTCGCCTGTATCTATTGGGTTCCTGCATGGGCGTCATATTGCACCAGCGAAAGTTTCTCGTCATTCATGGCAATGCCATACGCTTTGGGGACCAGTGCGTGGTGTTTGCAGGGCCATCGGGTGCAGGCAAATCAACGCTTGCCGCCGCCTTTCACCAGCGAGGCCATGATATTCTCGCCGACGACGTGTGTGCCATCGATGCCGAGGGGCGTGCTGTGCCAAGTTTTCCTCAGTTGAAGCTATGGCATGATGCGGCAGAAAAGCTTGAGATCAATACATCCGATTTAGAAAGAATTCGCGTTGAGGTCAAGAAATTTGCCTTTCCGCTTCAACAATCGTTGCCTGCGCCTATACCTGTCGCGGCAGTTTACATCCTGTCCTCAAACAACAAAGGAACCTTCGAAATTAAAACGATTGATGGAATGAAGAAGTTTGAATCATTGATGGATAATACCTACCGCATGCTGTTTCTGGATGGTCTTGGGCTAAAGCCTGCGCATTTTCAACTGTGCAGTCAGCTCGCAGGCAGGATTCACATGGCTTGTATCAGCCGGCCAGACAGTAGCTTTGAATTAAACAAACTTGTGGATTTTATTCTTGCCGATCTGCAGGACAAAGGCATCGCTGTTTCATGAGGAGGCTCCAGAACAGGATCAATCCTATGCGCCTGTGCCTGTTGGCAGATGGCAAACAATGCCGGAGTTAACCACATGATTTTTGGTGAAATGCTCAGGAAGTCAGACAAAGGATTTTCCGATCAACTTATTGCAATGTCGGAGGATGATCGCATTACCAGACTGATCCCCGCCGATGCCAAGGCCCACTGGCGCAATGATCATGTCACCCTGATTCAGCACACATTATGGAATACGGCCGAATCCAGAGCCGATCACAACCCCGAAGCCAATGCCGATAATCAACCGATCATTGCTGCCTGGGCAAGAATCGACAATCGGACAGAACTTGGGGAGAAACTTGGCATCAACGCCTCTAATCCGGAAATCTCGGACAGCAACTTTATTCTCAGCGCTTATCAGAAGTGGGGAGAGGATTGTGTCGAGCACCTGGTTGGCGATTTTGTTTTTGTCATTTTTGATATTCAAAAACAGAAGTTGTTCTGCGCCCGCGACCATATGGGCGTGCGCCCATTATATTATCACCTTTCAGATAATCGCTTTATCTTTGGCACCAGCCTGATGATATTTCATCAGCTTGAAGGCTTTGAACTCAAACCGTCACAGCAATGGATGGCCAATTTCCTGCTTAGCTTATCAATGGGTTTTGACGCCACGCCCTACCCTGATATTTTGAAGCTTCCGCCAGCACATTGCCTCACGGTCAGCGCCACCGGAAGTTATTTGAGGCAATATTTTCGATTCACTCCCGAATCAACGCTTCAATTGAATGATTCGCGCGAATATGTCGATGCTTACAGAGAGATGCTCGAGGAATCCATCCGATGCCGCCTGCGCAGCGAGCATCCAATTGGCACGGAGCTTAGCGGGGGCATTGATTCATCCAGCATCGCCGCATACGCTGCCAGCCTTTTATCCCAGCCACAGAGCCAATTACACGCCTTTGCTTTTTCCGGATATCAACGGGAGCCTGAATTAATCCATGCCGTCAACCAGGCCTATCCCATGGCTGCAACCCACATGTTTCCCTACCCTTCCGACTATACTGAATACCCGCAACTGATTGATCAAAGCCTGAATGTTCTGGGCTATCCTGCGGAATTTGCCAATGCTATTGACCATACTCCTTTTTATCAGGTGGCCGAAGGCAGCGGCATTCGAACCCTTCTTTCCGGCTTTGGCGGCGATGAGTTTGTGTCCAACCATGGAGTTGTGGCTCAAATAGAGTTGCTCACCGGGGGTGAATACAGGAAGCTCTATCAAAACACGCGGGGGAACCCCTTGGCTCGCGTATTACGTATGCTTAAATTGGCCCTGCGCTGGCAATATACCAAAAAACGTCATTACGCCCCGGGCTTTTACGAGTCATATAGTCAGAGGTGGCCGCATCAACCAATCAAGGACGAGTGGGTAAGCCGGTTTGATCTGCACCGGCACTTCATGGAGGAAGCCATTTACGATTCCGGCTACAGCAATCTCAACGCGTTCATACTCGAACGCTGCTGGACGCCTTTTGTAACCGCCCGGACGGAGAATTGTACTCTGATGGCCGCTTCCCGAAAGATTGAGTATCGCTGGCCGCTGCTTGATGTAAGGCTGATCAGCCTTTTTCTTTCTATTCCGGCATCGGAAAAGTATGCTCATGGTACCGGAAGATGGCTCCACCGCAGGGCCATTGATGGAATCGTGCCCAAAACAATAGCGTGGAACCCATCCAAAGATATGGGGCCTTCAGATACCGTGGAAGGAAGCATTTCTCCCCCGCAAATTAAACTTTTAGGATTGCATCCAGCCCTGAGGAAGATCCTTGACCCAAAAAAAATGGCTATTCAATTAGAAACGTTGTCACATTCAGACAAGAATCAGGAAGGTGACGAACTCGATCAATTCTATGAAAACATTCAAAATATTAATATCCTGAATCAGTGGTTATCTCGCATACAGGCATAAGCGATAAAGCAAAAAACGATCTCTCTCGCTTTTTGTATTAAAAATCTACTAAAGGAACTAAAAGGAATGTTGCCGGGATTCAACAGAAATAAAGTGACCCAATAACAACTAATAATAGGCTAGGGAGAATGTAATGTCTGCTGTCCGAATGATCTACCGCTGATGTTTCAAGGCCCCTGAAGACTTGGCCCGAACGCAAAATCAGGATGGCCCTCGTACTCTTCTCCTTCTTACCCGCTCTGTTCTTCCTCTACGCTTTCCGACTTCGGTTGCTTCGCTTCCAAGAACCGTAATGCAGGGAGCCTTCCATTCCAGGAGAACAGCAGGGACAGAATTTTCACATGTATTTTCCTTATTATTCATCATCATACACCATAAACCGTAAATTATACCCGCACCGTACCAGCGATGTGTTCCCCTGTCACTTTGGTTAGATTGACACTTTGCAAAAATTTTCGTTCAAAGGAAGGGACATGAATCCCGGCTTGATTGATGACGTGTTGGAGCCGACAAAAAACAACGAGCCGGAAACATCACTCAGGACGGTCCCTGCGCTCCTTTTTTCTTTATTTTCTCATTTCTTCCTCTTTTCTTTCCAACTTCGGTTGCTTCGCTTCCAAGAACCGTAATTACTGGAGTCTTCCAGACGAAGCGAGCACCCGGAACTGCGTCTTTCGATATGTTTTTTTTGTCGTTCATCCTTTGAACTCCATTCACAAATTCAGAGACTATTATAGCATAAAAGCGCTTTAATAGTAAGTAGTACTTCAAATGAGTAGATTACAGACAGGAAACGTGGATTGGCTCTCTTAGATATAGCAAGGCACGTCGGAACAACCGCCCAGGAATTTAAACTCAGGATGATCCCTTCTGCACACCGTTTTTAAACCTTTCAGGCCCACCAGCTGTCTTTCCAACCGCAGTGGCTTCGTGCCCAAGGCAGATGATGCTTGGTGCTTTCCAATGAGAAAGCAACTTACGAGACTTTTCATGAAATGGCTTCATCAATTCTTCCATTATGAGGCATCTTCCTTAAAATATAAATTTACAGCCTTTATTCTGGTCAAAATTGCGGAACCATGCAATATTGATTCGGGAAGATTTAGTGTCAGCTTCAACCATACAGACAACAGAAAATCGGGAGAACATGACAGGAATGAAAGGACTGCTATCGACTTTGCCGGAAGGTCCCGAATTCAGGCTACTGCTCGAGCTGACGCATCCGTCAGCCAGTATTGATCAATCTAAAATCATATCCGAGATAATGACTCCGCAGTTCGATGACAAAAAGTTTATGGATTTGGTGGAGTGGCACCGTGTGATGCCTCAGGTTTATCATCACCTCAAAGAGGCAAAAGATGATCTGCCCGATGCTTTTTTCAGCCACTTGAAGGCGATAAACACTCACTGCCGCATGACATCACTGACCATGTCATCATGGCTGGCAAGAATTTCGCAACAACTGGACATGCAAAACATCGCCTTTATTTCGCTGAAGGGGATAGGTCTTTCGAAGCTCCTCTATGGAGAGGATGGTTATCGGGAGTGCAGAGATATCGATATATTAGTCGCTCCGGAAGATGTCGATGGCACGGAACGCATCCTTTTTGAACTCGGGTTTGTCAGAACCATGCCATATGCTGAGGCAACCCCGAAACAGATAAACTATTTCAACAGGCACAAAAAAGATCGCGAATATTATCATCCTGACGATGGAATCCTGCTGGAGCTGCACTGGCGCCTGATCGAAGTGGACCATCCATTCAATCCAGCATTGTCTGAGTTGATGGCAACAAGATCCTCAATATCTATCCATGGCGAGAAGATCGCCACAATGTCCGGGGCTCATTTATGGCTCTACCAGTGCCTGCATGGGTCACTATCTGGCTGGTATCGTATGCGCTGGGTTTGCGATATCGCTCTGCTGCTTTCCTTTCATCAACCTGATTGGGAAGATCTTCTGGAACTTGCAGATCAATGTCATTGCAAAAAAAGCCTGGCAGAGGCCGTTGGCCTAGCCTGCACCCTTTATGAGCTCCCTGTCCCCGAATCGATTCAACCATACGTCCAGCACAGTAGCGTGCAAAGAAACATTGAACGTTCTGCCAACCGTTTATTTTACATGCTTATAATTTGCGGAGACCTCATGGCCTATGCTCAGCGCATTGCATTCTGCGCGCCGACCAGCAGTTTGCTGAAGCATCTGCTGGGCAGGTGTCTCATCTCCACCGGCGATTTCGAGAGGGTGCCATTGCCCGATAAATTCTTTTTTGCCTACTACCTGTTACGGCCTTTCTCATTTCTTGTTCGGCGAATGATACCGAGAAAATAGCTTCGCTCTAAATAAACCTCATTGACGGCCTCGCCTGACGATGCCCAATGTCCTCATCGAAGAATGCTCTTTTAATTTCACATTCAGGACTCCGGGTCAATCAATGGATTCCGGTTCACCAAAATAAAACCCCTGCATTGCATTGACTCCAAGCGCTTTGAAGCCCTGCATATCTTCTTCGCTTTCGATATGTTCAATAATAATCTGAATATCAAGGCCCTGAGCAATATCGACAACCGTTTGTAGAAAAGTCCGCTGCTCTGCATTTGTATTTATGCTGTGGGCATAACTTCCATCAAGCTTAATAAAGTCAGCCTTCAATTGACGAAGTGTCTGAAACGAATTTGCCCGAGTGCCAAAGTGCTCTATCACCACCTTGCTGTGATGAAGATGCGCCAGATCAATAAATTGACGTGTCGCTTCCATATTCATCACAGATCCGAACTCTGTTATTTCAAAGCATAACATTGTGGCTTCCCATGTATGCTCGCTCAGGAATTTATCCAGCCAGAAAAGGAAGCCAGCATCAGCGATGTTATGAGCAGATATCTTCACAGCCAAAGGTACGCGATGGGCTGTTTTCTTCTTGAGAGCGTGAGCCGCATGCTCAATAACATATCGATCCAATTGATTGTATAGCTCCATTCTATCAGCCATCGCCGCAAATGAAGCAGGAGAAACGCTCTGCCCTGCAGTGTCTTTGATTCGAATCAACACCTCAGAAAATATAGGCTGCGCGTCAGGGGTCATAACAGACTGTGCCAGGAAATGGACAGCCTTCTTTTCTAGGGTTTCCTGAATTAATTGCTTCCAGGCCCGGTTCCCGCGGGCTTCGCTTTTCGTGGTTTGGATGTGATAGGCGAGCATGCCCTGATGCTCGGCCGAAGCCAGAGCCACATCAGCATCGGCAAGTATTTCGTGAAAAGTGCTGCTGCGATCAAAGTGTGATATCCCGACACAGGCAATTTGATCCACACCAAGCTCTTTTCCAAGCGCCTCCAGTGCGCTGGAAAGTGATTGCCCGAAGCTGGTAACGGTCTCCGCATCAACCAACGGCAGGATGACGGCAAAATCGATGCCGCCAATGCGTCCGGGCGTTGAGCCAGGTATTGATTCGCACAGTTCGGTTAACAAAGCGGAGACTTTTCTTATTAACTCATCGCCCGCTGGATAGCCATACTCCTTGTTATAGCTGCTGAGATGACCGAGCCTTATGATGGCAAAATGGCCCTCCCCGCCATTTTCAATGTCACTGACTGTATGATCAATGAGCGTCAAAAAAGTCTTGCGATTCATCATCCCTGTCATGTCATCGCTGTGAACTTGCCTGTGAACCTGCTCGGCTCTTTCAGCCAGTCTGCTGATAATACCTTCCACTTTTTCAGACATCTTGTTCATGGCCAGTACGACACGTTTTAGTTCACGTGTCCTCGGAATATCTTTAACCACAGGGAATTCCCGATTAAAGATATCCAGAGCCTGCTTCTCGACGGCATTCAAGGGCTTGAGAATCGCCTTTAGGATTAGAAAGGCTATTGTGAGTGAAATCATAAACACCAGTAACGACCACCAAAATATCTCCTTGCTGGCATCCCAGAGTTTCATGTAGGCAAACCCGGGATGAGCTACGAGATTCAACGTCCCGGCTTGAGTCCAGCCGGTCGTAATAATGGATTTGGCATGCGGGGTTTCCAATGTAAGTGAGTCGATAAACCACTGCGGCACGCCTTCAATCCGGGTTGTATTCTGGCGTTCGATAAGGGTCTCGCCGGACATGGATTTAAGCGACAGTGATTTGTAATAACCACTATCGAAAACGGCATTGACCATCGTATCCATGGCAGCAATATCATGGGTCTTCATGTATGGAACCATTGAAAGGCCAAGTGAATTGACTGCATCCTGCGTCTGCGTGGCCAGTTGCAGCATAAGATAGGAGCGGGTGTTCTGGATACTTATAAACAGGGTGCCGACCCCCATTAGAAGTGAAATAATCAGAACCAGTGCGTATAGCTGTCGAGATAATGTCATATTCATCCTCTCATTTTTTCATTTCTTTAGCAGTATAACTTTTTCCAAGATCTCTTTCCTGCTGCATACGGATATTCAGATCCTGCCAGAGATTGATTCGCTGTGATCCACCCTGAATGCTCCGACCCTGTCCACGTTCCTTGGACATCCATAGATCCTTACCATTAAAACTGTAAATCGGAAGCAGATCCGTGCGCTGGGAAGAAAAGCTTATTTTCCTTGCCAGATTATCAAGAATAAGCGGCTCACCATCGGGTGTTTCGTAGTAAGCCAGTACCATATGAGCCTGATTCAGCCTGACCGCTTTTACATAGGTGATGCGGAGCCGTTCATCGGGAATACCCAGTTCGAGCAGGGTGAAATATTTAGCAATCGAAAAATCCTCGCAATCTCCGCCATTGGTGGAAAGCAGCTCTACCGGAGTGGCCCAATAATCAGCTCTGCCCCAGTGGATGGCATCTGAAACGAACGGTATTCGGTTAAAGAAATCATTCACCTCATGAATAATTTCCCACTCGCTCTCACCCTTGTTTTTTTCAATAAGTTTCTGCCAGGCAACAATGCGATCCTTTGCCCTGTGCCCAAACTGTTGATCGATAGCATTTAGAAATTTGGGAGTAAAACTTCCATTTCCGGCAATGGCGATTGAGGCCACCAGAATCACAGAGAAAAGGAGAGGGTAGTTAAACCGACTTGCTGCCACGATATTTACCGTTTTCAGAGTTGTCTTTCAGAATATACTCCTCAGACCTTTTTACTCTCTCATTCACCCATCAATGTACGCTTGCGATATTAATTACGCTTCGATGCCTCCGAAAAGCATATGGGAGCCTGCCAGAGGCCGCAAGTAAAGGTGCGAAAACGGGAAGCCCATGAATGTGACAGGATGTATTCAATCGGATGATTTGGCCCACATTGTGCAGGCTATGCAGCATAAAATATTGCCAACTATACCATTTGATAGCCTCCGGCTATACTTGCCCTATAAATAATAGAAGTTTTGCGCTCTTTTGAGGTACGAAAGTATGGATAAAAAAATGAAAAGAATTTTGGCAGCTGTGGTGGCTTTCTTTGCCACGATATTCGGCATCTTTGCTGCGACATATACGCCGACTGCACCAACACCTCCAGCAACTGTAGTGGCTGCTGCACCTGCTGCCGTAGCACCTGCTGCCGTAGCACCTGCTGCCGTAGCACCTGCTGCCGTAGCACCTGCTGCCGTAGCACCTGCTGCCGTAGCACCTGCTGCCGTAGCACCTG
>Ga0209919_1000825_pt1 | contig 15373 bp, 14 predicted proteins | sample SalPon2A_C_D2_MG_FD_185721 | JGI IMG/M metagenome (GOLD analysis project Ga0209919, IMG submission 185721) | Soil microbial communities from South San Francisco under conditions of wetland restoration - Salt Pond MetaG R2A_C_D2_MG (SPAdes)... | ecosystem: Environmental > Terrestrial > Soil >... | reverse complement strand
CGGAACGAAATTTTATCATTTACTGGCAATATCTTCCCGGCAAATTCACCACGTTCCCAAATACTTTCCGATAGTTATGCGTTCTTCAGGGTCGACTAGGTAGCGGGAACGAGTACAAGAAGAGTAAACCCATCCCGGCGAGAAACAGGCATCAGAAATCCGTCCACGACCCCAGTACGCGCTGTGACTCAGGATGTGGAAAACACCGGCACAGTCCGAGCCTCACTCATCATTTATACTGCCTGGCTGGTACAAAACATCCGGCCTGAACCAGCTCTCGCAAATATGAACAGGTACGACTAGACTCAGACCTCACTCCTGGGAATACCTCGCATGTTCGGCATAGCAGACCATCAGGCAAGAAAAGGAATTTTGTTCCTGTTCATCTATTTTTTTGTCTGGCTGGCATATGCAGCCTTCACCAATTTTGTGTCCTTCGATGCCTACTGGCATATGCGCATGGGTGAAGATTTTTTATACCATTCGCTGGCGCCGGGTATCGATCACTACAGTTATACCTACCTCGATCAACCGGTGGCCAATGCACCGGTAATATTTCAATCGATTCTGGCCGTATTCAGTTCGAATTTTGGAGTTCCCGCGGGAATGCAGATTTTAAGAATCATCGGCTTGAGCCTGTTTCTTGCCGCCATTTATCTGTTTTATCGAACCATCAGGGCCAACTGGGTCATCATAGCCATAACCCTGCCCTACATCATCCTGTTCTATCTGTATCGGTTCCAGCACGTTCGGCCGGAAATGTTTGACAATCTGTTCATCGTGGTGGCGCTGATACTCTGCATCAGAACTCGAAAGGACTTCAGTCATAGAAATCTGGCGCTGATTGCCGGCTTTATGCTTTTTTGGGTCAACTACCACGCCGCAATCCTCGGCTACGTCATCTTCTTCGGTCTGTTCGTGGACAAGGCCGTCGATCTGCTTCGCAAGGCCGAGGAGCGGCAGTTATGGTCTCGCTGGTTGCTCTGGGGAGCAGTCATCTTCCTGCTCGGTTTCGCCAATCCGAATTTCACCCATGCACTGTTCGACATCCTGAAATTCTCCGACGAATGGGTGCTGACCAACGAATTCAAGGCCACATACGAGATTATGTCCAACAACTCGCTGTTAACCGGGTTCTGGCTGGTCGGTATTTACGTGATAATTGCGCTCGCCAGTAAACGCCATTTCGGCCTTGCGATCGTTTGCGCAATATTTGCTTTTCAGTCATGGGAGGTTTTGAGATTTTTGACGATATCCGGTGTCGTCGTGCTTTGCCTGACGGCCTATGTCCTTACCGAAACCGATTTCGGGCGATTGCTTGCCGGAGTGAGAAAATCCGTTCGCATACTGTTAATAGCTTCCGGAATCGGCATAGGCCTGGCCGGCGTCGTATTGTCTTCCGTAAAGGCACTCGAGACTCGACATCGAGACAATTCCGACGAGTTTCCCGATACGATCGCATCCTATCTGCTGGAGCATCATCCTGACGGCGGCAACATATTCAACCGGGCTCGGGAAGGTGGATTCCTGCTCTACCACCTGGCCCCGAAGTTCAAGGTTTACATCGATGGCAGGTCGAACATCCTGTACCCGCTGGATTTCACCAAACGACATCTGGACTTGTTTTATTACACCGGTGCGGGAGGCTCGCTGGCAGATGAATTGCAAAGGTATGATGTCGATTTCGCGATCTACCCGATCGAGTTCGGCCAACTACTAATCAGGGACAAATCTCACCATCTAATTCCGGAGTTGGTCACCGATCGATTCGTCCTGTTTTCGACGGCTCCGGCCGGCTTCTCCGTCTCGCTCAGTCTACTGTACTACCCCATGTGCTGGCAGAGCCGGCTTACTGATGCCATTGAGCCAGAACTAGCCAGAGCGGAGCAGGTACTGCCCCCGAACTCCCAGTTACTGCCCCTGTTGAGTTCGCTTAAAGAGATTATTGCAAACGGAGATTGGGAAAATCTCGTCGAAACGGCGTTACCCAATCCACCGGTCAATAACTACCACCGGCGCTTTCTGGCTTACCTCGCCTTGCACAACCACCGCTATCCCGAGGCCTACAGACTTTTCGAGACGATCGAGTATAAGGAAACGCTGGATTTACTGATGATGTCCCTGGCTCAGGCCCGGATGTCCAATGATGCCCTGGCTTCCGAACTGCTGGCGTTCGTGCTGTCGGATGCCTGGACGCGACAGAATCCGTTTGCATTGACCGAACTGGAAAAGATCAGCCTGGTAACCCTGTATGGGCACTTAAAGCACAACAGCTCCGAGTTTCCGCAGGATATGGTTCGCCTGGTCGAGGGTTACCGACAATCCCTGCTTGGAAAGTACCCGCACTCGTTTGTTGCACTCGACAGCTTAGATCCCACGATAATTTGTCCCTCCATACTGCCGGAAACCGTACCCGGGCAAACTGATATTAGTCTCCAGCAGTGATTTGACTGCGCCTATTCGAGCCCTCCGAAAGGGACATCCCCGACTAACTCTCCCGGAGAGGGACACACACTCTGGCTTCCGAAGGGCCGGAGAAGGACACACACTCTGGCTTCGGAAGGAGACTTCGAGAGAGGGCCGGAGAAGGACACACACTCTGGCTTCGGAAGGAGACTTCGAGAGGGACACACTCTGTATCTGCTATATATCCGGCTGAATGAAATTGTGTTCGTTTGCGACTGGCGTGAGCTCCCGACGATTACCGGGCGATTTGATTGTTCAGCCTCCCAGTTGACTATATTGACTATATTGAGGTCAGCATGGTCGCTGATACCATACAGCTACCATAAGCGCCCGCTACCCCTGCAGGGCAAATTCAAGTTCTCCTGCATACTAGAATTGGCTGACTATCCGGTATCGAAAACGGCCGTAACCCGATTGAATCGCCGATCGTGAATCGCTTCGAATCGAGTGGTATTAATCGCCCACTGCTCAAGGGTTAGACCCAGTCGCTCGAGTATCGAGGGTAATTCTGAATCGATTGCTCCACGCTTGTCCTGACGGATAACTCGGCCCGTCCAGTCCACCAGATTCAGGTAGTCTGGATAGGCATACGGAATACCCTCTTGCAAACCCTTCGCCTCGGCAAAGTGCAAGAGCGGCTTTAAAGGCCATTTGAAGTCGAAAAAACCACCATTTCGAACTTGATTCTCAACCGCATCTTCGAGTTGGAATGTCGGCATGATCCGCTCCCGGATACTGGTGTATTCGGAAGTCTCCGGTGTCGAAGCAATATCGGCTCTCACCGGATTAAGATCCACGTAAGCCATACAGGACAGCAGGGCCTCTTCGGACTTGAGGGCCTGCGTAGTAAACCGACATTCCCAGAATTTACCCGTACAGCCATCTTCCCGGTTGGCCTGGTGCGCGATGGCCTGGTTTAAACAACGCATGAACCAGCTGAGGCTCGAAAGCTTGTTGCGCCAGATCTGAACGGTATTCGCCAAAGTAACCATTTCAGCTGCAGAGAGCGCTTCTCCGGCCCGATAGCGCTGTACCAGCGGAGGTCCTCTGAACATCGTACACCAGCGCTCCAGGACGTCATCATCGCTCGGTTCATCAAGTTGATCGGGACACAGCTTGATCACCAGGTGGTAGTGATTACCCATGACAGCATAGGCACAGATATCGATGGCAAACAGCGACGACAGCAGGCGGATGCGGTCTATTACCCATTGGCGCCGGTGCTCGTAATCGCGACCGGAACAGGGGTCTTTGCCGAAAAGAAACGCCTGGCGAACGCAGCGTGAGGTGACGTGATAGTAAGGGGTGGTAGTGAGCGAAATGAGAGCCTTCCTGGGCCGAGTCATCAGTCAAGTCCTTTTGTCTGAGATCGGTTGATCCTAAGTCTGGGAGCTGGTCGATGTCAATGGCTGAGCGTGTTTCCTTGTATGAACTGTATGAAAGAGTGTGTGTCCCTGTATGCTGTATGAAGCAGTATGAAAGAGTGTGTGTCCCTGTATGAACTGTATGAACTGTACGCTAATGTTTGAGCGCCTGCTCCAGGGTTTCGATTACCCTGTCCTGCTGCTCGCGCTCGATCCCTTTCCATAGCGGCAGGCGGATCAGTCGCCCGGCCTGATCCCCGGTCACCTGCATCGAGCCGTGTATACGCCCATAGCGTTGCCCGGCCGGCGATTCGTGCAATGGCACAAAGTGTGAAATCGCGTTGATGCCGGCCGCATTCAGGTTTCTTAAAATCTGTCTCCGCTCGACAGCCCGGTCCAGCAGCACGTAATACATATGTGCGTTATGCCGGCAGTGCTCAGGAATATAGGGACGCTGCAAACAGCCTGCGGCCCCGAGGCCACCGAGGCCTTCGTGATAATAATCCCAGGACTCAAGGCGGTCGGCCGTTATCGATTCCGCGTCTTCAAGTTGCGCCCATAGAAAGGCGGCGATCAGTTCCCCGGGCAGATAGGAAGACCCCATTTCCTGCCAGGTATACTTGTCGACCTCGCCGCGGATAAAACGGCTGCGGTCGGTTCCTTTTTCGCGAATCAGTTCGGCCCTGTCGGACATTTCGGGGTTATTGACCAGCAGCGCACCACCTTCTCCCGAAATGACATTCTTGGTCTCGTGAAAGCTGAAACAACCCAGGTCGCCGATGCTGCCCAGCGCGCGGCCCTTGTAGGTTGCCATGACGCCTTGCGCCGCGTCTTCCACGACGCGTAATCGGTGGTGGCGGGCAATTTCGTCAATCGCATCCATTTCACAACCGACGCCCGCGTAGTGAACCGGTAGAATAGCGCGTGTACGCTCGGTTATCGCGGCCTCGATCAATTGCTCGTCGATATTGAGCGTATCGGGGCGAATGTCCACAAACACGGGCACCCCGCCCCTGAGTACATAGGCGTTGGCAGTAGATACGAAAGTGAAAGACGGCATGATGACTTCGTCGCCGGGCTGGATATCGAGCAGTAACGCGGACATTTCCAGCGCGGCCGTGCAAGAGTGTGTCAACAGGGCCCGCAGACAATCCGTCTTGTGCTGCAACCACTCGTGGCAAAGGCCGGTAAATGGGCCATCTCCGGCAAGCATATTGCCCTCGTGCGCTTTTGCGATGTAAGACAGTTCACGGCCGGTCAGGAAGGGTTTGTTAAAAGGAACTTTACTATCGCTCATCGCTGCTCCTGTAGATTTTCGAATTTTCTGGCCACCAGCATTCTGGTTCCGCCTAGCGGGAAATCGAAGCCATGACGAATCATCCACAGTTCGAAACTCAAAAAAGCTGTGAACAGGCGATTCAGCCAGGGCGATATCCTGAGTTCGGCTGTTGCGTCGTATGCGTTGCCGGGTCTCATCCGCTGGTAAAATCGCGATACCATCATGGCCGGTAACAGAGTCGTGACGAAAGACGTGCTCCTGAGTATACGAAAGCCCGAATGGCTGGCTTTACGATGCAGTTCGCGCGCCGAGTAGCGCCGTCGATGGCATGCATATTCATCGGTCTGGCCCCATAGCCAGGCATGCTGGGGGACGGTCAGCAGCAGGTAGCCGCCCGGCTTCAGCGCAGCATGGAATTGCGCCAAAACCTTTTCGTCTTCTTCGATATGTTCGATCACGTCGAATGCGCCAATCACGTCGAATTCGTTTACGAAGGGAATGTGCCGCGCATCCATTTGCATCAGTTTGGCATGCGGAATACGCTCGGCGGAGAAACCGAGACCGGCTACGAAAATTTCGCTACCACTCAGCCGTGCCGAAGGGTATTTCCGAGCAACGCCGGATAACACGAAACCGGTGCCGCAGCCGACTTCCAGAAAGGACTCGAATCCCGTGGCATATTTTTCGAGCGCCCAGAGAATCAGCCTGTTTCGCGCTCGAAACCAGAAGTGGCTTGCCTCTTGTTGCGCCAGTGCCGGGAAATAGGTCGCGTCGAAACCATCCCCCTGGTAAGCGTAATCGCTTGCATAGGCTTCAAATCCGTCGATCGATTCCGGTCTGAAATCGCAGCTCGGGCAACTGCTGATAGCGCTGTCGAAAGTATCATTGCAGGCCAGGCAGCGCTTCACGTTTCAGGTTCGGCCGGACCGTTCAGGTTCGCGAACACGAAGACCTTGAATGCGACAAACAGGTAGCCTGCGACGACGAAAATGGCAATGGCCTGAACCCATTGGTGTGTGTATCCCAGCCAGTCGACGAAAGTGACCAGGATCGTCAGATTGATCAGGTACCCGAGGCCATGGGCCAGCAGGTAGCGGGTACCCGATGCGATCAGGCTGCCCTGGTGCATGAATGTCAGCCTGCGATTTCCCCAGAAACCCGCGACTGCTCCGACAAAATAAAGCATGCTCATGGCCAATTTTGGCGTTACACCGGTAAAAGTCAGCAACAGATATAGCAGATAACCCAACAGGTTGATGGAGATCCCCACTAACCCGTAACGAATTAATTGTTGCAACGAACTGGCCGCGTAATCTTGACGGGCGCTTTCAGCCATCGCTCAAGACCGCGAGTCCGAATCCGGATTTGCCATAACCGTTTCCATTGTAGAGCATATAGTAGTGACCGGCATGATCAAAAACATGGGGATACTCGATCATCTCGGAATCCCAGCCACTATCGGATACGGTTATTCCGGCTTCCGCATTGGCGAGTCGCCAGTCGATCGCATCCTCACTGCATGCGTACCCGATGCGATAACCGTCTCCTTCGGCACCGCGGCAGGAAAACCACATCGAATAAGCTCCGCTTCGCGGATCTACTATCACCGTCGGTTTCGAGAACGCCTGTGACGTACCCAACTCGTATGGGACGGCGAGACCCTCCGGTGTCCAGTCATGTCCGTTATCCGAGCGGGCGCTATTGATAACATGCAACATTTCGCCATTCCCGGCGTCCCAGCTGCGGGTGGAGCCGTACCACATGCGATATTCACCGGTATTCATTTTCATTACCCAGGGATACGACAGGCTGATCGGGTCGTCGCTGCTTGCTCCCATCACGGGTTCGGGACACTCTAGCTCGAGGCCGAAGTCCGGTTGTATCGTCAACCGCCCGATATCGCCGCGCCAGTGACCGCCGACCGGGTTTTGCCATCCCATGAAAAGCAGGTAGCGGACCTGGCCGACTTCGTAACTACAGCCGAGACTGACACCCGCCGCAAAAAAACTGCCGGCGGGTCCGTGTTCGAAAACGGGCTTGCCGTATTCTGCGATGATTTCACGTCTAACGATGTCGATGTCGACCGCGCCAACCGAAGATCGTTTTTGGTCGTCGCGCGCGCTGAAGTAAATCCGATACAGGTCACCGTCGATTTGTACCGGCAATGGATTCGCTGCGTGGGTACGGAGCTTCGCATGTCGACCGGTCTCTCCGGGTCGATAGAGCAGACCGAGCTTTCGCCATCGGGCGCTCATATGCCTCGCAGTTTGCCGCTCGGCAATCTGGAGCGTTCTGTGGCCTTGCCGATATAGACGCCGTCCGGGTCGGCATCGCCCAATATGAGCGCGCCGGCGCCGATAACGCACCGATCGCCGATCTTGATATGATCTCGCAGGGTCGCGTTCACGCCGATGAAACACTGCTCGCCGATTTCAACGCCGCCGGATACAACCACCTGCGAAGCAATGAAGCTGTGACTCGCGATCGTTGAATGGTGACCGATATGGTTGCCGCTCCAGAGGGTGACGTTGTCGCCGATGGTGACGAAAGGCTGGACGGTGTTGTCTTCCAGAATAAAACAGTTTTCACCGATGTGACCGTCGTTCAGCAAACTGGCGCGTGAACTGAGATAGCTGGCCATCGAATAGCCGAGTGATTTTGCCGCCAGATATTTTTCCCTGCGGACCCGGTTGAGCTTCGAATAACTCAGTGCCACGAACATCGCGTGTTCGGCAGGCGCGTATCGATCCGCGACCTGGTCGAATGCAACCACCGGAAGTTCACAGCATTCCGGAACGCCGATAAACTCGGCATCCAGCGTAAATGCGCGCACCTCGTATTCGGAGTCCCTGCTGAAATAGTAGTGCGCCAGCTGGGCAAGATCTCCGGCGCCAAATATGACAAGAGGCTTTTTCATGTCTCTTTCCTTACCAGAATGGTGAATTCGTAGAGTCCATAGTCGTGCAACAATGCCACGTTGCGGGAATAGCGGCTTTTACAATAATCGAACAGTGCGCAGGGATCTGCATAGTACAGGCAGGCTTGCATTTTATCGGCATCGGAATAGCGCGTCAGGCAATTGAACGAAAAGCCGAGCTTGCTGGTTCGGTCCAGTGCATCCAGCGTTTCCTCCAGATAGTGCAGCCAGGTTTCGTCGGACTGGTCCTGGCGAACATTGAATATACCGCTTGCAATACCGTAGTCCGCTAACCGGGTCGGTTCGCCGCCGACGATAAATCGCGAGTTTTCGAACCCCTGGAAACGGCTTTCGGCCGCCTGAATCATCTCTCCGGATATATCGATGCCGGTATAGGCGAAATCGGAATACGTTTGTGACAAATAATCGTATAGCGCCCCGTATCCGCAACCCAGGTCGTTAATCGAAAATTCGGCGCTGCCATCTATTATTTTTACGAGCTGTAGAAAGCGTAGCCATTGGCTCTCCGCGCCGTTCCAGTCGACGCCGCGGGGCTCCGAGCCGAACCTGGCCAGCTTGTCGGCATAGTAACGGGCTACAGCCCCGAGTATTTCAGGATTGAGCCGATCGCTCATTGCGAATCTCTTCCGGATGTATCCGGGCGGCCCGACAGATAGGCCTCGATGGATTCGGGTTCGTTGAAATCGAAACCGAGCATTTCCATTTCCGCGCTAGACAGATTCGCGGAATCGATGTTCCCGGCTATTCGGATCTGTTGTTTGAAATAAGGGATAGTGAAAACATGATTGACAGCCCGTCGTTCTGCATTCGTGCCGTTGGAACCGGCGGCGTGAAACACCATGCAGTCGAGCACGATAAAAGAGCCTGCCTTTGCCTCGACCTGTAACGCGTTTTGCCGAAGGTATTGCTGCGTGGGAAAGTCCTCCGCTCTATGCGAGCCCGGCAGCACGAACGTGGCGCCGTTTTCACGGGTAAAATCGTCGACACAAAACAAGGCATTGATGGCAAGCGGCCTCGATGATACGAAATGCTGATACGGGAGATCGCGATGCCATGCCGCCTGGCTGCTCGTTTCCCGTGGAGGATTGATCAACCCGTTTTGCTGGTTGAGGATGAACTTGCCTGAAATTAATCGTCGAAGCGCGGATTGCAGCTTGTCATTCACCGCTAACTTCAGGAAAGCCGGGTCGCCGTGAACCAGCGGTAAGCGAATCGTGTGAAATTCGTTTTTATCCCTGAGCCGGGTCTCACCGTGTACGGCGATGTATTGTCTTCGTGTCTTGTCAAAGGCATCGGCAAAGCTCTCCAGCTCCGCGGCCCCCCAGCCTGAGTCCAGGATGGCGTAACCCAGGCGCTCGACCTGCTCGACAATCCCGTCCGATTCGCAGTTCGCCGAGGACTGCTGCAATATGCCATAGCTCGCGGTCGGTATTTTACTGTCGATCATCGGACGTTTCCGGTTTCCGGCGATACACTTGCCGCACTATGGTATAGGGACGTTGCTTGACTTCCGAAAACATTTTCGAGATGTAGATCCCCTGCATGCCGAGGAAGAAAATGATCAATCCGGAAAACAGCCATATCGATACTATGACGGAGATATAGCCCTCCGGCGGCGAGCCGATAAGAAAATACAGGAAAACCAGATAAACGATATAAGCCAGTGCCGACAGCGAAATAAGCATGCCGGCATAAAAAGTGAATACCAGCGGCAAGCTGCTAAACGAAGTAACTGCATTGACGAGATGTTTGAGCTTGTGTACCAGCGAATAGCTCGTCGGACTGGTAGCATGCTTGTTTACGACTTTTTGGCACTGTTTGAATCCAGTGGTGATCCACAGGCCGCCGATATTCAGCTCGCGCTCGCGGTGTAACAGCAGGGCGTCGACGTAGCGACGCGACATCAATCTGGCGGTGACGATGTTGTTCGGCTGGGCCACGCCGGTCAGCAGGCGAAATACCCGGAAAAACAGGCCGCCGGAAATTCTTTCGAATAATCCGCCCTTGCGCCGCTGTTGCACGCCGTACACGGTATCGCAGGACTCCGACTCCATTATTGCGCTGAATTCGAACAACCACTCCGGCTCTTCCTCCAGGTCGCTGTCGAGCAAGAATACTCGCTCTCCGCAACTGTGCTCGAGCCCGGTCATCATAGCCTTGTGATGGCCGAAATTTCGTGAAAGATCGACTACCGCGACGCGCGGATCGGTCTCGGTAAGTTGTATCGCGAGATCGAGCGAAGCGTCGGGAGAACCGTCGTTGACCAGGATGATTTCGTAGTCATCACCGACCAGCTCCCGTGCGGCGCGGCTCGCTCGCCGGTGAAATTCATCGACATACTCCGCGGATCGATAAAGCGTCGCAACGATAGATAACTTCATCAATGGGTACGCCTCATATAGTTACGAGCCTCGCTACCACAATTGAACAACAGGTCGAGGATGCTGACATGGTGTGCGAATTCACCCCATTGCTGGGGATACTCGGGATACCCGGAATAATTAAACCAGGTAAGCCTGATATCGCGTTGGTCGAATTTATCGGCATCGAGGTAATCCTTCGCCATCGAGCCCGACACATATTCCGAACCGCCCGCCTGTTCGCAAAGGCTGATCAGGCGCTCGGTCTTGCCATCGACCAGGCGATAATCCCAGGAGTTGGAAATCACGGTATCGATACCGAGGTAATGATTGATGGATTCGATAAATAGGCGATTCAGGGCCGACAAATTGACGTGGCCTGAATCCAGATAAAGGGGTTTGAGCCAGGTTGCTATCTCGTCAAAATGGGGCGCTCGTCGGTAGTTGAGTTCCAGGCTCAACCAGTGTTTCGTCGCCCAGTCGTCGCCATCGATCTCGGTTTCGCGGATAAGCTGATGATACTTTCCTTTGGTCGATACCGGCACCGTCAACCATTTCAGACCATCGGGTGTTTTTATTCGATTTCGGTTGCGCCAGTCACGCCGAGTGAATTGCATATCGTCAAATAAAATGAACTCGTCCACCGATGCGATCAAATCGAAATATCCTTTCCAGGGAATATAGTTTGATTGAACAACCGCTACTTTTTTTGTCATGGTAATAGTGTCGAAATAACTACATACAGGCGGCTTGAATCGATAAACATTCATCCGGAACCGGATCGACCGACAAGAAGGCTCCCCTTCGATGATGAATCGCTAATCCTGAAATCGATCTACGAGGAAATGACGGGCCGAAATATTACTTCGGGGTTCTTCGTTCATTCCTGAATCTAGCATAGATTCTCCTGTTTTTGGGCCCCATCCAGTGAAATCGGGGTCAGACCCCAATTTTAGTTCTGGATCGATCGATCGAAACATTTTTTGCGTCGCGAAGTCTCGACGACGGCTTCCGGACATATAATAGCCCCTGTGAAGGGGTCGAAGTTTGGTGCCGGCACCACGAATCTAACCAGTACGCGAGCGTCTCGTGCAAAAAATTCAATTCTGCAATCGCGGCGCGAAGCAGCCAAAAAACGGTGCCGGCACGAGGAGTCGAAACCCGGAACTGGTGATTACGAGTCAGTTGCTCTACCCACTGAGCCGGGCCAGCAATTTCATTTATCCTTGTTTGCCTGAGGTTTTTTATTCTGTGCATCCAGCCTTAACACGGAGAAGCGACTATTATTGCCTTTGGCCTAGGTCGGTAAGCACTGGGTCGGGATCTGGCTGATGCCGTCGCCGGCCTCGGACTCGCCGAGCAGCCGCTGGACTTCCTGCTCGCTGGATTGCTCGCCGTAAAGCCAGTAAATGGTGCGCTCGCGGTAACGCGACTCGGTCTTGACAGCGAAGCCCAGTTTTTCGACGCGCTCCTTGAGACGGTCGGCATTGCGCTTGAGTCCGAACACGCCGAGCGAGAGCACGTTTTTCTCTTCCGGCTTGTCGACGATGATGTGCTCGCTGATGCCCAGTTTGACCAGCTGGTTGGCGGTTTTGACCGCTTCCTGCCGGCTGGGGTGACCGCCGATGTAAACCATTACCCCGAGGTACTGTTTTTCGAGGCTCGACTTGATCTCCGTGTCGACCTGCTTGCTGCTGTAACGGCCGCTCAATTCGATCGCCCGCGCCTTGTCGGTGATCGGGCCGATGGTATAGCAGACGCGCTTGTCGCTGTTGTCCTCGGTGACCACGCGGGCGCGTTCGCTGGCGAGTTCTTTCTCCACCCGGGCGACGGCCTCGGCGATCGCGTCGGTCTGTTCCTCGATCTTGGGGACGACTTCCGACTCGCTGACGATCTCGGTGTTCGCGTCGGTGAGCAATTGCAGTTCCTGCGCCACCGGAATCTTGCGCTGTTTGCCGAACATTTGCTCGTAGGGCAGCAGCCACTGGAACACCGCGAAGGCGATGTTCAGCACCAGCAGCGAGGCGAAGAAAACCTTCATTCGCCGGCCATCCGGGCGAGGCCCAGGAAAACCAGTTCGGGAACGATGCGCGCCGGCCGCTCGAGAACGTTCTGGACCCGGGCGGCGTCCCCGCCGACGAGCAGTATGGTTGCCCCGGGTTCGAGGCGCGGTAACCAGTCGGACACGAGTTCTCGCAGTCGTTGCATGGAATCCAGCGGGTAGTCTATCTGAATCGCGGCCTCGGTTGAACCGCCCGGCTCGGCGTTCTCTGCGATACGCGGATCGTCGAAATCAATGTGGCTGAAGATCTCCCGGAAGCGTTCGCGGGAAGTATTGATGCCGGGCAGGATCGCGCCGCCGAGATGCCGGCCGTCGGCGCGCAACAGGTCGACGGTGATCGCGCTGCCGGCGTCGATGATCAGGCAGTCGCCGTCGACCAGCGACGCCGCGCCGAGCAGCGCGAGCCAGCGATCGACGCCGAGCCGGCCGGGTTCCTCGTAGCCGTTGATCACGCCGCCGCGCTCGCGTTCCGGGCCGACGCGCGTGACCGCGTCGCCGAACCTCGCGGCGAGACAGGCGTCGAGCGCTTGCTGCCGCGACGCGTCGAGCACCGAGGCCAGCCAGCAGCGCTTCGCCGGCACCCCGGCCAGCCAGCCGCCGAGACGGGCGCACCAGCCACCGCCATAGCGAGTCGCGAAGCTCGCCAGCAGACGGCCGTCGGCGCGGTATTGCGCCTTCGCCGAACTGTTGCCGCAATCGAGCAGGATCATCGTTCCGCTGCCCTGAGCGAGATTTCGGCCGCCGAGAAGTGCTGCAGCCCGTCGCCGGTTTCGAGCTGTAACTGACCGTCCGCGGCGATTCCCCGGTCGATGCCGCGAATGCGCCGCTCGCCGTCGACGACCTCGACCGGTTTACCGTGAAACGCATCGTAGGCCGCGAATTCCGTCGCCAGGTCCCCCGCCCCGGCGTCGAAGCTTCGCAACTCCGGCAACAGGGTATCGAGCGCGGTAATCAGCAAATCGCCGCGCTCGACCGCCCGGGTCGCCGCGGCGTCGAGGCTGGCGGCGGGCTGGCCGATAGCGTCGAGATCGGTGTCGGCGAGCGCGAGGTTGATGCCGAAACCGATGGCGAAAAAGTACAGCCCGTCAGCGTGCGGCTGCGACTCGACCAGGATACCGCCGAGCTTGCCGCCGGCGACCAGCAGGTCATTGGGCCACTTGAGTTTTACCTCGGCCCCGGATACCGCGCGCAACGCGCGGCACAGGGCGACCGCGGTGACGATGCCGAGCAAGGCCAGGCGGCTGGCCGGCAAGGCCTTGAACAGTCCCAGTGAGCAGTAAATATTCGCCCCCGGCGGCGAATGCCACTGGCGGCCGCGGCGGCCACGCCCGGCGGTCTGGGTATCGCTGACCGCGACGGCCTCGCGCCGTTCGCGCCGGTAATGCCCGATCACGTCGGCATTGGTCGAAGCCGTGGTTTGGCGGTAGATCCAGTCGAGGCCATGGTTTTCCGCGACGCGGCGAATGGCCGCCTCGTCGAACCGCGCCGGGCCCATCAGAGGCCCAGCCAGGCCCGGCAGAGATCGCTAACCGGGTCGCCGATAGCGAGCACGAAAGTATTTTCCGCAGCGGGCTGCAACTCGACGTCGAGGCAGTGCAATTCGTCTCGCCGAAAGGCGTGCAGCTGCCAGACGTCGCCGGGCTTCGCGCGCCCGAGCCGGTCCTCGATTTTGGCGATATCGAGCTTCAGGCCGTCGACCGCGACCAGTTGGTCGCCGGCCGCGAGTCCCGCGGTCTGCGCGGCGCCGCCCTCGCGCACGCTCTGCACCGTGACCGCGCCCTCGCCGGCTTTTAGTCGCGCGCCGAGATCGACGGCCGGCGGCTGCTTGTCGACCGGCTTGCCGCCCTTGTCCTGGGCGCCCGCCTGCGCGCGCACCGCGACTTCGATTCCCATGGCCTCGAGCAGCTGCGGCAGCGGCAGGTCGCCGGTGCCGTAAATCATCTGTTCGAGGTAATCGGCGAGATCCTCGCCGCAGAGTTCGCCGACCAGCTGCTGAATACGCTCCCGGCCGATGCCCTCGCCGGTTTCGAGATAATCCCGCCACAGGTGGCGCATAACGTCGTCGAGGCTCCTGTGCCCGTCACTCGACAGGCGCATCTTGAGATCGATACAGGCGGCGATCAGGCTGCCCTTGGCATAGTAACTGACGATCGCGTTGGCCGCGTTTTCGTCCTGCTTGTAAAACTTGGTCCAGGTATTGAAACTCGATTCGGCGGCCGACTGGCGCAGGCGACCCGCGCCGCGCTGTACGCGCGTCATGATCTGCGCCAGCAGCTCGAGATAGGACGGCGCGTCGATCAGGCCGGCTCGCCGGAGCGCGAGATCGTCGTAATACGAGGTGATGCCTTCGAATGCCCACAGCAGGTCGGTGTAGACCTCCTGCTGCAGATCGTAGGGACGATAGGCCTCGGGTTTGATGCGCTTGACGTTCCAGGTATGAAAGTACTCGTGGCTGCAGAGCCCGAGAAATTCCCGGTAATCGTCGCTGACGCCATCCTCCCCGGGTCGCGGCAGGCTCGCGCGGCGCGCCACCAGGCTGGTGCTGGCGCGGTGCTCGAGGCCGCCGTATCCGTCGCCGACGATCATCACCTGGAACTGGTAGTAATCCATCGGCGCCGGCTCGCCGAAGAAGCGAATATGGTGCTCGCATATCGTCTTCAGGTCGGCGGCGAGCCGCGCCTGGTCGCAGTCGAAGCGTCCCGCGAGCACGATGTCGTGGGGCACGCCGCAAGCCTCGAAGGGGATCACCGTGAACTCGCCCATCTCGACCGGGTGGTCGATCAGCTCGTCGTAGTCGGCCGCCGCGTAGAGGCCGAATTCGAACTTCCCGGCCTGTTTACGCCTCAGCGAGGTCGCCAGGCGCCAGCCGGCGTAGCGCGAATCCGCGGGTTTTTCGATCATCAC
>Ga0209919_1000823_pt1 | contig 15383 bp, 15 predicted proteins | sample SalPon2A_C_D2_MG_FD_185721 | JGI IMG/M metagenome (GOLD analysis project Ga0209919, IMG submission 185721) | Soil microbial communities from South San Francisco under conditions of wetland restoration - Salt Pond MetaG R2A_C_D2_MG (SPAdes)... | ecosystem: Environmental > Terrestrial > Soil >... | reverse complement strand
CTGGCTCGGCACCGTGTAATAGCGAATCAGGATGTGCGGCAGGGCGGCGGTTCCGCAAAACAGCGCCAGCATCAGCGAGATGAAGTTGAATTTCTGGGTGCCGGTGGCGTTGTCGACCTTGAACTTCAGTCCCGGCCGCAGGATCCGGGCGCCCGGGGTCGGCTTCTGGTAAAAAACCTGGTACTTGGTGTCGCCGTCCATGATGTACTTCTTGCCCCACAGGACAATGGTCGAGTCCTTGACCGCCGAGAGGAAGGCGAACGGACCGATCGCCCCAGTCTGGGCAACCGACTCGCCGTTGACCTTGATCTCCTTCATATGCCCGACCGGGAAAAACTTGCCTTCGGCTTTTTCGGCTCCATTATACAGTTTGGTGCCGTCGGCCTTGGTTTCAACGAACAGGGTCTCTTCGAGCGTGTAGCTGCCGTTATCGGTCGCGGCAATGTGCCAGATCGATTCAACACCGTTGTTGTTCATCCGCACCAGGTCGGCCTTGCCGAAGTCGCTCTGCTGCCAGCCGGCCGGGGCAGTATAGTCGCCGGCCCGCAGGCTGCCGTCGGCGGTCAGGGTCGCGGTCAGGGTCTGAAAAGTGTGCGGCTCGCTTCCGGCCCAGCCTTTTGGACTAGTAGAGAGCCCGCGGGAGAAGAGGCAGATCACGACGACGGTCGAGACGATCAGCAGCAGGGACCCCTTGAAAAACTGGACGTAGGTGGTCGAAGCCATCCCGGCGGTGGCGACGATGATGGTGACGACCACGCCGACGATGCAGACCCCAACCCAGTGCGGCATGCCGAGCAGCGGCTTGACCAGCACGCCGGCGCCGACCATCTGCGGGATCAGGTAAAAAACCGAGATCACCAGAGTCGAGATGGCGGCGGTCAGCTGGATGCTCTTGGAGTTGAACTTGGAGTCGAGGGCGTCGGTGAAGGTGTACTTGCCGAGGCGCTTCATCGGTTCGGCGACCAGGAACAGCGCGACCATCCAGCCGGCCAGATAGCCGATGGCGTACATCCAGCCGTCGTAACCGGCGGTGGCGATCATGCCGCAGATGCCGAGGAACGAGGCCGCCGAGAGGTAGTCGCCGGCGAAGGCGATGCCGTTGGTGAACCAGTGAATATTCCCGCCGGCCGCGTAGTAGCTGTCGGACGAGGTGGTGCGGCGGGCCAGGTAGAACGACAGCCCGAGCACAAAAGCGACAAAACAGAAGAACAGGCCGATGGCCAACGGGGAAGTCTGATAAATCATGGTGGCCTCTCCTTAACCGTTCAGGCGGGCTTCTGCAGCGTTGCAGAGCCGGTTATAGACAACCGCCAGGATCAGGGCGAAGATCAGTAGCCCGAAACCGTAGGTGACGGCGAGGGTCTGGCCGAAGACGATGGTTTGCATCAGTGACGGCTTGATGGCATTGATGGCAACGAAGCCGGCATAGACCAGGGTGTAGATGACAAACATTGAGATGCCGATTTTCATTTTGTACCCGGCGGCGTTATCTTTGCCGAGCTTGACTGCTGGTCCGTGTCCCATGGTGCTCTCTCCTTTTGGTTGACTGTTCTCTCTGTTGAAAAAACTTCAGTTAAATGCGTCCGCTCAGCGGACATGACATGATGTGGAATGGAATCCTTGCCCCGTTCCTCTCTTTGGTTGGTTGCCGAGCTGTCCCGATTCAGGACAAAAATGAAATAGAGTTAAGATGTGGTAATATAATCCCAATCTTGGTATGGTAAAAAATGCCCTATTTTGTGTCTAAAATTTCGCAACATAATACGTTGTTATAAAATGGTGTCAATAAAAAACTTTCAGCGAAATTGCTGTTTCGAGGATTGAAAAGCATGAAGTATACGGAAATGCTTGGGAAATAAGTCGTGGGAAAAAATACTTGATGGTGGGTTTAAAATGCTGTTTTGCTTTATCTGGGAAAAATGATGTGATATGGGATTATTTTTGAAACGCTGTGTTGAAGCTTAGTTGAAAAATGTCGAAATGGGTCGTTCGCTACCGGGTGGCCAGAGACGAAACCTGTGGTTGGCGGACGACAATGCTGCAGGTTCGCCAGGATTATGGCAGAATCAGGCGAAATATCCCTCCGCCGAGCAGCGGCATCAGAGACTTGAGTGGAATTGGAGGCACAGCAATGGAACAGCCGGACCGCTACAAGGTCGTTGAACTGACCACCGTGACCGATGAAACACTGGAACAGGAGCTGAATACCTGGGTTGCGCGCGGCTGGCAACTCGACAGTATCAGGTTTGCCATGCACGAGGGCAGCCGCCGGCCGGCGATGGCCTTTATCATCTTCGTGCGCAAGCCACGGTTGGATCAGTAAGCCAGCCCGGTTTTCTTGCGGACCTTGCGCAAGGTCTTGTTGGCCACGTAGCGGGCCTTGTCGGCGCCCTGGGCGAGGACCTTTCGCAGCCCATCGTTGTCGGCGAGCAGTGCTTGGCGGCGTTCGGCAAACGGGGCGAAGAAGTCGCGTATCGTCTCGAATAACTCCTGTTTCACCTCACCGTAACCGAGCCCACCCGCAAGGTAGCGTCCGCGCAACTCTTCCTGCTGTGACTTGTCGAGGAACAAGCGGTAGATCTGGAAGACGTTGCAGGAGTCGGGATTTTTCGGTTCATCGACCGGGGTCGGATCGGTGACGATCTTCATCACCTGCTTGCGCAGCGCCTTGTCATCCTGAAACAGGTCGATGGTGTTGCCGTAGCTCTTGCTCATCTTACGTCCATCGAGTCCCGGAATGGTTGCAACATCCTCATCGATTTCCGGTTCGGGAACAGTGAAGACCTCGCCGTATTCGTTGTTGAACTTGATCGCGATGTCGCGAGCGACCTCGAGATGCTGCTTCTGGTCCTTGCCGACCGGCACCTTCTCGCTCTGGAACATCAGGATATCTGCGGTCATCAGCACCGGGTAGGCAAACAGACCGTGGTTCGGCTTGAGCCCTTGGGCAACCTTGTCCTTGTAGCTGTGACAGCGCTCCAGCAGCCCCATCGGGGTAAAGTTCGATAACACCCAGGTCAGCTCCTGGATTTCGACCAGGTCGGACTGCACCCAGAAGGTGCTTTTCTCCGGGTCCATGCCGAGCGCCAGGAAGTTGGCCGCCGCTTCCAGGGTTCCCTTGGCCAGTTGCTTGCCGTCGCTGACGGAGGTCTGGGCATGATAGTTGGCGATAAAGCAGAACAGCTCTTCGTGCTGCTGGTAAGCAATCATTTTTTGCATCATGCCGAACCAGTTCCCCAAATGCAGGGATCCACTCGGTTGGATGCCGGACAGGACGCGCATTGGCTACTCCACGAACAAGGCGGCGGGGTCGCCACCATTGACAGTTGATCGTCGGACTATGAATTCGTGACAAATTAACAAGTCGCTGCTGGAGCGTCAATCATCAATCGTTGCTGGGGGCTTGGTTGGCTGCGAACAGGTTGGCCAGCTGCAGCAGCTGGGCCATGTCGAGCCCGCTCTCCCGGATCAGGCCGAGCATGATCGGCAGCAGTTGCGGTAAAAAAGCCGGGTCTTTGACGGCCTCGCGACCGAGTTCGGGCAGGGTGGCGAGGATAAAAGTCTTCTTGGCCTCGGGATCAAGTGCGAGTACAGCTGTTTTCAATTCTTCAATAGTCACGATACAGATACTCCTTGGACAAAGTCAGTTAAGATCGCCAATCAAACCATGACTGGACAGAAACGTCCAGTCTGTTTTGGCGCGGCAACGGCTTTGTAGCTAACCGCAAGGACTACGAAGAGCTCCCCGACTTCGCTGAAGTTGCTGACGAAGTATGCCGTCAGACCGGTCTTGAGGTAGTCGGGGAGCTCTTCGTAGTCCTTGCGGTTAGCTTCCGGAAAGATCAGTTCGGTCAGACCGCTACGCCGGGCGGCGATGGTTTTTTCCCGGAGGCCACCGATGGGCAGGACCCTGCCGGTCAGGGTCAACTCGCCGGTCATGCCCAGCTTGTCGATGACCGGTCGGTTGAGGATCAGTGAGAGCAGGGCGGTGGCCATGGTGATGCCGGCTGATGGGCCATCCTTCGGGGTGGCTCCGGCCGGGACATGCAGGTGGACGAAATGTCGATCGAAAAAGTCTTTCGGTGCGGAGTAACTCTCCAGTTGACCCATGATGTAGCTGTAGGCGATCTCCGAGCTCTCGACCATGACGTTGCCGAGCTGGCCGGTCTGTTTGAAACCCTTGTTCTTGCTGCGCACCGCGGTCGCCTCGATTTGCAGGGTGGCGCCCCCCATGCTGGTCCAGGCCAGTCCGGTGACGACACCGGGTGAGCCGGCGAAGATCTCGTCGCCGGTGAAGACCGGCTTGCCCAACTGCCCGGCCAGGTCCGACTTGCGGATCACCAACTTCTCGGTCCGGCCGTCGGCGAACTGCATCGCCGCCTTGCGCATCAGCTGCTTGATGCGGTTTTCCAGGGTTCGGACGCCGGCCTCGCGGGCGTAACCGTCAATCAGGGCCTCCAGGGTCGGTTTTGGGATGCTGACCTGGTTGCGTTGCAGGCCATGTGTGGCGAGCACCTTGGGGATCAGGTAGCGTTTGGCGATCTCGAGCTTCTCCTCGAGGATATAACCCGACAGGCGGATGACCTCCATCCGGTCGATCAGCGGCGCGGGGATGGTGTCGAGCTGATTGGCGGTGGCAATGAACAGCACGTTGGAGAGGTCGAAAGGAACATCGAGATAGTGATCGCGGAAGCTCGAGTTCTGCTCGGGATCGAGGACTTCCAGCAGCGCCGAAGCCGGGTCGCCCTGGAAGGAAGCGCCAATCTTGTCGATCTCGTCGAGCATCAGCACCGGGTTGGCGGTGCCAGCGGTTTTCATCGCCTGGATGAACTTGCCCGGCATGGCCCCGATATAGGTCCGCCGGTGACCTTTGATTTCGGCCTCGTCACGCATGCCGCCGAGGGAAAAGCGGAAAAATTTACGGTTCAGGGCCGCGGCGATGCTGTGGCCGATGGAGGTTTTGCCGACTCCCGGCGGGCCGACCAGACAGAGGATCGAACCGGAGATATCCCCTTTCAGCTTGCCGACGGCAATGAATTCGAGAATCCGTTCCTTGACGTCCTGCAGTCCGTAATGATCCCGGTCGAGTATCCGCCGGGCCCGCTTCAGGCCGAAGGCATCGCGGCTGTGTTTACCCCAGGGGAGGATGGTCAGCCAGTCGAGATAGGCGCGGGTAACATTATACTCCGGGGAGGAAGGCTCGAGCAGCTGGAACTTCTCCAGCTCTTCGTTGATCGCTGTTTCTGCTTCGCTGCTAAGCTTGAGACCGGCGAGCCGCTCCTGGAATTTTTCCACCTCGGTGGTTTTGCCTTCCTTTTCCAGGCCCAACTCTTTCTTGATCGCCTTGAGCTGTTCGCGCAGGAAAAACTCCCGCTGCTGGGTCGAGACTTTTTCCTCGATCTTGCGCGAAATTCTGGTCTGCAGCCTAGAGACCTCGAGCTCTTTTTTCAGCAACACCAGGACCCGGTCGATCCGCTTGAGGACGTCGAAGGCTTCGAGGATCTGCTGCAGTTCCTGGCCGTCGGCGCTGGTCAGATTGGCGGCAAAGTCGGCGAGGCGGCCAGGATCATCCAGCGAGGAGCGATTGAGAAACAGCTTGATTTCCTCGCTGTAAAGGGGATTGATCTGGACCAACTCCTTGAGGGTCGAGATGATCGCCATCGAATAGGCCTTGAGTTCCTGGTTGGCGGAAAATTCGGCAGTGTAGTGATACCTGACCTGGGCGAAAAAGCCGTGTTTGGTCTGCTCGACCTGGAGGATCTCGAAACGTTCCAGGCAGTTGGCCAGAAACTGGGCCTCGTCATCCTCGATATGAATCAGCTTGACAATTTTGCAGGCGACCCCGATCCGGTGCAGGTTGTCAGGGGAGTCATCGTTCTCCGGGTCGCGGGCCAACACCAGGCCGACGGCATGCGAAGGGGACTCCATCGCCTGTCGGACCGCTTCGATCTGCTCGGGGCCGGACACGGCCAGCGGGATCAACAGACCGGGGAAGGCAGGTCGGGGGCGGATGACGATGATCGGCAAGCCATTGGGCAGGATATCGGCAGCCAGGACCAGCTCGGCGGCATCAGCGGCCGGTTCCGGTGCCGTGTTCGCTTCGTCGGTCGGGTTGTCGGTTTGTTCCGGGTCGAGATCGGGTTGTTTCCTGTTGGCCATGAGGCTCCTCCGCAATTCCGGATCGGGTGGCGTGGGGACACGGAAAGGAAAATTAATCAGTCCCGTCCGGGTTGTCAACCCGGCTCGGGGTGCTCGTTGAAGTTTAACGAGCTATTCGGGAATGTTAAGCGGAGGTTCAACGCAATTGCGGGGCGGCGAGCGAGCCGAGCAGGCGGAACTTGATCGTCCCGTCCGCTTCAGGCTTGGCCAGCAGGCCGAGCAGGTCTCGCAGTTGCGGATCGAGACCGGATCCCGGCTTGAGAACCAGGCTCAGGTTCAACCGGCTCAGCTGAGGGCGCGAACCGAGCCGCAGAGATCCGCTGCCGTTCAGGTCGAGGTCGCCACCGCTCAGGTCGAGGGTTTCAATAGTAGCGTTCGAACCTTTGATATCAATCTTGACTTGCAAGTTGCCGGCGGACAAGGTGTCCTTACCGGAGCCGAGGGCCGACATGCCGCTGACTTCGATCTGTTCCAGTGTCAATCCGGCCTGGCTCTGGTTATTCCCGCCGAGTGGCAGGGTGCCGGTGAAGTCGAGGTTGCCGTTGCTCCCCGAAAGCAACAGCGATAACTGCGGGCTCAGTTTCTGCCCGGCCAGGCTGGCACCCCTGAGTTTCAAAACCAGTTCGCCCTGTTTGCGGGCGGTTGCTTCCAACTCCCCGGAAAATAGCTCACCGCTGATGTTGATACCGGGGTCGGCACTCAGCAGACTGCCCCAGAAGGGGGTCACGCGCAGCTGCCCGAGCTGAATGGTCTCCCCCTGCAGGGCAGGAGCCGAGATGTTTAACTGTTCGGCGCTGATGCCGAGCGGAAGGGCCCATCCGGGGTTGCTGATGTTCAAGGTCAGGTTGCCACGTTCACTGGCTAATTGTTCAACCTGGCGGGCGACGGGATCGAGGGGGAAAAACAGGGCGAATCCAAGGACGAAGGCGATGATAAAGCCGCACAGACCCCAGAGCAGGTAGCTTCGTTTAAGCCGTTTGAACCAGCCGGGAGTAGGATTTTTCAGTTTTGTCGAGATCGACTTGAATAAACTCATGAGGCCTTTCCGTAAGCAGCAATCACCAGCACCACGTCGAGCAGGGTCGGGTCGTCAAAACGTGCCTTGCTGCGCAGAGACTTGATCTTCAGCAGGGTGTCGGCGGTTTCGGTTGCGTAGAGCAGCTTGACCAGTTGATCGAGGCGAATTTTTTCCAGCTTGATCTCGAGCGATTCTTCCGCCAGTTCATCAAGCTGTGCTTTTGCCTGCGGGCGCAGGTAGACCAAGTTGTCCCGCGAGGCAATCTCCAGGGCTGTCTCTTCAAGAAACGCTATCAGGGAAAACCGGCCTCTGTCGGCGACGCGTTTTTCAATCTCCGCTGTCTGCTGCTTGAGTTGGAGAAATTCCTGCTGCAGCGCATGAACCTCCTGCAACTGGTGCTCGCGGGCGCTGATCCGGGTCTCAAGGCGCTCGATACTGCGCCGATAGGGTTTGACGATGCCGATGTAGACCAGCAGCACGACTAGAACGATGGCACCGCCAAGCAGAAACAACCGTTCGCGGCGCTGCAGATTGCTGCCTATCATTGTGTCCCTCCGCTGCGGTAGTTGAGTTGCAGTTGAAAGTCGACTCGCGATCCGTCGAGGCTCATTTTGGCATCGGCTATCTTGGCATCGGCAAACAGTGGAGAGGCCTTCAGCTTGTCGGCGGCCTGGTTGACGGCGTCGAAACTACTGGTGAAACCGCTTAGCCGCAGATTGTCAGCGGAATAATTCAGCTCCTTGATCTCAATCGGCAGGTCGACCGGCAGCCGGCTGGAAATCTCTTCGAGGATCCGCAACGCTGATCCTTGGGAAGAGAGCCCGAGCAGTTCGGTCTTGCGGCGCATCTCGGCCAGCTTGACCTCAATCTGGCGCGGAATATCGACGATCGGATCGCTTTTGGAGAAGTTTGCGCGGAAGACCTGTTCCATCTGGCGGCTAAGTTGGTCAGCCTGTCCTTTGAGTTCGGCGTGCTTGAGCCAGGCCGTTGTCCCCCAGCTGCCGACCAGCAAGCCAGCGAGCAGTGCGACCGCGATAAAACTGCGCCGCAGTTTCTGCCACTCGCCGCGTAGGGCATAGCGGCCCTGACGGAGGTTGAACCCCTGCTGCTTGTCTTGGTTGGCGGCGCACAGGGCCAGCAGGGCGGCTTTGAGCCCGGGCAACGCTGCGGAGGTGGGTTGGCCGGGAACCGTCGGTACGGCAATCTGGAAACCGAATTGCTGCAATGTTTGCTGCAGGGGTTCGGCGTGGTGCGGCGCGATCAGCCAGGTTCTGATACTGCCCGGTTCGCCGGCGCCGAGCAGCATGCGTGCCTGGCGGCAGACGAAGGCGGTGACTTCAGCGGCGTCCTGCTCCGCCACCGCCGGCAGCACCGCGAGGCTAGAAGGGACCCGCTGCTGCAGGCGGCAGACCACTGTTTCATGCTCATCAACAACAATGAGCAGGTCGTCGTCGCGGCAGCCGGAGAGTCCGGCGGCGAGAGCAAACGGGGTCAGTTCGACAAGGTGGGCCGGCCAGCTCGTTTCGTCAAAGTGAGAGAGGGTTTCGTCCAGCAGCTGGTTGGGGACTGCTGCGGCGACAATTCGCCCCGGCTGATCCGAATCCTGCAGCGACCGGTGAGCCAGCTGGTACTGCTCGATGTCAATCGGCAGTTGAACGGAAAGCTCCAGTTCGATGGCGGAGGCGAGTTTCTTGGCGTCACGAAACGGAAAATTCAGCCAGCGCAGGTAGCAGTGTCGGACCGGCAAGGCGATAATCAGGCGGTCGCCGAAGCCGGCAACCGGGCCGAGAAGCTCGGCCAGCAAGTTCGGCAGCGCGTCATGCTCAGGCAGCGGATGACTGGAGACTTGCTGCAGCCGTACCTGCTTCTTGTCGCCATCGGCGATGGCAATGTGCAAGGTGTCTGCTGCAATGTCGATTCCGATAAAACGTTTGCTCATAAGTGCTATAGAACCCTTTGCTGGAGGAGTCGATCCTGGCTGTCGACCAGTGCCGTAACCGTCCGGACCCCGTCGTTGACCTCAGCATCTGAGCGGATTGTGAAGTAACCGCTCTGGATGTCCAGGTAAGTATTGACGATGTAGCCGAGATTTTCCAGTTCCGGCAGCTCTTTCAACTGGTCTAACGCCTGCTGGTTTTTAATCGGCAATTCGTCACGCTGGGCGATGACGACCGCTGCGGCACTTTCCGCCTCGCTTAGGGAGACCGTATCTCCAGCGGCAAACACGGCGGCGAGGACCTCCGGCGAAACCGAGTTGATATTGATTTTGCCATCGCCGTAAAGAGTTACATGTGGTTCCAACTTCTGCCTTACCTCGGGAGTGAAGCCCCTGACCAGTTCCAGTTCGGACAATGTATCCAGTTTAGCGTTTTTTGCCGGGTAGGGCTTTTTCTGCTGTAAATAGTAATCAGCCTCGGCACCCTCTGCCCGCGGTTGGTCATCACTGTCCAACCAGTCGATCAGGCTGTCAGTCAGGACCTGCGGTTCGGCCAGGTCGAGCAGTTCGCACAGTAGCTTAAACCGGTTCTTTTCAACTTCGTCAACATTGCCCTGGGCATTAATCAGCCGGTTGAGGGCGAGTTTGCCGCCGAGATCTTCGACCTGGATCGATACGTACCCGCCACCGACCGGATAGCTCGGCAGCCCTTGGCTCCAGAGCTCTGCGGGGTCGTGCGGGGCATCGTAACCATTGGTATCCATTTTCAAAAACATCCGGCCGACGGTGACACCGCCACGGGCCAGGTAGTAGGCCCGGGTCGAATCGCGAAAAGTTTCCGTCAGACGCAAATCGACCAGGGTCGAAAAAGAGAATTCGCTCAGCAGTACCGCCAGCAGGGTGGTAATCATCAGCACCACCAGCAGGACCATGCCCTTTTCGTTTTTGACCACGCTCACGGGGTCACCAGCAACGGCAGATCAAAGGCCGAACGAAACGGAACCCTTTCGTCACCATTGGCCAGCACCAGGTTGATCTCGACCGCCTGCGGTAAGTCGGATGCGGTTGCCGACCATTCGTCGCGCCATTGGCTGCCGTCGTAAAAGCGCGGCTTGAACTCGACGACCGCAGTGATCAGGCGCTGACCCTGCTGTCCGTCGTCGCTTTCCCACCGGGGGCGTTCCTGGCGATACAATGCCTGTTCAGAACTCCCCGGAGTCTCATCCTCGCTACGCAGGTAGCGGATTGTCACCGTTCCGCCAGGAGCACCACCCTGCGGGGTCGCTGCCGATGAGGTCATTTCGAGGTAAGGCCGGCCGCGCTGATCTATTCCGCCTTGCAGGGGCAGGCTGTTGGCTGTCGGCGGTACCAAGCTGCGCAATTCGCGGCTGATCCGGTCGAATAGTACCCGGGCCTGGTGGTAGGTTGCTCCACTCGCCTCGACCTGGTTGCGCGCTGAGCTAAGGCTGCCGAACACGCCGTAAATGCCGAGCAGCAGCAGACTGGCAATCGCTATCGCCACCAGTATTTCAATCAGGGTAAAACCGCGGGTTCCTTGCATCGTCTCTGCTTACCGGAACACGAACGAGGTCAAGTCGACCTGCTCATTCTGGCTGGCCTCTCCCCAACTGACTGTCACCACGACCTGTTGAACCAGGTCAATCGGGGTTGGAGAAAAACTGGTTTGCCAGCTGAATTCGGCGAACGGGTCGGAAAAAGTCCCCTGACCATTCTGCAGCTTCAGGCTGAGGTTGGCGGCAGCGTTCTGCTCGATCTCGGTCATCTTTTCCTGTGCCAGCAGGGTCGCCTCGGTCAGCCGCTGCAGTTGGGCATTGGTGGCGATGGTCCGGTTGCCAAGCGACAGCATGGCAATCAACGTAATGCCGACAATGGCCAGGGCGATCATGACTTCCAGCAACGTGAATCCGTGTTCGAGGGAATGGTCTTTTTCGCGCGACTCGGCGTCAGACTGCATTTCACCTGCGTCGATGTAGTGGACGACGTCTCCTCGGATCGTCTGGTCTTTCTTGATGCGCACGAAAATCCTCGTTCCTTCACCTTCGTTATTAATCAAACACCCTTGACGACGAAGCTCTGTTTTGTCGTTTCTGTCATCTGTCAACGGTCTAATTTGAAAACCGCTCATAGCCTTCTACCAGGTCCATAGCCCCAGTCAAAGGGTTAAAGCGTAGCGACAGCTTATGATTCTCATCATCCTTCAAGTGGATGATCGTTTCGTCCAGCCATCCCGAGGGGTGAAACAGGGTCGTCACTTCTCCGCTGGTGAAGCTGCCGCGCGAGGTCACGATTATATCCTCAAACTGGGCATCACCCTGTAGTCTACTTCCACCGGCCGAGCCTTCGGCCGGTTTGAGATTCCCGGCTTTATCCAGCACCTTGGCCTGGTAACTGCCATTATCAAGGTTGAAGACCAACTGATGTTCATTGCGGGTCAGGGCGGCCTCGTTATAGAGGTATTTCACCGTGCCTGCCAGCCGTCGGGCCGAGCCGAGCAGGTCATCCTGTCCCCAGTTGCTGAGCAGCGGCAGGGTCAACCCGGCGACCAGGGCGAGCAGAACCACCACGATTGCCAGCTCGATGAGGGTAAAGCCGCGCTGGTCAGTCAAGGTCCCAGCTGTTGATATCGGCATTAAATCCTTCCCCACCGGCTTCGCCGTCGGCACCGTAAGAGATCAGGTCGTAACGGTCGTGCATGCCCGGCGAGAGATAGATATAGGGGTTTCCCCAGGGGTCGAGAGGGGTTTTCTTGAGGTAGCCGCCCTCCTGGTACTTGGCCGGAATCCGCCCGGTGGTCGGCTTGGTGGTCAGCGCCTCGAGCCCCTGTTCGGTGGTCGGGTAAAAGCCGTTGTGCAGTTTGAACATCGCCAGTGCACTGTCGATCGCCTTCATGTCGACCTTGGTTTTGGTGACCTTGGCTTCATCCGGTTTGTCGAGGAATTGGGGAACCACCACCGCGGCCAGGATGCCGAGGATGACAACGACCACCAGGATCTCGATCAGGGTGAAACCGCGTTGGTCTTTGAGCAGTCGTTCTTTATGCATGTTCAGCTCCTTGCTTATTGATATCTCGTCAAATATTGCTTGCACAGTGACCACGGGCTGCTTGACTCCAGTGTCCCATGCGCTAAGTGTTTGTCTTGCCTCTCCGTCATTTCATCCCACTGCTGGCCTGGAAGATTGGCAGCAGGATCGCCAGTACGATGAAGCCGACCGCGCTTCCCATCAGCAGGATCATCAACGGCTCAAGCAGGGCCAGCATGCCGGAGAGCGACAATTCGATCTGATGTTCGTAGGCATCGGCGACCTTGAACAGCATGGTTTCGAGTTCGCCGCTCTTTTCACCGACGGCGATCATCTGGGCGACCATCGGCGGAAACATCTGGCTGCGTCGCAGCGGCTCGGCCAGTCCTTCACCTTCGCGAATCGCATCACCGGCTTCTTCGATGACGCTGCGCAGGACCCGGTTCTGCAGCAGGTTGCTGGCAATCGCCAACGCCTTGAGCAGCGGGATGCCACTTTTCAGCAGGGTGCCGAGGGTCCGGGTAAAACGCGCCGTGGCGACCAGCAGCTGAAACCGCCCCAACACCGGCAGCTGGAGCACGAAGCGGTGGAACTTCAATTCGCCGGCGTCGGTATTCTTCCAGCGCACCAACAGGACCAAGGCCCCGACCAGCAAGAGAGCCAGCAGCCAGCCGTAACTGCCGAGCAGCTCGCTGAAGCCGATCAGCAGCCGGGTCGCCAACGGCAGTGCCTGGTCGAGGTCCTCGAGCATCCGGGTGACCTTCGGCAGCACGAAGCTGACCAGGAAAAACAGCACCCCGACCCCGACGAAGGCCATCAGCACCGGGTAGGCGAGGGCGGTGGTAATCCGCCCCTGCAGGCGAGCCTGATCTTCGAGGAAATCGGCCAGACGATCGAGCACCTGGTCGAGGCTGCCGCTGCTTTCGCCGACCTGGACCATGTTGACATAGAGCGGCGGGAACAACCGGTTGCGGCGGTTCAGTGCGGTATGCAGGGCATCGCCCTGGACGACCTCGTCGCGGATGCTCGCCAGGGTGCGGCCGAGCTGCTGGTTTTCCTGCTGTCCAGCGACCGTCGCCAGGGCGTCATCCAGCGCCAGGCCAGCGCCGATCAGGGTCGCCAGCTGACGGGTGGCGATGGCGATGTCGCTGCGTGGGACCCGACTCGGCAAACTCGCCGCCCAGGAGCGTTTGCTGGCGGCGCCTTTTTTCTCTTCCTTGAGGCTGGTGGCATGGATCCCCTTTTGCCGCAGCTGGGCGAGCAGCGCCCGCCGTCCGCTCCCCTCGAGGACTCCGGTTACCTTTTTACCCTTGGCGTCGAAGCCGCTGTATTCAAACAGGGGCATGGGCCGTTATCCCTCCTCCTGGGTCACGCGCAACACCTCTTCCAGGGTCGTTTCGCCCTGCAGCGCTTTGGCCAGTCCGGCATGCCGCAGGCTGCGCATCCCGGTCTTGACGGCGGCCGCCTTGATGCTCGCCGCATCCTTGCTCTGCATCAGCAGGTCGCGAATCTGGTCATTCATCGGCATCAGCTCGTAAATGCCGGAACGCCCCCGGTAGCCGATGTCAAAGCAGGCACTGCAACCACGGCCGCGGTAAAAGGTCGCTTTGACCACCTGGTCCGGTTTGAGGCCGAGTTCCGCCAGCAGCTCGGTCGATGGCGTCACCGGCTCCTTGCAGCTCGGGCAAATGGTCCGTACCAGGCGCTGGGCAAGGATGCCGACAATTGACGAGGCGGCCAGAAACGGCTCGATACCCATTTCGACCAGGCGGGTCAGCGCCCCGGCCGAGTCGTTGGTATGCAAGGTCGAAAAGACCATGTGACCGGTCAGGGCCGACTGCACGGCAATTTCTGCGGTTTCGCCATCGCGGATCTCGCCGACCATGATGATGTCCGGGTCCTGGCGCAGAATCGAGCGCAATCCGTTGGCAAAGGTCAGGTCGATCTTCGGGTTGACCTGGATCTGGCCGACCCCGGCGAGCTGATATTCGATCGGGTCCTCAACGGTGATGATGTTCTTTTCGCGGGTGTTGAGCTTCGACAACCCGGCGTACAGGGTCGTGGTTTTACCCGAACCGGTCGGCCCTGTGACCAGGAAGATGCCGTGGCTGCTGGCAATCATCTGCTCGACCTGGTCGCGCAGCTTCGGTTCGAGACCGATCTGGTCGAGGCCGAGGACGCTGGAGCTCTTGTCGAGCAGGCGCAGAACGATCCGTTCGCCGAAGGCGGTCGGCAGCGAAGAGACGCGGACGTCAAGGTCTTTGCCGGCGATCCTGACCCGGAAGCGGCCGTCCTGAGGGAGACGTTTTTCGGCGATATTCAATCCCGACATGATCTTGATCCGCGAGATGATACTGGCGTGGGTTTTGATCAGCAGGTCCATGATCTCGTAGAGGATGCCGTCGATGCGAAAGCGCACCAGAAGCTCTTTTTCGAACGGCTCCAGGTGGATGTCGCTGGCTCGCTCCTTGTACGCCTTGGTGATCAGGCTGTTGACGAAACGGATGATCGGCGCCTCGTCGCTGGTGTCGAGCAGGTCGGCCGGTTCCAGGTTGTCGGCCAGATCGGAATCGTCGGTTTCGATATCCGGGGCCAACTCGGCTCCGCTGCCGGCCTGTTTTTCGTAGGCACGGTTGATCGCACGGAGGATTTCATCCGGGGTCGCCACCGAGAGTCCAACCCTCATTCCGGTCAGCGTAGACAGGTCGTTGGTTGCTCGGCTGTCGAACGGATTGGCGACCGCCAGATGCAGCAACCCATCCTGGTGAGCCATCGGGAAGACCGCGTACTCTTTGGCGTAGCCGATCGGGACCAGTTGCAACAAGTCACTGTTGTCGCCATCTTCCGGAATCGTCTCGAGAAACGGCAGGTCGGCCTGTCGCGCCAGTGCTGCGGCGAGGACTCCGGGACCGACGGCTTTATTGCCAAGCAGGATTTCGCCCAGCAGCCGGCCGTTTTCCCGCTGCTCCTCCAGCCCCAGGTCGATGACCTCGGCGGCGATGGAAAATTCCTCGCGCAGCAGCTCTCCCAGGCGTTTCCAGGTACGCTCGTTGGTCATGGTGATTACTTGCCCTCGGACTGCGGGAGGGCCGGGTCGATCAGGAAGGTCCCTGCCGGGATATCCAGCATCAGCGCCTCAGTTTGTAAAGCCCGGCTGGCGAGACGGTTTTTCTCGGTGATCATGGCCAGATCCCGGGTATCCCGGATGACCTTGGGCGTGATGAAGAC
>Ga0209919_1000822_pt1 | contig 15386 bp, 15 predicted proteins | sample SalPon2A_C_D2_MG_FD_185721 | JGI IMG/M metagenome (GOLD analysis project Ga0209919, IMG submission 185721) | Soil microbial communities from South San Francisco under conditions of wetland restoration - Salt Pond MetaG R2A_C_D2_MG (SPAdes)... | ecosystem: Environmental > Terrestrial > Soil >... | reverse complement strand
ATGAGGAGCTCATGGTCCTTGTCGGTCGACTTGTTCGTGAGCGTGATCGTCACGGTGTCGCCGACGTGCCACGTCATCTCGTTCGGGGTGTAGCTGTAGTCCTGCATGGTGATGTTGAAGGTCTCGTTCGCGGCGAACGCCGCGGATCCGACCACCATGAAGAACAGAACGGCAGCGATCGCCACCGCGAAACCGCTGCTCGCCTTGCCGGGACTACGCTTGGTTGCACTATTCATCCTGCCCACTCTCCCTTCGAATTCGGCCCCCTGGCCAGGGAAAGTCGGGTAAGCGAACCTCGCTTACTCGGCTTTAACTTTCTAACACTAGGACATTTGTCCCGATTCGTCAAATGCCGCCCCTGGACGGGCCTCCATCCGCCTGATCCACACGATCGGCATCCCGACACACCGCAACCTTAATGTTCGCGCATCGGTTTCTCAGACGCTGCTCAAGGTGCACAACGGGAACGGTGATGCATGCACATGAATGCTCACTCGGTCGTGCGTGGGGCCGCAGCGGCGCCCACACCCTGCAGCCACTCGGCCACCAGCACCACCGCAGCGATGATGTAGGCCATGTCCCCCATCACCCACAGCGAGCCGCCGGCGATGCTCTGGTCCGTGAGCGGGTCGATAAGGCCCCACACGCGCGGGGCGGTCACGTAGGTGGGGTACAGCACGTGCTGGGCGAAGAACAGGTACGAGCCCAGGACGGTGTTCACCCCGAGCGCGACGAGCACCCCCACGAGACGCCGGAAGGGCGCCCCTGAACGCCCCCGGCCCGGCGTGATGGGCTTGACCACCGGTCCCCAGAAGAGCAAACCGAAGAGAAGGAAGCAGAGGTGCTCGAAGTCGTGGATCGCCTCGTGACGGAGGGCGGCCTCGTACAGGACCGGCACGTGCCAGAGCACGACGACCACGCTGTAGAGGACCATGCCCGCGGCACTCCAGAAACGATCGAGGATGAAGCCCAGCACGGGCAGTCGCCGGGCCCGCTCCAGCATGCCGCGCGGGACGCCGAGGACGATGAACAGCGCCCCGATCAGCGTCAGCGCCATGTGCTCCAGCATGTGCATCGTCAGGAGCACCGTCTCCCCCATGGTGTCGAGCGGGGACGAGAGCGCGACCACCACTGCAGCCAGTCCGCTCACGAAGGACAGCACCTGCGCCCACGCCGGCGGCCGGGGCAGCGTTCTGGCGAGCAACCAGTAGGCGCCCCCGCCGGCCAGCGCCCACGCCGCAGCCCCCGCGTCGAACGTCCACAGCGGGGACGCGGCGGCGAGCGGCGCGGCTGTGGCGACCGAGCCCGCGGCAGCGCTCAGCAGCGGCGCCAGCCACAGCCGGCGGCCTGCGGCCGATCGGGCCCGGGACCAAGGAGCCTTCCCGCCGGCCCGTCGAACGGCACGGCTTCGCATGGACCCCACCATACTCAATCGTGCCGTGCGGCCCGGGACGGCGACGGGGAGCCTTGCGACCGTCGGCCCTGCGGCGCGCGATGGCGCGCTTATCGATGGTGTATGGGCCGGCGCTAGCGTTCGTGGCAGGAGGTGAGCACCATGTCGAAAGGCTTCATCCGCTCGATCGTCATCGTGAGCGCGGCGACCTTGGCGTTCGCGCTGGCCGGAGGGCCGGGGCCGGCGGCGAACGGCAACTCCGGAAGTGGCGCCACGCCGAGGGACCGCACCCAGACCCAGTCAGCGGTCCAGACCAGGGCCCAGGCCAAGGTCCAGACCCGCACCCAGGACCCCGGCGAATGCGCCGCTCAGGAACAGGCGCACACGCAGGCTCAGGTGCAGGAACGTGTCCAGGCGCAGGTACGCTCTCTCGCGACGAGCATCACGTGCTCCGACGGGACGGGCGCGAGCGCCCTCCAGACCACGCAGCCGGGGAAGGGTGACGTGCTCAGGGACCACGTCGGCGACCAGCTGCGCGACGGCTCCTGCCAGGGGGATGTCGCCCTCGTGCAGGTGGCGCTGCTGGGGACGGGCGACCTGCTGCAGACCCACGATCGGGTTCGGAACCAGCTCAAGGACGGGTCCTGCCAGCTCGACGCCACGCTCAGCACCTTCGCCTGCCTCATCGAGTACGACCGCAGCTACGACCACGACTACCTCTACGGGAACGCTCTGGACTACTCCTACGACTACCTCCACGACGGTCCCCCTCCGGACGGCGGGTACGGCGGCCGCGGCTCCTGACGCCGCATCGTCCCTCGCCTCGCTTCGGGCCCGACATCCCCCCTGTCGGGCCCGAAGCCGTGCTCGACCCCTCGGCGCCCCGAGCGGCATCCGTGGCGCAGCCATCAGGGCCGTCCTGGACGGCCCTGTCAGCGACCGGAGGGGTCGGCCATGAAGGCTCGGCGGTGGGGCTGCAGCGTCCACCACGTGTTGACATCGGGAAAACCCCTTCCCTATGCGCTATACTCCCGCTGAAGACTTTGAAAGGAGCCCCTCATGGCCAAGAGCAAGACCATCAGCAAGGCCGACCTCGTCGACATGGTGGCCGACGAGACGGGTCTCTCCAAGAAGAGCGTGAAGGAGACGATGGACGCCCTCCTGGAGACGATGTCCTCGCAGATCGGCAAGGGCGTGAAGGTCACGCTCACGGGCTTCGGCACCTTCGAGGTGCGCAAGCGCAAGGCACGGACCGGCGTCAAGCCTGGCACCACCGAGAAGATCAGGATCCCGGCCAGCGCCTACCCCGCGTTCAAGGCGGGAAAGAGCCTGAAGGACGTCGTTTCCGACAAGCACTGATCTCGTCGCGCGAGCGGCATCGGGCGGCGTCGAAGCTTGGCGCCGCCCGATGGCTTGTCGGGGTTGGTCCGCTCCCATACCCGGCCGGGCAGCCGCCGCGCCTATCCTGGCCGCCATGAGGCAGGCACGTGACGCGCGATCGGCGCGTACGGGCAGTGACGCCGGCGCGGACGGGACGCGCGGCCTGGCGGCGTTCGCCGAGCGCCCGCCGTTCATCGGCGTGGACCGGCTCCTGGAGGCCGTCGCCGCCGGCCACCAACCCCGCATCGTCGACGCGCGCGGACCCGAGGCGGCACAGGCGGGTCGCGTCCCGGGGGCGGTGCCGTTGCCTGCCCGCGACCTCCATCCTGTCGTGGAGGGCGTACGTAGGATCGACACGGCCGAGGCGCTGGTCACGCTCCTGACGAAACGGGGCATCGGCGCGGACCCCGTCGTCGTGTACGGCGGCGGCGGCGCGGACGCAGCGCACGTGTGGTGGACGCTTCACTACCTCGGGCACGAGGCCGCCTTCCTGCTCGACGGCGGCCTCGAAGCCTGGACGCGGGCGGGCCTGCCCTTGGAGGAAGGCCCGTCCCCCGAGCCGTCGCCGGCCGTCCGGCCGCTGCCGGGGCGTCCGCTGCCGGACCGCGCCATCGACGCCGACGAGCTGAAGGCACGGCTCGGTGACCGCCGGCTCGCGATCCTCGACGCGCGCACGGCCCAGGAGTACGGCTCGGGGCCTGCGAGCCAGGGCGCCCACATACCCGGCGCCAGGCTGTTCCCATGGAGCGACGCCCTCCAAGAGGACGCGCGCCTGCGCGACCGTGAGGCCATCGCCCACCAACTCGGTGACATTCTGGACGCCGACGAGGTGGTGACCTACTGCCAGAGCGGCGTTCGTGCCGCGCACGCGTACGCCCTGTTGCATTGGCTGGGGCATCCGCGGCCGCGGCTCTACATGGGTTCGTGGGCGGAGTGGGGCCGCGATGCGGATGCCCCCAAGGAGGCCGGCTGACCGGAGGACGGCGAGCCGCCGGGGCGGCCTGCCAGATCGCGCAGGCCGCTTCAGGCGGCCGGCGAGGCGCGCTCCCCGCAACGATCGCAGACGCCGAAGAGAACCAGCTCGTGGCCCGTGACCGTGAGCCCGCCCGGTAGGGTCACGTCTTCGAGCATGGCGAGCGGGCAGGCCACCTCCAACTCGAAGACGGTGTCGCAGCGCACGCAACGGAAGTGGTGGTGATGCCCGCGCCCGGCCGGCTCGTAGCGGGTGGCGTCGCTCGGAAGGTGGACGGCCACGACCTCGCCGGCGCGTTCGAGCTCGGCCAGGTTGCGGTAGACCGTCGCCAGGCCCAGGCCGTCGACGCGCGCCTGGGCCCGCTCGTGGAGCTCCTGGGCGGTGAGGGGACCCGGCGCTTCCCCCAGCGCCTCGAAGATGGCGCGTCGTTGAACGGTGCCGCGTTGCATCGCCGCACTCTAGCAAGGGGGCCGTACCGAGAGTGACTTCTCGTTACGGGTGGGGCCGGCCGCGGCACCATGGGGATACACCCGACGAAGAGCGGCTTGCGATGAGGAGTCGTTCTCATGCTGGCGAGCAGCCGTTCGCGCCGGAGTAGCCTGACACATCGTGACCCGACAGGAGTTCTCGGAGGAGGCCCTGGAGGCGTGGCTCCAATGCGAGCGCCGGGCCTGGCTGGAGCGCCACCGCCCCGAGTCGCGGTCGACCGAGAGCGGTCTGGAGCGCTACCTGCGAGAGCAACACGCGGACCTCGGGCGCGCCTACCGGCACCAGCTGATCCGCACAGCGGGGAGCACGGTGACGCCCTCCACCGGGACCGGCGCAGCGGCCGACACCGTTCGGGCCCTACGAGACGGCGCCGCAGCTGTCCTCGACGGCACTCTGACGGCGGAGGGGGTCGGCGGCGCGTCCGCGGGGATGCGGCTGCGGGCACGGCTGGACGTTCTGCGGCGCGTGCGCGAAGGCTGGGCGGTCGAGACGATCGCCGCGGGAACGCGGGTCCGCCCCCATCACATCCGGCGCCTCGCCTTCGGACGGCTCGTCGCCGAAGCGAACGGCCTGCCCGTCCGCCGGAGCGCCGTCGCATGCGTGGTTCGCGCGCCGAGCCCGGACGGCCCCCGCCTGCGCGTGCAAGACGTGAGCGCCGTGACAGCCGACGCCTTGCGCCGGTTACCCGCCCGCATCGGGGCGGCAGGCGCCAGCCTCCGTGCGGCTCGAGAGCCGCGCACGGCTATCGGGCCGCACTGCCACCGGCCGCGTACGTGCCCGTTCCTGTCGCGCTGCTGGGCCCCCTACGACGGGCACAGTATCTTCGAGGTGCCCGGACTTCGCAGCGACACCCGGCGGGCCTTGAGGGGCGCCGGATGGTCGGACGTCCGCCGTGTGCCGCGGCGCGCCCCCGGGCTCGAGCCGGCGGAGCACCACGCCCTGAACGACACTCGCGCCGACCGCGTACGCGTCGATTTCGGCGCGCTCCACACCGGCCTGGCGGAGCTCTCCTTTCCGGTCGCGTACCTGGACATGGAGTTCGCCACGCCCGCCGTCCCCTGGCTGCCCGGTACGAACCCCTTCCAGCCGCTGCCGTTCCAGTTCAGCGTCCACCTCGAGGATGCCGAGGGCGGCGTGCACAACCTGAGCTTCCTCCACCGGGAAGCGGCCCGCGACCCACGGCCGGCGCTCGCCGGCGCGCTCGCCGAGGCTCTCGCGGGGGCGGGCAGCATCGTGGTCTACGACGCCTCGGCCGAGACGCTGCTGCTCACCGAGCTCGCGCGGGCGGTGCCGACAGCGGCCGCCACGCTGAGAAGCGCGGCCGAGCGCAGCTGGGACCTTCTGGCGCTGGTGCGCTCCGCCATCCGCCATCCGGGCTTCGGCACCGGCTGGGGCTTGAAGCGCGTGGCCGCGACGCTGGCCCCCGGGAGCTACGAGAACGTCGAGTTGGCCGACGGCCTGGCCGCCCAGACGGCGTGGAGGCAACTCCTGCGCTCGGAAGACGCCGGCCTGGCGGCGCGCCTCCGGCGCTACTGCGAGGCCGACAGCAGGGCGCTGTTGCGGATCGTGCGGGTGCTGCGCCACTGGGCCGCGGGGGGCAGCGGCGGGCCCGCCGGGATCTGAGCCGCGGGCCGGCGTGGCGAGCGAGAGACGGTGCCCGCCGGGAAGCGGGTGCCGCGGCGCCCCTCCCCTCACGCGGCGCCGGCCGCCGCCCCCTCCACGCGCCGCAACCACGACCGCCGCACCCGAGGCGAGCTACCCCGCACCGGCCCGAAGGCGAGGCGCTCGGTGACCGGCACGCCTGCGGGCGCGAAGACGCACTCGCGCCAGAAGGTCGTCAGCGGGTCGTTCAAGACCTCGACCTCGAACGCTCGGGCACCGTTCGCCGTGGTTACCACGAGCGCGCTCCGGGCCGCGAGGTGGCCGACCACCCCGTCGCCGGTCAAGTCGAAGGCGACCCCCTCGCGCATCACCCGGTCCACCCAGCCTTTGACCATGGCCGGCGCGTGGAAGAACCACAGCGGATGCACGATCACGATCCTCGACGCTGCCAGGAGCTCGTGGGCGTGCGCCGCGGCGAGCGCGTCGGCGAAGGCCGTCGTGTCGAGCTCTTCGGGCCGGAGGGCCGGGTCGAAGCCCTCGGCGTAGAGGTCGTGGAAGGCGACCTCGAGACCGGCACGACGCAGGCCCGTGACGGCGGCGTCCGCCAGGGCGTGGTTGAGCGACCCAGGCGCGGGATGCGCGAGGATGACGCTGGCGGTCACGCCACGCTTCCGTCGGGGCGGAAGGGCCGCACGAAGGCGGCCACGCCCGCCAGCGCCAGGGCCGGCACGGCGGAGGCGAGCAAGACCGGCGCATAGGCGCCGCTGGCGGCGTGGGCCAACGCGAACAGCGGCGGTCCTGCGGCGGTGCCCACCACCCCGATGGTCGAGGCCGTACCCTTCACCGCGCCCAGGTGGCGACGCCCGAAGTAGTACGCGAACACCGCACCCTGTACGCCCCCCTTCATGCCCATGGTGAGGCCCAGAAGCGCTCCGTACGCCAGCACGAGGGCCGGCCCCATCGTCGCGGCGATGCCCAGCGCGGCAGCCTGGGCCACCAGCATCCCGGCGAGGAGGAAGCGCGGCGGCACGCGGTCCATGAGCACGCCGGCAACCAGGTTAGCCGCGGCGGTCACCGCTCCGAACGGCACGAACACCCGCGCGGCAGCCGCCCGGTCGAGACCCCCGGCGGCCATGATCGAGAAGTGGTGGAAGATCAACCCGGTCGTCAGCGCCGAGATCAGAGCGTTGGCAATGACGAACAACCAGAAGGTGCGCGTCCGGCGCGCCTCCGGCAGGCTGTAGTTCGTCTCCGCGACGGCGGTCGCAAGCCCGCCGTGCGCCGCCCGCCCGTCCGGGGCCAGGCCGTAGCGCTCGGGCCGTGAGCGGAACAGCAACGCGCCGACGGGCAGGACCGTCACGGCGACCAGCAGGCCAAGCAGGGCGTACGCCTGCCGCCAGCCGTGCGCCTGGATGAGCGCGTCGATGACCATCGGGAAGAACGCCGTCGCCGCCGCCATGCCCAGCCCCGTGAGGCCGACGGCGAAGCCGCGTCTCCGCACGAACCAGAGGTTGACCACGTGCTGGCTGACCAGGCTCAAGGACCCCTGTCCCAGCCCCCGGATGAGCACGAAGCCGACGAGCAGCATCGCCAGGTCGCGGACCGTCCCCATGTAACCGCACGCCAGCGCGAACAGGGCCGCGATGGCCACCACCGCCAAGCGTGGGCCGCGACGATCGATGAAGCGTCCCACGAAAGGCAGGGCGAACGAGCCGGTTACCGTGCCCACGGTGTAGAGCAGCGAGACGAGGGAGCGCGACACGCCGAGGTCCGCGATGATCTTGTCCAGGAACACCGATACCCCGAGGGTCTGCCCGGGGGTCGTCATCATCATGCCGAAGGTGCCGGCCGCCAGCACCATCCAGCCGTAGAAGAACGGGGTGCTGTCGATGACGCGGCTGCGGATGGTGCCGCTGCCTGCGGCGTAGGCGTCGCTAGGCGGTCGCATGTCGAAAGATGGCCTCCCGGGCGCGGTGGCGCCAGGGGTCCCAGCTTATCCGGGCCGGCACCCCGAAGGACGTCCGCGAGGCATCGTCCCTTTGCGGGTGGCGTTCAGGTCACGACCCGCCACGCCAGCCGTTCGCGCGCGGCGACGCCGCCCAGTCGCCGGCAGAAGGCTTGTACGAACGCCTCGTCCTCGCCGTCGAACGCGCCGGCGCGGTCGCTGTCGATGTCGACCTCGCCGAACACCCTATCCTCCTGGGCGATCGGCACCACCAGCTCCGAGCGCGTGCCCAGGAAGCACTGCAGGTAACGGTCGTCCTGATTGACGTCGGGCACGTTGATCGTCTCGCCCGAAGTGGCAGCGTAGCCGCAGATGCCGCGTCCGAGGGGGATCTCGACGTGTTCCGTGGCGGCTGGGCCGTCCCAGGCCCACAACCGCAAGGAGGCGGCCTCGAGCATGTAGATGCCCACCCAGTCGTAGTGGGGATGGCGCGCGCGGAGATGCCTCACGGCGGCGTCGGCGAGTTCCCGGAAGGCGTGGCCGCCCGCGATACGCTCGTCGATCCAGGCGAGGCTGCGCTCATGTTCGTCCGACATGCGTCCGCTCCCTTCGGGGGCCGGTGACCCGGCACGCGTCGCCAGCCTACCCCGGCTGCCCGCCGACGGCATTTGATAAGACGCAGAACTTTCACAGCGGTCGTCTGTGACGGCCGCTACAATCGGGTGATGCCCGCGACGGTCACCTCGCTCGATCTGTCGACGGCCACGAGGCTGCAGCGCATCGAGCGGCTCCAGAAGCTCGACGATGCCGCGCTGCGACGCCACGCGGTGAGGGCGGCCTCGGAGCGTGACGTCGACGCCCTATGGGAGCTCGTCGAGGCCCACCTCACCCTCCGCGGCGCCAGCGGCATCGCCACCAGCCCCCACACCATGCGCGCCTACCGTCGCGGCGTGGCGGACCTCGTGGCTCTGTGGCAGGGCGAGAACCTGCTGCGGCCGGGGCGTGACGCCGGCTCGCTCTACGTGCAGAGACTGCGTGCGGGCGACCGGGAACCGCTGACGGCGCATGGACCCGCACCGCGGCAACGCGGGCGGCGGCCCAAGCGGGGCCCCCTCGCGCCCGCCACGGTGCAGCTCAAGGTGGCCTCCGCGCGCGCTCTTTACGACGCGCTGGCATGGGCCGGAGCCACGGAGGCGGACCCCTTCAGAAACGTGCGCATGGGCCGGCAGACCACCAAGGCCGAGGACGTTCAGAGCGCCAGGGCCTACACCGACTTCGAGCTCATCGACATGGCGGCCGCGGCCCGCGACCAACAGGAGCGCGTGATCCTGCTGCTGGGCAGCCACGCCGGCCTGCGCGTGAGCGAGATGCTGCGCCTGCGCTGGGAGGACATCGACCTGCGGCGGCGGGAGTGCCTCGTGCAGGGCGGCAAGGGCGGCAAGACCGCGGTGGTCGCCTTGACACCCAAGCTGGCCGAGGCGCTGATGACGTACCGCCGCGCCAGACAGGCCGGTGGCGACCACGGTGACGAGGTGCTCGCGCTGCGCTCGCAGTACGGCGTCTTCAACCGCCTCCGGCGGCTGTGCGAGCGCGCCTCGGTGGAGTTCAAGGGCGTGCACGCCCTGCGCCACTCGGCCGGCACACGCCTCTACCGCCAGACTGGCGATCTCGGCCAGGTGCAGGACCACCTGCGCCACGCCACGCTGGACATGGCCAGGCGCTACGCCAAGTCGGACCGGCGACGGCTCCGGAAGAGCCTGGACGGCTGGGAATGAGCCCGCGCGCCGCGCGGACGGCCACCGGGGGCGCGGCGTGAGCCTCCCCTGCTCGGCCTGCATCGAGGTCCTCTTCACCGAGGCCGGGGCGCCCGACGCCCGCATCCGAGCGGCGGCGGCGGCCGGTTTCCCTGCGGTCGAGATGTGGCGCTGGAGCGACAAGGACCTGGCGGCGCTCGAGGCGGCCCTGGCCGACACGGGGGTGACGCTGAAGGGGATGGTGTGCGAGCCTCTGGCCCAGCTGGTCGATCCGGCGACCCACCCCGGCTGGCTCGAGGGGGTCTCGCGGTCGCTGCAGGTTGCCAGGCGCCTGGGCGCGGAGGCACTCATCGTGCAGTCCGGGGAGTCACGCATCGGGGTCCCGCGCGAGGAGCAGCACGATGCGCTGGTACGGGCGCTGGCGCTGGGGGCCGAACGCGCCCGAGGCGGCGGCGTGCGCCTCCTCATCGAGCCCCTCAACACCCGTATCGATCACCCGGGAACGTTCCTCCACCACACCCCGGAGGCACTCGGCGTGGTCGACGCGGTCGACCGGCCCGAGGTGGGACTCCTCTACGACGTCTACCACTCGGTCACCATGGGCGAGACGCCGCAGCGCGTGCTCGCCGGCAACGTCGACCACGTCGGGCACCTCCACCTCGCCGACGTGCCGGGCCGGCACGAGCCCGGTAGCGGCGGCCTGCCCTGGCGCGGGGTGCTCGACTGGTTCGAGGCCGAGGGGTATCCGGGCCACGTCGGTCTGGAATACTGGCCCACCGAAGACACATTTACGTCTCTACGCGACATGATGCCGAGGCCGGAACGTGGCGACGGAGCCGGTTGACCTGACCGATCTCCCGTCCTGAAAGGCCTCACCGCCGTACTGGCCGACCCCGCGCAGGTTCGCCTACACCCTAGGGGGGTATCTGCGATAGACTGGGCATCGCGCCGGCAGCAGGCCCGCGCCCATCCCCTCCGAAGGGTCCCCGGTCATGAACACCCCGCGCCGACAACGCCCGAAGCCGCGCAGCCACGACGCACCAGCCCACGCGCCCCGCGTCGGCACCACGCCGGGCCGTCGGCGTGCGGCCACCGTGACCGGCCTGGCCGCGCTGGCCGTCATCGTGCTGACCGGAGGCTTGCTGGCCGTACGCGCGGGCTCTGGCGGGCGCTCGAACGATATTAAGCTCTACCAGGGCAGCGCCGTCATCGGCGGCCAGAACGTGGCGCTGAGCTCGCTGATCGGCAAGGGCCGGCCGGTCGTGGTCAACTTCTGGGCCTCCAACTGCCCGCCCTGCCGCATGGAGATGCCCGGCTTCCAGCGCGTCTACGATGAGCACGACGGACAGGGGTACGTGATGCTGGGGATCGACGTGGGACCGCAGACGGGCCTCGGGACCCACGAGGGGGCCCGCGCGCTCCTGCGGCAGGAAGCCATCTCCTACCCGGTCGCCTACGCCGAGGGTGACGGCCTCGTGCTGGAGTACGGCCTGCGCGGCATGCCCACCACGCTCTTCTTCGACGCCTCGGGGGAACAGGTCGCGCGCGTCGTCGGCTTCCTCCCCGAAGCCCAGCTGCGGGCCCGCCTGGCCGGCCTGCTGACGAGCCGCTGACCCCCGCGCTCAGAATCCGGACGCGTCGGGCGGCGGCGAGGGTATAGTGCGGGACGCCGTCACCCACGCACGCTCGGCCGTGTGCCGAACTGCGCCGCTGGAGGTCCCATGACGCTGACGCACGGCACCCTGAGCCTCGAAGAACTGGCGGAAGAGGCCCGCCGGCGCACCATCGACACCGTCCTGGTGGCGTTCCCCGACCCTTACGGGCGCCTGATGGGCAAGCGCTTCGACGCCGAGTACTTCGTTGCCCGCGGCGCCGCCCACGGCACGCACGTTTGCGACTACCTGCTGACCGCCGACATGGAGATGGAGCCCGTGCAGGGCTACCGCTTCGCGAGCTGGCAGCTCGGCTACGGCGACGTCCTGCTGAGGCCCGACCTGTCCACCCTGCGACGGGCGACCTGGCTCGATCGCAGCGCCCTGGTGCTGTGCGACGTGCTCCCCACGGACGAGACCGGCGGCGGGGACGTAGCCATCGCCCCACGCTCGATGCTGCGTCGTCAGATCGCCAGTGCCGGCGCTGCGGGGTTCACCGTGCAGGCCGCCTCCGAGCTGGAGTACTACGTCTTCGAGGACAGCTTCCGGCAGGCGGCGGAGGCGGGCTACACCGGCCTGACGCCGATGGGATGGTATCTCGAGGACTACCACCTGCTGCAGGGGACGCGCGAGGAGCGCTTCACCGCCGAGCTCCGCCGCCACCTGCGCGATTCGGGCGTGCCGGTGGAGAACTCCAAGGGGGAGTGGGGGCGCGGGCAGCACGAGCTGAACGTGGCCCACGCCGAGGCGCTCGCCATGGCCGACCGCCACACCGTGCTCAAGCAGGCCGCCAAGGAGATCGCCGAGCGGCTGGGGGTGAGCGTCACCTACATGGCCAAGCCCGCCGCGGGTCAGGCCGGCTCGAGCTGCCACGTCCACCTCAGCCTGTGGCGCGACGGCACCAACGCCTTCGACGGCGACGAGAAGCTCGGGCCGGTGGCGGGATCGGACGTCTTCCGCCACTTCCTCGCCGGCTGGATGGCGCACGCCGACGAGCTGATGGTGCTCTACGCCCCGACCGTCAACAGCTACAAGCGCTTCGAGGACGGGTCCTGGGCGCCCACCCGCGCCGCCTGGAGCTTCGACAACCGCACCGCCGGCTTCCGCGTGGTCGGCAAGGGGCAGAGCCTGCGCATCGAATGCCGCATCCCGGGCGCCGACGTCAACCCGTACCTGGCCTTCGCAGCCGCCCTGGCTTCCGGCCTCGACGGCGTCGAGCGGCGCCTCGAGCCGGAGCCGATGGTCGAGGGGGACATCTACGGCGCCTCCAGCCTGCCACGGCTGCCTCGCTCGCTCGCCGAGGCCGTGGCGCGCTTCGAGGCCAGCCCCTTCGCCCGCGAGGCGCTGGGCGAGGACGTCGTGGAGCACTACGCGCACTTCTACCGGAGCGAACAGGCCGCCTTCGATGCGGCGGTGACGGATTGGGAGCGGCAACGCTACTTCGAGAGGATCTGACGCGTCGCGCCGCCAGGGACCGCGCGGCGCGACGCGCCAGGAAGAGGTGACGCCATGAAGCGTGAGAACCTGCCATGCGGCTGAAGGGCAAGGTCGCTCTCATCACCGGGGCCGGCAGCGGCATCGGCCGCGAGAGCGCGCTGCTGTTCGCCGAGGAGGGCGCCGCCGTCGTGGCGGCAGACGTCCGCGAGGACGCCGCCCGGGAGACGGCGACGATGATCGAGCGCTCGGGGGGCCGGGCCGGCGCCGTGCGAGCCGACGTGGCCCGCGCAGGCGACTGCGAGGCGATGGTCGCCTACGCCGAACGGACCTTCGGCCGCCTCGACGTGCTGTTCAACAACGCCGGCATCATGGACAGCCGGGACGACGACGCCGTCACCACCGAGGAGGAGGTCTGGGACCTCACCATGGCGATCAACGCCAAGGGCGTCTACCTCGGCTGCAAGTACGGCGTGCCCGCGCTCAGGCGGGCCGGCGGTGGGTCCATCATCAACACCGCCTCCTTCGTGGCGTTGCTCGGCGCCGCCACGCCGCAGGTCGCCTACACGGCCAGCAAGGGCGCCGTGCTGGCACTGACGCGCGAGCTGGCGGTCGTCCACGCGCGCGAGAACATCCGCGTCAACGCCCTCTGCCCGGGACCGCTGCGCACCGAGCTGCTGATGAAGTTCCTGGACACCGACGCCAAGAAGCAGCGCCGGCTGGTGCACGTTCCCATGGGCCGCTTCGGGGAGGCGCGGGAGATGGCGAAGGCGGCCCTCTACCTGGCAAGCGACGACGCCTCCTACGTCACCGGCAGCGAGTTCGTGGTGGACGGCGGCATCACCGCCGCCTACATCACGCCCGAGTGAAGATGACGACGAGGACGGTGGAGTGAGCATGGCAACGACAACGACCCGGTATCAGCGCACCTACAGCCCCGTGGACGGCAGCCTGGTCGCGACGCGCGAGCTCGCCAGCGGCCACGCCGTGGAGCGCGCCCTTGCCGCCGCCGAGGCCGCTCAGGCGGCGTGGGGCGAGACGGCCCTGGAGTGGCGCGTCGCGGTGGTGGAGCGCATGGTGGACGCCCTGCTGGCCCGAACGGACGCCATCGCCGGGGAGCTCGCCATGCAGATGGGCCGGCCGGTGCGCGACGGGCCCAAGGAGATCCGCGGGGGCTACGCCGAGCGCGCGCTGGCCATGGCGGAGCTCGCACCCGAGACGCTCGCCGACGTCGACGTCGGCGGAGCCGCCGGCGCGCGCCGCATCCTCCGCCGCCGCCCCGTGGGCGTGGTGCTGGTGCTGGCACCCTGGAACTACCCCTTCCTGACTGCCGTGAACGCCGTGGTTCCCGCCATCCTGGCCGGCAACGCGGTGGTGCTCAAGCACTCAGACCAGACGCCGCTGGCGAGCGAGCGCATCGCGGAGGCCTTCGCGACGGCCGGGTTGCCCGACGGCGTGCTGCAGGTCCTGCACATGAACCATGACACCGTCGCCGACGTGATCCGGGACGAGCGCATCGGCTACGTGCACTTCACCGGCTCGGTGGAGGGTGGCCGCGCGGTGAAGCGGGCCGCGGCGGAGCGCTTCATCGGGGTGGGGCTCGAGCTCGGCGGTAAGGACCCGGCCTACGTGCGCGCCGACGCCGACCTCGACCAGGCCGCGGCCGGGCTCGTCGACGGCGCCATGTTCAACGCCGGCCAGTCCTGCTGCGGCATCGAACGCATCTACGTCCAGCGCGAGCGCTTCGACCCCTTCGTGGAACGCTTCCTGGAGCTCGCGCGCGCCTACCGGCTGGGCGATCCGCGCGATCCCGAGACCACCTTGGGGCCGATGGTGCGCACCGCCAGCGCCGAGCTCGCGCGCGACCACGTGCGCGACGCCGTGGCCCGGGGGGCGGTGCCGCTGATCGACCCGAAGGACTTCCCGGCCGCCGCCGAGGGCACGGCGTACATGGCGCCGCAGGTCCTCATCAACGTGCGGCAGAACATGCGCGTCATGCAGGAGGAGACCTTCGGGCCGGTGGTGGGCATCATGCCCGTCGCCGACGACGACGAGGCCGTGCGCCTGATGAACGACAGCCGCTACGGCCTGACGGCCAGCGTCTGGACCGCCGACGTGGCCGCCGCCGACCGCCTGGGAAGCCGGCTCGCCACCGGCACCTGTTACGCCAACCGCTGCGACTACCTCGATCCCCTCCTCCCCTGGTCGGGCGTGAAGGACTCCGGCCACGGCGTCTCCCTGTCGCGACTGGGCTTCGAGCCCTTCACGCGCACGCTGGCGCTGCACCTGAAGGCGCCCGGCTGACGCCCCGGCGCGGCGTTAGCATGGCCCCGTGCTCGGCGCCCGCGTAACGCTCCCCGGGATCCAGGCGGGCGACCACCACTTCCGTCTGCCGCTCGACCACAGCCGCCCGGACGGGCCCACCATCGACGTGTTCGCGCGTGAGCTGGTGGCGCCGGAACGCGCCGGCCAGGACCTGCCGGTGCTCCTCTACCTGCAGGGCGGTCCGGGCGGCGAGGCGCCCAGGCCGACCGAGGCGGGCGGCTGGATCGGCCGGGCGCTGCAGGAGTACCGGGTGCTGCTGCTGGACCAGCGCGGAACCGGCCGGAGCTCGCCCGTCACGGCGCAGACGCTGGCCGATCTTGGCGCTCCGGCCGAGCAGGCCGCCTACCTCGCGCACTTCCGCGCCGACAGCATCGTGTCCGACGCCGAGGCCATCCGTGCCGAGCTGCTGGGACCGGAGCGACGGTGGACGATCCTCGGC
>Ga0209919_1000819_pt1 | contig 15418 bp, 10 predicted proteins | sample SalPon2A_C_D2_MG_FD_185721 | JGI IMG/M metagenome (GOLD analysis project Ga0209919, IMG submission 185721) | Soil microbial communities from South San Francisco under conditions of wetland restoration - Salt Pond MetaG R2A_C_D2_MG (SPAdes)... | ecosystem: Environmental > Terrestrial > Soil >... | reverse complement strand
GATCTTCTGGAAGATGAGCTGGCGCGCCGTCTGGGCGATTACCCGGCTCAACTCCTTGTTGTCGATCTCGTACTCCACCTCGTCGCCCGACTCGGCCAGCGAATCCAGCTTGCGAGCCTCGGCGAGACCGATCTCGTTGTCCGGATCGGTCACCTCCTCCGCCACGATCTTGTAGCGGTAGACCTCCAACTCGCCCGTGGACTCGCTGATGCGCGCCTCGATGTCCTCGAACTGCTTGAACTTGCGCTTGGCCGCCATCGTGACGGCTTCCTGAATGACCGCCACGAGCCGCTCCCGCGGAATGCCTTTCTCGCGGGCGATATCGCCGATGGCTTCCAGTATGTTTTCCCTGGCCATGAACCTCGTGCCTTATCCGTTTGGGGCGTAATACGCCGGTCGTTGGATGTCCTCTGCTCTCGCTCGGTTCGCCAGTGCGCGGCTCACAGGTCCGGATCCAGCCGCGCGCCGCGGATGCCCTCCAGGGGCACCTCCAGTGACTCGCCGTCCACCGTCAGCCGCAGGGCCTCGCCCTCCAGCGCTTCCAGCACGCCGCGCACCGTGCGCTGCTTGCGCTCCGGCATCACGTCGGGCGCCAGCGTGAACCGCACCAGCTTGCCCAGGGACTGCTCGAAGTGCCGCCGCTCGTGCAACGGCCGCAACAAGCCGGGTGAGGAAACCTCCAGCGCGTAGGACTGAAGGATCGGGTCCTCCACGTCCAGAATGCGCCCGGCCAACTCGCTGATCGCCGTCAGCTCGTCCAGCCCCACGGCCGGCTCGCGATCCACGATCAGCCGCAAGACGGCAGTGGCGCCCTCGTGGAACTGCACCTCCAGCAGCCGGCAGCCGATGCTTTGGATCGGCTCGGCCAACAGGGCCTCCACGCGTTCGGCGATATCCACCCCGTGCGCCATGTCCCGATTGAGGTGCGGCCCCGTCGCGCGGAAATTGCCGCGGGGAAGGCGCGCACCCGCCGGCAGCGCCACTGCTGCGCCCTGGTGCGGCCGGGAAGCACCGGCTTGGCGGAACAACCCGCCGGGTCCTTCCGGTGACTTAACTTTCTATCCTAAATGGTTTTTTGGGCGAACCGCAAGAAAAAGCGAGGACCGTCAGCGCTTCGTTGTCGCGCACCCGGCGGCGTTCGCCCACCATCGAGCCTGGGAGCCGCGCATTCCCGTCTCAACGCCGCAAACCGATGCGGTTCGACCCCACAAACAGGGCCCAGGGAGCCTCGCTTCCCGGTGGAGGTATGGGGGGCACCACCCCCATGGCCAAAATGCCTTTCGAGACGGAACCTAGTGCTGCACGGGCTCCGTGCCGGGCTTGGCGAGGGACTCCAGCACGAGTTCGGCCACGTCCTTGACCTTGATCTCGTCATCGCGGCCGGACTGCCGCACGCCGTCGTCGATCATGGTCATGCAGAAGGGGCAGCCCACGGCGATGGTGGTGGCGCCCACCTCCACGGCCTGCCGCACGCGCTCCTCGTTCACGCGCCGGCCGATGTTCTCCTCCATCCACATGCGCGCGCCGCCGGCCCCGCAGCAGAAGCTCTCGTTGCGGCTGCGGCGCATCTCCACCGGCGCCTCCTTGGCCGTAGCGCCCACCAGCTTGCGCGGGGCGTCGTACTCGCGGTTGTAGCGGCCCAGGTAGCACGGGTCGTGGAAGGTCACGGTGCCCTCGACGCTGGGCGCCAGCGTCAGCCGGCCTTCGTCCACCAGCCGCGCGATGTACTGTGAGTGGTGGAACACCTCGTAGCGGCCCTCCAACTGCGGGTACTCGTTCTTGAGGGCGTTGAGGCAGTGCGGGCACTGGGTCACGACGTGCTGCACGCCCAGCCCGTTGAGGGTCTCCACGTTTTCCCGGGCCAGGGCCTGGTAGAGCATCTCGTTGCCGGAGCGCCGGGCCAGATCGCCCGAGCACTTCTCTGCCGTGCCCAGGATGGCGAAGCTCACGCCGGCCTGCTGCAGCAGGCGCGCGGTGGCCTGGGCCACCTTCTGGCTGCGCTTGTCGAAGCTGCCCATGCAGCCCACCCACATCAGCACGTCCACCGCCTCGGTCGGCGGCTCGGTGAGGATGGGCACCTCGAAGTCCAGCTCCGCGGCCCAGTCCGCGCGCTTGTCGTAGCCGATGTTCCACGGGTTGGCGTTCTGCTCCAGGCCGCGGAAGGTGGGCGTCAGCTCCTTGGGATATTGCTCCTGCATGAGCGTCTGTGCCTGGCGCATGGCGATGATGCGCGGCACGTGCTCGATGGAGACCGGGCAGACCTCCTCGCAGGCGCGGCAGGTGGTGCAGCTCCACAGCGTGTCGTGCCGGATCACGTCGCCCACGAGCTGCCTGGCGTCACTGCTGCGACCCGTGGCGATGATGTGGTCCGCCTCCTCCTCCAGGTAGTGGCGCAGCGCGTCGTTCATCCACTTCAGCGCCAGCGGCTTCTTGGTCACGTAGGTGGGGCAGATGTCATAGCAGCGCCCGCACTCGGTGCAGGTGTAGACATCCAGGCCCTGCTTCCAGGTGAGCTGCTCCACGCGCGTCACGCCCAGCGCTTCGTTCTCCCAGGCCTTCTCGTCCTCCAGGTCCAGCAGGGCCGCGGGGGTATGGGGATAGCCCAGCGAGCCGAAGAACACGTTGGGCAGCGCGGAGATGACGTGCGCGTGCTTGCCGAGCGGGAGCAGGTTCAGGAACACCAGGATCACGCCCACGTGCAGCCAGTAGCCGAACTCCACCAGCCCCGCATTGATGGCGTGCCCCCAGGGCGCAATGCCCGTGGCCAGCAGGGAGGCGAACGGCGCCCAGGTGCGCTCCGCACCAAAGACCGGGCTGTGCAGCAGGTGCAGGTCCTGCCCCCACAGCGCCACCAGGTTGAACTTGGCCGCGTCGTAGAACAGGTCCGTGACCACCACGCCCAGGATCAGGCCCAGGATCACGAGGCCTTCCACGTTCAGGTCCAGCCGCCGGGGCCGGATCACCAGGCGCCGGTAGACCGCGATGGCCACCATCGCCAGCACCACCACCTCGGTGAGGTCGTAGAGGAACGTGTACAGGAAGCCCAGGCCCAGCGGCGAATCGGAGCCCAGCAGCGGCAGCAGCTCCTGGAAGCCGGGATGGTAGGCGTTGCCGAACAGGATGATCTCCCGCAGGGCCAGCACCATGAAGCCCCAGAAGATGAAGAAGTGCATGGCCCCCGCGGAGCGCTCCTTGCGCCGCGCCACCAGCTTGCTCTGCCCCAGGCCGATGCGGAACAGCAGGCCCAGGCGCTGCCAGGGCCGATCGATGCGGTTCTCCGGCGCCATGCGCGCGAACAGGCGCACCTTGGTGCCGACGGAGTAGGCAAACACCGCCAGGGCCGCCACGAGGGCGAGGGTCATCAGCTCGGCTTGCATCGGTGCTCCGATCGAAGCGGGGGGAGTCCGGCGCCGTCAGGGCGCCGGGAGCGGCATCACGACTTGTGCTTCTTGATCTCCTCGATCAGCACCGGCACGACCTTGAACAGGTCGCCCACGATGCCGTAATCGGCGACGGAGAAGATCGGCGCATCCGGGTCCTTGTTCACCGCGATGATCAGCTTGGAGCCGCTCATCCCGGCCAGGTGCTGGATCGCGCCCGAGATGCCGATGGCGAAGTACACGTCCGGCGTGACCACGCGGCCCGTCTGGCCCACCTGCAGCTCGAAGGGCATCCAGCCGGAGTCCACCACCGCCCGCGAGGCGCCGTAGGCCGCACCCAGGGCATCGGCGAGGGGCTGCACGAACTCCACGCCCTCCGGCCCGCGCACGCCGCGGCCCACGGAGACCACCGTGGCGGCATCGCCCAGGTCCACCCGGCCCGTGTCCTCCTGCACCACCTCCTTGACCACGATGCGCCCATCGCCCGCCGGCGCGGCGAGGGTCGCCACGTCCGCGGACTTGGCCTCGGCCGGCTGCGCATCGAAGGCCCCGCTGCGCACGGTGACCACCTTCACGCCGGGCTTCTTGAGGCGCAGCTTCTGGCGCACCTTGGTGGCCATGGCCGGCCGCATCACCTCTGCCGCATCGCCGCTGATGGTGACATCCGTGCAGTCCGCGGCGAACGCGGCGCCCAGCCGGGCGGCCAGCGCCGGACCCAGGGCCTTGCCAAACTCCGAGGCGCTCAGCCACACCATGTCCGCCTGCGCCTGCCCGGCAGCATCGGCCGCGGCGGCCACGTAGCGGTCCTGCGCGTAGTTGGCCAGCGCGGCGTCGTCCGCCACATACACCTTGGCGGCGCCGTGACCGGCCAGCGTGTCCGCCTGCGCCTGCACGCCACTGCCGATCAGCACGGCGGAGGCCGTGTGTCCGTCCTGCTTCAGCTTGCCCAGCAGCTCCAGGGTCGGCTTGCGCACGGCCCCGCCCTTCACTTCCGCGACGACGAGTACGTTGCTCATAGGTCGAATGCTCTCGCTTGGCTGGGACTCGCGCCCTGCCCGGTGGGCGGGACGGAGCCCATCATGGGAATCCGCGATGGAGCGGGCCCTCGGGGGCCCGGGGCGCGGGGCATCAGGCGAAGATCTTGGCCTCGTTGGCCAGCAGGTCCACCACCTGGCGCGTGATCTCTTCCGCATCGCCCTCGAACTTCTTGCCGGCGGCGCGCTGGGGCGGCGGGCTGAACTCGACGATCTCCACGCCCGCGCCCGCGGCGCCCACCTCGTCCGGCGCGATCCCCAGATCGGCCAGGGTCAGCACCTCCATGGGTTTCTTCTTGGCCTGCATGATGCCGCGCAGGGAGGCCAGCCGGGGCTCGTTGAGGCTGTCGTTGGCCGTCAGCACGGCGGGCAGGGTCACCTCCATCACCTCGGCGCCCACATCGCCCTTGCGGCGCAGCGTGAGCTTGCCGTCGCCCGCGGGGGTCTCGATCTTGACGATGTTCACGCACAGCGGCGCGCCCAGCAGCTCCGCCAGCGCGGCGCCGGTGGCGCCCATGTCCGTGTCCTGCGCCTGCCGCCCGGTGATCACCAGGTCGAACGGCCCGCGCTGGATTGCCTTGGCGAGAATCTTCGCGTAGCCGAACGAATCCGAGCCCTCGGTGGCCGGATCGTTCACGTGGATGCCCTTGTCCGCGCCCATCGCGAGCGCCTTGCGCAGGGCCTCGCCGCTGCGCTCGGGGCCGATGGTGACGGCCGTCACCTCGCCGCCGGTGGCCTCTTTGAGCTGCAGGGCGGCTTCGAGGGCATTCTCATCCCACTTGCTGAGGATGTAGTTCAGACCGTCCTCCACGATCTTGCCGTCCCGCACGCGGATGTTCAGTTCCACGTCGATGACGGACTTGACGGGCACGACGATGTTCAATGGGTCCTCCGTCGCAATTAGGAGTGGCTGCGCTTTCCCCCGGGGGTCTGGCCCCGTCCCGCTTCTCATGGGTTTCCCCGCATCTTTAACGAAATCAACGGGGATGTTCAAGGCGAGAGGCGCGGGCGGCGGGGTGCGTAGCCGCGGAGACGGCCCGCGCACTCAGGAGACGCGGCCCACCGCGCCCGCTCCCTTGGCCCCGCTGCATGCTTGTGGCGGCAAGTGACCCCGCTGCCTGTTGGCCGAATTCCAACCGCCGGGGCGGGTGCCTCGGCTACCGCAGGCCGGGGAAGCTCTCGCTGATGCGATGGCCCAGCAGCAGGATGGGCAGCAGGGCGGTGAAATTGAAGCCCATGTGGAAGAGCACGGAGGGCCAGAGGGAGCCCGAGGCCTCGCGCAGCCACGCCAAGAGGTAGCCCACGATGGCGATGGCGGCCATGGCCGGCAGGTAGCCGCCCGTCTGCACCCCGTGCAGCGCCGTGAAGAGGGCGGTCACCAGCAGCGCCGCGGGCACGAAGCCCATGCGCCGACGCAAGGCGGGCAGCAGGACGCCGCGGAACAGCGCTTCCTCCAGGAAGGGCGCCATGATCACGGCCATCAGGAACAGCGCGGCCACGGCCCAGGGGCCATAGGCCACGAAGCGCAGCATGGGGTTGCTGAGGCCCTCGGGCGGCGGGAAGAACATGGCCAGCAGGACGCTCACCAGCTGCAGGCTCATGCCGGCCACGAACACGCGGACGACGCGGAAGCGGCGCAGCCCCTGCAGCCGCAGGCCGGCCAGAAAACGCATCCGATGGCGGCGCACCAGCAGCCAGTACACGCCCAGCCAGCCCAACGCATGCGAGACGCCGATGACGAGGGGCAGCACGACCTTGAACATCTGCCGCTCCGCCTCGTCCATGCTCATGCTGGCGGGCAGCACGTAACTCATCAGGGCCGAGGCGCCCAGGGAAACCAGCGGCTGCGAGACGGCGAACAGCGCCACCACCAGCAGCGCCTCCCACACCCTCCAGGGCGGATAGGGGCGGACTGCTCCCGGGCGTGGGGGCGTGTAGAAGTAGCCGCGCTGACCAGGCGGTCCGAAGCGGTCGTTAGTCACCTTCCACCGCACCCTGTGCAAGGAGCGCGTCGATGCGGGCCTGATCGTAGCCCAGGCCGGCCAGCACGTCGCGCGTGTGCTCCCCCAGTTTGGGCGCCCGCTGGCGCACCAGGCCACGCCCGCCATCCAGGAAGAACGGCAGGTTAGCCAGCCGCATGGCGCCGAACTCCGGATCGTCGAGTTCCGCCAGGGCCCCGATGGCCTCCGGCTGCGCGTCCGCCAGCATCTGGGCCAGGTTGTTCACCGGCGCACAGGGCACCCCCGCGGCGCGCAGGGGCTCCAGCAGGTCGCCGGTGTGCCGCTTGGACAGCTCGTCCATCAGCAGGGGCAACAGCTCCTCGCGGTGCTGCACGCGGGTGGCGTTGCTCTTGAAGCGGGGATCGTCGATCAGGCGCTCCATGCCAATGGTGCGGCACAGGCGCTCCCACAGGTTCTGGTTGGCCGCGGCGATGAAGATAGAGCCGTCCGCCGTGGGGAAGGCCTGGTAGGGCACCACGGAGGGATGCGCCGAGCCGATGCGCTTGGGCACCACATCGTCCTGGAAGTAGTTGGAGACCTGCACGGTCAGCAGGCCCAGCGACGTCTGCAGCAGCGAGGCCTCCACCCGGCAGCCCAACCCCGTGCGCTCGCGCCGGAACAGCGCGCTCACGGTGGCCAAGGCGGAGCTGATGCCCGTGCTCATGTCCAGAAAGGAAACGCCGCAGCGGGCGGGCGGGCCGTCCGGGTGCCCCGTCATGTCCATCACGCCCGTGTAGGCCTGCACCAGCGCCTCGTAGCCGGGGTCGGCGGCCTTGGGCCCCGTGCGGCCGAACGCGGAGATGGAGGTGTAGACCAGGCGCGGGTTGACCGCTTTGAGCGCCTCGTAGTCCAGCCCGAAGCGCTCCATGGTGCCCGTCTTGAAGTTCTCCACCAGCACGTCGCTGCGGGCCGCCAGATCCTTGACCACTTCCGCGCCCTCGGGGGACTTCAAGTCCACCACGATGCCGCGCTTGTTCAGGTTCATGCCCATGAACGGGCTGCCCACCTCGCGGCTCAGGGGCGGCCACATGCGCGATTCGTCCCCGCTGCGGTCCTCCACCTTGATCACCTCGGCCCCCATCATGGAGAGCAGCATGGCGCAGTAGGGCCCCGCGAGCACGCGGGAGAGGTCCAATACGCGGATGCCTTCCAGTGGCAAAGGCTGGATTTCCATGGGAATGCGGTCCTTGTCGCTTGCAGGGTGCGGGGCATGGCGCCGCCGGGCGGGCCGGAATGCACCACCTGTAACGGGGATCGGGCTGAATCGCAAGGCACGCCGGGGTCTGCGGCGCTCGGCGATCCGCGCCGCCGCTGGGTGCGGGCACGACGGCCAGGGGTGCGCGGGCTGCTGCGGTGGGCCTAGAGCTGGCGCTGGCCCCGATAGTAGGCCATGTAGTCCTCCGCGACGCGCTGCGCGGGGAGGTCCAGCATTCCGGCAATCATCGTCACGAAGCCCTTCACGTAGACCGGAGCAGGCAGGAAGGTGAATTGCTCCTCCTCCAGGTACTCGATGTACGTGCGGCGGATCTTGGTGCGCTCCGCGATGTCCTCGCGGGAGATGCCCTTCATCTGGCGGATCTTCTTCAGCACCGGCCCGGTGAAGCAGGAGACGGTCTGGATGTACTTCTCCGCCTCCGTGTCCTGGGCGGGCGGCTCGGCGCGGGCCTCGTTCTGGGCGGTCGGCTCGGCGCGGGCCTCCTCCGGCTCCGGCGGGGCTTCGGGGGCCGGATCGCGCGCGGGCCGTGGGCTCGTGCTGCGGACAGGGCCACCGGCACCCGGGCCCGTACCGCTCCCGCCACCGGCCATGGCCCGGCCGCGGGCCGCGGCGGCTCCGCCGCCCTGCCCGCGCAGAGTGGAGGGCCGAGGCTGCAGGTTGGGGCGCACCTCGCGCGGGCTGGAGCCCTCTTCGTCCAGTCCGTCCAGGAAGGCGTCGTACTCGCGGCGCAGCTCGGGATTGAAGAGCGTCTCGTAGGCACGCGAGATGAGGGCCAGGATCTCCTGGTTCTCCTCATCGGTGAAGAGCGAATAGGTGGCGAGCGAGTTGTCCTGGAACGCGTGCTTGGACACGTCGTACGCGTTCCGGATGTCCTCGGGGGAGGCAGTGCGAGCGACGCCCAAGATTTCGTAATAGTTTTGGGACTTGAGGGACTTCATCGCTTCCCCACCGTCGCCGGGATTTGGGCCGGATTGTCGCTATTCAGGCTTCAACTGCAGATTGTTCAGCAGATTGTAGCTAATTGTGCGGAGATTTCGCGCGCTCTTGCTGTTCTCTCCGTTCAATGTGACCGGTTGGCGTTTACGAATGGATTGCCAAACTTGGTCATCATTTTCAAGGTATCCAAGAAAATTAACCTTGATTCCGAAGAACTTTTCGCAGGCGGCCTGCATGGAGTAGCCCACCCGCACGTCACTCATCGAGCGCACCTGATTGAGCACGATCGCCGGTTGGAAATCGGACATGGCCTCGTCCAGTTGCGAGCCCAGCCGGCTGTCCATGCGGTGCACGTGCTCGATCAGGTCCACCGGCGAGCGGATGCCCAGGTCGTTCTTCTTGTCCATCGCCTTCTCGATCACCATGCGCACCTGCGGCTCCTGCGCCAACAGCTTGAGCTTGCGGAACAGGGCGCTCTTGATGAAGCGGTAGGCATTCTCGATGGACGTGGGCTCCGGCAGCACCACCAGCACGCCCCGGTCGGCCAGCAGGAAGAAGTCCAGCGTGTTGTTGGTGGTGCCTGCCCCCAGGTCCAGGATGATGTAGCTCACATTGAGGCTTTCGATCGCCCGCAGCAGCCGCACCTTCTGACTGTACTTGGGGTTGGCGATGCCCAGGAAATCCTGCGCCCCGCTGATGAGCATCAGGTTGTCCAGCGACGTGCGCAGAATCACGTCCTCGATGCGCACATTGGGGTAGTTGACGAAATCGGAGAGTGTCACTTCCGGCGCCGACACACCCAGGCACGTGTGCAGATTGGCCCCGCCCAGGTCCGCGTCGATCAGGATCGTCCGCTTCTGCGCCTTGGCCAGCAGGATGCCCAGGTTGCTGGCGACGAAGCTCTTGCCAACGCCGCCCTTGCCCCCGCCGATGGCAATGATTTCCTTTTCCCGAAGGATCTGGCCCACGGATCGTCCCGTCCCGATGAGTGCTAGCAGATGCCCGCGGCTGGCGGTAGCCCGGGCGTGGAGGCCCGTTTGGCCCCCGATGCGTCCCCTGTGTACGGCGCTTGCTGCGGCGCTTCGAGCCCCGCTGCCGCAGCGAGGCGCCCTGCCGTCATCAAAGCAAGAACCCGACCATCCCGGGCGGGTGCCCCGATCGGCCCAATCCGTTGGACTTGGAGCGGACTAGCGGACGCGCCACATCAGCGCGCAGCCGAGAACGACGTAGGCCCCGTTCACGGCCCAGGCGCCGAGCAAGGGGCTCAGGTAGCCGCCCTTGCCCAGCGTGAATACGATTTCCGTGGCAATCAGAAACAGCAAGCCGCCGAGGATGCCGACCATGATCTCCCCAGACGCCCGCCCCCGGCGAAAGTGGCCCTGGGCCAACGGCGTGCCGAACCAGACGAGCGCGAACGGGGCAAACAATGCCGCAGTTTTTTGGTACCATTCCAGTTCATAAAGCTCAACCCGGCGGCCCTGACTTTGAAGTTGACGTATTCTGGAGGACAGTTCAAAAAAGGGCATGTGATGGGCGTCCAGCACGTCCTGCTGAAACAGGTCGGGAAAGTCCTTCCGGGGGCGCTCCAGGGTTGGGGCGCGATTGAGCGTCCAGCCATGCAGGCCGAGGGTGCGGGTGATGACATCCTGCAGCCGCCAGGTGTCGTCATTGCCGCGCTCCACATGCTGCGCGCGCTGGAGGCGCTCCAGCCGGAAGGGAGGCCTGGACGCCAGCGTGAAGATTTCCACGTCGGTGACGCGCCCACGCTGCGGATCGACGCGGCGGGCGTAGATGATCTGGTCGCGCAGCACCGTCCATTGATGGGCGTCGGCGGAGGTTGCGGCGGCCGGATCGGCGTGCTGGAGCATGCGGAACAGGTAGTTCTGATTGCCGTAGACCAGCGCCGAAATGAACACCAGCACCAGGCCGATCGGCCGCAACTGCCCCAGCAGCCCCACTCCCACGCTCTGCATCGCCACCAGCTCGGAGGAGCGGCCCAGGCTGTTGAACGTGAACAGCGTGGCCAGCAGCGCTGTCATGGGAAGGAGCAAATCGAAGATGCCGGGGAGCGATCGGAGGGTATCGTCAAGAAAGTGGAATAGCCCGTCCGGACTGGTTACGATGCTGTCCAGGTTTCCGAACAGGTTGGAGATGATGACCAGCAGCACCAGCGCCATCAGGCACAGCGACCAGTACTTGAGATAGATGCCGGCGATATAACGGGAGAGGAGTTTCATCGTTCAACCAGAAAGGCAGCGCGGAGGCTGGCCGTTCACACCCGGCGGCACCGCATGCGAGACTGCGGCAGGCCCCCCGGGGGCGCAGGCGAATCCACCGATCGGATCTGAGAGGCGCAGGGCATGAACAAATCCATCCTCGTCCTGGACGAAAACTCAGTCATCCATGGCTTGGTGACATCGGCTCTGGAAACGGAGGGGCTGACCCTGCACCACGAGTTCAACCCCGGCAGGTATGTGGAGCGGGCCAATTCCCTTATGCCGGATTTGATCCTCGTCGGCAATTCTGAGCGCGACCCCGACTACGAGATCTGCCGCAGTCTGAAGGCCTCCGGGCAGCTTTCCGAGGTGCCGCTGGTGCTGCTGGCCAGCTCCAAGCAATCGCTCAGCAGCGATCTGCTGGAGCGGCTGCGGGTGGCCGGCGTGGTGCGCAAGCCCTTCGAGGCGAGCGACCTGCAGCAGCAGGTGAGCAAGCACCTGAATCTGGTGGATCTGATCGGCTCGGCCTACGAGTACCGCCAGTCCCAATCCACCGCGGACGAAGGCAGCAACCCCCTGGCCAACCTGGACGTGCTGGACGACGAGGTGCTGGGCCTGCTGCGCGGCACGGCGCCCGCGCAGGCAGCACCCACAGCGGTCGCCGCGACACAGGCCGCGCCCGCCCAGCCCGAGCCACAAGCAGCCGTCGGCGGGGCGCCCATCGTGGACGATGAGGTGCTGGCCGAGGCGTTGCAGCCCGAGCGTGCCTTCGAGGCGATCGACGAGGCGGAGCCCCAGGGCCCCACGGGGCCCCGCTACGATTCCCTGGAGACACTGGAAGGCGAGTTCCCCAGCGAGACCCTGGAGATACCCGAGAGCGAGGACGAGCTGGACGAACTGGGCGCGGCGGACGTGCTGGAGGAGGAATCGCCCGAGGAAGCCGTGTTCGAGCCCCAGGGCTTCGACCAGGAACTGGAGGCGGAGCACGGCGGGCCAGCGGAGCCGAGCCTGGACGATATCGAAGTGGAACTGCCCGAGGACACGCTGGACACCGGTGCCCTGACCAGCGAGCTGGACGAAGGCGAGGTGGACCTGTTCGAGTCCGACCTGGTGGACGAGGGCGAGGGCGTCACCCACACGGAGTACGAGGAGAGCATCCCACTGTCCGTGCTGCGCATGATGGAGCTCAAGCCGGTCTTCACCATGACCCAGGAGGAGACGGCGGAGGAGGAGGTGCTCGAGCCCTTCGACTTCGAGCCGGACGCCACCGAGGTGCAGGCCATCCAGAGCGAGCTGGACGACCTGGAAGCGGTGGACCTGGCCGCCGAGCCCCACGCCGAAGCCGAAGCGGAGGAAGCCGCTGAGGTGCGCGAGCAGGAGCTGGAGTTCGCCAGCGAGCAGGACCTCCAGTCCATCGGCACCGCCGAGGAAGAAGCGCTGGAGCCCCCGGAGGACTTCAACCTGATGGGCGAAAGCGAGCCGGAACCCGAGCCTCTCGTGGAAGCCACACCGGAGCCGGCACCCGAGCCCGTCGTGGAAGCCGAGCCCGAGCCGGTGCTGGAGGAAGAAACGCTGGAGGCCGACGAGCTGGAAGGCGCGGAGATCGGCGAGGACTGGGGCGAGGAGGAGCTGGACGCCGAGTCGCTGCGTGCCGGGGAACCGGTGGCCGGGCCGGCGGATGCCGCCCCACGGGCCGAGGAGCCCGTGGCAGCCGTCTCCCCCCTCGACGAGGGCGAGGAGGACGACTACTTCATCGAGGAGTATCTGGGCGACGAGGAGATCGACGAGGAGCAGATCATCGCCGCGGAGGAAGAAGAAGACGAGGAGGACATCGAAGCGCCCGAGCTCTCCGAGGAGGACGAGGCCGACCTGGACGAGCTACTGGCCAGCGAGGAGCACCTGGACGATCTGGACGACCTGGACGAGGTGGAGGCGGACACCCTGGTGGCCGAGGATGCCGAGGGGCTGGACGAGGACATTGAGCTGGACACCGAGGAAGAGGAGTTGATCCTCTCCTCACTGGATACCGAGCACCAGGAGCACCGCGCGGCCGCCGAAGAGCCGCTCTTCGAGCGCAACTTCAATGCGCTGGAGGAGGAGGGCGCCGCGGCATCGGCGAGCGACGAAACCTGGCAGCTTGAGCAGGAGGATGGCGGTTTCGCGATGGTGGACGAAGAGCTGCCGGGCGAAGAGGTGATCGACCTGGAGGAGCCCGAAGCCGAACCCACCGGCGCAGAGGAAGCCGAACTGGAGGCCATGGAAGAGGTTCCGGCCAGCGCGCTGGAAGAGATCGAGGAAGTCGAGGCGATCGAGCTGCCGCCCGAGGCCGCACCGGTCGCAACGGCTTCCGCCGCTGAGGAACTCGCGGCCCTGGAGGAGGAGGAGCCGGTTTCCATCGAGTTCGGCGAGGGCGGCGCGGACGTGTTCGCGGGCGAGGCGCAGGAGGAGACCTGGAAGCCCAAGGCCCCCCCAAGCTTCGTGGCTCAGCCCGCCGAGGACTTCCCCGAGGACGCCGTGCGCGAGCCCTTCGTGGGGCCCCACGGGCAGCCGGAGAAGCCCGAGCCCCCCGTGGTGCCGCGCCACACGCGGGACGAGGTGCTGGAGGACCCGGACACGCTGGCCCCCACGCTCTCCGAGCAGGAAGAAGCTCCGGCCGCCGAGGCCGCGGAAGCGGAAGCCGACCTGGCCGATTCCGTGCAGCCGTACGAGCTGGAGGGCGAGGAGGCGGAGGAGACCGAAGACGAACTGGGCGCGCATCCGTCGCTATCCGTGCTGGCCGACGATGCCTTGGGCAGCGTGGCGGCCCCGGCCGAGGAGTGGGACGCCGACCTGGATCTGGGCGACCTGCAGGCCGAGGAGATGGCGGACGAAGACATGATGGACGAGACGCTGCTGGACGTGGAGTTGGGCGAGGAGCCCGGCGCCGGCGCCCAGGAAACCGACGAGCGGATGGAAGCGGCTTTCGAGCCGGTGAGCCTGGAGGAACCTGCGGCCCTGGGTGCCGAGGCCGAGGGGCTGGCCGGCGGCGAGGAACTGGAGTTCATGCTCGGCGCGGGTCACGCCACGGCGGGAGAGGCGGGGGCAGCCTCCGACGATCCCGAGTTCGACAACCTGTTCGCCTCCCTGCGCGAAGAGATCGCGGCGAACCCGGAAGGCGAACGCATCGACGACGTGCTGCGCAGCGAGCGCATCCGCGACGGCGTGGCGGCGCTGGACTTCTCCCTGCCGCAGCACGAGAACACGTTTGCCCGCGCCATGGGCGTGTACGAGCTGCTGGACGATGGCGAAGGGCCCTCGGCCTATCCGGCCGCGCTGCAGGGCAGCGGCGTCGCGGCGCCGCAGCGGGTCGCAACCGAGCCCGCCGCGGCGGACGTGACGATGGCGGGGCCGGCGGCGGCCACCCTGGCCGGAGCGGGCATTTCCGCGTCCGATGTGGACGTGCTGTCCTTGCTCGATCCGGACATTCGCGCAAAACTTGGGCAGGTGCTGGACGAGATCATCTCCATCTCGGTGCGCAAGGCCGTGCAGGAGGAAATGCCCAAAATCATGGAACGGTTGTCGAAAGAAGCCTGATCGAATGAGCCTTAATCGCTACGACCCCACCGCGATCGAACGCAAGTGGTACACGTACTGGCTGGATAACAACCTCTTCGCACCCTCCATGGGCTCCGGACAGGAGCCCTTTTGCATCGTCATCCCGCCGCCAAACGTGACGGGCTCCCTGCACATGGGGCACGCCTGGGACAATACCATCCAGGACATCCTCATCCGCTGGGCGCGCATGGAGGGCCGCAATGCGCTGTGGATTCCCGGCACCGACCACGCCGGCATCGCCACGCAGTGGATGGTGGAGAAGGCGCTGCGAAACCGTGGCACCACCAAGGAGGAGATCGGGCGCGAGGCCTTCCTCAAGGAGACCTGGGCCTTCAAGGAGGAGGCGCACGGCACTATCGTCGGCCAGCTCAAGCGCCTGGGGGTCTCGACGGACTGGAACCGCGAGCGCTTCACGCTGGATGCCGGGCTCTCGCGGGCCGTGCGGCGCGTGTTCGTCACGCTGTTCGAGCAGGGGCTGATCTACCGCGACCTGCGCATGGTGAACTGGAGCCCGGGCCTGCTCTCGGCCATCTCCGACCTGGAGGTGGAGCACCGGGAGACGGACGGGCACCTGTGGCACTTCCGCTACCCGCTGGCCGATGGCTCCGGCCACATCACCGTGGCCACCACGCGCCCGGAGACCATGCTGGGCGACACGGCCGTGGCCGTGCACCCGGACGACGAGCGCTACCGCGGCGTGGTGGGCAAAACCGTGAAGCTGCCGCTGGTGGGGCGCGAGATTCCCATCGTGGCGGATGACTTCGTCGATCCCGCCTTCGGCACGGGCGCCGTGAAGGTGACCCCCGGCCATGACCCCAACGACTTTGAGCTGGGCAAGCGCCACGACCTGCCGGTCATCACCGTAATGACGGAGGACGCCTCGCTGAACGACGAGGTGCCGCAGGCCTACCGCGGCCTGGACCGCTTCGAGGCCCGCAAGCGCGTGGTGGCGGACATGGATGCGGCCGGCCTGCTGGAAAAGGTGGAGCCGCACCGCCACGCCCTGGGCTACTGCCAGCGCAGCGGGCAGGTGGTGGAGCCG
>Ga0209919_1000818_pt1 | contig 15425 bp, 10 predicted proteins | sample SalPon2A_C_D2_MG_FD_185721 | JGI IMG/M metagenome (GOLD analysis project Ga0209919, IMG submission 185721) | Soil microbial communities from South San Francisco under conditions of wetland restoration - Salt Pond MetaG R2A_C_D2_MG (SPAdes)... | ecosystem: Environmental > Terrestrial > Soil >... | reverse complement strand
AAAATAGAATAACTTACACTTACGATTCCAATGGAAACAATACTGAAAACCTGACTGAAGAATGGGATGGCAGCCAATGGGTTAGTCAAAGCCGTGCGACTTATTCCTATGATTCCAACGGAAATGTTACTTCCGGTGTATCAGAAATTTGGGATAACTCAAACTGGGTTGAAGGACCAGGTTCCTTATCATTTAGTGTTGAAGGATCTGCAGTTCCCCTTTATTATGGTTTCCTGGCTTACCAAATAAATGTTTATTACCGAACTGTTACTACGGATATATCGGGAAATAACAAAGTTATTTTAAATTATAATTTATCTCAAAATTATCCTAACCCATTTAATCCGACTACTGTAATAAAATACCAGCTTCCAAAAGCTTCTGATGTGACAATAAAAATATATAACATTTTGGGAAGAAAGGTAAAAACGTTGGTTAATGAATCTAAATCTGCTGGAAGTTATAATGTGACATTTAATGCAGGGAACCTCTCAAGTGGTGTTTACATTTACCAGATGAAAGCGGGAGATTTTATTTCGAGCAAAAAGATTGTATTAATGAAGTAGCAATAATTTTCCTCATTTAAAAAAATAGATGAAGATGATTTTTGTAAAACATAAATTTTACAATTGTAATTCAATTGGTTAATCAAAGAAAGATAACAAATGAAAAAGTTAATAATTCTTATTTTGTTATTGATTATTCCTGTTTTACTTTTAGCCCAGGATAGAATCCTGTTGTCAGAAGCTATTCATCAGGCTATTGATAAAGAGGGCATCGAAGGAGCAAAAAAATATTTTGAAAATCTGAATGAATCTCAAAGAAGCATTTACGAGGTTGATATGAAAGGTATTTCTGCGATAAGCAATGCATATATGCAAGAAGGCAATACAAAGCTGCGGGTACTTTGACGGAAATCGTAATGCCATATATTCAGGATATATTGTCAACTTAAATGAATGGTGATCCAAATAAAATAAATCAAAAATTAGCAGAAATGCAGCGAAAGCAAAAGGGAAATGATGATAAGGGGAAAAACAGTCTGCCATAGAAAGCAAAGTAACTGATTATGAAGGTGAAGCTCGTGACGACTTGGATCGGTTTACCGCCTTTATGGTGATCCTTCTGATAGTGATGAGAATCATAGATTATGGGTAATGGTTTCCTGTGATGGTTATGTTGTTTCGGGAGCGCTCTGGGGAGATGTTTCCCCCTGGTGGATGAAGTCTGAAAGCAATAATGTTTTCACGTACTCGGATTCGTTCAGTAAAATCAGGATGGAATTCATGGCACACAGGAATGGTAAGGCCATTAAAATGATTCATGATCTTTCATATATGAAAACTCCCTTAGAAAGGTTGGATCCGATTCCGGGCGATTGGGATCCATGTGTTGAAAGACCTAAAAGATAATACTGATTTATTCATGTAAACTTAAATTTGTCTGAATCATATTCCATAATGGCAGCTTTAGTTTACAACATCAGGAAATTAATAACTGAAACAACATAAAAAATTCTTGTTGCCAAATCTACTTTATTTTCTTATGTTAAAACTATCCATTCGTAGCAGGGCACATAAATGATCGGCTCAACAATCCTTCACTATAACATAATTGAAAAACTTGGCCAGGGCGGGATGGGTGTTGTATATCTCGCCGAGGATACAAAGCTAGGACGAAGGGTTGCTCTGAAGTTTCTCCCACATCACATCTCTGCCGATTCTAAAGTAAAAGCAAAGTTTGAAATTGAATCAAAAGCTGCCGATGCTCTTACCATTCAAACATAGCTTCTATTACAAAAAATTAATTAAATGTACGGTGCCGAATTTTCTTGACAAAATATGATTAAATTCATAGATTAAATTAAAAGGGAATCCTCGAATTACTTTTTTACCAGTAGCCTTGTTTCATCCCTATTGCAAAAAGCGGAATAAATCAAATACATTAACCATAAAAAAGGTGGTGAAATGCCAATTTTTATGGATATACATGATACAACTGGAGCAACACCAGAGGATATTGCTACTGCTCATCAAAAAGACTTAGCTCTGCAGGATAAATATAAATGTAAATTTGTTTACTTCTGGCATGACATTCCGAATTGTACAGGTTTTTGTGTGTTTGAGGCCCCTGATAAAGAAGCTGTAATTAAATTGCATAATAAAACTCATAATATCATCTTATCCAACCAAATAATAGAGGTAGAGCTTAGCGTAGTAGAATCTTTCTTAGGTAAAATTGCTAATATAGCCTGGTCAAAAAAAAAACCTCCCTTTGATGGCTATATTGATGGAACCGCTCATCGGACTATAATGTTTTTGGAAATTGCAAATCCGATTTCCTTCAAACTAAAGCCCAATAAAAGTAAATTTATAGATTTATGTGAATTGCAAAAAAAAATGATTAAGGATTCTTTTTTGAAATATGAAGGCAACGTAATTTCCTGGAAAAACAACTGTATTCTAACTTCTTTTCTATTAGAAAAAAACGCATTAAAATGTTCTTTAAATATACAAGAAAAATTTGCTAACCTTTCAGTAGAAAAAGACATAAAATGCAATTTTTCAATGGGATTGAGCTCAGGTGCTCCTGTTACTACAAGCGATAATTTATTTGGAGATGTTATCAAACTGGCAAAAAAATTAGCAAATATAGCAGGAGAAAATCAGATTCTTCTATCGTCATCATTGGGGAAAACATACAACGAGATCAAATTTGGAACTGAGTTCAAAAATAGCTCTATAAAAGTTTTAAGTTCACGCTATGAAAATTTCTTAAACCAGCTTTTTGAAACTTTTGAAAAACATTGGAACGAAGAGGAATTGAACATAAATAGTATGGTAGCGCAATTCGGCATAAGTAGAGCGCAATTGTACAGAAAAATAATATATTTAACAGGATATTCACCAAATAATTTAATCAGAGAGATTAGATTAAAAAACGCTCTAAAATTAATTGAAATACAAAAAGGCAGCATTTCTGAAATTGCCTATGAATCAGGCTTTAATAATCCCTCGTATTTTTCAAAATGTTTTAATAAAAAATTTGGCATCCTTCCTTCAGATTATGCTAATTCGATAGTATAATTATTTCCTTCTATCTATCCATTATTTTTTCTCTCTCAATTAAAAATGAAATAAATGTGCTATCATTTGAATCAAATGAGGCAGACTTAATTTATGGTTTAGATTATCATTGTGACAGCATGTTGAGCCTAATCCTGAACAAATTGCTTTTATACTCTAACTCAAATATTTAATAACCAATCGAGGGAGGTCTCAATGAATAGATTATTCACATCTATTTTGTTTACCGTGATCATTGTTTTTGTTATATCAGGATGCAATTCAAAGCCGTCAGATAATCCTGTATCTAATCAAAGTAATGATATGGGGAATTTAACCAAACCCAGTTCTGAATTGCATAAAGAATTAGCTCTAGCAAGAGCTTCCACAGCCAAATATCATGATTTAGAAAATGCAATAGAAGACGGCTATGTGGACATCAATGTTGTAGTTCAAGAAATGGGCTATCATTTATTGAATGTTTCAAATTGGGATGCATTCGATCCGGGAAAACCAGCACTGCTCGTTTATTCAAAAAACTCTGTAAACGGTAAAATGAGACTAGTTGCTGTTGAATATGCTGTTCCCAATACGGGACAAGCACCCGAAGGGTTCGCTGGTAATGATGACGTGTGGGAATATGATGGAGATATTGATAAGTGGGAATGCCATGCCTGGGTTTGGTATAATAACCCCGATGGGATGTTTAGCAAGTATAACCCACGTGTACAGGTTGATGAGGCCGATGTTAATCATCCTTAAGCAGCATACACTTATTGTTTAAGCCCTCAGGAAAGAGGGCTTTTTTATTTTTACGCTTAGATTTATTAGTACACTCTATTATAATATTTTGGTTGACTTACCCCTGCATTTTTTTTAAAAACTCTTGAAAAGTAAGCTTGATCGTTTGATCCAACCAAATAAAATACTTCTGCTGGATTCTTCGTATCTGGGGATCGTATTATAATCCGGATGAAATGTTTGCCCTTGGAACCGATGAGTAGATTATAGCACAAACAAATTTATACGGGTATTTTTGTATTTAAGATTACGCCTGATTTTTTCCGGTGTTAGTTTCTTAAAAACTATTTCAAAAAATTAATGGGCTCTAATTACACAATTTTATTTTAAGTAGTAGATAATCTACGTTACGTTTAGAGTGCTCAATAAATTAAGTCCTTCCTTCGTTCAGTTGGTAGAGCAAAAATCCGGATTCAAGCCGGATTTATGTTTTCAATCATTTAATCTAAACCTGGAAATGAATCCTGTAATTAAAATAATTTTTCATATTTAGAGGCCAGGGTTCCACAAATAGGGCAGTTTTCTTCCGGCTTACCTAACTCTATATGTCCACAAACAGGGCAGAGATAAAATTCAGTTTCTTCAAGGTCTTTACCGCTTTCTGCCGCAGCGAGCGCAAGTTTGTAAAGCTGTGCGTGAACATCTTCCGCATCTACTGCATAGTTAAACATTCTTTTAGCTTTGTGATTTTCTTTTTCAGCCTGTTCCAGCATAGGCGGGTACATCTTTTTGTACTCATAAGTTTCGCCTTCAATTGTGGCCTTTAAATTTTCAACCGTTGATCCAACTCCGTCCATAGCATTAATGTGTCCTTCAGCGTGAATTCTTTCGGCTTCCGCCGCGGTGTTAAAAAGTTTAGCAATGTTTGTAAATCCATCGCGCTCAGCCTTCTTTGCAAATGCACGATATTTCTGGTTGGCCTGGCTTTCACCAGCAAAAGCTTCTTTTAGATTTTCTTGTGTGGTTGGCATATTATTTTCCCCTTAAAATTCATCAGTTTAGTAAGAACTAATATTTTCAACATCAAACTTGATAAAATAAATCCCTATTCACAAATAAACAGGGCTTTAATTTGTCTAACTTTTAGATTAAAAAATAAAATTAAAAGGGGACAGTATGCTTATCTAGGAATAAATTTAGTTTGAAGAATAGTTTGAGTCATTCGGGTACTACCCGATTGAAAGGGAAGTTTAGAAACCTTATTTAGTTGTTTTTTTCTTAGCTATATTTTATGAATTGATTCTAACCCATGGATTTAATTTTAAGTGGGAATACATATTCTCTTTTAGAGAAATCTTGGCTATCCCCAAACTCAAAACTTTTTAATGCCTGTTCGAGTGTATCGGAAACATTGAAAATATCAAAAGTTCCTGTCATTGCTAAAATAGTGTTTGCGAGTGACACAGGTTGAATTATACGAAGCTCACCACTTATTTTGGCTAGATCTTTTAAGGTAATAACCAGCACCCCAATAAATGTTGAATCAATAAATTCGCATTGACTCAGGTCTATAACTATTTTCCTAAATCCTTTCATAATATCTTTTTTTAGGAAAAATTTTAGCATCCCTGCTTCTTTGTAAGTTGCGCGGGTAAGGTTTACGGTTTCTACAACGATATCCCCATGCATTGTTCTTTTGAAATCTTCCATTTTTGCCCTCGGAATATTGTAAATAATTATAGTGTATGAATTATATCTAAACAGTAAAATTAATTACAAATTATGAGATGATAAAAATCTATCATCAGCCTAATTATTATAAATTATTTATTATAATATTTCATCTAGATATACAATTACCATTCCAAACATTTAGCTATATATTGCCCATAAATGGGTTTATTTAAATAGGAGCCGTCTCAAAATGATAAATCAATTAAACGGTGACCAAATTCAGGACAGAACTTATTCTTTTTCTTGACATTGGAGCAAAAGGATAAAAAATTAGCGCAGATGGAAAGAAATTAGTTTTTTCATTTATTTTTGATGATTGATTTAAATCCGAATATGATTATGTTTTATTTATATTTAATTCTTATAATTTAAAAGCAACTTTTTTTGCTCTCCGCAATAATTAACTCTAGTTAGCTTTTATAACCCATTAAGTAATTTTTATTACCTTGCTCCCTTACTTTTTCGGCCTTTAATAAAACTGTAAGATCGCTGGCGAGAAACTAATTTGTTAGATTTTAAATTGCTAATTTTTAGTTCATTTCATCTTAATAAAATTTTAGAGCCACCTTATTTCTCCAGGTTATTATAAAATTTAGCGATATGACCCAAAATCTAACATTGTTCCAAAGTGGACCATTACTTCCTTCTCTTTTCTGTTACTTTCATCGTTATAACCATTTATTAGCTGGCACAAAAGATGAATAATTAGTTTTAAAATACTTTCTGATATTGCACTTTTAATTATCTGACAATTAATAAAAGGTGTTCAATGAAAAAGTTTCGTCTAAGGTTTACGTTTTATTTATTGAAAAAGTTTAAGAAACTAAAAAGAGCGGGAATCTTGGCACCCATTAGTTTTCCAGATAAACTATGGAAATTTTTAATTTCCAAAAATTTATTTAAGTTAAAAGTTCCGGAAGCCGCAAGCGGTTGTTACGAAAAAGACTAGATGATATTTCTTTATTAGTTCATTCATTCGTTAAACCTTACATTATTCCATATTCTATATATTATGATATGCGGGAATAGCTCAGTTGGTAGAGCGCGACCTTTCCAGGGTCGATGTCATAGGTTCGAGTCCTGTTTCCCGCTCAAAAACAATCCTGACAACCAGTCAGAATTATTGATTTAATACCGTTTATAGGCCGTCTCCATTCTTTTCCCTTCGCAAATGTTTTTTATCTGGTAATTTTGTCTATCCATTGGCAGATTATTAATTCGCTCATTTGCTTACTCAATTGGGGCTCGCTAGACCCCAAAATAAATAGGGCCGGAGAAACCTGCTTACCACAGCTTGTAAGAAAAATATTTAAGAATTTAAAATAGACAAATCGTTAAGAACAAAATCAAAGGACTACCTCTCCTTTGTCGAATAAATAATTGCCTGAAATAACTTGCTACTTTCTCAAAATTTTAATATGTTGACTTTATAGGCCTAAGTCCGATAACCATAACTACTCTATAAGACAAGCGGTCAATTAAGATTCTTACCAAAATAGTTTGTAACAAAATTATTTTGCGGGGGTGCCAAATATTACTTTATATCCTTCGCTTATGTGGATATAAAAATTGCGGGTGAAAGATAAGAGGGCTAGATATTCAATAAGAATAGTCCGGAGTTTCAATGCATCCCCTAAAAAAAATAGGCATACTAGTCATATTATTTTGTTCTTTAATAAAAGCACAAGATACTGGCTGGGGTGCAATTCTTAATCTCTCTCCATTCCCTTCTCCTTATACTAATGTTTGGCAGGTAAACCCTGGGGCAGTGGGAAGCCTGACAATATTTAACAGACTGCAACAGAGTACCCCAATAAGAATAAGAGCAACACTATCGAAGGATGGAACAGGTGTTGTTTTAGAAAGCCTTTCTGACCTTATCAATGTAAATTCAATCCCTACAGTTATAGTAGATAATACTAAGATTATAAAATTTAGTGGTGCAACCTATCCATACACAGATATTAAAGACCAAATAGAAAGAACAGGAAGAATTTCTCAGGGCCATTATACCTTATGCCTCGATATAGAAGATCCCGAGGGAGGGAAGCTTGTTCAGAATGTTTGCTCTGACTTTACAATCGTTTACCCAGATCCTCCGCATTTAGTGACTCCTTTTGATGGGGATTCCCTAGAAAATAATATGCAGTATCCGGTTTTCCAGTGGACACCTGTAGTTGTTCCTCCGGATTATCAGCTTAATTATTCATTAAAGATCGTCGAAATATTACCGGGTCAAACTGCTTCAAAAGCTTTGAATTCGAATATCCCGCTATATGAAAATGATAATATACTTAATACAACCCTTGTATACCCAATAAGTGCGCTTCCTATTGATGCGGGTAAAACTTATGCCTGGCAGGTGCAGGCACTTGATCAGTTTGGTTATCCTCCCACACAAAATAATGGGGAAAGTGAAATATTCACATTCAGAAAAAAGAAACCTGCAATCCATATTTTCCCCATCACAATTAAAAACCCTGTTAAATTATTATACCCGAGTGATAACTCTTCCGAGAAGGAGCATCCTGAATTCTCCTGGAGCTATACCCTGCCTTCAGGTTATGATTATCAAAATATTGATTATAGGCTAATCGTTGTTGAAGTAAAAGAAGGGCAATCACGATCAGATGCAATTAAAAATAATACGCCATATTACATTCCCGACGTTGGCATCTACGATGCAGTATATTACGAAAAGAATATCAATATGTTCGGTTATTACTACCGGCCTACTCCTCACGATGCATTCCCGCTTCCATTAAATTACAACAAGCAATATGCCTGGCAGGTCAGGGTTGTGGATAAGAGCGGTGATAAAATTATTGCCACAAGCGATATAAGAGAATTCACTTATGCCAAAGGTATCCCGGGTGGAGGCAATTGGCAAACAACTTCATTGAACGGTACACTTAATTATAAATTTGCCGAACCTGGAGATAGCAAAACTTTTCCAATGGCAAATACAAGCATTAAACTGGTAGTTGAGTATCACCCATATGACCCCGCTGCAAAGAAAGTTGATTTTAATTCAATAGTTGCGCGTCATATTGTGGCTGAAAAACAAGGGGGATACGTTCAAACCGGACTCAGTGGACCTGAAGATTGCGGACAGGTAGTATCTGCTACGAAAACAGATGCAAACGGTAACTTTAGTTTTAAATTTGTGCAGACAAATATAACCGGACCTTTTTCTGTGTTAACAACCGGCTACTATCGTATGTTCAGAATAGTAGTCGATAACCCTGACGCAAATTATTTTGTATCGCCATCTAAAGACATTGTAATCCAAACCGGCCAGAATAAAAATTTGGGCGATTTTATTGCCACTGCCAAAAGCTACCAATTGACTTTAAAAATTGAATCCGATAATCAGGTAAATCAGAAGATAACTCCGGGTAATGGCATCCCCGGTATGAACGTCTGGCTGCTTCGTAAAAAACGTCCCAAAGGGGTCCCGGTTAATGAGGGCGCACCTCCCGACAGGGGGCTCAATCAAAAAGGGGTGGGGTTTCGTCTATGGTTCAGTAAATATGAATCAGTTGCCGAGGGAGTTACGGAAGCAGACGGGTCAGTGAAATTTGATAGAGTGATGTTTAATGATGGCCCGAATGATAAATATTATATTTATTCCGGAAGTGCCAATGAAAGTGTTTTTAATTACAGTACTACGTGGCCCGTCGAATATTTCCACAAAGATGCCAGTAAGGCACTTTTTTCAGATCAATATAAGCCCCCAAAAATTACATCTACAGTTAAAGCTCATCCGTTGAGTCCCTATGTCAAAGGACTTGTTAGAAGCTCTGTAACAGGGCTTGAAATCCCGGGCACCACTGTTAAATTAATGACAGGGATTTTTACAGCGGAAAGATCAGCCCTAACGGATAACGCAGGCAGATTTGCTTTTACAAACCTCCCGGTTAAATTCAAGAACGGAAATCCTGTTTCTCCCCTAAGGCGTTTATTCGTTTATAAATATGGCTATAAACCGTTCGGTGTTGATATTCCTTCAAAAGGCAAGGTACTTATGCCCGGTGAAAAATGGAATGAACCGATCGATCTTGAGCCCAACTCGGTGATCATAGGACAAATAATAAGCGAGTATGGAGGGGGCTTATCGGCAAGGGTAACCGTACAGGGTGGAGAGTCGGCCGAATTTGATGCACCGACAATTTTAAATTTCAATACTATGAAAGTTCCACATGTAAAATTTAAGGTAGGCGCCACCACATCAGGAATGCATAAAGTAATTATTGATCCTCTGAGTCCGATATTTTTTGCTGATACAATCGAAGTGAGCGTTAATAAACCGGTTGTAGACCTACATACTATTAAATTATACAGAAAGGAGCACCGACTAAGTGTATATGTGAGACCTAAAAATGTGCATGCTAATGGGAAATTAGTTCTTTCTTTGCCGGGGAGCAAAATAGTTGGAGCAAAAGTACAGATCCTCGACAAACTGGGCAACCAGGTTAAGGGAGATGATGGTAAACCGCTTAATGGCATTACAAAAGAAGATGGCAAAGTCAATTTTGTGTTTACAAATCCTGATCACGCATTTAAAGTTTTTGTACAAGCACCAGATAGCCAGGACTTCCTAAGCAACATAGTCCCGGTCAACAATTATGAATCAGAGAATCCGGTTTCTGACACAGTCTCTTTGCTTAAAGCGGCAAGAATTGCAGGACACGTTTATATTGGTAAAAATAATCAGCCTGTTGCCGGAGCAATTGTAAGACTGGCTCAGTCAGGCGGAAATCCTTGCGTTACAAGCACAGGCACTGACGGTTCTTTTATCTTGCATAATGTTCCAATCGGCAGCAATGATTTTATAGCAGGGAAAAGCAGTTCAAATTTAATTGGTGACAGAAAAAATCTAAGCGTCCCTTCGAAAGGACTGAGTAACATAAATTTTAATCTTAAAATTTATAACAAAATGGATATTACCCACCTGATGGGATTCCCCATAGAGGTAGATTCATTGGCCGATAATAACGGGCACGTATTTATAACAGGCAGTATTGCACACCTTGATTCACTTAAAAATAGCCAATTTCAAGTAGACCAGAATGCTATTGTAAAAAGTTTATCGTTTTCAAATGTTGAAATTGTCCCGAACCCAAATAAGACAAGTGTAATATTTGGGCAGACTATCCCGGTTTCTGATCCGGCAACACTTCCTGTTAAAACAGATATGAACCATTTGGCACTGCAGGTGCTCCACAATTATTCTGGAGAATTAAGAGACAATAAAATTGGGATTGAACTAGACAAAAATGCACCCGGCAGCGGAATAATAAAGGGGAGGGTATTCGTAAGCCAGAGTTCTTTCAGCAAAATATCCTCAAATCTGAGTTTACCTGCAGGAGGTTTTTATATTAGGAATTCAGGAGCAAATAATTTAAGAATTCCTGTTATCACCGCTACACAAAAAGATCCTATTAGCAATTTTAGCGGCTTTCTTGTATCTGATTCTCTAATGCATTCATTGAATTTCAAATTGTACGGTTTTAAAGCTGCAGCAGATTCGTCACTTTCGGTATTGTATGCAGATTCTCTAGGATTAAATACGCGGATTGAGCTGAACCTTGCTAATGCGAAGCCTTCTCATAGCTTAATAAACCTCGGGGACGTGAATATTTCAATTGCTAATGGTATAGGCTATATCCATAAGAACAATGATAACCTATCACTTCAAATGGACAAATGGAAACTGCTCATCAAGGACTGGAATTTAAACGGTAATCTTAATGTCACAAACGCCACATTACAAACGCAGCTGTTTAACGTACCCGTCACTCAACTTCATATTTCACAGACAGAGATTTTGAGTTCTTCTGTAAATATTGATAACATTAGTATCGGCGGAATAATACCTGTAAATCTTAGTGGCAAATTAAAACTGAATTATAATAGCTCAAACTCAAACTGGTTTCTGTTTGCTTCAAAACCGGGTTCTTCGGTTGCAGCATTCGGTGGATTACCCGGGATGGCCTCCGGAGACTCAGTCCATATTTCTTCAATTTATTTATATAGCAATCAAGACAATGTTGACCTGATTCCGGAACAGTCATCTAAAACTCTAAAGATCTACAAGATTGGAATGTTCAATCCTTCGGAAATAAAATACGTCCCGGCGGGACATCACGTGGAGATGACTTCACTTTCTTTCAACATTCCAGGTTATCCAGGTACAGTGAACGGGGTATTAGCCTATTATAAGGAAAGCGGACAAATCAAAATGAGATTAGTCCCCTTTAAAATAGCTTTTGTTGACAAAGGAGTTAATTATGCATTCTCAGAATCAGCGGCTGATACAATGATCTTTAACAATAAAGGACTATTTGTGCGAGGTAGATTCTGGGAAGAAGGCAAGTATAGCTTGAACTCGTGGCTTTATCATACCGCCGATTCCACATCGATTTGGGTTGAAACACCTAATAGTCCTTTTGTTCAAGCAGGGACCTCCTGGCAAAAACTTCAAATCGGTGGGAATGTCAATTATTTTGATTCTGTTGGCGGACATATCAATGTAGTTGGAAATAATTGGGATACCCTATCAGTTGCAGGAAACTTGATAACCCCCAAGGGCGTTAATGGCGGACAAAACAGGATGACATTCACCGTTACAGGTGAATTCTATGCGACTAACCAATCGATCGGAGTAAAAAACATCGATACTCCGTTCGGTCAGATGTCCTGGAAATATGATTTTGATAAGGGTCAGCTCATCGGCACGATGGATATAGATAAAGATATAGGTGGTACCAATATAAAAGGCCCTGCCGAATTGTTGGTTGACGGAAGCGGCTGGTTCTTCTTCGCTGGTATCACTGCCAAAATTCCAGGGCTACCTGAACAGGATGCCGCAATTATAATTGGCGATTATGGCAGTATGCCTCAAAATGTAAAAGAAGAGTTTGCCAAAGTCTCTTACGATAAAAATTTGCCTTGCGGTTTTCAATCAAGTATAAGCGGATTTTTATTCTCAGGTAAGTGTGCTATCCCGATTGTTATTCCGACTATTGATATCCAAACGGGGGTTGCAAATATCCATTTTGGAGTAGAGGCAGGTGCTAATGTTAAATTATGGACGTCATTTTCTAAAAGCGGAAATGAGTATGGAATAGGTGCAATAGGGTTCATCGATGCTTCGTTTAGTATGGACGCATTAATCTGTACAAAGTTATCTGCGGAAGCTACCATACAGCTTGGTTTTACAGGTATTTATCAGACAAACCCAGGATTATTCTCCTTAGATGGATGTGGAAGTTTTTCAATTGGCGCAGATATAGAACAGCAGGGAGTCGGCATTGATGAGGTTTGTACTCCGCCTAATATATCTGTATTTAATAAAACATTTGCAATGAGCGCACTAATGCATATTGATTCAAATGGAAACACAAAGTTTTCTTTTAAAAGTGGCTCCTGTAGCAATAACACAGCACAGGGCTGTAGTAAATAAAGGCTTTTATGAAAAGGAAAAATACAGAAAGAATTAAATCGGCAATTTTTATTGTCATAGCTTTATTTGTTATTGCAGTTCCAAGAATATATTCGCAAGTCTCAATAATGGATAAAGCATTCGGCGGTAAAAAAGGAATCTTCGTCTACTTTGATAAAGACATCCCCTTAAAAGAAAACACTGGGAATCAGTTTTTCTATATAATTGATAGAAGAGTTGAGGATACAAATACCTGGCATACCTTAGACACAGTCTCTGGCCCTGCTAATTTTGCTGAATTTAAAAACAGAGTTAACTCTTTTCACTCTCAACTACCTTACCTGATCATTGGGAATGATGATATTCTAAAGAAGGTGTGGGAAATTAGCAATAAATATAAAAGGATAGACTCTCTTTATTCATACGCGCAGGTACCGGTTTTGGGATTAGCATTGGGTACAATTTATTTGGATACTAGCGCCAATGAAAACACGCAATACGAGTATAGATACTCAAAAGTTAGCACTTCGGGGAAAGTATTAGATATAATTCGAACATTAGCCGTTCAATACCCGGGTAAAGTTTTTTTTAAAAAAATCCATCAGCAAACTTCAAGGAGTGATGGGAATAAAACATTTATTCAATGGACCACAAGTAATGAGAAAATGCCTGTCTTCCGGGTGATGAGAGAAGATAACCTTCGTCCACCTTTCAGACTTATAAATCCTTTAAAAGGAATTAACGCAGGTAAAGATGGACTGAATATTTTTGTACAGGATACATTAACAGATCCTGTAAGCATTTATCGCTATTACATAATTCCGGGAGACATCTTTGGGAATGAAAGCGAAAATTCAGATACTGTGATTGTAGGGAACTATAATTTTAGAGCAGTCTCATCCTTGCCCGATAGCATAAAAATTGCGAATGATCCCCAGGAAGGTGGGATAAGTTTAACCTGGATACCAAAAAATGATCCATCGGTTAGGTTTATCGATATTTATAAAAGTGCAAATTATGATACTGGCTATGTAAAACTTGTATCGCTTTCAACAAATCAAACTTCATACTTAGACCAGAAAGTTGAACCAGAGATAACTTATTACTATTACTTTATTGCTGAAGGTCAACTGGGAGAACAATCTACCAAGTCACCAAGATTCTTTGGAGTTTATAGTAACCCCGAGGCACCTTTCCCGCCGCTGGATGTCAAAGGAGAAGGGGTCAAAGAAGGGGTAAAGCTTAAATGGACTCGTAATGAAAGCTTTACGAGGGGATATTATGTTTATAGGAGCAGCAGCATTAATGGGAAGTTAGAACAAGTTTCGCAATTAATCCCAGCCAAAGATTCTCTTATGACCTATTATGACAATGATTCTACGTTATCAGGTAAGATAACATACGCTTATGCCGTTAAAGCAGAAAATACTAGCTATATTAAAAGTGCATACTCCGATACAGCCTATGTCAGACCATCTGTCGCTACAAAACCATTAGTCCCAACCGATGTTAAAGCTACGGTGAACGGGAAATCTGTTAGCATTTATTGGGCAAACACGAGCGCTATGCAAAACGGAATTGATGGCTACGATTTACTGAGAAAAGAAACTGATAAAAGAGGAAAACCGATTGGTGATTTTAAAGTAGTCAATGATTCAACTATACCGCCTTTCCAAAATTACTTTAGTGATGAAGAAGTTTTAAGCGGCAGTTCTTACCTATATGCTGTCCGTTCAAAAGATATATTTGGCGGCTTGAGTGATTTAAGCAATCCGGTAGAGGCTAAAATAAAAAGTATATCTGTAATCCCGCCTGCGGGGATAAGTGCTAAAAAAATAGCTGGGGGAATCCAAATAAACTGGTACGAAGCTGAGCAGGAAAACCTTTTAGGCTATAGAATATACAGGTATGAAAGGGGCGATAATCCTATATACTTGGGAACTGTAAAATATAGTGCAGAGCCCATATTCAAGGACAAAAAAGTAAATACCGGACATTTATACTTCTACTATGTCACAAGTTATCTGGTTAGCGGTGAAGAAAGTCAGCCGGGTATCGAAGTAGGGATCAGATATTAATTCCAATGGAAAGCAAGATGTATAAAGCTAAATTTAAAGTGAGAAAAACATCCATTTTACTTTGTATGATTTCCTTTTTGTATATAACTAGCCTGCCGCAGGCAAAGGGACACTTTAATACAAAACATCAAAAAACAAAATTTGGAAATTTATTCTTGATAATTCATTCCGGTTCCGTTACAGCAAATGTAAGAGTAATAGGGCTCGATAAAACATATAATTTTAATAAAAGTGGATCTCTAAAGAATATAAATCCGGGCTATTATACAGTACATGTTTTCAGATCGGATATACCAGCTACAGAAGGTGAGCGTGCTGGAAAAGTTTTTGGGGAAATAAGACCCGTCAGAAGATATCATA
>Ga0209919_1000817_pt1 | contig 15431 bp, 16 predicted proteins | sample SalPon2A_C_D2_MG_FD_185721 | JGI IMG/M metagenome (GOLD analysis project Ga0209919, IMG submission 185721) | Soil microbial communities from South San Francisco under conditions of wetland restoration - Salt Pond MetaG R2A_C_D2_MG (SPAdes)... | ecosystem: Environmental > Terrestrial > Soil >... | reverse complement strand
ACAGACAATGCTTAACGATGGGATAGATAAAAAAAGGCCCTGTTATCGCATGAATCAGGGGGAAACAGCCGATATCAGGGCCCGAAGAAGAATGATGCAAAGCATCAGTAAAGCATTTAATTATAAAATTAAACTATTAATTTCATAATTTCAACCATAAAAGAAAAAAGCTACTGGTCCGTTTTCAGGGTCGCCTTTGCCCCCATGACGTCCCATATCTGCATATTCCCGCTTTTGTCGACAAGATAATACTCCTCAATATTTTCGTCCTCTGGTTTAAAGACTACCCCGTCACTCCTCCGGCCCTCAATTACCACTTGTTTTATCCTGATGCCGTTATCAAATTTTTTAATCAAGACCGTTTCGTCATCTTCTTCGGCGATTATCACCTTAAATTTTTCTTTACCGAGGTTATAGTCCCAAACCCCGATAATTTTAGGCTCTTCGCCCATAACCGACACCACCACACCAAAAACCAGGGCCATAATTATAATTTTCGCTAGCGCTTGGCTGCTCAGTTTCATTACCCCCCCTGAATATTCGATTTTGGACAAGCGGGGCAATAACCACGTATATCAGGCAATAAGCTGGCCCCTCAATTGACAATACTATTCTACCACATCCCCATAGAAATAGGCAGAGGACATCCGGCCAGAACCAATTGATTAAAGGTCATCACTGGTTTTCCTCGTGAGGCAACTCGACAAAAATCATTGTACCCTTACCGGGAGAAGATTCTATGACCATCACGCCATTCAGGAGCGAAGCTCGTTTTTCCATATTCCGTAACCCCATCCTCTTCTCGCCCATTATCTCAGCGGACCTGGCTGCCACATCAAAACCTACGCCATCGTCCCTGATGCGCAGGATAATTTGAGGAAAACTCTCGATAAGCCTTACCTGGACAAGATTCGCTCCGGCATGTTTTTTCACGTTACTCAAAGCCTCCTGGATGATCCGAAAGCAGTTTATGGCCACATTGTATTCAGGTTCTTGATGATCGAAGCCGGTAACCAGAAGATCGACTCCAACCCCTGAAGTCATTCCAAACTCATCGCACAACTGGGCAACTGTGTGGGCCAAACCAAGCTGGGTAAGCCCTGGAGGCCTAAGATTGTACGATAACTCACGGACGGTTCCGATACACCTGTTGAGGGATTGAGAAATAAAATTAAGCTTCTCGGTTACCGGTTGCGATGCGGCCGAACATTCCTTCAACAAACCGGCACAGAATATCTTAAGGCCGGAAAGCTCCTGGGCCACATTGTCATGCAAATCAAAGGCCAGTCTCTGCCTCTCTTGTTCCTGGGTCCGCAATACCTCCCGGGTCATTTCCTCCAACTCTCTCTTCAATCGATCAATGGTAGCAAAAGAACCGGAAAGTTGATCCACCATTGAAGAAAAAGATTCCTGTAGCAACCCGATTTCGTCAGATGCATCAACTCTAAGATCGTTCTTCTTAACTTTCTTTACCAGCTGGTTCAGAGGTCTGGTCGCAGTCCGGACGATCACATAGGTGGCAATCGCAGCCAACAGAATAAAAAGGGCACCGAGCATAAGGCTTTTAACAAGCACCTGATATAGATTCCTGTCCAAAGTCCGTCGTTGGAACGAAACGATTACAAAACCGAGTAAATCTTTACCTTGAGATTCAGGCGATTCAACATCGAAGTAGAGGCTCTCATCGCCGGCGGCAGAGTCTGCCATAACGGGGGCAGCAAAAACGAGGCAGTCATCGCTGACATAATGGGAGACTGTTCCGTTTTGACGAATTTCCGAAAAAAGCCGATCATTAGCCTGTCCGGATGTTCCGGCACAGTTAGGCTGCTCGCCATCGTTATTGCGCCGTCTTTCGTATAAACTCCCGCCGTCTTTATCGAAAATCAGCACCTCCAGTACCTTGTCTTGTTTCAATATGGCTGACACCGGCGCCTGAACCATATCCATATTTTCACTGAACACAGCCAGCCGGACACTGTCGGCCAGAAGGCCGGCCATCGTCTGACCCTCGTTTATCATATAACGGGTGATAGTCTTTCGTTGGGAGTGGATTAGGAATCCATTGACCAAAACAACCAGCAAAACCATGGTCAACATCAAATAAGTAAAGACCTTGGCACTGAAGCTGCTTCGCAAGTGGTTGAGATATGCACTAAAATATTTAGGGAGGGAAAACTTCAAGATAAGCTGCCCGAAATTAAATTATTGCATCCGATGTTTCCGAAATTAAAGCGGATCAAATAGCACAAAAAAATTAATATTTACACTACCTCATATTTGGAAATTTTCCTGGATGGATAAAAATAAAAGGAAGCAGACTTGACACCATACCGGCAAAGGGCCATTGGCAATGGGCTCGCCTGTGATTTTTCAGTCCAAAAATGTTCTATCGTTCAGAGAAGCTGTGTTGACAAGTAAGCCCAGCTTGGCAACCATTTTATGGTTAAGTTCGACCTTGACAGCTTCCGGATATTCCGCCTCGACAAATTTTCCAGTTGGAGAAGCGAGTAACTTCCTGGCCAAGCGTCCCGCCTGACTCCCGATTTCGAAGAGGTCGAAACCCGCCGAAACCGAGGCTCCCACCTTGAGATATTTATCGGAAAAGGTAAGCAAGGGGACATCGTTCTCGAAAGAAAAGTTCAACATCGCCTCTACTGTAACCGGGGTGGTAACGGTGGGGTCCGGCAGCATCCAGAACGCATCAACCAAACCGACAAATCTGGTCAGAAGCGCCGGCACATCCCGAGGATCTTGAACTTCTTCCGCAACCAGGGCAATACCGCGCATATCGGCAATCGCCTGGGCCTCTTTAACAAAAGATGCACTGTGGGCCGAATCATATACGACCCCGATGGACTTCACCGAAGGAAGGACCTCGATAAACGCAGCTAGCTGCCTGGCCGGCGCGACCATCATTTCAATGCCGGTAACATTAGACCTGGCAGCCCTGTATTTTGCCGCAGAAGGCACCAGAAGATGAACAATCGGGATATCGGAATACTTTTCAGTCTCTTCCAAAGCCTGGTTACCGACAGCCAGAATGAGATCCGGCTTGCTGCCTGATATCTGCCGAGCCATTAATTCCCTGTCCCTGGTATCATTGATGTAAAACCTGTTTACCGTATCGGGACTGGCACTTTTGGGGCCTGTTATGGCTACTGATTCAACTGCCACTTCCATAAAACCGGCTACTGCCTTCTCATAATACGAGGCTGGTGAAGTCTGGGCAATAACGATCTCGTAAGCCCTCCCCTCACCTGAACGACAAAAAACCGCATAAATCGTCAACAAAACGACAATTATTCTTTTCAAGCTAAAGATTTTCATTATAGTGATGATTCTGTTTATAAAGCGGCGGGGGAAACTGTATTATCGTGAATGCGTACGGATAAAAATAAAATTACCCTGAATCGTTCTTTTTATGCATCCACTTCAGTCTTTTTCCCCTCACCGTCTTATCAATATCAGGTGATTTCGGTATTAAAGATTATAATCTTTTACACCTTAAACGACAAGCCTCCCTGGCAATTTTTTACAGTAAAATCCAAATAACATGAAAAACCGTTTACTACCGATAATAACGACCGCAACAATCTGCCTTTTAACTGCTTCGCAATCGTCAGCGGCTATTCCGGACAAGATGAAAATAGAGTCCGATTCGGATCACTTCGATCTCTATTTTTCCGATGAACCGATAGTCGAGGCGACATCACATTACCCCAAATCTCTGTCACGGATCGCCGAAAATGTCACTATCATAACCGCAGAACAAATCGAAGCCGCCAATGTCCACACCCTGGCCGAAATCCTCGACCGGGCCGCGGGAGTTTTCGTCTCTTACAATGGCCAGGACTTCGGCAGCAGCGCGACTCTTTTTATCCACGGCAGCACCATTTCACATAACCATCATACCCTGGTGCTGCTCGACGGGGTCAAATACAATTACTCCTCCAGCGGCACCGCCGAAACCAACGGCATCCCGGTCGCGATAATCAAAAGGATGGAAATAATCAAAGGCCCGGCTTCATCCGCCTGGGGCTCGGCCCTGGGTGGGGTAATTAATATAGTTACCAAGGATAGCGGCAGAAAGGCCATTCCTGAGAATAAAATCTTCCTCTCCTGCGGCGAGTCACAGACCAGTGATATCAGGGCCGAGCGCAAAGGCAAGATCGAAGCAGCCGGCTATTATTTATACGCCGGCAAACAGAGCTCGGACGGGCTGCGCGACAACCGCTTCTTCGATAACGAGAATATCTACGGCAAGCTGAACTTCGCTCTTCCCCACCGATCGGATCTGCAACTTAGCACTTTCTATACCCGGCCGGAACAGAAGTATTTCGATTGGGCAGCCAATAATCTATCGTTAACGGGGAAATCCCGAGACTTTTTGACTGCTTTGAGCTTCAACAGCAGTCTTTACGACAACCTCGACCTTAACATAACAGCCGATATTTTTTCGCGAAAGCTTATCCAGGGATACAGCATTATAGTCGACGGTTTTTTCGGACTGGCTAACGGTCTGTTCCAGGATAATGTTTACCTCGAGGAAAACAGAAGCATAAGTTCCAGACTGGTCTATTCAGGAGAAAAGCACACCCTCGCCGGAGGTATTGAATATAAGAAAACCGAACTTGATAAGAGCATAATAAACGGCCAGTTTTTCCAGGCGCTGGGGCAAAATCCCGAAGATGTAGGGAATACAGCTAAAGAAGAGCATTGGGCGGTTTACCTGAACGACACCTATAGGCAAGGCAAGCTGACGGTTATCCCAGGGATTCGCTATGACTACCACTCGATTACCGATGACTTTATAAGCCCGAGCCTGGGAACGGTCTACCAACTCAGACCCAGCACTCTGTTAAGAGCTTCGGTCGCCCGGGGTTTCTCCAGACCGTATCTAGGAACATTAGCCGAACGCGACACTCTGTTTTCGGCTACAAATCCGGACCTAGACCCGGAAAAGATCTGGTCCTATCAAGCCGGTTTGGAAACTTTCGCCCTCGATATATGCCGGCTGAAGGCCACCGTCTTTTTTCATGATATTCACAATCTCTGGTCGCGTGAATCAGGCAAACCTGTGAACAAAGGCAAAAACGAGCGACTGGGATACGAACTTGAACTAGAAACGATTCCCCTCCATGACCTTTCGCTTTCGGCCAATTTCACCTCGATCTATGAAGACAATACCGAGGTGGATAACGATCACCTTTATAATTTCAATATTCTCCTAAGCCATGACAACCCAGAACTTTGGCGGACTGAACTGACCGGCCATTATGTCTGGTGGCAGGACCGCGACTCCATCAACGGCCATTATAACGATTTCCTCTGGGACCTCAACTTATCAAAAAAGACCACATTGCAAGGCATGCAAGTCAAGCTTTTCCTCCAGGTCCACAATATCTTCAACTCATCCCAGTACTGGTGGGATCTGATCGAAAACCCCGGCCGCTGGGGTGAAGGCGGAATTTCCCTCTCCTTTTAGGGTCCAGTTGATTCGGATGCCACCAAACAAAAAACTACCATTTTTTGATATAATAGAGTAATAAAAATGAGGACCCACTCCATTAAACCAAAATAAGGTGACTTGTCATGGCAGAATTCAACTTTACCATCCTCGATGAGGGTATACCCGCTGCTGAACTGGCTAACATAATGATGTGTTGCTTCGAAGTGTTTTTCCCCGGCGCATAAGCCTATGAATCCCGGACCAAAAAAGGCCCGGGATTCATTATCAAGCCACATTTAAGCACTAATCCTCATCCGGATCTCCGGTAAGGGCATCATGCTTCCGGCCTATTATCTACACGCCTGTAAATTAGTCAATTCCAACCAGACCCTGCTCTTCACCCTGCCCAGTTGTGCCTCAATTCTGATGCCGGAGGAATCATATGCCGCTTTCAAGTCCGGAAAAATACCGGTTGAATCAGCCCGCCAACTGGCTAGGGCAGGCTTTCTGGTCGAAGATCACGATTCGGAAAAGGCAAACGTTTTCGGCCTGATCGACAAGCTAAACCGGATCAACTCTACAGTCCGAGTCTCGGTTATCCTCAATCTGGTCTGCAATTTCGCCTGCAAATATTGTTACGAGGGGAGCCAGAAGGGCGAACACCGGATGGATCAGCCAACCGCCGATCTGCTGATCGAGCTATTAAAAGAACGATTCTCTCCTTCCCACAAAAACAAGATGATCCTCGACCTTTACGGCGGAGAACCGCTTCTAAGCGTCCCGATGATCAAATATCTGGCTTCCAAACTGAAGCCTTGGGCAGAAGAGCAAAACGGCATTTTCGAATTCACCCTAGTCACCAACGCCTCCCTTTTAAACCGTGAAACCGTCGAGGAACTCAAGGAGTATGGTCTGAGAAGCGCCAGGGTTACCATCGACGGCCCCCCCGAAACTCACAACAGCTACCGGCCTTTTAAAAACGGCAGGGGCAGCTACGACCTGATCGTCAAAAATCTCCTCGAGGTCTGCGACCTGATCAAAGTTTCACTCGGCGGAAATTTCACCGAGACAAACTTCCGGAAATTTACCGAACTGCTCGACGATCTCCTTGCCAAGGGTCTTACCCCGGATCGTCTCCAGTTAGTCAAATTCTCCCAGGTTACCAAAACCAACGACGAGTTTTCTCCCAAATTCAACGAAGGCTGCTGCTCCATCGACGAACCTTGGCTGGCCGAGGCCTTTCTTTTCCTGCGGGAAGAAATCCTGAAACGCGGCTATCGCACTTCAAAGCCGACCCCGAATATCTGCATGGCCGAAGCGGAAGATTCATTCGTCGTTCATTACGACGGTTCAATCTACAAATGTCCGGGACTGATCGGTGTCGAACGATTCAAGGTGGGGAACCTAAAGGACGGATTGGAGGATTATCGCGAAACCTACGCATTGGACAACTGGCGAAATGAAGAAAAATGCCGGGAGTGCACATACCTCCCCCTCTGTTTCGGCGGTTGCCGCTATGCGCGGTATCAGCGGACGGGGGAGATGGAAGGCGTCGAATGCATGCAAAACCACTACAACAAAACCTTGGAAGCAATGCTACTCCAAGAACTTAAATACCGAAGAAAGCCCGGTGAGGCTGCAGGCTGATCCGCCAAACCTGTAAATTATCAGTAACTTCTTAATTTATTTCCTCTTAAGATACTCCACATCGCCGCTCCCACAACTGGGACAACAGTTCACTATATCGGGTATACCGTCCTTTTCAATGGTCTTGGGTGGATAACATTCATCACAAAAAAAGGTGTAGCAACCGAGACATTCCTTTAAGGTATTCGATGATTTTCCACACTTTACACATGGCGCCATCTTTTTTTCTTCCATAGCTATACTCCTTAAGCAGAAATTATCGGCGATGATAAAAGCATAGCGCAACCGATAAAATCAGGTCAAGCAACAAACACACCCTAAAAAAGCCCCTTTTAAGATACCGATGCACGATGATATGATGAACTGTTGTTTTATAAAAATTCTTCAGGTATGATGGGCCTAAATTTATTGAAAATGATTACTGATTAGAACAAAACTAAACGAAAGGAGAGAGAAATTATGACCACAACCGAAGAAAACCTGCAGAAAGCCTTTTCCGGAGAATCACAGGCAAACAGAAAATATCTGGCCTTCGCCAAACAGGCCGAAAGAGATGGATATCAACAGGCCGCCCGGCTTTTCAGGGCCGCTGCCGCCGCCGAAACCGTACATGCTCATGCCCATTTGAGGGCCATGAATGGCATAGGGTCCACCCTCGACAATCTCAAGGAGGCTCTGGCTGGCGAAACCCATGAGTTCAAAAACATGTATCCGGATATGATCAAGCTGGCCGAACAGGACGGGCACAAGAGCGCCGCCCGTTCCTTCCGATACGCAAATGAAGTGGAAAAAACCCATGCGGCTCTTTACGCCCGCGCCGTTGAAAATCTGGAAAACATGGAGGAGTGCGACTACTACGTTTGTTCGGTCTGCGGCCATACCCATGAAAAAGCTGCCCCTGAAAAATGTCCCGTCTGCGGGGCCAACAGCAATGCCTTCTTTAAAAGCGACTGAGATTCAGGCTGGATATTTTATCGGCCGGCTAAAGAACAAACTTCAAGTTACCGGTAATACAATAAGTTCCGGGTGGTGACTATAGAGGCCGTTTAGTCACCACCCGGAACCGATCCTGATTTCAGTTAATCGGCCCGACATGGAATAATTACCAACGCAAAAAAATTACGGAAATACTCCCTAATTTTCTTTGGGATTTACTCGACAAAAAATTACCACAAAGGCCTTTTACTAACTTCTTTTACTCCTCCCTGCCCTGCTGGGCCAGCCAAAGCGTGAGGAAGCTGTTTCTGGTCTCAGTATCACCAATAGAGGAAATTATCTTTTCAAACTCGGCAAGCTTCCGAGAATCCGGGGCTGGACGGGGCGGGGCCACCTTTTCAACCCTTTTCCCCGGCAGAACAGGTTTAAGCCTGCTTACCAGGTTGAAACGGATGTCGTCGATGCCACATTCTTCCGGAATCCGCTTATTGATGACTTCACGAAGATGCTCTTTCTGAAAATGAAGCTGCTGCATCCAGATCGAATCTGTCACATCCACCCAGAGCACCTTACCACGAAGCACTTTGGGCTGGGCATGGTCGGAAATGTCTTCACCCACCGCTTCGTTCCAGAACTCAAAGATCCGGTTCCGGGCAAGATTCTGCCGCCAATTGCGGTTGTCAAACATCTCGCCCAGCAAGGTATCGATCCTGACTATCTTCTTTTCATCCATTTTCAAAGCAAATAAACCTTAGATTTTTATGACCTGGAAAAATTAAGATATCACTTTCCCTGCCATAATTAAAGATGAACGGAATCAAAAACAGTACTTGCTCCATTTCTGATTAACCATTATATAGTTGCCACCAGAATACGGAAACATCTGTAGTTACGTCTTAACTTAAACCAAACAACACAAAGGTTCATATATGGGATTTCGTTGCGGTATCGTCGGCCTGCCTAATGTCGGCAAATCAACTATTTTCAATGCGATGACCTCGGCCGGTATCGAATCGGCCAACTACCCTTTCTGCACTATCGAACCTAACGTCGGCATGGTGCCGGTCCGGGACCCGCGTCTCGATAAGCTGGCCGAACTGGCCAAGACCAAGAAAGAGGTCTACGCTCAGGTGGAGTTCGTCGACATCGCAGGACTGGTCAGCGGCGCCAGCAAAGGTGAAGGGCTGGGCAATCAGTTTCTGGCCCATATCCGCCAGGTCGACGCCATCGCCCATGTGGTCCGCTGCTTTGAAGATTCGAACATCGTCCATGTCGACGGCAGTATCGACCCGACCCGAGACCGTGAGGTGATCAATACCGAATTGATCCTGGCCGATATGGACACTGTTGCCCGTAGGATCGACAAGACCGCTGGTCGGGCCAGAAGCGGCGACAAAACCAGCCAGACCCAGCTGAAAATCCTTGACCAACTAGCCAAACTGCTTGATGAGGGCAAACCTGCTCGCCTCCTCGAAGTAGACGAAAACAACCGGGCGCTACTCAAGGAACTCTGCCTGTTAAGCGCCAAACCGGTCCTCTATGTGGCAAACGTCGCGGAAGAAGACATCGCCACCGGCAACCAATGGGTCGGGCAACTTGAAGAAGCCGCCAGAGAAGAGAATGCCCCGGTGGTCGTAATCTCCGGCGCCATCGAAGAAGAGCTTAGCGGCATGTCCGAAGATGAGCGACAGGAGTTTCTGAGCGAAATGGGCATGGAGGAATCCGGCCTCAATCGGCTGGTCCGGGCCGGCTACAAATTACTTGGTCTAATCAACTATTTCACGGTCGGCGAAAAAGAGACCAGGGCTTGGACGATCAAGAAAGGGGCTACTGCCCCCCAGGCAGCCGGGGTGATCCATACCGATTTCGAACGGGGTTTCATCCGGGCCGAGATCATCGCCTACGACGATTTCATCGCCTGCGGCGGCGAGGCGGGCGCCAAGGACAAAGGGCTCTGGCGTCTGGAAGGCAAGGAGTACATCGTCAAGGACGGCGACTGCATTAACTTCCGCTTCAACGTCTAATCATAGATGACTTAAACAGCGATCATACAATCTTCCTTCCGACAAGAAGTTTGAAGTAATTTTACAAATCCAAATATTCGGCAAGCTCACCGCTTGAGTAATTTCATCATATTCTATATGATTGATCATTCTTTATCCTGACTAGCAATTTTAACGACAAATTAAGGTTTGAATATGCTTAAGACCAACAATGACAAACTGGTGTGCCAATCGGTGGTCGGCAAGATCACCTCTCCCCTGGGTGGGATCAATCCATACAGGGTTAGCCCCGACGGCATGGCCGCTATTTATCCCGGCGTCGGCGGCATCACCTACAATCTGCGGATCGGCGATCCGGCCGGTGGCCTGTTTGCCGACCATGTCGAGCCGGGAGTCAGCATCAGCAACTTCACTAAATTCGCCGGTCAGGACGGCCCGAACCGGGCATTAAACCAGTTCTCCTGCGCCGGTAACATTGCAAAAATCATCTCCGGCGAAGCCAAGGGCAAAACCGGCCGGGTCACCGGCAAGCACGGCGGCATCGAGCACGTCCTGATCGATTTCGAATCGGAGGTCCTTGAAGAGCTGGCCATTGGCGACAAGATCCAGATCAAGGCCTGCGGCTGCGGATTACAGATTGAAGGCACTTCGGTCAAGACCATGAATCTAGATCCTGCCCTGCTCCAGGCTATACCGATCAAAGAGCTCGGCGAAGGGCAGCTCGAAGTGCCGGTCACTCATCGGATTCCGGCCCGGATCATGGGATCAGGAATCGGTTCCAGCCACAGCCAGAGCGGCGACTACGATATCCAGCTTTTTGACGAGACAACGGTCAGGGAGTACGGTCTGGACGATCTACGGCTGGGCGACTTTGTGGCGATCATCGATGCCGACGCTACCTTCGGCCGAATCTTCAAGACCGGAGGCGTGGTCATTGGCGTCATCGTTCACTCCGACTGCGTCCTGGCCGGTCACGGGCCGGGCGTAATGGTCACCATGTCGTCCGGAGACGGATTGATCGTGCCCCGAATCGATCCTCTGGCCAACCTGAAAGAATATTTCAAAAAATTATAACGAGGCGTAACATTGAGCGACGACAAGCAGAGACTCAAGGAAATCATCCTGGAAAAATCCTACCGCAAGGGCAAATTCAAACTCTCTTCGGGACTGGAATCGGACTTTTATATCGACGGCAAACAGACTACCCTCTCTGCCGAAGGCGCTTATCTGTGCGGCAAGGAAATTTTCAAATTGATCAGGGATAATCCCGAACCTATTACCGCTGTCGGCGGCATGACCCTTGGGGCCGACCCCTTGGTCACCGCGGCATCGCTGGTGAGCTTCCTGGAGAAGCAGCCGATCCCGGCCTTCATTGTCAGAAAAGAATCGAAGGGCCACGGCACCGAGCAGTATATCGAAGGATTGAAGAACATGCCCGAGGGCGGCAGTGTCGCTTTGCTTGAGGATGTGGTCACCACCGGCGGCACCCTGCTCAAGGTTATCGAGCGGGTCGAGGCTCAGGGCTTCAAGGTTGGATTGGTGGTTACGGTAGTCGACCGTCAGGAGGGCGGCGCCGAAACCCTGGCCGGTGCAGGTTATCCTCTGAAAGCGATCTTCACCCGCGAGGAACTTTTAAGCTGATGATGGAGTGCAAGGAATGCAACGGCAGGCTTGAGATCTTGCGGGCCTGCTGGAAGGTCAGAATGAAGTGCTGCAAATGCGGAAAGGAATTCCACATCCATGAGGTTTCGGACCAGTTGGACCTAGAAACTGAGGAACTGCTGGCCCGTTATCCTTCGATAATCTACGACTGATAATCCTAGCCAAAAAAATCTTTCTACCTCAGGCACCCTCGCTTAATATCCCGTTGCGCATGGTCATCTTGCGATGTGCCTGATCGGCAATTCCCCTGTTATGGGTGACGATAACGAAGGTAGTTGCCTGTTCCTCGTTGATTTTCCTGAAAAGTTTAATAATGTCGGCCTCGGTTTCCTCGTCAAGATCTCCGGTAGGCTCATCGGCCAAGACCACCGCCGGGGAGTTGATAAAAGCACGGGCAATGGCCACCCGCCTCTGTTGGCCGCCGGAAAGCTGGGCCGGGAAGAAATCGGCCTTGTCGGCCAGTCCAACCTGTTCCAGTAAATCCTGCGCCCTACCCAACAAATCATCGATACCTGACCCGAAGGCGCTCGGCAAACAGATATTCTCGACCACCGAGAGGGTGGGTATAAGGCTGGAGAACTGATAGATAAATCCCAGTTCGCGATTCCTGAGTTCAGAAAGTTCGTTATCGGATAGCGACCAAATCGACGAGCCATTGACCAAGACTTCTCCGGAATCTGGACGGGTCAAGCCACCCAAGAGGCTGAGCATAGTGGTTTTACCGCTGCCGGAATGACCGACCACCGCCACCATCTCGCCCTTTCCAACAGCCAAATTAACTTCCATTGCGGCAGTGAGTTGCTGCCCGCCGACCCGGTAAATTTTTGACAGATTCTTCGCCTCGATCATTTCTTGCGGCATCCTTATTTCTTGGCCTCGATTCTTTTTAACAACTTCTCAGCCATGGTTACATCAAACTCCTTAAGGGCTTCATACTGGGCCCTGGCTTTTTTCTCGTCGCCTTTCTTTAGATAGGTAAGAGCGAGATTAAACCGAGCCGCTGCATAACGCGGCCGAATCTCCAAGGCTTTCAGAAAGGAAGTTATCTCGTCATCAAGTCGGCCCAGTTTTCCATAGGCAATTCCCAGATTGTTCATGACCACCGGATTTCTGGGCAGACGTATAGCCGCCTCATTTAGAACCTCGACCGCCTTTTCCGGCTGATTCATCCGGCTGTAGGCTGTCCCCATCTTGAAGTAGGCATATTTTTTCTTATCGGGATCCAATTCGATCACTTTCTTGAAGGTGTCAACCGCCTGCTGATAGCTGCCTCTCCGGTCATAAAGATCGGCCAGGTGGTAGAGAGCATCAATATCTTCCGGGTTGTCCTGGACCTGCCGGTATACCTGCTCGAAAACATTCGCATGGGCATACTCGTTTACAGCTTGCTCGCTTTCGACCTCGCTCTCGGCCTTATCATTCTTCTTGCTGCAACCAGCAATAAGAAGAAAGGAGCTCAGCAAGATCAGCCCGAAAATCAGCAAATTCCTGTTCATAAATTTAAATCTCATTTCATCACCACTTCAAAAAATGGCATTCGATCTCATTCCCCGGTACGAATTGCTTCGTAAGGCTCCAGCCGACTGGCCATAAAAGCGGGTAAAAGGGCTGATACCAGCCCGGTAAAGACCGAGAACAGCACCGAGGCTGCTACCAGTTCCTGCACCACCGACGGGGATGGCAAGAGATAGGGCAGCTGAAGTCCATCGCGGATCGTATCGGCCAAGGCATAAAGCAGACCGAAGCCAAGGCCGATGCCGATCAGGCCACCTACCAGGGTAACTATTACCGCTTCCAGAACAATCAACCTGAAGACATGCTTCTTTTTTGCACCCATGGCCCGGAGCATTCCCAGTTCCCGCTGGCGCTCGTTTACGATCATATAGAAGGCGAAACCAATCATAAATAGGCACATGGCCCAAAGAACTCCGCTGACCGCAACAATGCCGGCGAGCAGCCCGGAAAGCTGATTCCGTACGGTGTTTACCACTTCGTCTGAGGCGATGGCTTTTACGCCATCGACTGCGTGCATGATCCGCAGTGCAACCCTTTCCGGAGATATCTGACCATCGGTTTTGACCAGCACCGCCGAAATTTTGTGCCGATCGAGCTGGATCGGTTCAAGTGCTTTGGTCGTCGAATCCTCAGCCATCTTATAGGCCGCTTCCATGGTCATAAAGATCGACTGATCGAAAAATTTCATCCCGGTCGGTTCCATGGTCCCGACTACTTTGAAAGAAGTCCCGAAAAACGGGATTACCGATCCGGTCATTATCGGCAGCAAACGTCCGGCTATCACTTGGTTGCCTGAGAGAGAACGGCGCATGTCCTTCTCCAACCAAGGCATGACTGTGAAATCAGTGGCCGGGTCAATTGCCACCAGGAAGACATCAACACTGTAACAACAGGTGAAGGAGGATGGTTCGATGAAAAGTTGAGGCGAAGCGGCCTTAACTCCCTCGATCTGCTTGATCTTACCAAGAATTCCCCGGTCCATGTAAAAACTGGTAGGCTTACCGGCCAGGAGCGCGGTCCTAGCCTGTTCCTCATTGGCGGCAGGAACCACCAGCACGTCGATAGGTCCCGATCTTAAGGGCGTTCTGCATGCCGAAAATAAAAACGGTGGCGCTAAGCAGAGTTCCGGAAACCAAGGCCGCCACAAGTAAGAGCAAGACGGTTCTGATTAACTTGCGCCTGAGATTACTGATTGCCAATTTGAACAGATTTAGTCGCTTCATATCATCCAGTATTCGTTCGGCCCGGAACCCGGGACAGCGAGAAAAGATGTGCCGCCGCCAGGATTGCCTGCTTCGAAGAGGGTAGTTTCAGCCATCGCTCGGCTAATTTAAACTACGACAATTGTAGCGGAATTGCAACTTTCTTCAAGGCATTGGCAACCACAACCCAATGTTTATAAAACCGCCATCACGGCGCAAAAAGGGGGCCGGGGAAAACCCCGGCCCCCTCCATCAGAACCTCATGGTCCAGAAGATCGGTTTATTTGCCGCTGGGCATCCGAGGATTGGGGTTCCAATCGACCTCGATCCCGCAGAGCAATGGTGAGGCATTGTCCATTTCCACCTCGACGTCGTTGGCCCGATGGCAGCTGTAACATGCTGAAATCGAGTTGACGATGGTGTAATCGGCAAGCCGCATGATGTTCAGCTGGCTGTCGATGCCGTAGGTCCGGGAGGACAGTAAGACATACTTGCCGTCCGGAGTGAAAGCGAAGTCATGGGGCCGGATGTTGTTGGGCAGGGTGATCCGCTTCTTAATGGTGTCGGTCTTGGTGTCGATAATGACGATCTGGCTGCGGTGGGTACCGGGCTTCAGACCAGGATCGAATTCGTTGGGAGCGGAAACCCACAGCTCGGTTCCTTCGTTGTTCATCCGGACCTGATGGATGAAGGTCATCTCGGGGCTGGTGATGTCCTTGATCTTCTTCTTGGTGGTCCAGTCATAGACGTAGACCGTACCGGTGGGCATGTCGGTGATATAGGCCTTCTTGGCGTTCTTGGTCCACTGGATGCCGCAGATGGCATTGCCGACCGGCATCTTTTCAACGGTCTTCAGTTTGACCGGATCGAAAACATAGACGTTGCCGTCTGCCATGTCTTCAAAATAGACGTTGCCGTCCGGTCCAAGGATAGCACCGCAGAATTTCTGGCCAACTTTGATAGGGCCTTCCTTCTCGCCGGTGGCCAGGTTTACCCGATAGACGTCGCCATTCAGGG
>Ga0209919_1000815_pt1 | contig 15458 bp, 13 predicted proteins | sample SalPon2A_C_D2_MG_FD_185721 | JGI IMG/M metagenome (GOLD analysis project Ga0209919, IMG submission 185721) | Soil microbial communities from South San Francisco under conditions of wetland restoration - Salt Pond MetaG R2A_C_D2_MG (SPAdes)... | ecosystem: Environmental > Terrestrial > Soil >... | reverse complement strand
GCGATCGAATCGGCCGGGTCCGCGCGCTTCGACGAAATCAGCCAGGTCATCATCGATACCGGCGCGCTGCAGTACACCGTCGACCAGGCGCAATCGCATGCCGGTCTCGCGCGGCGCAGTATCGCCGATTTCGCCGACAGCGAATTCAAGCATGCACTGTTGTTTCTCGCCGACTACTCGGTAGAAAGAAAGTACTAGGTTGATTCCGTTGCCGTCGTGCCGGCCCCCGAGCCGATACCTCGAACCGTGGCATCCATTACGCGGACCCGAAAACGTTGTCCGGGCCGCGCCCGGCTGACACTGGCGAAGCGCAACGATGGATTCCGGCTTTCGCCGGAATGACGGGGTATTACCGCTTGTCGTGCCGGCCCCCGAGCCGAAACCGCCGACCGCGGCATCCCGGGCGTTAGATGATTCGCTTCAGCCTAAGCGGCCGATATCTGCGTCGCCGGCTGCAGGGAGGCACCCAGCGCGAGGCTGATGTCCAGGCACATATCGGTCTGGTTCAGGGTGTAAAAATGGAAGCGGTCGACGCCCTCGGCAATCAGCCGCTCGCACAGCTCTACCGCCAGTTCCAGCGCCAGTCGATACTGCCCGGCGGGATCGCCATTCACTTTCTCGAACAGCGCGCCATAGGACGGCGGCACCGTCGCCCCGCAGCGTTCGCTGAAACTCCTGATCCGTTCGAGGTCATGCACCGGCAATATCCCCGGAACGATGGACTTGTCGATACCGTGTCGCGTGGCACGGTCGCGAAACCTGAGGAAACATTCGGCATCGAAAAAGTACTGGGTGATGGCGCGATTCGCGCCGGCATCGAGCTTGCGTTGCAAATGTTGCAAATCGGCCAGCGCGCTCGCGGCCTGCGGATGCGGTTCCGGGTAGGCGGCAACGCTGATGTCCATATCGCCGAGGCCGCGCAGGGTTTCGATCAGTTCGATCACCGACCTGTAGCCCGGCGAGGATTTTTCCGCGGCGGACGGCTCGTCGCCGCGCAGGGCGACGATGCGCCGGATGCCGGCGTCGTAAAACCCACGCGCCACCGCATCGACCTCGTCGCGGCCGGCGCCGCAACAGGTCAGGTGCGCGGCGACCGGTACCGGCGAATCGCGATGCATTGCCAAGGCGGTATCGAAACTGACCTGCCGCGCGCTGCCCAAGGCGCCGTAGGTCATCGAAAAGAACAGCGGCCGTAAACGCTCGAGTTGGCCAATCGCGCGCCACAGCCGACTTTGCATCGAATCGGTGCGCGGCGGGAAGAATTCGTAGGAAAAACGGACTGGCGATTTGCTCATCTCGAATACCTTCGCTCAGGCCCGAGAGGCCGAATTCAGCAACTTCAGCTTGCGCGGTTGCCCGGCCAGCCAGAACTTGACCGTCAGCGGGTCGCCGACCAGTTGCTCTACCTTCGATACCGCATCCAGCCCGGCCTTGCTAAAGCACTGCCGGATTTCGCCGTCGGTAAAGCCGAGGCGGTGATGCTGGAACTCCTCGCGCAATGTTTCCTCGGTGTGTGCGGCAAAATCGATCACCGCCAGCCTGCCCCCCGGCCGCAGCACCCGCCCCGCCTCGCGGATCGCCTCGCAGGGATCGTCGCTGTAATGCAGGACCATGTGCAGCACGGCAAGATCGACGCTCATATCCTCGATCGGCAACTGGTACATGTCGCCGTGGCGAAAGTGAATATTGGCGAGACCGCAGCGCTCGATATTGCTGCGTGCCACGGCCAGCATCGGACTACTCAGATCGACGCCGACGCCCCGCTCGACGCGATCGGCGAGGATTTCCAGGATTCGACCGGTGCCGGTACCGATATCGAGCAGGTCGTCGAGACGCTGCTCGCCGACGATATCGAGCAGTTTCTCCTCGACCTGCGCCTGCGGGACATAGAGCGAGCGGATCGAGTCCCAGGATCTGGCGACCGTCTGGAAGTAATCCTGGGCCCGCTTGGCACGGGCGTCGCGCACCTGCTCGAGACGCGAAAAGTCGCGTGCCAGCCCGACGTCGGATTGCGGTATCAACTCGACCAGCGAGCGCGCCAGTCCGGAAACCTCGGCATGATCGGCGACGCGGAAAAAAACCTGCGCCCCTTCCGGCAAGCGTTCGAGCAGCCCCGCCTCGACCATTACCTTGAGGTGCCGCGACACTCGCGGCTGGCTCTGACCGAGAATCCTGACCAGTTCCGAGACGCTCAATTCACCGCGCGCGCACAGCGCGAGGATGCGAAGTCGGGTGTGTTCTCCGGCGGCGCGTAAACCGACCAAAAGTGAATCGAGTGTTTGCATTTAAATTTAATAATGATATAAAGATATCTTTATATCGTAAACAAAACCATTAAAAAGTCAATGAATAATCCTTCTATCCGGGACGCGCTGGCGCAGCGCATCCTGTTGCTCGACGGCGCCATGGGGACAATGATTCAGGCTTACAGCCTGACCGAGGCCGACTACCGCGGAGATCGCTTCAAGGACTGGAAGCAGGAATTGCGCGGCAACAACGACCTGCTGTCGCTGACCCGGCCGGATATCATCGGCGCGATCCACGAGGCTTACCTCGAGGCCGGCGCCGACATCATCGAGACCAACAGTTTCAACTCGACCGCGATCGCGCTCGCCGATTACGGCATGGAATCGCTGGTCGGCGAGCTCAACCGGTCCTCGGCGGGATTGGCGCGCACGGCCGCCGACCGTTTCAATCGCGACGATCCGCAACATCCCCGCTGGGTCGCGGGTGTGCTCGGGCCGACCAACCGCACCGCGAGCCTGTCGCCGGAGGTCACCGACCCGGGCTTTCGCAACATCGATTTCGAACGCCTGGTCGAGGCATATTCACAGGCCGCGCGGGGGTTGATCGACGGCGGCGCCGACCTGCTGATGATCGAGACCGTGTTCGATACCCTGAACGCGCGGGCGGCGATATTCGCCGTCGAGTCGGTGTTCGAAGACCTCGGCCTGCGCCTGCCGCTGATGATTTCGGGAACGATTACCGACGCCTCGGGACGCACCCTGTCGGGGCAGACCTGCGAAGCCTTCTGGCATTCCGTGCGCCATGCCAGGCCGCTGGCGGTGGGACTGAACTGCGCGCTCGGACCGGCCGAACTGCGCCAGTACATCGATACGCTCGCCGGTACCGCCGACTGTTTCACGAGCGCGCATCCTAACGCCGGCCTGCCCAACGAAATGGGCGGCTACGACCTGGGGGCCGAGGAAATGGCCGCGCACATCGCCGAGTGGGCCGAATCCGGTCTGGTCAATATCGTCGGCGGCTGCTGCGGCACGACGCCGGAGCATATCCGCGCGTTTCGCGCCGCGATCGACGGCCTCGCGCCGCGGTTGCCACTCGCCAGCGAACCCGGCTGCCGGCTGTCCGGGCTCGAGCCTTTCACGATCGACGCCGATTCGCTGTTCGTCAATGTCGGCGAACGCTGCAATGTCACCGGCTCGGCGCAATTCAAGCGTCTGATCGTCGAGAAGGATTACCAAGCCGCGCTCGGCGTGGCCCGCCAGCAGGTCGAAGACGGTGCGCAAATCATCGACGTCAACATGGACGAGGGCCTGCTCGACTCGGTCGCGGAAATGCACTACTTCCTGAATTTGATCGCCGCCGAACCCGATATTTCGCGCGTTCCGGTGATGATCGACTCGTCGCGCTGGGAGGTTATCGAGGCCGGGCTGCGCTGCGTGCAGGGCAAGTCGGTGGTCAACTCGATCAGCCTCAAGGCGGGTGAGGCGGAGTTTCTGCGTCAGGCGCGCCTGTGCCAGCGCTACGGTGCGGCCGTGGTGATCATGGCTTTCGACGAGGCAGGCCAGGCCGACAGCGTCGAGCGCCGCGTGGCAATCTGCACCCGTGCTTATCGCCTGCTGATCGACGAGCTCGGTTTCGATGCCCACGATATCATTTTCGATCCGAACATTTTCGCCATCGCCACCGGCATGCCGGAGCACAACCACTTCGGCATCGCGTTCATCGATACGGCGCGCGCGATCAAGCAACAGCTACCCGGCGCACTGGTCTCGGGCGGCCTGTCGAACGTTTCCTTTTCGTTTCGCGGCAACAACCCGGTGCGCGAGGCGATTCATGCGGTGTTCCTGTACCACGCGATCCGGGCCGGCATGGACATGGGTATCGTCAACGCCGGGCAACTGGCGATCTACGAGGATATTCCGCGGGACTTGCGCGACGCGGTCGAGGATGTCGTGCTAAATCGCGATGCCGGCGCCACCGAGCGCCTGCTGACCATCGCCGAAGGCTACCGCGAGCAGCACACGGAATCCCGCACCGAGACCGCCGAGTGGCGCGAATGGCCGGTCGAGGCGCGCCTCGAGCACGCCCTGGTCAAGGGTATCGCCGACCATATCGAGGACGATACGGCCGAGGCGCTGCAACAGCTCGGCTCGCCGTTGCTGGTCATCGAAGGACCGCTCATGGACGGCATGAATATCGTCGGAGACCTTTTCGGCAGCGGCAAGATGTTCCTGCCGCAGGTCGTCAAATCGGCGCGCGTCATGAAGATGGCGGTTGCCTGGCTGGAACCCTATATGCAGGCCGAAAAGATGACCGCCCGTTCCGCCGGCAAGGTCCTGCTCGCGACCGCCAAGGGCGACGTGCACGACATTGGCAAGAATATCGTCGGCGTGGTGCTGCAGTGCAATGGTTACGAGGTTATCGACCTCGGCGTCATGGTGCCCGCGGAGACTATCTTCGAGGCGTCCCGCAAGCACGGGGTCGACATCGTCGGCATATCCGGACTGATCACGCCGTCACTCGAGGAAATGAGCCACGTGGCGAGGGAAATGCAACGCCAGAAATTCGAGATTCCGCTATTGATCGGCGGCGCGACCACCTCGAAGATGCATACCGCAGTGAAAATCGATCCACACTACCGGCAACCCGTAGTTTACGTGCCGGATGCCTCGCGCTGCGTAGCGGTGGTCAGCCGATTGTTGAGCCAGCAGCATCGCGGAGATTTTCTCGAGGCGCTCGGGCGCGAGTACGATCACTTCCGCGATCGCTTCCAGGCCAAGCTAGAACAACGCGAATTCCTCGAGCTCGCCACCGCGCGCGCCAACCGGCTCGAGTTCAACTGGAAAAATTACCAGCCGCCCGTGCCGCGCGAGCCCGGCATTCACGAACTGCAGGACTTCCCGCTCGCCGAGCTGATCGACTATATCGACTGGACGCCGTTTTTCAGCACCTGGCAATTGCGTGCCCGCTACCCGCGCGTGCTCGAGCACGAGGAATTCGGCGAACAGGCGAGGCAATTGTTCGCCGATGCAAAAGACATGCTGGCTGACTGGATCGAAAACGGGCGCGTTCGGGCCAACGCGGTCTATGGCACGTTTCCGGCCAACAGCGTCGGATACGACGATATCGAGATCTATGCCGACGAAGAACGCGGCAGGCTCCTCAAACGGGTCGTCGGTCTGCGCCAGCAAACCGTTCACCCGGGCGAACGCCCCAACTTTTCGTTGGCCGACTTCATCGCACCGCTCGATAAGGGTAAAACCGATTACATTGGCGCCTTCGCGGTTACCGCCGGTATCGGCCTCGACAAGCTGGTCGCGGAGTTCGAAGCAAAGCACGACATTTACCGCGTGATCATGGCCAAGGCGCTCGCCGACCGGCTGGCCGAGGCTTTCGCCGAGTACCTGCACCGGCGAGTACGCATGCAGGACTGGGGATACTCGGCCGACGAAACGCTCGATAACGCCGCGCTGATCAAGGAGCAATACCGCGGTATACGACCCGCGCCGGGCTACCCGGCCAACCCGGATCACGACCAGAAAATCGCCATCTGGGAATTACTCGACGTCGAGCGGAAAACCGGTATCAGTCTGACCGAGTCGCTGGCCATGTGGCCTGCATCCTCGGTCAGCGGCTGGTACTTTTCGCACCCCGAATCGCACTACTTCGCGGTAGGCAAGATCGACGAGGACCAGTTGCGCGATTACGCCGCGCGCCGATCACTATCGGTTGCCGAGGCAGAACGTAAGCTGGCGCCCTGTCTCGGTTACCTGCCGGATGCCGAAAAGCAGCTCGATGTCGCCTGAGTTCTTGCCAAATGCAGTCGTTAGTGGCATAAAACCGACCTTGCCATCCGCGCGTCATCCAATAGTCGGTCGCCATGTCCAACCTGCTTGAAAAACTGCTCGGCGAGAAGGGAGTCCTGCTCGCCGACGGCGCCACCGGCACCACGTTTTTCGGCATGGGCCTGCAGAGCGGCGATGCGCCCGAGCTATGGAACAGCGATTTTCCCGAGCGCGTCGCGAGTCACTACCAGGCCTTCGTCGACGCTGGCTCCGACCTGATTCTGACCAACAGTTTCGGTGGTACCCGCTACCGCCTGCAACTGCACGGCGCCGAACACCGCGTCGACGAACTGAACCGCAAGGCGGCGATGATCCTGCGCGAGGTCGTCGACGCCGCCGATCGCGAAATCCTGGTCGCGGGATCGATAGGCCCGAGCGGGGAAATTCTCGCGCCGCTCGGTTCGATGCAGCCCGAGGAAGCCGTCGCCGCCTTTACCGAGCAGGCGCTGGCGCTGGAAGCGGGCGGCGCCGACGTAATCTGGATCGAAACCATGTCCTCGCAGGAAGAAGTCGAGTTGGCGGTCCGGGGCGCGCGGCAAACCAGTCTGCCGATCGTATTCACGATGAGCTTCGACACCAACGGCCGCACCATGATGGGCGTCGGCGCCGCCGACCTGATGGGCCTGCAGCACCGGCTGGGAGTGCATGCCTGCGGCACCAACTGCGGAATCGGAGCCTCCGAGGTGGTCGCGGCGATTCTCAACATGCGCGCCGCGCGAGACGCCGACGGCGAGGAACCGATACTGGTGGCGAAAGCCAATTGCGGCATCCCCGAATTCATCGGTGGCGAAATTCACTACAACGGTACACCGGAAATCATGGCGCGCTACGCGGTCATGGCACGCGATGCCGGGGCGCGCATCGTCGGCGGTTGTTGCGGCACGTCGCCGGAACACGTCGCCGCAATGCGCGCGGCGCTGGACAGCACGCCGCCCGGACCGGTGCCGGGTATCGAAGACGTGGAGCGGGAACTCGGCGGAGTCAGTGCCGGCGCCCGGGCCCAGGCCAGCGGCGAGCACAAGGTCAAGACACGCGGCTCCTCGCGCCGCCGCCGCCGCTAACCCCACCCCAAATTCGGGTCAGATCTAAATTTCCACTCCCCCTAAATTTGGGTCAGATCTAAATTTCCAGAACCGCGTCCTTTGCTACGGTTTCGAAATTTAGATCTGACCCGAATTAAGAAGGGGACTTAATTTAGATCTGACCCGAATTTATCAGCTGCGGTACTGGACGCCGGGGAAGACGCAGAGCATTTCGAACAGCAGGTTGGCCGCGACCAGCGCGGTGTTGCCGGAGGTATCGTAGGCCGGCGCGACCTCGACCAGGTCGGCACCGACGAGATCCAGCCCGCGGCAGCCCCTGACGATCTCGAGGCCCTGGTGCACGGTCAGGCCGCCGATCTCCGGAGTGCCGGTGCCAGGTGCGTAGGCCGGATCGAGCCCGTCGATATCGAAAGTCAGGTATACCGGGCCGGCGCCGAGCTGTTCGCGAACTTCGCCCATCAGCGGCGCCAGCGACTTGTACCAGCATTCCTCGGCCTGCACCACGCGCACCCCCTGCTCGCGCGGCCAGTCGAAATCGTCGGCTTCGTAACCGCTGGCGCGCAGCCCGATCTGTACCATGCGTTCGGGCGCGATCAGGCCTTCCTCGATTGCACGACGGAATGGCGTGCCGTGCGCGATGCGTTCGCCGAACATGTGATCGTTGATGTCGGCGTGCGCATCGACGTGGACGATGCCCACCGGTCCGTGCTTTTTATGTATCGCGCGCAGGATCGGCAATGAAATGGTGTGATCGCCGCCGAGCGTCAGCGGTTTGCAATCGGCCGTCAACAGGCCATCGTAGGCCGACTCGATGATCGCCACGGATTTCTCGAGGTTGAAGGTATTGATTGCGATGTCGCCGATATCGGCCACCTGCAGCGAGTCGAAGGGTGCCGCCCGGGTGGCCATGTTGTAGGGGCGGATCAGACAGGACTCGGTGCGAATCTGACGCGGCCCGAAACGCGCGCCGCCGCGGTTCGAGGTGCCGATATCGAAAGGCACGCCGACGAAGCCGACGTCGAGGCTGGCGGCATCCGGCACGTGCGGCAGGCGCATCATGGTCGCGATGCCGCCGAAGCGCGGCATCTCGTTACCGCCGAGAGGCTGGTTGAATTTACTGTCGCTCATCTCTGTTCTCCTTCGCTGATCGCCAATTGCCCCAGTGTAACCGGCTGCAATGGCGGACGGCTATTATAGTGGCCGATCCGGTCGACACCCACGGTCTGCTGGCGGGCCAGTATCCATTCCACGCCGGGGCCGCAAAAGCGCCCCTGGCAAGGTCCCATGCCGCAGCGCGTGAAAGCCCTGGCCTGATTCGGCCCGCTGCAACCGAGTTGCGCTACCGCCCTGATTTGCGCCGCGCTGACTTCCTCGCAGCGGCACAGCAGGGTGGCGTCGTCGGGCTGCAGGGCGGCTTCGTCGAGTCGATAATAACTGTCCAGAAACGGGCGCAGGGAAAGCTGTCGCTGCCGCGCCTTGCGTACAGGGCTGGCCAGGCGGTCGCGCCGCGTCTGCGACAGCAGGCCGAGTTGCCACGCCACTTGCAGACCGGCGAGCTGGCCGGCGAGCGCGGCGGCGCGCGCACCGCCGATTGTTGCGCCGTCGCCGGCCACGAATATGCCGTTCTGTGAGCTCTCACCCCAGCAATCGACGGCCACCTGCCAGCACTGCTGACGCGGGTTCCACTCGCTATCGCATCCCGCGGCCGAGGCAGCCTGCAACGCCGGTATCACTCCCTGGTGCAACAGCAGCAGACGCGTTTCGATCTCATGCAGCCCGCCCCGAGTGCGAAAGCGCAGGCCGGCGAGACGCTCATCGCCGTCGGCCCGCAGGTCGCTCGCCTGCCGGTACCAGGGAACCCGCGCACGCCTGATAGCGGCGACCATTTGCAGACCCTCGAGCAGGTAATCTCCGGCTGCGAGTGCACGGGGCAGGTAACGCAGCGCGGGCCACAGTCTGCCCGCCGGGGTGGTGTCGATGATGGCGCGAATACCGACCCCTGCGCGTAAATACTGCCGGGCCAGCAACAGCAACAATGGTCCGCTGCCCGCCAGCACCGGCGGTTCGTCCGGCACCAGCGCCGCCGATTTCAACAATATTTGTCCGGCGCCCGCAGTCATCACCCCGGGCAACTGCCAGCCCGGGAAAGGCATTGGCCGTTCCTGAGCGCCACAGGCTATGACGAGCCTGTCGGCACTCAGGCGCCGATGCACCCCGTCATGCAATATCCCGAGATTGCACTCCCGGTCCAGGTACCAGACAGCGCTGCCGGGAAAATACGCGGCGCCAGACTGACGAAACCTCTGTATCGGCAAACGGCCGAAAACATAGTCCTTGCCGAGCTGCGCCGGGTCGGCGAGCGGGCTTGCCTCGAGATTGCGATAAATTTGACCGCCGGGCCGCGGCTGATCGTCGAACAGCGCGACCTCGACTCCCTGGGCCGCGGCGGTTTGTGCCGCGGCCATGCCCGCCGGGCCCGCGCCGATTATTACCAGCGGATAATGGGCTTTCACGCTTCGGCTTCCGGAACCGCGGAGGCGAGCTGGCGGCGCACCCGCATGCCGGCGCTGATCAGCACCTGGCAGGCGCGCTGGTTGACGCGGCCATCGATTTCGACCAGGCACTCGTAACAGGCGCCCATCATGCAAAAAGGCGCACGCGGCCCGGCGCCGACAGGGGTACGCCGCGTCGGCAGTGCATCCAGCAAAAGCAGTGCCGCGGCCAGTGAAATGCCGGCCGGTACGCTGACCCGCTGCGCGTCGAGCTCTATCTCGACAAACTCAGGCGCGTCGTTGCCGAGTAGCCGAAACATCGAAACGCGTGGCGGAAAAATCCGCGATCAGGGGATGCATACGGCTGCCGTCAATCCACTCGGCAACCGCTCCTGCGTGCAACGCCGCCAGGGTTACTCCACTATGACAGGAAACCGCGAAGGCGCCCGGATAGCGGGACGACTGCTGGTAGACCGGCAAGCCATCCGGAGTCATTACGCGCAGAGCGCCCCAGGCCCGTTGCAGTCGTACAGCCTCGAGATGCGGGAAAATGCGCACCGCTCGCGCCGCGAGTTGCGTTATGACATCTAGCGTGGTCGATTCGTCGAAGCCCGCATCCTCGTGCGAATCGCCGATCTGCAACGTGCCCTCGCGGGTCTGGCGGACCTGCACGCTGGCACAGGGCAGGAAAGACGGCACTCTCTCGGTGATCAGCAACTGCCCGCGCAGGGGTCGCACCGGAATATCCATCTCCACATCCCGGGCCAGGCGTTGATTGGCCAGACCGGCGCAGAACACCACCTGGCCCGCGGTGTAGCGGTCGGTTGCGGTATCCACCCTGAATCCACCGCCGTCGGGCGTTGTCGAGAGCACGGGCCGGGAAGGGAAATAATCCGCACCCAGGTCACACAATCGCTGGTGTAGCGCGCGCAGCAGATATAGCGGGTTTACATGCCCGTCCCGGGGCGAAAAGCAGGCGCCCAGAACCCGTTCCGATACTTGCGGAATCCATTCCCGAAGCTCGGCGTTGTCGAGCATCTGGAATTCGAACTCGCCGTCGGTATGCGCTTGCACGCGGCGCATTTCGGAATCGCGCGCGTCCCATTCGGTCTCGTCCAGGCAAAAATCCAGGCCACCCGTCTGTTGCAGCCCGACATCGACCCGGGTTGCTTCGAGCAGCGACTGCGCGAAAGCCGGCCAGGCGCGCGCCGCTATCCCGCTCCAGCGCGCATAGGGCGCGTAGTCGGCACCCTTCCCCTGTACCCAGACGAGGCCGAAGTTACCGCGCGAGGCGCGGAAATCGCGGTCGCCGCCATCAAAAATCGCGACCCGGCGGCCACTGCCGGCGAGACCCGTAGCAATCGCCGCGCCGACCAGCCCGCCGCCTACGATGAGGCTGTCGTAGTCGTTGATGAATTGCCTGTTCACAGCGTTCAGATACGAAAAGACGCGAGGCCCTTCCCGGGTTTGGATTTCACCGCTTCCTGCGGATACAGGTGACGCAACCACTTGCTTTCCCAGAAACGAAATCCCCGCGAAATCAGCAGCACGATGAGCAAATACAAAATCGCCGCGGTAATGAATCCCTCGTAGGCGAGATAATAACGCCCGTTGAGCCAGCGGCCGACACCGAGCAAATCCTGGATCGTGATCGTACTTGCCACCACCGAACCGTGCAGCATGAAAATCACTTCGTTGGAATAGGCCGGCAGCGCGCGCCTGAAAGCGCTCGGCAATACGATTCGCCGCATACGCATCGCCCGGCTCAGGCCGCAGGCCTTGGCGGCCTCGATCTCGCCCTTGCTGGTGGTGACGATCGAACCGCGCAGCAACTCGGCGGTATAGGCCGCGGTATTCAGCGAAAATGCGATTAACGCGCAATACCAGGCCTGCGACAGGACCGGCTCCCAGAGCGCGGTTTCGCGGATCCACTCGAACTGCCCGAGACCGTAGTAAATCAGGTAGGTCTGCACCAGCAGCGGGGTACCACGAAACAGGTAGGTGAATGCCCAGACCGGGGCATTCAGAAACGGGTTGCTGCCGGCGCGGATGATTGCCAGCGGAATCGACAGTGTGCCGCCGATGAGCAGCGAGATGAAGGTCAGTTTCAGCGTCACCCAGGCGCCGAGCAGGAAACGGTCGAAATTTTCCGCGATCAGCACCACGTCCAGCGGCGACCAGGTCTGCAGAAACTGGATGACGGCTTCAGCCATCGTCCGACCTCACGATGCCCTTGCTGTATTTCCGCTCGAGCTGGCGCAGACCGAAATCGGAAATTGCGGTCAGTATCAGGTAAATCATCAGCACCGCGAACATGAAAGTGAACAACTGGCGCGTCGAGCGGCCGGCGACGAAGCCGTTATAGACCACGTCTTGCAGACCGACCACGGATACCAGCGCGGTCGCCTTGATCTGCACCAGCCAGTTATTGGAAAAACCGGGCAGCGCATAGCGCACCATCTGCGGCCAGATGATGCGGCGGAAAATCGTCAGGCGGGTCATGCCGCAGGCAATGCCGGCTTCGATCTGACCGCGCGGAATGGCGAGGATGGCGCCGCGGAAAGTCTCGGTCATGTAGCCGCCGAAGACCACGCCGATGGTGCCGACGCCGGCCGCGAAGCGGCTGATTTCGACGTAATCCCACAAACCGGTCCACGTGCCCAACTGGTTGGCGAACTGCTGACCGCCGTAGAACACCAGCAGGATCAGCACCAGGTCCGGAACGCCGCGCACCACGGTGGTGTAACCGGCCGCGGCTTTCTTGGCGAGCAGGTTTTTCGACAGCTTGGCCCAGGCTCCGAGCAAACCGAAGATCACCGCGATGACCAGTGACAGGATCGCCAGCTGGACGGTCACCCAGGTTCCGGACAGCAGCTGCCCCTGGTACTCGATGATCAGGTTCACGTCGATTTGTCCCGTCGGCCGGGTCCCGACCCGTCAGTCGACGGACCGGGACCGGAGACTATCGCTCAGCCACCAAAAATATCGAAGTCGAAATACCTGGCGTTGATCTTCTGGTAGACACCGTTAGCGCGGATCGCCTTGATTGCCTTGTTCAGTTCGGCGCGCAAATCCTGGTCCGATTTCCGCACCGCGAAGCCGGCGCCGGGGCCATGACATTCCTCGTCGTGCTGGTCGCCGCCGACGAATTCGAAATCCTTGCCGGCATCGGTCTTGAGGAAACCGTCGTTAGCCTGTACCGAGTCGGAAAACTGCAGGTCGATTCGACCGATGGCGAGATCCTGGAAAACCTCGTCCTGGGTACCGTAGAGCACCAGCTCGGTATCCGGAAACATCTTTTCCATGAAACACTGGTGTGTGGTGCCGCGCTGCAGGCCGACGCGCTTGCCGGCCAGCCCGGCCTTGCTGATTTCGAAACCAGAGCCCTTGCGAGCGACGAACTTGGCGGGCGTGTTGTAGTACTTGTCGGTGAAATCGACGCGCTTCTTGCGCTCCTCGGTGATCGACATCGAGGCGATGATGGTATCGAATTTTTTAGCCAGCAGCGCCGGAATCATGCCGTCCCAGTCCTGTTCGACGAGTACACATTTGCGTTTCATTTCGGCGCATATCGCCTCGGCGATATCGATATCGAATCCTTTCAGCGTGCCATCGGATTCCTTCCAGGAAAACGGCGGGTAGGCACCTTCGACACCGACCCGCAGATCGGCTGCCTGCAGGGACCCGGCGCCGAGCAGTAGTGCCGACAGAGCCAGGGTTGCGAGTAGTTGTTTGGACTTCATTTTTAGATTCCTCATTTTCAGTTGTGTTGGTTGACTATATATTTGCACTGCACCCCACGAGGGGTTACTGCATGGTTCTCGACAGAAATTGCCGAAAACGATCAGATTCCGGATTCTTGAACACCCGTTTGGGGTCGCCCTGCTCCTCGATCATGCCCTCGTGCAGAAACACGACATCCGAGGATACGTCGCGGGCGAAGCTCATTTCGTGGGTAACCACGAGCATCGTACGGCCTTCCTCGGCCAGATCGCGCATGACTTTCAACACTTCCCCGACCAGTTCCGGATCGAGCGCCGAGGTGGGTTCGTCGAACAGCATCACCTCGGGGCGCATCGCCAGCCCACGCGCGATCGCGACGCGCTGTTGCTGGCCACCGGATAATTGGGCCGGGTAGTAATCCTTATGGTCGTGGATACCGACCTTGTGCAGCAGCGCCTCGGCCTGCTCGACGGCCTCGGCCTTCGACAACTTGAGGACGTGGATCGGCGCCTCGATTACGTTTTCGATCACCGTCATATGCGACCACAGATTGAAGCTTTGAAATACCATGCCGAGCCGCGCGCGCAGGCGTTCGACCTGGCGGATATCCTCGGGCTCGTAGCGGCCGGACTTGCCGTTATGCATGCGGATTTTTTCGCCGGCGACATAGACTTCTCCGGCGCTCGGAATTTCGAGCAGGTTGATGCAGCGCAGGAACGTGCTCTTGCCGGAACCGGACGCGCCGAGGATAGAGATTACGTCGCCCTTTTGGGCGCGCATGGAAACCCCGCGGATGACCTCGTGGTCACCGAAGCTCTTGTGGAGATCCACGACTTCCAGCGCGGCATGACCGCCGGTTGCGTCGCTCATTCGATTTTGCCCTCCCGGGCTGCCTCCCGTTGTCGGGACGTTTTAGTTGTGCGCTCATGGTAACACTTTTTTGGTGCGCGCAGCACTATCGCGAGGCCGTTCAGAGGCTTGCCAGCAGGCGCCGGATCAGGCTCCCGGCCTGGCCGGCGTATCCGCCGCCGAACAGGTTGGCATGATTGAGTAGATGGTAAAGATTGTAAAGATCGCGGCGCCGCGCATAACCCGCGTCGATAGGGAAAGCCTGCGCGTAAACCGCGAAAAATTCCGCACCCGGCGAACCGAATAATTCCATCATCGCGAGATCGGTTTCGTGATCGCCGTAATAACAGGCCGGATCGTAGATCACCGGGTTGCCCTCGCGATCGGCGCCCCGGTTACCGCTCCACAGATCGCCGTGCAACAGCGACGCCCGCGGCCGGTAGTCGCCGAACAGGGATTCGAGGTCGGCAGCCAGCCGGAAGCCGGCGTCGATCAGGCGGCTGTCGAAGCCGTTGTCGGCGGCAAGCCGCAATTGAAAACCGAGCCGCTGCTCGCGCCAGAACGCGATCCAGTCGTCGTGGAAACGATTGACCTGCGGCGTGCTGCCGATGGTATTGTCGCGCTCGAAGCCGAACTGCCGGTGGCAGTGGCCGTGCAGGTCGGCGAGCGCGCGCGCCAGGCGAGCGGCATCGGCACCGCCGCCGAGCTCGATAAACTCCATCGCGATATAGGCGAAACCCGTCAGGCGGCCGGTCGCGAAGACTTGCGGTACACGTATGCTCCGGGTCGCGGCAAGCGCGTCGAGACCGGCGTGTTCAGCCTCGAACATCGGCAAGCTGTCGATACGGTTCAACTTGACGAAAAACCGCTGCCGATCGAGTCGCAGGCACCAGGCCTGGTTGATATCGCCGCCGCCGATCCGGGTAGCGCTGATATCGCGGGCCGGCAGCTGCAGTTGCGCGGCGAACTCCGATCCCAGGGATTGCCAGTCCATCACAGCAACCGGTATTCGCCCGGAGCGAGATTGCCGAGCGTCCAGTCGCCGATCGCGACGCGCAGCAGGCGCAGGGTCGGGTGGCCGACCACCGCGGTCATGCGCCGCACCTGACGGTTGCGTCCCTCGCGGATCTCGAGACGCAGCCATTGCGTGGGGATATTGCGGCGCACGCGTATCGGCGGATTTCGCGGCCACAGCCAGCCGGGTTCGTCGATCACCGCCACCGCGGCCGGGCGCGTGATGCCGTCCTTCAGCTCGACGCCGC
>Ga0209919_1000811_pt1 | contig 15480 bp, 15 predicted proteins | sample SalPon2A_C_D2_MG_FD_185721 | JGI IMG/M metagenome (GOLD analysis project Ga0209919, IMG submission 185721) | Soil microbial communities from South San Francisco under conditions of wetland restoration - Salt Pond MetaG R2A_C_D2_MG (SPAdes)... | ecosystem: Environmental > Terrestrial > Soil >... | reverse complement strand
CGATCTTTAACTTCTTCTGAAGATTTGGAAACCAGAATGCTCTAATTCTCAGCGTTACAATTTAGTACTGCCGGGGAGAAAAAACATGAATGTAAAAACATTCTCAAGAATGATGGCCGTGGTGTTGGGTCCAATGCTGCTGCTGACAACGGGCTGCATAGCCACGAGGAAATTCGTCCGAAACACTACAACGCCGATCAACTCACGCATTACCAAAGTGGACCAGAAAGTGGACCAGAAGACGGCACAAAACGCCCAGGACATCCGGAGCCTTGACGAAAAAACAGAGGCCGGTATTTCTGAGGCAAAAAACAGCGCCGAAAAAGCCAATCAGGCCGCCGGGCAGGCTGACCAGAATGCCCAGCAGGCTCACCAGGTGGCGGAGCAAGGCGTTTCTGAAGCTAATAAGGCGCAGGAAATGGTCAATAACATTGACAATTATAAGCCGGAACAGCGGGCCACCATTTTGTTCGATCTGAACAAGGCTACGTTAACCAAAACTGATACCCAACGACTGGATCAACTCGCCCAGAACGTCAGTTCCCTGAAGCATTACGTCATTCAGATCCAGGGATACACGGACAAAACGGGTCCCAAGGAATACAACCTGCAACTGAGCCAGAAGAGGGCCAACGCCGTGATCCGGTACCTGACGGAGAACGGGAATATTCCTCTTGTTCGAATTTACAGCATGGGATATGGCGAGGCCAACCCTGCAGCACCCAACACGACCCGAAAGGGACGCGAACTTAACAGGCGGGGGGTTGATCTGACAGTCATGGTTCCCCAGATGCCTGAAAGCGCCCAACAGTCCGGGGAGCAAGGCCAGACCTCAGCAAACATGAATCCTTAAAACGACTCGATTTCTTTCAGTGTCGGGTCCCCCCATAACGAGCGGATGGTGACGGCCAGGATGTGAAAGGCCGGGCCATCCGCTTGATTTTTAGTGCCGCGTTTGGGATGCAAACAAACTCTTCCCCCTTTTCCATGCCTCTCGTTTACCCCTTTTTCCCCGAACCGCATGTCATCAGCCCGGGTTCTTAGCCCTGTATAATCCGTGCTATATTGAAGGGTTACCAGAAACTCCGTGGGTTGGGGCAATCATCTGCAATTCAGTCCTGTATGACCGTGATGATGAATTGGACTTTTTGGAGGAGGGCTTTACACCTTGGCTGATGCAAAAACAGCAGAATCCAAACACCAAGAAAATAGCCGACAATATGTGAACTTCGCATATTACAAAGTGGATCCCGCCTGGCGAAGGCTTCCGGAAGAAGAGCGAAAGCGCGGCAAGTGCCAGTTTATCGACGTCGTCAAAAGCTATGAACCGGACATGCTGGTCATTCCGTATTCACTGGTTGGGATTCGCGGCGACTGCGACTTTATGTTGTGGAGAATCAGCTACAACTTAATGGATTTTCAGGAGATGACAGCCCGGATGCTGGCGACTGATCTGGGCAAGTATCTCAGCACACCGTATTCCTACCTCGCCATGACAAAGCGGTCAACCTATGTCCGCGATCACGTTCATGATGACCAGGAAGGAACGCGCCTAAGGCTGACACCCGGCAAGTTCCGTTACCTGTTTGTCTATCCATTCGTGAAAACGAGAGCCTGGTACCGGCTGACGCAGCATGCCCGCCAGGGAATGATGAATGAGCACATTGAGATAGGCCACCGGTTTCCCACTGTCCGGCTCAACACCACCTATTCGTTCGGCCTGGACGACCAGGAATTTGTGGTGGCCTTTGAGAGCGACAAGCCAGACCACTTCCTCGATCTCGTGATGGAGTTGCGCCACGCCGAGGCCAGCAACTACACGCTGCGCGACACTCCGATTTTCACGTGCATCCATCGTGACCTGCCGGAGATGCTGGACCTGCTCGGCGGCTGATTCGGCGAATCAGAAAAAACTGGGGGCAAGGGATGAAAGCTGGATTTATCGGCTTGGGCAACATGGGGCTCCCCATGGCCCGTAACCTGTTGAAGGCGGGGCATGAGGTCATCGTGTACAACCGCACCCGCGAGCGTTCGGAAAGCCTGCGCGTACAAGGAGCAATCATTGCAAACCAGGCCGCCGATGCCTGCGGCGACGATGTTCTCATCACCATGCTGGCGGATGACCGGGCGGTGCGTTCTGTGGTCTTAGACGGGCAGTTAATTCCCAAACTTGGTCCTGATGCTGTGCATGTCTCGATGGCCACCATCAGCGTGGCGCTGGCCCAGGAACTTACTCGTGCCCATGCTGAAGCCGGAAACCAATTTATTTCAGCACCCGTTTTCGGTCGCCCCGAAGCCGCGGAAGCGGCAAAGCTGGCCGTTGTTGCCGCGGGCCCGTCCAAAATGATTGAGCGCTGCCAGCCGCTGTTTGATGCCATGGGGCAGCGAACCTTTATCGTGGGGGAAGAACCATCCAAAGCCAACACAGTCAAACTGGCCGGGAACTTTCTCATCCTTTCCGTCATTGAATCTCTGGGTGAAGCCTACGCTCTGCTCCGAAAGTCGGGTGTTGAGCCCGGGGCATTTCTTGAAATCATGACCAGCACTCTATTTGCAGCCCCGGTTTATAAGACCTACGGAAACCTGATCGCAAAGGAACAGTTCCTGCCGGCCGGCTTCAAGCTTCCCCTGGGGCTGAAAGACGTGAGCCTCGTTCTGGCTGCGGCGGCAGACGCCCGGGCGCCAATGCCGGTTGCCAGTCTCGTCCGCGATCATATTCTCGCAGCCATTGCGCGCAACGGCGAGGACCTTGACTGGTCGGCATTTTCAAAAATTTCGGCTGAAAATGCTGGATTGAAATAGACCCGCTTCCTATAATCAATTTCGAAATTCCTTATCCGAAGTTGCGAGAGGTTTATGAGACCCGCTGCCCTCAGGAAAGCAAAGCCCGCGAAGAAGAAGCCGGTGGCAAAAAAGAAGCTGGCCACGAAAAAAACACCGGGCGCGCAAGACGCGCGCGTGAAGAAAATCCTGGCGCAGCTTAAGAAGAAATACCCCGACGCCAGGTGCGCCCTGAATCACAACAATGCCTTTCAGCTTCTTGTCGCCACCATACTCTCAGCGCAATGCACCGACGTGCGCGTCAACAAGGTGACGCCGGCGCTCTTTGCAAAATATCCCGGCCCCCGCGACTTTGCCCGGCTGGACCAGAAGGTGCTTGAACAAGACATCAGGTCCACCGGATTTTTCCGCAACAAAGCCAAAAACATTATTGGCGCCGCAAAGAAGATCGTCGAAGATTTTAAAGGCAAGGTGCCCCAAAGCATGGACGAGATGCTGATTCTGCCCGGCGTCGCCAGAAAGACCGCGAATGTCGTGCTGGGAACCTGGTTTGAAATCCCAACCGGTGTCGTGGTGGATACGCACGTCTTTCGCATCGCACACCGATTGAATCTGTCGGACGGCAAAACGCCTGAAAAGGTTGAAGATGATCTGAAAAGACTCGTCCCCAAACGCCGCTGGGTCTCATTTGGACATCAGGTCATCCTGTTTGGACGGGAGATCTGCCAGGCACGCAAGCCACTGTGTATGGAATGCCCCATCGAACGACTCTGCGACGCGCCGGATAAGACTGTCTAGTACTTACGAAGTTTGCGTTTCAACGATTGCTCGAGTGGTTGGAACAACGTGTGCTCATCAGGGAAGGTCTTTAATGGTGAGTTGCAGAATTGCCTGCGTCTTTCGCAAACTCCTGGAAAGTGATTGACGGCAACGCAAACGCTACCTGCTCGGCCATGGCCTCAAAGTTTTCAAACTTCTGGACGCCTATTTCTCTAAAAAATTCCACAACATCCAGGACAAGCTTCTCCGGGGCGGATGCGCCGGCAGTAATGCCCACGACTTCGACGCCGTCGAGCCACTCATCCTGAATTTCAGAAACATTGTCAATCAGAAAGGATCGCGCGCCGGAAACCTCTGCAACTTCACGGAGGCGTTCGGAATTCGAACTGTTGTCTGAACCCACCACAAGCACCAGGTCTGCCTGCTGTGCGATCAGCTTTACAGCCGCCTGTCGGTTCTGCGTTGCGTAACAGATATCGTCGCTGGAAGGAGTCACCAAACGAGGGAATCGCCGCTTCAGAACGTCGAGTATAGCCCTGGCATCATCAACGCTGAGGGTCGTTTGCGTGGCAACTGCAACCTTATCGCTGTTTGACACCTGAACATCTTCCGCCTGCTCCACGGTGCTGACCAGTTGAATCTGACCAGGCAGTTCACCCATCGTCCCAATTACTTCGTCATGGCCCTCGTGGCCAATCAAAATGATCGAGAGGCCTTCCCGGGCAAAACGCTTAACTTCAGCATGGACCTTCGTCACCAGCGGACATGTGGCATCGATCACGTTCAAATGCCTCTGCCGGGCATTTTGAAAAACGTCGGGGGAAACACCGTGCGCGCTGACAATCACCAGGGCGCCTTCCGGCACTTCGTCAACCTCATCCACAAAAATCGCTCCCCTCTTGGACAAGGTCTCGATAACGTACCGGTTGTGGACAATCTGCTTTCTAACGTAAACAGGAGGCTGATAGAGTTCCAGCGCAAGGTTGACGATATCGATCGCGCGCTCAACCCCTGCGCAAAATCCTCGAGGTTTTGCCAGTATCACTTTTCGTGGGAGATTTCGATATCTCGGCATGACCCATACATCAGATAAGCACTTAACCATTCATGCTAACAAATCCCATGCAGAGCGTCAAAAAGGTATCGTTTTGCCCCTCCATTTCTCACGCCGGCGGCAAACCTTCCTTGCAATCCGCTTTGATTGCCTGGCAGGTTTGGAATAGGGCCGCAACGCGTATCCCGAAAAGCAACGACTTCGGGGTCTCGACTTTCAGGTCGTGGCTATTTGCGTTGATCCCATCACAAGAGTCGGAGAAACACGTGCCAAAGCGCCCCCCCTTCGCGATGCTATCGGATTCGCAAAATAAGGTGATGGATTTGTACGGAACGCATTCGCCCGCTTACAAGGGAAAGAATGGCGACGCCATCAACACTCCCAAGCTGGGGCTCATTGACAAGACAGGCACTACCCGCTGTCGGCACCATGCGGCCAGCTACCGAATCCGGCCGCCTATTTCGGATGCACTGAATGAATTGTGAAAACTGGGTTAGGGATCCCGTCACTCACGTTGTTGGTGGAAAAAAACACCCGGCACTGTGTTACGTCACAATATCTTCGCCGCCGTCCACGCGGATGACGTTACCGGTCATCCACTGGGTGCGATCGTCCATCAGCACTGCAACGGTCTGGGCAATGTCTTCCGGCGTGGTCAAACGGCCACCGGGATTCCGCAGCTTCGCAAACTCGGCCAGCTTTTCAATCCCAGGGATCTTGCTGGAGCCGGGCGTCACGGTCACTCCGGCCTGAATAGCGTTGGCAGTAATTCCTTTCGGCATCAGTTCAAAGGCAAGCTGCCGAATGTGTGATTCCATCACCGCCTTGGCTGCTGAAACTGCTCCATAATTCGGGATCACGCTGTGGCCGCCAGCGCTGGTCATACCGTAGATACGGCCCCCGGAGCGCATCATCTTCCGCTGGACCAGTTCCTGGACCCAATAGACAAGGTTGTTGCCCATCACATCCACGGTCATTTCCATCTGCGCCTGTGTCAATTGGCCATTGGAATCCTCAGTGATATAGGGCAACAACGATCCGAAAGCCACCGAGTGTACAAAAACCTTCACGCAATGGTCCCCGCCCCGCTGCACCCAGTGTTCCTGCATTTTGTCCAGGACATTGGCCCGCTTATCGGCATCAGCGGCATTGATATTAAAGAACACGGCGTCCTGGCTGGCGGCCTTGATCTTTTCCACGATTCCATTTATGCGGTCCTGTGCCGAACGGCGGTCGAAGTGAACTCCAAAAATATCCAGCCCGCATTGTGCCAGTTCAAGGCTCAGGGCCTCTCCAAAGCCGCTCGAAGAACCAATAATCAGCGCCCATTGTACGGGCTCAGCCTGTGTCACCATGTTTTACGCTTCCTCCACTTATTGAGCTTGTTCCTGTTGCTGCTTCTGCGCAGCTTCCTGTTCTACAACGCGCGAAATGCCCTGGTAGGCATTTTGCAGCAGGTGTTCGGCCGCGATATTCATTGCATTAACAGCCCCCTGCACGTTGTTTTGCTGAACAGGGTCTGACTGTTCCAACCGTTCTGACCACGCGACATTATTCTGCCCTGTCCGATATAAGTCCAGCTTCAGGCCCAGGCGGGCGACATCTGACTTCCCGCTTCCATGCGTTTTGTATTTCAGTTCGCCGAGTTCAAGCACCCTCCCACGCAAAGTGTAGTCCGCGTGGACGGGCGCTGGATAGGCAAAGACCTGTTGAAACAACCCGGTCGAGGCAAGAAACCTCATGGCCAGTTCGCTGAACATGTCTCCCGGGTCTGATGACCACCGATTGTACTGATGAAAGCTAAGCTCGGTGGGAGAGGTGTAATAGATGATGCGGTTGTCAAGCAGCAAGTCCGGAGCGTCAAAGCGTTCGACCTGTAATGTGAAATGCGTCCTGGCCTTCGCTGCAGCCGGTGGCGGCGGGGTTCGCAAGGTGTAATAGCGGGTCTTTGGGGTCGACGAGCATGCCGTCAAAAACAGTGCAACCAGGAATGCAAGGGTGCACGCTTTGAGGCAACCAGCACTACTTTCCCAAGCCTTCGATTGTGATGCGGCGGTCTTCACCTTCCAGCAGCTCCATGTGGATTCTAACTTGCGCATTTATATCCTGATCAACCAGCTTTTCTCCCCATTCTACGATGACCATGGCCTCCTGCTCCAGCAAATCCTCCAATCCAAGAGTTGCCTGCTCTTTTGCACCCTCCACGCGGTAGAGGTCCGCATGGTAAATTTTACGGTCCTTTCCGTATTCATGGACCAGAGTGAAGGAAGGGCTGGTAACCTCTTCCTGCCGCGCGACGCCGAGACCCGAGACAATCCCCTTCACGAGCGTGGTCTTGCCACTGCCGAGGTCACCTTCCAAAACCAGCAGACAGGACTGAGGCAATTGCCGGGCAAGTTTTGCACCAAGTTCAACTGTCTCTTCTGCCGAGTGAGTTACAAATTCCAATCGTTTTTTCTGGACGCCCGAGGCTTCCTCCTGAACCTTCCGATTGTCAGCTCCCATAAGCAATTCAGATGTGCAATTGTCGTTTCAGTTCCTGATAGGCCCTGGGCAGTGCTTCAAGGATGTCTCCAGCTATCATGGAAGCTTCGCCCAGTTCGCGCGCTGCGATGTCACCCGCAAGTCCGTGGAGATAAACGGCGGCTGCAGTAACTTCTGTTGGCAACCGGTCGGGATACTGGGCCAGCAGGCCTGCGGAAATACCTGTCAGCACGTCTCCCGAGCCTCCCGTCGCCATGCCGGGATTGCCGGTCGGGTTCACCCAAACCTGGCCGTCCGGCGAAGCGGTGAGTGTCCGGAAACCTTTCAAAACGAGCTGGACGCCATGTCTCCTCGAAAATTCGCGGGCTACCTCCAGGCGATGAGCGACGATTTCCGAAGTCTTTTGATCCGCAAGCCGTCCCATTTCACCGGGGTGGGGCGTCAGCACACGAATTCGTCCCTCCGTCTGAAGTGTCTTAATGCATCCCGCAAACGCGTTCAATCCATCGGCATCCAGCACGACCGGCAAGTCGTAGCGATTCACAAACTCCCGCACCAGCTCCATCGTTTCAGGTTCCCGTCCCAGGCCCGGGCCCACGGCCACCACCGACTTACCTTCCACCAGCCTGTCGAGAAGCCCATCCTTGATGGCTCGCTGCGAAATCGTTCCGGAATCTGTTTCCGGCAACGGCTCCGTCATAATTTCCATGCCGAGTGACGCAATAACCGGCAGGGCGCTTCTGGGCGTGGCCACCGTGGCCAGCCCCGCGCCGGCACGCAACGCGGCTTTTGCCGCCATCCCCGCAGCGCCGGTTTTCCCAACAGATCCACCCAGCACAAGCACGTGGCCGAAGTTGCCCTTGTGGGACTCAAGTTTGCGCGGCCGCACCAGCCACTCCAGGTCGTGCGGCTCAAGAAGGTTGAGAAAAAAGTCCGGGTGGCTTTCCAGCGCCTCCGCCGGCGTTCCGATAGCCCTCACCACCCACTCGCCCACCTTTTCACAAGCAGGAGGAAAAACGTGAGCAACCTTCGGCGCCGTAAAAGTTACTGATGCATCCGCCCGCACACACTCGCTGATGAGTTCTCCGCTGTCGGAAGCCACTCCGGTGGGCAAATCAACCGCAACGATACTGGCCTTGGGAAATACGCCGGGGATGTCCCTCACCACCTCAAGCAGAAATCCGCCCAGCGGTTTGGAGAGCCCGGTTCCCAGGATGGCATCAATTACCAGGGAGGCATTGCCCAATTTGGCTTTGAGTTCCTCCCAGGAAGCGTGGTCCGGCACGGTTAAAGGCACCCCGGTCTGGGCAAGCCGCTTGTAGTTGACTTCAGCATCGCCCTTCAATTGGTCCGGGTCGGCCAGCAGCAGCACACGCGGCTCCACGCCCAGTTCGCGCAGCATACGTGCCACCACCATGCCGTCGCCGCCGTTGTTTCCGCGGCCGCACAGGATCACAATCTCCTGCTCCTCAAGCGGGGAGAATTGCTGATGCACATATTTCACCACACTGCGACCGGCGTTTTCCATCAGTGTCAGGCTGGGAACACCATATCGTCCTGTTGTAGCCCGGTCAATGTCCTGCATCTGGGCGGCTGTAAGAATCTTCATGCCTTAACACCTGCCTGGGATTCGAGTTGTCTTAAGTCTTGCGAATTACCCATCAGAATGAGGTAATCCCCAGCAGCGATCGTCTGCGCAAGATCAGGATTGAAATCCAATTGCCCATCCTGGTGGCGGATGGCCAGCACGATCAGGCCAAACCGGTCACGAACATTGGCCTCTTCCAAAGTCTTCCCCGCCAGCCTGGAAGAATTTCCCACCTGAAATTCTTCAATCTCCAGGTTGGTTTCACTCAGGGAGGATAGCGCCATGTCAATAAATCGCTGAACGTAAGGGCTGGTCAGCGTCCGTGCCATGCGTTGCCCCGCGTAACTGTAAGGTGAAACCACCGTGGTTGCACCTGCCCTGAGAAGCTTGGATTCCGCATCTTCCTCGCTGGCGCGGGCCACAATTGGAATATGGGATGAGATGCCGCGAGCCGTCAGAACGATGTAGACGTTCTGCGCGTCAGAAGTGACGGCACTGGCCAAAGCGCGCGCGGTTTCAATGTGCGCCTTGCGCAAAACCGCCTCGCTTGCGGCGTCGCCAATAATGACGGGGTATCCTCGATCCTGGGCCCAGGCAGCCCTCGCCGAATCCCGATCAATAATAACCAGCGGGTAGTTACGGGCTGCAACTTCAGACGCAACGCGCCGCCCCACGCGGCCCACGCCGCACACGATAAAGTGGTCTTTCAGGGCTGAGAGTTCCTTTTCCATGCGGCGTCGTCCGAAAAATGAGCCCAATTCGAATTCTACCACCGCCTTTGTGAGGGTTCCAATTGCGAAGCCGACGGTGGCAACGCCCAGCAGAATCAGAATAACGTTAAAAATCTCACCCCGGCCGCTCAGCTCATTTTCCGGGCCCGCACCGATGGTGGAAACCGTCATCAACGTCGTGTAGAGAGATTTGAACCAGCTCCACCCCTGCACGAGATGAAAACCCGCTGTCCCGATCCCGATAAGCGTGATGAGGAGCCCAAAAATCAGGCCGGCGGTTCGGATTCCTTTCAAGGTCTTATTCCTCCCGTCGCCGCAAGGACAGCCGTTGCGGACCCTCTCAAATCTTTGCTGATGAGGATAGACACCGGGGCACCCGGCGCGGGTCGCCGATCCCACCCAATATCGGCCGGGCCCTCACTCCCCTGCAGCAGAAAAGCTTTCAACCAGTGAGGCAACAACTTCAGTTTAGTGAATATTCGGTGAATGAACAACGGCGCCAGGGGCCATCAAACAGGCATCGCACGGGCAATAATCAGCGTCATATCGTCCTGCGGTTCGCCGCCACCCGTCCAATCCTCTACGCTCCGGTATATTTCATCCACCAGAGCGGGCAGTGGATCGCCCCGAGACCGCTGCACAGCTTCGATCAGGCGGTTTTCGCCAAACTGGTCTTCGAAATTGTTCTCGCTCTCCGTAAAGCCGTCCGTAAAAGCAATCAGCGTGTCTCCGGGCTCCAGCGCAATCTTCGCTTCGCGGTAGGACACAGGCGAAATCAGTCCCAGCGGCGTGCCCCCTGCGTCCAGCCGTTCAATCGACCCATTGCGGAAAAGGATTGGCGGGGGGTGGCCCGCATTGGTATAAACAACCTGGCGATTTGCCGAATCATAAAGGGCGTAGAAACAGGTGGCATATTTTTCTTCGGGCGTGTTTTCAAACATCTGCTGATTCAACACCCCGAAGAAGCGGGCTGTAGAGAAGCGTTCAGAATCAGGCTCCCCATCGGACGAATCTTTGTAGAGGCGGGTCCGAATCAACGACTGGATGGCGGCCATAATCAATGCTGCCGAAACTCCTTTGCCGCTGACGTCCCCCAGTACCATTCCGACTCTTTCTTTCCCCGCAGGCAGGAAATCGTAATAATCTCCACTGACACCCCGCGCCGGCCGGCATATGCCGTAAAGTTCCAGGCCAGGCACCTCTGGCGCGGCCATAGGAAACAATTGCTCCTGGACCTCCCGTGCAATCTGGATGTCATGCTCCAGGCGCGTCTTTTCCTGAGACTCTCGCAGGAGTCGTTGCAGCGATTCCGTCATGTTGTCAAAAGCTCCACCCAGTGAACTGAGCTGGTCCTGCGCCGGCATGTTGATCCGATGGGAAAGATCGCCAGCCCTGACGTGCTCCGTGGCCGCATACAATCTGTCGACCGTCCCTGTAATCGTCCGCGTGAGCCGGATTCCAGCTATCAGCGAAAGCAACTCGATGGCGAGGAAAACTGCTCCTACCACCAGAAACAGAGTGAGGTAGATGCGGGAATATCGGCCCAGCGTAGCCAGCAGATGGCCGCTGAGAATGGACAACCTCGAAGTCACGTAGACGAATACGGGCTGAGCAAGATACTGCTTCGGCGTTGTTGCATCCCACCGGATGACATTCAATGAAGAAGTCCCGAAAACATCGGCATCCAGCCAATTGGCTGCCGGCGGAAGGTATAGGGCCTTCGAACGCACGATGACCTGTTCCTGCGGGTGGTTCCCCATGGTTGCAGGCAGACTTACCGCAAAGGGCTGGATCGGAATCACGTCGCCCACATTCGCTTCAATCACCCCAACCGGACCGATGCCTTTGCCCAGAATGTCCAGCAGCTCCGGGCTGAACGGTTCGGACAAGATCATCGTGATCTTGCCAACGCGTGTTTCACCCTGGTCCGCGGCCCGCAAAAGCAGCCTGCCGCCGTCCACAACAACTCCAGAAAATTCTTCCGACTTGAACCAGGAGGGGATGCCCGGCACCCTGGAGACCGGTTTGCCGTTGAGATAAAACGCGCGTTCCCGGTTGTTCACACGGATCACAACCTCAAGTCCCGGGTAGCTTGCGGCATGCTGGGAAAGTTGCTGCACGTAGAACTGCTGTATATGGTCCAGCAACTGGTCTGGAGTTTGTGCAGGGCTCACATAGGCTTCGTGGGCCACAATTCGGTTTAACTGGTTCATCTTCTCAACCTGGTCATTCACATTCAGGGTCACCAGAAACGCAGCAAACTGGCCGTTAGCGATGATGGTGCCCAGTCCCACCAGAACCAGGATCAGAACGATAGGAACGACAGCAATAAAGATGTAGGTGACAACCAGCCTGCGGCGAAGGTGCCACAGAACGTGGTGCTTGAAAGCCCCGACCAGGCGGACGACATAATAGCCGGCAGAAACGGCCAGTCCGGCAAAGAACAACACCCACAGCAACCCGGGAGCGCCGCCTGAGATGATGCCTTCCACCCATAAGGCTGCGCCGAAGGCAATCAGCCAGGCCGTAAAGCGCGCCATCGGCCGCGTGCGGTATTCCCCGATCAGCACTTCAAACACTGAAACAAGCATTGACCCTCCCGGGCGCGTCAGGCGAGGGGAAATTTAATGTTTGTTTAACGCCAGGCAGAAAACAAGGGCAGCGGCAAAAACCGGTCCTTGCAGAATCGCTCTGTTCAAGGCAGCCCTATCGCATCACCTTTCCGTCTCCGCAACAGCGGCTGTTGAAGACTGCTTCGCCGCCCGGCGTAGGAGGCTGTGGCGCCGGCTGTATCCAAAATAGATGACGAAGCCAATGGCCATCCAGGCGAACAGGCGAATCCAGGTGTCGAGAGGCAACCCCACCATCTGCCCGAGGCAAACCAGCATGCCCATTGGAGCTACAAACCAGACCGCGGGGGTGCGGAATGGGCGTCTAATGTCAGGGCGCATCCTGCGCATCGCCAGAACAGATCCGCAAACAATGACAAAAGCCAGCAGGGTCCCAATGCTGACCAGTTCACCCACAATCCGCAACGGAACAAGTCCGCCTCCCAAGGCAACCAGGAAACCTATCAGCGCAGTGCTCTTATAAGGGGTCCGGAAGCGCGGATGGAGCTTGCCGAAAGCCCTGGGCAGCAATCCGTCGAAGGCCATGGTGTAAAAGATGCGGGTCTGGCCCAGCAGCATCACCAGAATCACCGCCGTTGTTCCCAGGATGGCTCCCAGCTTGACAATCGGAGAGAGCCAGTGCACAGGAGTCGCGTCAACCGCAACGGCAAGCGGATCTGGAACGTTCAGATTGGTATAAGGAGTGACACCCGTTAAAACCAGAACAACGCCAATGTATAGCAAAGTGGAAATCGCCAGAGAGCCCAGTATGCCGATGGGCATATCGCGCTCCGGGTTGCGGGCTTCCTGCGCAGCCGTCGAGACGGCATCGAAACCAATATAGGCAAAAAAGATGAGGCCCGCGCCCCGCAAGACGCCGCTCCAGCCAAACTCTCCAAAGGTCCCTGTGTTCGCGGGCAGAAAGGGAACCCAGTTGCTCCTGGTAATATACAGCGCGCACACCCCGATAAAAAGCAGCAGCACGCACACCTTGATGATAACGACCGCGTTGTTGAACCTTGCGGATTCACGGATTCCCAGAATCAGCAACAACGTAATCACGGCAACGATGATGAATGCGGGCAGGTTGAAATAGGAGTGAACCATGGTCCCATCGATATTCATTGCCGGGTCCCAGGGGCTGCGGGCCAGCGCTGCTGGAAAAGGAATGTGGAGCGTCCTCAGGAAAGAGAGCGTGTAACCGGACCATCCAATTGAAACGGTTGTAGCGCCCACGGCGTATTCAAGGATCAGGTCCCAGCCGATAATCCATGCCAGGAACTCTCCGATGGTCGCGTAAGCGTAGGTGTACGCACTGCCCGCAATCGGGATCATGGAAGCAAATTCGGAATAGCACAGGCCCGCGAATGCGCACCCAATTCCGGAAAGGATGACGGAGAGCACCAGGGCCGGTCCCGTGTGCTGCACGGCGACACCGCTGATGACAAAGATCCCGGCACCCACAATGGCCCCGATACCCAGAGAGATCAGAGCAATGGGACCAAGCTCACGACGCAGCCCATGCTCAGAGTCTGCGGACTCCTGCCGCAATTGTTCGATACTCTTCTTCACCCATAAACCAGACATCCCACCTCCAGATTGTTCTTAACGGTCAGCCGGCAAGCTCCGCCTATGCCAGAAAAAGTAAATTGGAATTCCTACAGCTACAATTCCCAGGCCTGCCAAACTCCGCCCCGGCCGATACATCAACAAGGCCCACTCGATAAACAAAGCAAGCACGATGTAGAGGATCGGCACCACAGGATACCCCCATGCACGGTATGGACGCGGAGCGTCCGGACGCGTACGCCGCAACCGGAAAAGACCAAGGATAGTCAAAATATAGAATAAGAGCACGGCAAAAATCACGTAATCCAGCAATTGATTGTAGGTTCCGCTCAGCGTCAGCAACGAGGCCCACACTGCCTGCACCATCAGCGAGACGCCTGGCGTATGGTATTTGGGGTGAACTTTGGCTACTTTGGAAAAGAAAAGCCGGTCTTTTGCCATGGCGTAATAGACGCGCGCCCCCGCCAGGCTCATCCCGTTCATGCAACCAAACGTGGAGATCACAATCGCGGCAGCCATCAAGCCGGCCCCTTTGGACCCTACGATGGCTTCCATCACCGCCGTGGCCACACGGTCTTCAGGAGCGTGCTGGATTGCAGCAAAGGGCAGCGCCCGAACGTAAATCACATTGGTAAAAAAGTAGATGGTGCACACAACGGCAGTGCCGATCAGCAACGCCAACGGAAGGTTGCGTTTGGCGTTCTTGACCTCAGCGCCCGTAAAGGTGACGTTGTTCCATGCGTCAGAGGAAAACAACGGACCCACAAGCGCCACGGCCAGAATGGTCAGCGTGGCAGTGTCCCAATGCGCATTGCCCCAGAAACTCGTATGGGCTGACGCCGCTCCCGCATGGCTTGCCTCCCACCAGACCCCAATACCCACCAGTCCTACCAGAGCGCCCACCTTGAGAACCGTAAAAATGTTCTGAATCCAGGCGCCGGTCCTCAAACCAAAAGTGTTAACGATTCCCAGGCCCAGAAGAACAACGATGGCAAGCCCCTGCTGAGTGGAGACCGTCAGGGCCACGGGATGTCCCAGAATCGTCACTCTGCCCAAGTTCAGCAGATAGTTCGTTTCAGAAAACCATGGGAAGAAAAAACCGAGAAACTTGCCGAAAGCAACGGCAACAGCGGCAATAGTACCCGTCTGAATCACCAGGAAGAGCGTCCAGCCGTAAAGAAAGCCAAAGAGCGGGCTGAAGGCTTCGCGCAGGTAAACGTACTGGCCTCCGGCCTTGGGCATCATAGCGGCAAGTTCGCCGTAGGTCACCGCCGCCGAAACCGTCATGACGCCGCTGACCACCCATGAAAGAAGGAAAAGCCCCGGCGAACCGACTTCGCGCGCAATTTCCGCCGCCACGATAAAGATGCCCGACCCAATCATCGAGCCCATCACAATCGTGGTACAGTCCAGCAGGCCCAGCCCTTTGACCAGCTCTGCTGAGTGAGATTCTGTGGCAGAGTTGTTCGCCATGGTCGCCGACATGCTACCAATCCGTTTGTGGTGTGAAAACAACTTCCACTGAAGGCTGAAGGAGAACTGCGGCCACCCGTCAGCCGAGGGCTTTCAGAAACTTCCGAGCTTGTGCCCCGATGTCGTCCGCGGCCAGCAGATCACGGATCACAGCCACGGAGTCCGCTCCAGCTTCGATGACAGAAGCTGCGTTGTCAAGAGTTATTCCGCCAATGGCAACCAGAGGTTTGCGCGTCATCGCGCGCATTGCGCGCAACTGCTTTAGGCCCACCACGGGGTCAGGGCGCTCTTTACTTCCGGTGGGGAAAATCGGCCCGAAGGCGATGTAGTCGGCTGGAGTTGCATCCGCATCTCCAAACTGGGCGCGCGTATGGGTTGAGACACCCACGCGCTGGCCGGCAAGAAGCACTC
>Ga0209919_1000809_pt1 | contig 15496 bp, 9 predicted proteins | sample SalPon2A_C_D2_MG_FD_185721 | JGI IMG/M metagenome (GOLD analysis project Ga0209919, IMG submission 185721) | Soil microbial communities from South San Francisco under conditions of wetland restoration - Salt Pond MetaG R2A_C_D2_MG (SPAdes)... | ecosystem: Environmental > Terrestrial > Soil >... | reverse complement strand
GCAGCGTATATATTCCTCTGAAATCCTATTTGGTGCGGAGAGAGCAATGGAGCCGTCCATATGGGATAGCAAATTGACCCCATCAGGGGCGCCCCAGCCTGTCGGATGGTCCCACCCGCTAACGGCGTCGAAAGCGCCATTGCTGCCCGAGGTGACGTCGTAGAAATCGCTGTCATAGCGGCTGAGATTGTAATTGGCGTCCGCATAGACCACCGGATCGGCATTGCCCAAACGCTGGTCGCCAGAAAGGGAGACAAACACTGCGAACAATCCAGCGAGTTGCGGTGCTACAAAGCTGGTACCCCCATTGATTTGCCAAGAGTCGTTGTAGTAATAGTTATAGCCCGTCGCATAATCTGCATTCATAGCCATATCGGAAGAATTTCTGACCCCATTTTGCGGCACGCCCGGACCAATGATCCAGGAATTCCCGGTCTGCCAGGAGGGTTCATCAAAATACTGACTCTGCGCTCCTCCAGTAGCTCCGTAATAGTCATTCCAGACAACTTCATCGGCTCTGCTGTCATCAGAATTAAGCGTAAGCCGGGTGCCACCTGCTGCTACCACATAGGGATCAGATGAAGGATAATCCGCTTGATCGGGATTCTGCGTATTACAATATGCGTCATCAGAAGAACCGGCATCACCGGCAGCAGCAACCACCGTAATACCTTGAGCTGCTGCCTGCTCGAATATTGGATCATCTTTATGCAAATAATTAGTGCCATTAACGTCTTCCATGTCTGGCTCACAGCTTCCCCAGCTTGTCGTCATGATCTGGGCCTGATTGTCATTCACGATTTGCTGATATATGTAGAAAAAGTCTTGAAAGGTGGCGCTGCTTGCATCATAAATTCTCAATTTAGAGCCCGCCGCCATCGCACCTCCCCATTCTTCATCTATCGTAGTCTCCTCGGTGCCGTCAGTTAGGTTACCTTGTCCGTCAACGTTGATTATTGTTATCGAATGAGTCGGTAACCCATAATGGTTCCAAAACGTATCGAAATCATTGACCGACAAGTTTGAGCTGTCAGCCGTAGCGTTTGCGATGGTTACGCCGGAACCATTCGCAGTATCGTTGATATAAGGCCAATCATAGGCCGTAGCAATCTGCTGCGGGGTGTAAGAAGCTATCTGCGGTGGCGGCGATGTGCCCACGGCGCTTGCCAACATCGGATGAAACCGGATGATATTTGTCAAGCCAAGAATTGCTTCTACACTTCCCGCAATGCTGGTCGGCAACTGCGGATTATCCTTTGTCCCATACACATGCCGGCCTCGATAGTCATAGTCATTGATTTGAATGCCCAGCGCCTTCTCGTAGGCGCCGCTGGACGCTCTGACGTGGATGGATACATTATTCGGAGCCACACTTTCAACATGCAAGCCGCTACTTTCCAGAAAATCGACCACCGCCGAGACTTGGCTTTGTGTCGGCCCATACTGAGCCGTGAATTGTTGTGGCGTGAGGAATTGATGATATTCAGCACTGGCCGGGTCCTGAAGTTCTTGCAGAAAGGTCTTGAGCTGCGCCACATGATTCAGCTTCAGTACCACCGTGGTGTCTAATTGAACCGTTGGGTCGTGGTGGCCGATCAGCTTGGCCTGCATCAACGTCTCAGGCACCATGCCTGTCAGCGCAACAGTGCCCCCCCCCAGCCGCTAGCGCGGTTGAAGGCATAATCGTCGAGCAACAAAATAGAATGTTGAGAATAAAAACGCGAGATATAACGTTTAGAGTTTTCATGCCGCACCTGCTTCGGTTCTTCACCGAACAACTGGCGACGTCCCTGTCTTGTGTAACTGGTAGATCAAACCGAGAGGCGCTCAATGTGCCCCCGGTAGCCGAGGGCTATATGTTGGAAGTGTAGCTCAGATTAAATGGCTTTGTGTTGCCCATTTACAACAGAATTCGAGGCTACGCAATGCCCCCTACGGGACGAACGGTCGCTGATCCGCAGCTTCACGCCTAGCACGGGAGGAAGAGCGGTCTTCGCCGATCCGTTGGGGCAAAGTGACTCGCATACCAATCCTGTACACACCGGATCATTCGGCGCATTGTCAGGCATTTGGCGGAAGGAATTGGGCGGCGTGGCGAGTTGGGCTTCTCTATATCGGCCGCCTTCGTCTATCTATCCCTCTCGATTCGATCTCAATGGCCGATTACCAGTTGCGCAGATGACCGGAATGGGTCGATTTTGCCCGTTCGGTCACGTGGAAAGCCGACGTTCGGCTTATCAGGACGGAAGGACGCAAATCTGATGCTGCGTATGCTCTAGAATTATTGATGGAGTAGAAAACAAAAACATAGCCCGAACCGCCCCTCGATCGTCAGCCCTGGCGCCTTTGCGCCTTGGCGAGAAATGCAAGATAGACACAATGGGAGGATGACATGACGCAATTCGAGAACCTGGTCTTCGAGGGCGGCGGCATCAAGGGCATTGCCTATGCGGGTGCGATCGGCGTGCTGGAAGCCAAGGGCATCATGCCCGGCATCCGCCGGGTGGCGGGCACGTCCGCCGGCGCCATCACCGCCACCCTGCTCGCGCTGGGCCCCGGCGCCGCAGAAATACAGGACATCCTGCACGCCACGCGGTTCAGCTCGTTCGAGGATGCGAGCCTGGGAGTGGTGCGCAACTCGTGGCGGCTTCTGCATCGCTACGGCTGGTACAAGGGCGATGCGTTTTCCACCTGGGCGAAACAGCAGATCGCGGCCCTGGGCGGCGATGCCGGACTCACCTTTGCCGCATTGGCTGCACGCGCGAAGGAAGCGCCTGAAAAATACCGCGAGCTGTACATGATCGGCACCGATCTGAGTGCACAAAAAGCCGTGGTGTATTCGGCGGAACGCACGCCGGATACGCCGATCTGGCAGGCCCTGCGCATATCGATGAGCCTGCCGCTGGTATTCGCCTCGATGAAGAGCGATCGCGATATCTGCGTGGACGGAGGCCTGAGCTGGAACTACCCGCTCGATCTGTTCGACCATCCCCGTTACAAGGCGGGCGCCGAGGGCGAGAGCGATGCACCGCTCTACAATACGGCGACGCTCGGCTTCCGCGTGGACAGCCGGGCCGAGATCCAGGCCGAACGCAGCCACTTCAACCTGCCCAGGGCCGAAGTGCACAACCTGGTGGACTACCTCAAGGCGCTGGCCGGCTTCGCCATCGACATGGCCAACCACGCGCACCTCAAGGATGCCGACTGGCACCGTACCGTGTTCATCGACTCGCAGGGCGTGGGCACGACCGACTTCGGGATCGACGAAAAGCAGCAGATGGCCCTGATCGACAGCGGCCGCCAGGGCGCCGAGGATTATCTGCAGTGGTTCGAGAACGCTCCCGGCGACGACCCGCCCCTCAACCGAAACTGAATCCGCCGTCCACCGGGATCGTCACGCCCGTCAGGTAGGACTCGCCCGCCAGGTAGGCCACGGCGCGGCCGACGTCGGCCGGTGTCCCCAACCGCCCGAGCGGGATGCGCGCCAACACCTGCTCCTTGACCATGGACGGCGGGTCGGGCTCGGGCCACAGCAAGGCGCCCGGGGCCACCGCGTTGACCCTGATGGCCGGCGCCAACTCGCGGGCCAGCGCCTGCGTGAGCGCCGCCAGCCCGGCCTTGGCCGCCACATAGGCAGTGTGCTTCGCGCGAGGCCTGACCAGGTAGGCATCGGTGAGGTTCACTACCGAGCCGCCGTGCTCGGCCAGCAGCGGCGCCGCCGCCTGGACGAGAAATACCGGCGCCGCAAGGTTCACGCCCTGCATCGCGTCCCACTCGGCGCGGGTCAGCGTGGCCAGCGGCGTGGGATGAAAGAGCGAGGCGTTGTTGGCCAGCAGGTCCAGCCGGCCGAACGTCTCGCGCGTGAAATCCACGAGCCGTTGCGGCGTCTCGATCGCGGCGAGATCGGCGGTTACCAGGGCCACGTCGCCCGCGCGTACGGCGTCGAGTTCGTCTTGCAATGCCCGGGCATCCGCTTCCGAGCCCCGGTAATGAACCACCACCCGCATGCCGCGCGCGTGCAGTTCGCGCACGATGCCGGCACCCAGCCGGCGTGCCCCGCCGGTGACCAGGGCAACGCGTCCCGTAAAATCATCCGTGTTCATCACTGACTCCCCGACTCCGAGAACCAGTATGCCCGAACGCCTGGAGGACTTGCCCGCCCCCGATGCCGACGCCCGCGAACACAGCGCACGGGTGAGCGAGTACCTGCGCGAGTGCATCGCGAGGGCCGGCGGCGCGATCCCGTTCGTGGAGTACATGCGCGAGGCCCTGTACGCACCGGGGCTCGGCTATTACCGCGCCGGTGCGGAGAAATTCGGCGCGTCCGGGGATTTCGTGACCGCACCCGAAATATCCCCCTTGTTCGGCCGGGTCGTGGCGGGCCAGATCGCGGAGATACTGGCGGCCACGGACGGCGATACGGTACTCGAACTGGGTGCCGGCAGCGGACGGCTGGCACTCACCATCCTGCGCGCCATGGCGGCCGACGAGCGGCTCCCGGCGCGCTACTGCATCCTCGAAGTCAGCGGCGAACTGGCGGCACGCCAACAGGCGACGCTGGCCGCCGAACCGGACCTCGCGAAGCGCGTCGAATGGCTGGAACGCCTGCCCGAGACCCCCGTCACGGGCGCCATATTCGCCAACGAAGTTGCCGACGCGCTGCCCGTCGAACGCTTCGCCTGGCGCGGCGGACGGATCGCGAGGCGCGGCGTACGCATTGGCGACGAGGGGTTCGAGTGGTGCGACCTCGACCCGCCCCAGGCACTGGCAAAGCGCGCGATGGAACTCGCCTCCCGCTACGGCTGGCCGGATCCCTATCATTCGGAATTGTGCCCGCAGCTCGATGGATGGATCCCGGCGCTGGCCGGTTCGCTCGAGCGCGGCGCGCTGCTGCTGTTCGACTACGGGCTGCCGGAACGTGAGTACTACCATCCGCAACGCGACCAGGGCACCCTGATCTGCCACTACCATCACCGTGCCCACGAGGACCCGTTCCTGTGGCCGGGACTCACCGACCTTACCGCCTGGGTCGATTTTTCCGCGCTCGCCCGTGCGGCACGGAACGCCGCCCTGGAGGTCGCGGGCTACACCACGCAGGCCCACTTTCTGCTCGGCGGCGGGATCGGGGAGGTATTGGAAGAAACCGGGGACGAACGATCGCACCAGCGCCTCGCCAGCGAAATCAAACGCCTCGTCCTGCCCTCGGAAATGGGCGAGGCCTTCAAGGCGATCGCCCTCACCCGCGACTGTCCCGTCCCGTCGGCCTTCGGGTTCAGGAACATGGCCCCCCGTCTCTGATTGCCCGGTCAGGCCCGTCTCGGCTCTTCCCCGCCTTCCCGGTAAGCCGTCTTCGTACGGGCCTTGCGACCAAGCAGCAACCGGGGCAACTGAGTCCCCTGCACCACGTCGGACAGTGTCAATACACCGCGCACCTCGTCGGCGCTTTCCATCTCCCCCGTTTCGGTCACCAACGCCACCTCGCAAGCTGCATTGCGCAACTGCGCTATCACATCGAACAGCATGTCATCGGCCGCCACCACCACGTAGGGCAGGCGCTCGTGATGTTCGATCGCACTTGCCAGCGCCCGGGAATCCTTGAAACCACGCACGATATTGGCCGGAATCACCGCCTGCACCCGGCCGCGCTCCACCACGACGATGTGCGGTACGCGTCGCAATTGTCCCAGCAACCGCTGTAGTCGCCGCAGGTTGGGCTGGGGACTGACACGCAGCACCGGCGCACGAATCCGGTCGCGGGCATGGCCGAGCAGATAAAGGTTGGTCTGCAGCACGTTGGGAATGAAGTGCCCGCGGCGGCGGAGTTTCATGTCGTAAATGCTGGCCTCCATCAGCGCCCGGCGCACCCCGTAGGCTACGGAAACCACAATCATCAGCGGAATAATGACGCCGTAGTCCCGCGTCATCTCGAAAATCATCACGATTGCGGTCACCACCGCCCCGGTAGCGCCGCCGACCAGCCCGGCCATGCCGATCACGCTGGCGCTGATCGGGTCGATGCCCAACCCGGGGAAAAACTGGTTCGCCACCCAGGCAAAGGTGCCGCCCAGCGTCGCACCCATGAACAGCGAAGGGGAAAAGATTCCGCCCGAACCGCCCGAACCCAGGGTGAGCGAGGTCGCCGCCAGTTTCAGCACAAGGATCAGGGCCAGTAGCGCCGGAGCCGTCAGGTGATTGCTCAGGATGTCCTGCACCGTCGCGTAACCCACGCCCTCCACGTAATAGTGGCCGGCGAAGCGCATGAGCAAATAGATGATGAGGCCGACCATCGCCATGCCCAGGACGTGGCGCACGTAGTAACCACCCGGGATCTTGTCGAACCAGTCCTCGGTCTTGTAGATGGCGCGGATAAACAGCACCGACCACAATCCGAGCACGATGCCGAAGGCCAGGTAGGTTATCCAGTTCATGGGATTGGCCAGGGCACCGGCATGGATGCTCAACGGCGGAATCGAGAAGGCCGGGTGGTTGCCGAGGAAAAATCTCGAGACGAAGGTCGCCGCGCCGCTGGCCAGTGCCACCGGCACCAGGGTGCGGGCACTGATCTCGGGCATGATCAACTCGACCGCGAACAGCACGCCGCCGATGGGGGTGTTGAACGTGGCGGCAATACCGCCCGCCGCACCGCAGGCGATCAGCGTCATGCGCTGCCATTCGGTCACCGGCAGAATCTGCCCCAGGGTGGAGCCGAAACCCGAGCCGATCTGGATAATTGGTCCCTCGCGCCCCACCGAGCCGCCGGTACCGATCGTCAGTGCCGAAGCGAGGGCCTTGATCGCCGCCACAACCGGCCGGATGACGCCGCGCTTGTAGTAAATGGCGTCCATGACCTCGGGCACGCCGTGGCCCTTGGCCTCGGGCGCAAAGTTCTTGACCAGGAACGCCACCAGCACGGCGCCGACCACAGGTACCAGGATGATCCAGATGCCCCAGGGAAACTGCCATGCCCCCCATGCGGCGGCCGGCGTATGCGTTCGCGCCGCGTACCCGGTGGAAACGATGCCGAGGAAGGCAAAATTGTGGAACAGCGCGATGAGCATGCGGAAGCCGACCGCGCCGAACCCGGCTATCAGACCGGTCAGCACGGCCAGTCCGATGAATCCCAGCGAAGCCTGCTCCAGGGCACGGGAGAACGAGGTGCCGGAACGGTAGAGGCGGCGGCGCCCCAACGAGCGGCGGGCCCGCAAGCGGCTCAACGGCCGCATGGAGGATACCCGCTTGTCGCCAATCATGGCCGCATTACCTAGGGAGCCTCCCAACCACTCATACGCGGATCGCGTTTACGCCCCAAAGGCCCGGATGCAAGGCGCGCGGCGCAGAAACATAGCGGGAACTGCGCTCAAGCCGTGCAACGCAGCAACCGGGCCTTTGGGGCCAAACCCCTTCGGGAACGAGCCTCAGTGCGCGTCTGGACGGCGTCATTCGTCGCTCATTTGCAATCAGCAAACTTCTCTCCTCATTCCTTGCCAGCCACGCACCAAGGCTCCGGCGCGACCGCGTATGAATGGTTCGAAGGCTCCTACCCTCTCGGACGACTGAAAATCCTTCCTATAATGCCGCCCGACCCCGCCGCGCGTCAAAACCGGACCCGGCCGCGAGACCGGGAAAGGGATCAACAACAGGGAATTTTTGGGTTCCGGGAAATGACTCGACCGGCAACGGTCATTCGGCTGACGCTTCCGGCGAGGCGTCCTCTTCCGACGTCTTTTCACTGCCGTTCTTGGCGGGTGCAATGAGCGCTCGGAATTGCTCGATGGAATCGCTCGAAGCCGCCACCAGCAGGCCGTCACCCACCTGGAGCTTGGTGCCGCCGTGAGGCACGATCTCGCTCTCGCCGCGAATCAGGCCGACGATCAACACGCCCATGTCGGCGAGGCCGAGACTGCGCACTTCCTTGCCCGCCACCGGCGTGCCGGCCGCCAGGTTGAGGCTGTAGAGCTGCTCCTTGCGCCGGCGCAGGGCAACGCCTTCGCCGCGATCGAGCGCGTACTGCAATTCGCTGTTGAGGATGTCGCGATCGAGACGCACCTGCTGGCGGCGCAGCAGGTCTGCCGCCGTTTGGTAATACAGGTCGCGATACACGGGGCTGTCCGCCGGCGTGGAGACCTGGGCCTCGTACAACGTGGGATAGCGTGCGCGCCGGGTCAGAGTGAACTGGACTACGAAGGCGAGCGCCACCGCAATCATGGTGGGCATGATGAGCCCGTAACCGCCCGTCATCTCCACCACCATCACCAGCGAGGCGATCGGTATGCGCGCCGCGCCGGCAAACAGCGCCGCCATCCCGACCACGGCAAGCGCCGAGGAATTGATATCGAGGTGGAACAGGCCGAGCAAGGCGGCAAAGGCGGCACCGAGCATGGCGCCCACGTAAAGACTCGGAGCGAACACGCCGCCCGCCCCGCCGGAGCCGATAGTGAGCGAGAGGGCGAGAATCTTGCCCAGCGAGAGCACCAGCAAAAACCAGACCGCGAGGCCGGCCCCGCCGGACAGGGCGAACTGGATGTAACCGTAGCCGCCACCGAGCAATGGCGGCAGGGCAATGCCGATCAGGCCCACGACCAGGCCGCCGATCGCGGGCTTGAAATGGTTGGGTATCTTGATGCTGCGAAACCAGTCGCGCGTTCGATAGAACACGCTGGGCAGCACCGCGCCCAGCAACCCGGCGGCCAGCCCGAGCACGGCGAACCACACCAGGTTGTAGGACGGGCCGATCCCGATCCGGGGCGCCAGTATGAACAGCGGCGTAAAGCCCTCGAAGACGCCGATGATGGCGTACGCCACGGCGGCGGAAATCAGCGTATAGATCAGCGCACCGCCTTCGAAGGCCATGCGGGAGTACAGGATTTCCACCGCGAAGATCGCCGTGCCGAGCGGGCTTTTGAAGATTGCCGACAGGCCCGCCGCCATGCCCATGAGCACGATATAGCGGCGCTCGTCGTCGGGCAGCTTGAAAAAGGCCCCCACGATGGCGCCAACACCCGCCGCCATCTGGGCGGTCGGCCCCTCGCGGCCGGCCGAGCCGCCGGACCCGATGGTGATGGCGCTGGCAATACCCTTTACAAACGGCACCCGCGCGCGCATGCGGCCATTGGTCTGATGGAAGGCCCGTACCGCGGCGTCGGTGCCGTGGCCTTCGGCCTCCGGCGCCAGCGTGTAGACCAGGATGCCGGTGACCAGGCCGCCGAGCGTGGTCGCTATGGGCACCCACCAGTACCAATGCGTAAAAGGTTTCGGTGCCGTACCCAGACTATGAGCATCTGGCACGCTAATCGGTTGATAGTGCCCAAAAAAGCCGAGGATATAAATGTCGGCCCAATGCAGCGCGATGAGAAAAAGCTCTGCCCCCAGACCGCCCACGATTCCGAGGAACAGGCTCATGATGAGCAGCCTCGGCGTGCGGTCCAGTTTCATCAGCCACATGGAAAAATCCCTGCCGGGAAGCGACGAATCACGGTTTATTATATAGGGCGGGTCGCGCGGCTCTGCTTTCGAGTTCGTCCACGCACCTTACCGGGCCTGTAGCTCAGTTGGTTAGAGCAGGGGACTCATAATCCCTTGGTCCCAGGTTCGAGTCCTGGCAGGCCCACCATTACCCGGCGTTCGCATGCCCCACGCTCCCGGCGGACGCCAGCAGGTCCTCCAGGTAGCCGGCCACCGCCTTCCAGTCGTGCGCGTCGGCCACCAGACCGAGGTATCCATCGGGCCGGATGGCGCGGATTCCGGACTCCGCGACATCATCGACGGCCAGGTCACAGGCATCACCGAAACGCCCGAGCAACTCCGCGGCCTGCTCGGACTCCGCATCCTCGCGTCCGGCCAGCACCAGGAAACGTCCCGAACGCAGCCGCTCATACAATCCGGCCGACGTGCCATCCAGCAAACGGACCGGTTGATCCACCACCCGCTCCCCGGCCTGCAACCCGGCGCTGCCCGCGCCCGGCGCACGACGGCTGAGCAGACTGTCGCGGTAGGCAATATCGAGCTCGCCCAGCATCGTGACGATCGTCCGCCGCAGGGCAGGCAGGCGCATGGCCAACGGCAGGATGAAATTACGCAGGCCCTGGAGCAACGGGTTGCGCATCGTCCCCATCCGCGTGAGCGCGGCCGCACCGCTCAACACGTGCGCGGCGACAGCACTGCGCTCGGGACTGTAGCTGGCGAGCAGCGGGCTCGCCGCGGTGGCCGCGCCGCGGCAGACCAGTGCCAGCTTCCAGGACAGGTTGCAGGCGTCCTGGAGGCCCGTGTTCATGCCCTGGCCGCCGGCGGGACTATGGATGTGCGCGGCGTCGCCGGCGAGCAATACCCGTCCGGCGCGGTAGTCTCGGACCTTGCGCTCGTTGATCCCGAAATAGGTCAGCCAGACCGGGTTGCCGGCCCGCAGGCTACCGGGCCCCCGCACGTCGAGCACGTCCTGCACGTCCTCCAGGGTGGGAGCGACGGTCGCGCCGGGGTCTTCGCGGCGCGGACCCCGGTCGGCGATGACACGAAAACGGCCACCACCCATCGGGAATAGTGCAAGCACGCCGCTTCGATGCAGAAAGATCGTGACTTCGTCATCACGGTCGAAGCCCTGCAGGTGGATGTCGGCCAGCAGCCAGTCGTTGGGCTCGGCCTCTCCCTCGAACTCGAATCCGAGGGCGTGGCGGACCGTGCTGTGCGCTCCGTCGCAACCCACCAGCCAGTCCGAACGCAGGCGCTCTTCGTGCCCGTCCGCATGCCGCAGCGTTGACGTCACGCCCGAGGCATCGGCCTCGAATCCCGTCAGCTCGGTCTCGCGCTCGACCTCGACACCGTGCTCGTTCAGGTGTGCCTCGAGCAGGCGCTCCGTCTCAGATTGCGGCAACAGCAAGCCAAAAGGATACGGGGAGTCGAGCCGATCGAAACCGAGCCGAACAAGCTCGCGCGCGCCGCTACGCAAAGATGCGTGGGTCGCATGCAATCCGATGCCGAGGAACGCGTCCACGCACCCCATGATCCGCATGAGCTCGAGCGTGCGCGTCCACAGCACCAGCGCCTTGGATCGGTCGCTGCGCGCCGCCGTCTTGTCGACGATGCGCACCCCGACGCCAAGCCGCGCCAGTTCCGACGCCATCGCCAGCCCCACCGGCCCGGCTCCCACCACCAGCACCCGGCATGCGGGATTGATGTGCGTGTGATCAGCCCCCATCGCCTATCCCTCTACCGACAGAACAATTTATTCCAGACGCAGGATAAGCCGACCAGTTGCCTAAGCTACGAATGCGTACACGGGCTAGTGGCCGAGCCAGGGAGCCAGGGCCGTCTCGGCCAGCTCCGGCCAGCCGCGGTTGGCGGCAGGGCTTGCCGGGCTGGGATGCGGCAGGTAACCGGCATTCATGTCTCCGTCCAGTACCTCGTCCGCCCGTCGCTGGGCATAGCGCCCCACGCCCACGATGCCCGCGGGTTCCAGCACTTCGACCAATTTTTGCAAGGCCCGATTGCATGCAGCCACCAATGGATCGGCTTCCTCACGCTTCAACTTTTCGGGCGTCAGGTTGCGTCCGTCCTTGATGAACAGCAGCGGGCAATAATTCCAGACGAAGAAACGGTCGAAGAAATCCTCCGCGCTCCCGAAACGGTCGCGGGCCCAACCCCACAGGCGGCTGCCGCTGCCCTCGCGCCGATGGCAATCGAAACCCATGATCGGGTACTTGGCATGCTGCTCCGGCAACGGATCCTTCAGCGGCGCCTCGATCCCCATCCAGTCGCGCACCATCACCACGTCGCCAAAAGGCACGCCGGTTTGCGCCATGCCCCAGGGACCCGGATTCATGCCCAGCAGCAGAACACGACTCTTCCTGCCGCCGAAACGTTGCAAATAAAGCCGTTGTGCCGGCCAGGCATAGCCCAGCGGATTGTAGACGTGCGTCGGCGTGGTGAAATCAAGCGTGTCAACGGCGCGAGCCAGCCGCCGGGTGATTCTGCAGGCCGCATTGTCCGGGTCAGGCACCTCGGGTGTTCCTTGTATCTTGTATTCGCCCGCTAGTGTACTGTGGCGCCTTTGCGAGGGCACGCATCGGTCCACCCGATAAAATAGTTTGATGCATAGCGAATTGATCCTCGACGGACTGAACGATGCCCAGCGCGAAGCCGTCACCGCCCCTGCGGGCGCGGTGCTGGTGCTGGCGGGCGCCGGCAGCGGCAAGACCCGCGTGCTCACCCGCCGCCTGGCCTGGGTGATCGCCACCGAACGCCTCACGCCCGACCGGATCCTGGCCGTGACCTTCACCAACAAGGCGGCGGCGGAAATGCGCGGCCGGGTCGAGCGGTTGCTCGAGCACCCCGCCAACGCGCTGTGGATCGGCACTTTCCATGGCCTCTCGCACCGCCTGCTGCGCCGCCACGCCAAGGCCGCGCGCCTGGCGGACAATTTCCAGATCCTCGACAGCGACGATCAGCAGCGTTTGATCAAGCGTCTCCTCAAGGCCCAGGGACTGGACGAGAAACTGTTCCCGCCGCGCCAGCTTGCCGGCATCATCAACAAGACCAAGGACGAGGGCCGGCGCCTGGACGAGCGCGAACCGGGCCACGACGAGCACGGGAGAACCGTCGACAACATCCTCGCCGCCTACCAGGACGCCTGCGAGCGTGGCGGCCTGGTGGATTTCGCGGAACTCATCCTGCGCACGGTGCGCCTGTTCACGGAGAACCCGGCGATCGCCGAGCGCTACCGCAGCCAGTTCCGGCATATCCTGGTGGACGAGTTCCAGGACACCAACACCACCCAGTACCTGTGGGTGCGGGCCATCGCCGGCGATGCAATAAAGCCGTTCATCGTGGGCGACGACGACCAGTCGATCTACGGCTGGCGCGGCGCCAAGGTCGGCAACATGGAACGCTTCCAGCACGATTACGCACCGGTGCGGATCGTGCGCCTGGAACAGAACTACCGCTCCACGGGCCATATCCTGGACGCCGCCAACGCCGTGATAGCGAAAAACAGCGAGCGCCTCGGCAAGCACCTGTGGACCGCCGGCGAGACGGGCATGCCGATCGAGATTTACGCGGCCGGCGACGAGCGCGACGAGGCCCTGCACGCCGTGGCCCGCATCGAGCGCTGGATCGCCGACGGCGGCAGCGCGAGCGACGCGGCGATCCTTTACCGCTCCAACGCCCAGTCGCGCATGTTCGAGGAGATCCTCATCGGCCGCGGCATTCCCTACCGCGTCTACGGCGGCCAGCGCTTCTTCGACCGCGCCGAGATCAAGGACGCCCTCGCCTACCTGCGCCTGGTCAACAACCGCCACGACGACACGGCCTTCGAGCGCATCGTCAATACGCCCACGCGCGGCATCGGCGCGACCACCTTGCAGAAACTGCGCGTGCATGCGCGCGCCCGACGCCACTCACTGTGGCAGTCCTGCGCGGATATGGCCGGCGCCGACAGCGAATTGAACGCCCGTGCCCGCAACGCGTTGGCGAACTTCATGCAGCTGATCGAGACGCTGGACGAGGCGACGCGCGAGCGTGACCTGGGCGAAGCCATCGAAACGCTGGTGGCGCAAAGCGGACTGGCCGAGCACCACGGCAGCGAGGGCGGCGAACTGGGCACGGCCCGCGTGGAAAACCTCGAGGAACTGGTCAATGCGGCCAGCGACTTCACGCCCGAGCCGGATCTCTCGCCCGTCGAGTCCTTCCTGGCCCAGGCCGCGCTGGAAGCCGGAGAGGCACAAGCCGACGAATGGAAGTCGTTCGTGCGCCTGATGACGCTGCACTCGGCCAAGGGCCTGGAGTTCCCGCTGGTCTTCATCGCCGGCATGGAGGAAGGCCTGTTCCCGCACCAGAAAAGCATCGACGCCCCGGCCCGCCTGGAAGAGGAACGGCGGCTGTTCTACGTCGGCATGACCCGGGCGCGCAAGCAGCTCGTGCTGTCCTGGGCCGAATTGCGACGCCTGCACGGGCAGACGATGTACGCCCGCCCGTCGCGCTTTCTCGCCGAACTGCCCGAAGACAATTTCGAGGAGATCGGCCCCCGCCGCATGACCCACGGCGGCGGGAACGGCGCGGACCAGGGCATGGGCCTGGGGCACCGGGTGCGGCATCCGAGCTTCGGCGAAGGCGTGGTCCTCGACAGCGAGGGCGACGGCCCGCGCCTGCGACTCAAGATCGCCTTCGAGAACGGTGGCACCAAGTGGTTGCTCGCCTCCGTCGCCCGCCTCGACGTCCTCGATTGATCGCCACGCAAGAGCATGGCGTCAGCCCCCCGCACCGTGAGAATTCGATCTGCCTTGTAGGAGCGGCTTCAGCCGCGATCAGGCACCTGCCCTCGGCCTTCGCGGCTGAAGCCGCTCCTACATGACAGAACCCGCCCGAGTCCCGGGCTCCACATGCGCAAACCGGCGATCTCTGAGAGAATGAGCGCCTCGTATCTCCCCGGGGAATGCCCGTGACCCGCGTCAGCGACGTTATCCTCTATACCTTCGCGGTCTACATGGCCGCGGTCCTGACGATTTCCTTCGTCGCCTGGTTCCGCAACAAGAGCCTCAAGGACTACATCCTCGCCGGCCGCGGGCTCGGCAGCTTCGTGACCGCGATCTCGGCGCAGGCCTCGGACATGTCCGGCTGGCTTCTGCTCGCGCTTCCCGGCGCCGCCTACGCCTTCGGCCTGGGCTACATCTGGATGGTCATCGGCCTCGCCGTCGGCACCTACCTCAACTGGCTGATCGTGGCGCGGCGCCTGCGCGAGCAGACCCAGCACTACGGCGATGCGCTGACGCTTCCGGACTACTTCGCCAACCGCTTCGGCGACAAGACGCGGCTGCTGCGCGGCATCTCGGCGCTGATGATCCTGGTCTTCTTCGCCATCTACGTCTCCTCGAGCTTCGTCGCGGGTGCGGAGCTGTTCAAGTCCCTGTTCCACGTCTCCTATTTCTGGGCTCTGGTCTTCGGCGCCCTGACCGTCATGTCCTACACCTTCATCGGCGGTTTCCTCGCCGTGGCCTGGAACGACGTGCTGCAGGGCGCGCTCATGTTCTTCGCCCTGATCGTCGTCGGGCTGCTGGGGCTCGCCTTCGTCGGCGGCATCAGTGGCCTGGAGCACACGCTCAATGCAGTCAACAACGGACTGCTGCACCCGTTTTTCAACGTCGGTACCAATACTACGTATACCTGGATCGGCATCGTGTCTCTGCTCGCCTGGGGACTGGGCTATCCCGGTCAGCCCCATATCCTGGCGCGTTTCATGGCGATCAAGGATCCCAAGGGGATCCCCGCCGCGCGGCGGATCGCCATGTTCTGGGTGATTGTGGCGCTGCTGGGCGCCATGGTCGTGGGCCTGACGGGACTCGGCGTAGTGAGCCATCCGCTCGACGGCAACGACCGCGAACGCGTATTCATCTACATGGCACTGAAACTCCTGCCCTCCGTTGCGGCCGGCATCTGCCTGTCGGGCATCCTGGCCGCCATCATGAGCACCGCCTCGGCGCAGCTGCTGGTTGCCGCCAGCGCATTTGCCGAG
>Ga0209919_1000808_pt1 | contig 15503 bp, 13 predicted proteins | sample SalPon2A_C_D2_MG_FD_185721 | JGI IMG/M metagenome (GOLD analysis project Ga0209919, IMG submission 185721) | Soil microbial communities from South San Francisco under conditions of wetland restoration - Salt Pond MetaG R2A_C_D2_MG (SPAdes)... | ecosystem: Environmental > Terrestrial > Soil >... | reverse complement strand
TAGCTTGACAAATAAAGAGGTTGTACGTAATTTTGAATTCCTTTTTAATAGATTCCGCGATAGCTCAATGGTAGAGCATTCGGCTGTTAACCGAAGGGTTGTAGGTTCGAGTCCTACTCGCGGAGCTTAAAATAAAAAATCTCGGTAGCAGTCGGGATTTTTTTATTTTAAAGAAAAATTAGATATCAATAGTCCAAAAATATTTTTTCAACACCGAATCTATAATTTTACATATCTTTCATTATCCGGTTTAAGAATTCTTTATTATTATTTTGATTAAGGTAAAAATCTGAATAAGCCTAATGTAACAACTAAATTATCTGAGTTGCCGGCAACTGCAATTTGCGGTAATGATATTACTTCTTCCTGTTTGTATGTTTCCGCACTTTCGATTATTTATGCCGGGCAATACGCATGGATAGCATTACTAATTGTTGCATTTGTTTTATTTCTATTCAGAAAAATTTATGGTGAGGTTGTTGGAGCACTTCCTTTAAACGGAGGCGCCTACAATGCTTTGTTAAACACAACCAGCAAATCGATGGCATCATTGGCTGCTTCATTAACACTACTATCATATATGACTACTGCGGTAATATCTGCATCTGAAGCCATGCATTATGCCAATCATCTGTTTAATGGCCTTCCAATAATCGTTGCAACTGTAATTTTGCTGGGTATATTTATGTTACTGACCATTATAGGAATTGGCGAATCTTCAAAAGTTGCGGTTGGAATTTTTATTTTTCATTTAACTACACTTGTTGTACTGGTTACTCTTTGCGGGTGGTATTTAATAAATAACGGGCTAGAAGTATTTACAGCAAATCAAAGTTTCCCTTTAAAAGGGAAGCATAACAATGGCATTGTTCTTTGGGTTCTCAGCAGCAATGCTAGGTATTTCCGGATTTGAGAGTTCGGCAAATTTTGTTGAAGAGCAGAAAAAGGGAATATTTCCCAAAACGCTTAGAAATATGTGGCTTGCTGTAAGTGTTTTAATCCGGCTTTAGCTTTTTTTGCTTTAGCAATAATTCCAATTCCGGAAGTGGCAAATAACAAAGAAGCATTGCTTGCTCATATGGGCGGAGTGGCTGGTGGTAATTGGTTAGCGTGGGTTATTTCAGTTGATGCAACTCTTGTTTTAAGTGGTGCAGTTTTGACTTCTTTTGTCGGTGTTACCGGACTTGTAACCAGAATGACTTTAGATAGATGTCTTCCACAATTTCTTTTAAGAACAAGTAAAAGGGGAACGACACATAGAATAATTATTGGTTTCTTTCTTTTAAGTGTATCGGTTTTACTTATAACAGGTGGTGAGTTAGGTGCACTTGCGGGTGTATATACAATTTCATTTTTGGCCGTGATGATTCTTTTTGGTTTTGGTAATGTTTTGTTAAAAATGAAAAGGAATAAATTACCACGGCCTGAACGTGCTTCAATCCCGGCGTTAATAGTTGCAATTAGTGCTGTACTGGCAGGACTAATTGGTAATGCAATTATGAATCCAAAATACCTGGTTGTATTTCTTGAATATTTTATCCCCAGTATGATTTTAATAGGAATTATGCTTTATAGAATACCGTTGCTAAAAGGAGTTCTATTTGTAATTAGATATATAAGTGAAGCTATACAAGGTGCAACGACGAGAGTTTCAGTTCTTATAAGAGGAAAAATTCAACAGATAAATTCCCAACAATTTGTATTCTTTACAAAAGGTGATAACATAGCTTCATTAAATGAAGTAATGTTGTATGTAAGAAAAAATGAAAATACAAGAAGAATAAAAATTGTTACAATTTTAAATAAGAATATTACTGTCGACAAAAAATTAAGAGATGAAATAAGTGTTCTCGATCGAGCTTACCCTGAAATTGATATTGAATTTATTGAATTACCCGGAACTTTTTCGCCTGAATTAATTAAAGAACTTTCTGATAAATGGAGCATACCAACTAACTTTATGTTTGTTGGGCAACCGGGAAATGCATTTCCGTACAGACTTGAAGATTTAGGGGGAGTCAGACTAATTATTTAAGAATATATATTAATTATCCGGATTTCTATCTCAGTAAAGTGTTTAATCCCGGCAGAGCTGGTTGAGTTTCATCGAAAGTAAGAGCAAAGCACACACAAAATAATCCAAATCCGATTAATCCTTCAACTGCAATTAAGTTTTATATACCGAATAGATCAGATGTGTTAATAAAAATTAATGATATGTTGGGTAAAGAAGTTACAACTTTGATCAATGAACTGGAAGATGTTTGTTACCACATAGTCTACTGGAACGGAGAGTATAGATTGCGAAATTCAGCAGCAAGTGGGGTTTATTTGTATAAATCACGAATCTCTAATTTTGTACAAACAAAAATGATGGGATTGTAATTGCATAGGACTATATCTACTAATTGTATATGTTGCAAAAAAAGGAGTGCGTATAATAGAAACGTTTCATCTATTATACTATATAAGAATCAATATGGAATATGAAATCAATTTTATTGCCGGCAAAAAGCTGGTAAATATTAAAAATCTGGGCGGGCTAAATTTCGCAAAAGCCAATCAATATTCAATTGAAGCCAGAAAACTTGCCCACCTAAATAATTGTAATAAATATTTATTCGACCATACAGATACCTCATTTGAGTTTGGCACATATAGATTACATACGGATGGAGCTGCGTTGGAAAATTTTGGATTCAAAAACTCAGATCGTGTAGCTATTATACTTTCGAGTGAAAGTGACAGTCATTTATTAAATAATAAAGTCTTTAATTCAGCTAAATGGTGCAAATCAAAATATTTTGATATTATTAAAGAAGCAGAAAAATGGCTGGCTAAAGATAATGATGACGATTCCGACGAAAAGGTTGTGAAATAATAAAGTCGCAATAGTGAAAGTATAACCGGGTTAACCGGAGAATGGTAATTTTGTTTTGATATTTTTTCTAACCAATTTTATCAAAAATTAATCATCGTTGTGAGTATCATAAATAATAAACTGGTTATCAGTAAAAAAAATAACGATTTCATAATTGGTTTATTTAAGATTTAATTCCCACTCATAAATTTTATCCTGTCCTTTGCGGGCATCTTCTGCTTCAGGAACAAGCATCAGGTATTTTCTCATATTAAATATTGCATACTTATATTTTTTAAGTTGAGCTGAAATTAATGCCATATTATAATAGGCAGAAGGATAAGTAAAAGGATTAATTTTTAATGCTTTTTCATATAATGCCAGGGCTTCAGTATATTTTTTTTCATCATTTCTAACATTAGCCTGAACTAAAAATTTTCGTTGTTCCTCCGTTATTGACGGTTTCTCAGTCAACTCACGGAAATTTTGGGAAAGGATTCGAAATTCTTCAAGTTCTTTTAATCTTTTTTCTATCAATTGTTTGTCATTTTCTTCAATATATTCTTTTTGATATTTTTTAAATAAATCGAACAATTCATAATTTTGCTCATTTGCCGACACTATTTCTTCGTCATCTTTATCTCCATTTTTTGTATAGTAATATGGGTTAGAAATCTTCAGAACTTTACCAACCCAAATATGATTTTCATGAGCATCGTCGCCGTTAGTATCAAAAATAATTTCAAAACTATTGTTTATTAAATTTACTGACCGAACACCCAATTCTTTAAAATTAAAAACCAAACAATTATTTTCAATTTTTACATTGTTTTCCAGATTTCTAAAATGAGCCATAGTTCCATCATTACTATAAAAATACCCCCATTGCAATGCATTGAGTTTTATCAGAATTTTTGTCTCCAAAGAATCTACTAAGCCATATTCAGTATTTTGAGCATTAGTGTTTAAGCAAAAAGCAGTAAGCAATGTTAACAAGATTAGATATGAAGATTTCATAAAATTTATTCCCCATTTGTAAATTTTATTCTATGCTTTGCGAGCATCTTCGATGTTAAGCAAAAGAAGCAGATATTTTTTCATAAATTTAGTTATTAGTTGAAACATTTTACCTTTTTCTTTTCGTAAAATTGCAATCAACATAAAACTTCGCCCAAATGTGCGTATAATATTCATCAAATACAACTTGTTAGAAATGGATCCCCGCTTTTGCGGGAATGACAACTTGAATTTATCAGGGACCTCTATTACAAAGTTAGTTCTGGAATTTTAAACAGCATGCAATTTGATATTCAGGCTCGGCCAGAGGCAGGCGAGCCTGAATATCAATCTGGTCGCTGAGGAGCTTCCCATAAGGAGGACAGGCCGGCCGTTTTTGTCTGCCTGTTTTCTAATAAACTCGATTTTAGAAATTGAGTTAATCCGGTTCACGACTGAAATCTTGTAGATTATTAAACTTACAGGAAGGATTTTCAATAAAATGGGTTCTAAGCTTGTCCAACTGATAGATGCCGTATTTTTTGTTTTAATATTCTTAATTTCTACCTTTGTCTCACCTGTTACAATTAGCGTTTTAAATTAACTAGTATTTTAATTTTTTGAAGAAATTACTTAGATTATGTTAATTCTCGGTAGGTTTTCTGCAACTTTTGCTTAATGTATAATATCAATTCTTAATTGCTATTTGGCAACAGCATAAAATTATATGAAATTTTTCAAAAAACTTAATGAAGAAATAAAAGAGCGAAATATACGTAAATGGGTTACCATTTATGTAAGTACAAGTTTAACCATACTTGGAACTACGCAGTTATTCAGCTTTCGTTACGATTTGCCTTCATTTATTTTTAACTCTGTTCTAATAACCATTGTATCGGGATTTTTTGTTACACTAATAATAAGCTGGTTTCATGGAAAAGAAGGCCCTCAACGTATCACCTTTATCGAAGTTGTATTTCATTCAATAATTGTGGTTCTATTTTTTTCAACTTTATATATTGTTGTCTCGTCTCCTACAGAAGAAATTAATGTTGAAATTCAGGCAAATTCAATAGCTGTTCTGCCATTTGAAAATATGAGTGACTCAAAAGAAGATGAATATTTCAGCGACGGAGTTACCGAAGATATTCTTACAAACTTATCGAAGGCAAGTGGACTAAAAGTTATTTCGCGGACATCTGTTATGAAGTACAAAAATACTAAAAAGAGCATTAGGGAAATCGGCAAAGAACTTGGAGCTGAAACAATACTTGAAGGAAGTGTAAGGCGTGCAGGTAACAGGGTGAGAATTACCGGGCAATTAATTGATGCCAAAAATGATACTCACATTTGGTCGCAATATTATGACCGGGAAATGAAAGACATTTTTGCTATTCAAACAGAGATTGCGGAAAAAATTGCAACCGCTCTGCAGGCAAACCTGTTACCGCTTGAAAAGAAATTAATTGAAACTAACAACACTAAAGACGTTGATGCTTATACATACTACTTAAAGGGAAGACATTTCTATTATAACTATACCGAAGAGGATAATAATAAAGCCATTGATCTGTTTAAAAAAGCATTGGAAATAGATTCAAATTATGCTTTGGCTTATGCCGGGCTAGCCGATGCATATAACCAGAGAGTTGGAAAATTTGGATATTCTGAAGAACTGTATGATTCATCCCTGGCCTTAAGTAAAAAAGCATTAAGGCTTAATCCTGATTTGCCGGAAGGCTACAAAGCTATCGGTTTAACTTATGATAATTTAGGAAAGCAGGAATTAGCTTTGGTTAATTATGAAAAAGCAATAAAACTAAACCCAAATTTTGCATCGGCAATGCTTAACTATGCACTGATAAAATTAGACCTTGGAAACTATGACGATTCATTTTATTGGTTAAGAAGAGCAAATACCCTGGAACCTGATAATGTGTGGGTAATTATGAGCATAGGTAATGTCTATAAATATTTATTATGCGACAGTCTTGCAATTAGATGGGGTAAAAAAGCAGTTTTGCTCGATCCGGAAAATGCTTTTTTACAAATGTTAGTAGGTGGGTTTTATCTTTATGCAGGTAAATTTGATGAGGCAAAAACAATTACTGCGCAAGCCTTTGCTATCAATGATAAATTGGTGTTGGGCTGGTTTTTTAAAAGCCAGATAGAAGCGGTATTGGGTAATTACAAATTATCTAAAGAATACCTAGATAATTACATGAAGCAGGCACATACTGATAATCCCGAATATTTCTACGCATTCAATCTTTTAAAACTGAATAAAAAGAAAGAAGCAATGAAAATCTTAGATGATGAAAAAAAGGAATACGTTGAATATCTGAGAGATAACCCTGGTAATGCTTCTACAATGGATTATAACGCTTTGGCTGAAATCTATGCAATTCTTAATGAAAAGGATAAAGCCTTTGCAGCCTGGGGAAAAGCAATACAGGAGGGCTGGCTTGATATAAGAAGAAATACTTTATATCCTTATTTTGAAAATCTTAGAAACGACCCGGAATATCAGAAGCTACTAAGTCTTATGCAAACCAAAATTGCTTATTTAAAAGCTACTATAAAAAAGAAATACCCGGAATATGAAATTTGTGAATGAGAATACTAAGATTAAAAAATGTTTATAGAAATAATAAACAAAAAGCAGGAATTAATTAAATATAATACCTCACTATCGGCCTATTGGGACTTCTTCTTTTAACAACTTTAAAACCTGCTTTCTCAAATGCTGACGGAATTCCTGTCCAGGCAAAAGCTGCGGGAATATTTTCGGCATAAGGTTCCTGTGGATACGCTTCGAGTATTTTTATTTTTTTTGATTTGCAATATTTTATAACCGCTTTTAATAATTCAGTAGAAATCCCTTTCCTTCTGAATTCTTTGTTAATGAAAAAACAGGAAATTGACCAGACTTTTTGGTCATCGACAGGTGCCAGCACTCTTGAATTTTCAAGCCGAACATATTTTTCTCTGGGTGCAAATGCACACCATCCAATTGGTTCATTTTCATAGTAGGCTATTATTCCGGGGACCTCAGTCTTAACGATTTTTTTCATTGAGTTTTTATTTGTTAATCCTTTCTCTTTTTCAAAATCTGCTGATTTCAATCGCCACGCCATACACCAGCAGCCTCCGCAGGCACCCCGCTCTCCGAAAAGTTTTTCAAAATCCTTCCAGCGGGATTTTTCTAGCGGGTGAAATTCTAATTTTTTCTTGTTCATCATTTACAAATGGATATTTAGTTTATTAGCTAAAATCGTTCATTAATTGATCAAAATAAACATTTATTTGAAAGGCGAACCTTAAAAATGTTATATTTGTTTTTTACAAATCAACGAAAATTTAATTAAATCCCGGATAAATTTAATGCAGGAACCGATTGTTACAAAAGAACTGGCTTTAGAGCACGGATTGACGGAAGAGGAGTATGGAAAAGTCAAGAAGATACTAGGACGAATACCGACATTTACAGAGCTCGGAATATTCAGTGTAATGTGGAGTGAACATTGCAGTTATAAAAATTCAATTGCCTTATTAAAAACTTTACCACGTGAAGGTGGGAAATTACTGGTTGGCGCAGGTGAAGAGAATGCCGGGCTTGTAGATATCGGGGACGACCTTGCCGTTGCATTTAAGATCGAGAGCCACAATCATCCTTCTGCTGTTGAACCGTACCAGGGAGCAGCTACCGGAGTCGGTGGAATAATGAGAGATATTTTTACAATGGGCGCCCGCCCGATTGCTTCACTAAATTCACTTCGGTTTGGTTCACTGGAAAACGCAAGAACAAGATTTCTTTTTGCGGGTGTTGTAAAAGGAATTGGTGATTACGGAAACAGTTTCGGTGTTCCGACAGTCGCAGGAGAAATTTATTTTGATGAATCCTACCAGGGAAATCCACTCGTAAATGCAATGGCAATTGGAATTGTAAAAAAGAATCTTGTAGCCAGTGCAACTTCAAAAGGTGAAGGAAATCCTGTTATGATTGTGGGTTCTTCAACGGGTAGGGATGGAATTCACGGAGCAACTTTTGCATCCGAAGAAATTTCTGAAAAATCTGAGGCTAAAAGACCTTCTGTACAGGTTGGTGATCCTTTTACAGAAAAACTTTTACTTGAAGCTACTTTGGAAATTGTTAAAAACGGCTGGCTGATTGGAATACAGGATATGGGTGCAGCGGGTATTTCCTGTTCAACAAGTGAAATGAGTGCAAAAGGAAAATCAGGTATGAAAATAAATCTTGATAAGGTCCCTTTGCGTGAAAACGGAATGACTGCCTATGAAATTATGCTATCTGAAAGCCAGGAAAGAATGCTCTGTTGCGTAAAAAAAGGATACGAAGAAAGAGTTAAAAAAGTTTTTGAAAAATGGGATTTAAATTGTGAGATAATCGGTGAAGTAACCAATGACGGACTATTGCATATAAATTACGAAGGCGAAGAAAAAGCGGTTCTCCCTTCATTTGAATTAGTACTGGGCGGAGGTGCTCCGGTTTATCAAAGAGAAATTAAAGAACCCGGATATTTAAAAGAAAAAAGGGCGTTTGATTTTTCAAAATTACCCGAGCCGGAAAATCTGAAAGATACTTTTATAAAAGTATTTTCTTCACCAAATATTGTTTCAAAAAAATGGGCGTACCAGCAGTATGATTCAACTGTGAGAACTAATACAATAGTTGGTCCCGGTTGTGATGCAGCAGTTATCTATATAAAAGAAACCAACAAAGCACTCGCAGCAAAAACAGATTGCAATTCCAGATATGTTTATTTGAATCCAAAAGAGGGTGCTAAAATTGCAGTGGCTGAATCGGCTAGAAATATTGTTTGTACCGGCGGAATTCCGCTTGCAATCACTAATTGTTTAAATTTTGGAAATCCTTATAAGCCTGAAAATTACTGGCAGTTCAAGCAGGCAATTGAAGGAATGGGAGAAGCGTGCAAATTCTTTGATACACCTGTAACCGGTGGTAATGTAAGCTTTTACAATGAATCACCAAATGTCGCTGTTTACCCAACTCCAACAATAGGGATGGTTGGTTTAATAGAGGATTTAAAATATGTAACAACGTCATATTTCAAAAATGAAAATGATCTTATCTATTTGATTGGAAAAGATTTTGAGGAACTTGGCGGGAGTGAATTCTTAAAAGTAATTCATAAAAAAGTTACGGGAGATTCACCAAAGCTTGATTTGGAAATGGAAAAGAAAGTTCAGGACACAGTTTTGGAATTAATAAAAAAAGAACTAATTAATTCAGCTCATGATGTATCCGAAGGTGGAATTATTTCCGCAATTGCAGAAAGTTGTATTATAAATGATGAAAACCCTATCGGGGCCGTAGTTGAAATCCCTGTTAAAACTCGTGAAGATTTTTCATTCTTTTCTGAAAGCCAGTCGAGAATAGTTGTTTCTACTTCAGAAAAAAATAAAAAAGAATTCGAAAAATATTTATCAACGCAAAAACAGGAATATTTTTATCTCGGTAAAACCGGCGGGAATAAATTTTCTGTTAATAATAAAATGGAACTTATGTTAAATGAATTAAGTGATATTTACTTTAACACAATTCCACGAATTATGAATGATTAAGAAAAAAGTTCTAGAAAAGTTAAAAGGGACAAAACTCCACATCCTCTTGCGTAAACTAAGGATGATTTTACATTACAAGCCAACCTATCACTCAACAAAGGATTTTATAAAACATTATATTGGTGGTTTACTTAGAAGATCCAGAGAACATCACCTTTTCCTTTTTGCAGGCGGACTTTCTTTCTCTCTTTTCTTTTGTACAATTCCATTTGTGCTTATAATATTTTTTGTGCTGGGTAATGTACTGGACTCTGCGACAATGCAGACCCAGGTAAATACATTGATCGAAGCTATTATACCCTATTCAAAATACGCGGAATTTGTTAAGAGTATTATTTTTAACAGTATTGAAGAAGTTGTTCAGTATAAAAGAATTGCGGGAATTATAGGGATTTTTGTTTTATTTTTTGCAGCAAGTGAATTATTCAGCAGTATGCGGACAATTCTTAATAAGGTTTTTGGCGTTGAAATTAATATTAATATCCTGTTGAGTAAATTAAGAGACCTTTTCCTGATTATACTTCTGCTCATTATTTTTACTGCTATCACTTTTTCCATCCCGTTAATTGAAGTTATCCGGCAATCGGCTTCAAACTGGAATGTTTTAAACAGGCTTTTTGAATCAGGAATTTTTGAACAGGTCTTTTTTTCATTTCTTTCATTAATTGTAATATTCGTTTCATTTGGAATTTTATATCTGACTGTACCTGTTAAAAAAATCAGCAAAAAATCTGCATTATGGGGTGCGCTTTGGGCCGCAATTTTGTGGGAAATTGTTAAGCTTGGATTCGGTTTTTACCTGCATCATTTTTCAAATCTCGGCAGAATATATGGTGCTTACACCTTGTTTATAGTTGTGGCTTTCTGGATATATTGTACGTCAGCAGTATTTATTATCGGTGCAGAAATAGCACGATTGCATTCCGATAAAATATATATGACGGATATTATAGATTAATTAAGTCCGCACATCCCGCTTGAACATCTCTCTGTTGGTGCAGGCAAATCGCAGTTGCCGCTGGTACAGGAAGATCCTGAATAACTGCTTCCTCCCATTGAAGCGCTGAAAGTCGACAACAATTTTTTATTCTTCCTGGAATTACATTTCGGGCAGGAGACTTCTTCCTGGTTTAAAGATGATTTGTGAAGTACTTCGTGTTTTGTTTTGCACTCTTCGCACTGATATTCAAATATTGGCATTTAATATTTCCTTTTTTATGAAGAAAACCTTTGAGGTTGCTTGTAAACCTCGGAGGTTGCTAACTTTATAAACTGCAATCTTGAGGGTCCATTTTGCGACTCTCAAGGTTTGATTTCAACCTTTGGTGTTAATATCATTTTAGATTTCATTGAATTGGAGATCAGGCACATCTTTTCTGATTTCTCAATTATTCTTATTGCTCGTTCCTTTTTACTTTCATCACTGATTGTTACAACTGGATTTAATTCAATTTCCGAAATCATAAAAATGTCATCTACCTTTTCCAGTTTACCGGTTGCTTCACTTGTGAAAGATTTAAAATCAAATTTTGAATTTTCAGCAATTGCTAAAAAAGTTGTCATTAAACAAATGTTTGCCGATGCAACAAACAGGTGCTCCGGTGACCAGATATTCGGCACGCCTTTCTGAAATTCCGGTGGGGTTGAAACTTTAATATCGGGAAGAGTAGGGGATGATAAATTTCCAATCCTATCTTTTTCCCATGTTACTGTTGTTGTGTATGTGTGAATGTTATCCATAAAATTCCTGATTTTTATTTTATTAAAATATGATGCAAAATTAAATAAAAGGTTTCCAAAATTGGATAACAAAAGTAATTATTTCTTCAAAAATTAATTTGACAAAATCTAATTTTAGTATTAATTTTAATCAGATAAATAAATCTGATTATAAAAATGACTGTAATTTTTTCAAAAAAATGCGAATATGGAATACAGGGGGTTCTTTATCTGGCTGCTCATATGGATAAGGACGCAATGCCGTCTGACGAAATCGCAAAAGCGCTGAGTATTCCAAAAGAATTCATTTCTAAAATTTTGCAGAGCCTTACTGAAAGTGGAATTGTAGAATCAAAAAAAGGGAAGAACGGTGGATTTGCACTTGCAAAAGATCCTAAAAAAATCAGGTTGATTGATGTGGTTGCGGCAATAGACGGACTGGAAATTTTTAACAGTTGTGTACTCGGATTTCCAAATTGTTCGCCGGATCATCCATGCCCGGTTCATCATAACTGGGGCGAGTTAAGAACTAAAGCATATAATATGTTAACCGATGAGACCTTGGATAAATTTAAAGAAAAAACTTTGAATAAGGTTAAAAGTCTTTGAGTTTTTTTGGGGTTAAATCGGATATATAAATCTGGTTATAATAAAATGAAAAAAAATAATATAATTAAAAACACAGAAAAGCCTATTCAGAAATACAGGTTTTATATTCAAACTGCTTTTGCATTGTTGTGTATCTGGATAGGAGTAGAGTTTTACCAATTTAACAATTACCTGCAGTCGGGAGGAATGACAACTTTTCACAACCGTCCTCCTGGTGTTGATGGTTTTCTCCCGATCAGCTCACTTATGAGTTTTTATTTGTTTATTACAACGGGAGAAATTCATCCTGCTCACCCTGCAGGACTTTTTATTTTCCTGGCTATCGTTTTGATGTCGCTTGTATTCGGAAAATCATTTTGCAGCTGGCTTTGCCCGGTCGGTTATATCTCTGAATTGATAGGGGAGTTTGGTGAAAAAATTATTTATAAACTTTTTAAGAAGAAAATTGGGCTTCCAAAACTTATCGATTATCCATTAAGAAGTCTAAAATATCTTTTGCTGGCATTTTTTGTTTACGCAATTTTCTTTTTGATGACTGTAACTTCAATTAAATTTTTTCTAGATAGTCCGTACAATATAGTAGCAGATTTAAAGATGTATCATTTCTTTGCTGACATTTCCCGTTTCGCATTGATAGTAATCGGGTCACTAGTGCTGCTTTCAATTTTTATAAAGAATTTTTGGTGCAGGTTTCTTTGTCCTTATGGAGCTTTTCTCGGATTACTTTCTTTTTTAAGTCCGAATAAAATTAAAAGAAATCCTGTCAGTTGTATTGACTGCGGTTTGTGCAATAAAGCCTGTCCGTCGAATATAAAAGTTGACAGTGTAAAAACTGTATGGTCCGATGAATGTACTTCCTGTTTGAATTGTGTTGATGCCTGCCCGGTTGCTGATACTCTGGATGTGAAATCTTTAATTAGTAAAAAGAAAGTTTCTAAAAAAAGTATTGCAATTGCAGTTGTTGCAATTTTTATGGCGGTTACAGGATTTGCAATGTTTACCGGGCACTGGCAGAATAATGTAACAAAGAATGAATACCTGATTCACTACAAATATATGAACAGCTACGGGCACCCAGCAGGTACAGAGGCAGTTAGGAAATTTAACGAGAAAGCTGCCTCTGAAAATTCAAATGAATCAATGCTGAATGAAAAAATTGAATTTGGAGCAGGGAAGAACAAAGCTCAAAAACTGAAAAATTAAAAGTTTTGTAATTCTCTTAATTGAAAATTATTGATTCTCAATTTTAATTTTGAAAGCGAAAAAAGTTGAAAAAATAGCCAAAATAATGATTATAAAGCCTGACAGGAGACTTGTTATTTTAAATTATCAGGCATAGTAATTGATAATATCTGGGTGCCTGTTGACTTGAAAAACCAAATTTCGGAGAAAATAAAATGACAAAAACAAAAAATAATTTAGATGAAGAAATGAATTTAGAAAGAGTAGACATTCCAAAAGAAGTTGATGACTGGGAATTGGATTCTATTGTGGATTTTATTATTAACAATCATCATAAATATGTTAGAACAATGATTCCGGTTATTTCAGCAAAGACAGAAAAAATTGCTATGAATCACGGAAAAGATCATCCTGAAATGGTAGAGGTGGCAAGAATTTTTTCTTCTGTTTATAAAGAATTAAAACAGCATATGATGAAGGAGGAAGAAATACTTTTCCCTTATATAAAATATCTTGTTAAAGTTAAAAACAATGAAGCCAAATTTGAAAAGCCGTATTTCGGAAGAATTGGAAACCCGATAAATATGATGGAACTTGAACATCAGTCAGCCGGTGAAGAAATGTATAAGATCAAGAAATTGTTAAGCAATTATGCGATTCCTGAAAATGAATGTGATACTTTAAAATCCTGCATAAGAGGATTAAAAGAATTTGAAGAAGATCATATGAAACACGTGCATCTTGAAAATCATCTTCTGTTTCCAAAAGCAGTTTTACTGGAAGAACAGTTGCTGGAAGTTGTTAGTAATTAAGCTTAATTAGTTCATTTTATTTCCCCGGGTGTCAAAGTTGTACCTTGATAAAACACCTCTTCCACGGTACGACCGTGGAAGACTTGAATATGACACAGCATAAAATATTTAGATTTATTTATTCCTCGTAGGGGAGGGTCTGAGACCCTCCCTTACAAACTCAACATTAGCGCAAAATTATTAACCCTTGATCCTAATTTATTCCAAACTTTTTAATTTTTCTCCATAATGTTGATGGATTAATTCCCAACTCCTTTGCCGCTTTTGTCCGGCTCCAGTTATTATTCTCAAGGATAGAGATTATATATTCCTTCTCTGCATCTTTAAAATTTCTTTTTACATTGTTATTATTGGAAGCAGAATTATGCACGACCTGTTTTCTTAATCTTTTAGGCAGACATCCAACCTCAATTATTGTACCGCTGCAAAGAACAAAACAGTGTTCTATAACATTTTCAAGTTCCCTAACGTTTCCCGGCCACTTGTATTCTGTAAGCATGTCATAAGCTGAAGAAGAAAATTGTTTAATATTTTTGCTGAAGTGCTTGTTAAATCTTTCGATAAAATGATTTACAAGCAATGGAAAATCATCCATCCTTTCCCTCAAAGGAGGAAGATGAATATTAATTACGTTAATCCTGTAATATAAATCTTCTCTAAATCTCCCCGCTGTAATTTCTTCAGAAAGATCTTTATTTGTTGCTGCAATTATTCTCGTATCCATTTTAAGAGATTTGTTTCCACCCACTCTTTCAAACTGGCGCGTTTCCAGGACTCTTAAAAGTTTTGTCTGCACTGTAGTTGATAGATCTCCGATTTCATCGAGGAACAAAGTGCCGCCTTGTGCAAGTTCGAATCTTCCGATCTTTGATTTTATTGCTCCGGTAAAAGCTCCCTTTTCATGACCAAACAATTCACTCTCTATAAGAGATTCTGCAAAAGCACTGCAATTGACAGCAATGAAAGGGCCGGTTTTTCTTACGCTGTTCAGATGAATTGCACGTGCCGCTAATTCTTTCCCTGTTCCGCTTTCGCCTGTTATCAGGGAAGTGCTGTCCGTTTGAGATACACTTTCGAGAACTGCTATGATTTGTTTTATCTCTTTATTTCTGCCAACAATATTTTCGTACTTAAAAAACTCGCTAAGGTGTGCGGATAAATTTTTAATTTCAGATATATCTATAAATGTTTCAACAGCCCCGATATTTTCATTTTTGTTGTTAAGAAGAATTCCCGAATTTACCCGGATCGGAATTCTCTGTCCGTTCTTGTTAATAATTTCAAGTTCATTTCCGACCATTGCTTTCCCATTATGAATTGTTTGTTCCATATGGCAGCCATTTCTGCAAAGTTTTGAGTTAAAGATACTCCAGCATTTTTTACCCAAAGCTTCTTCTTTTTTGTAGCCGGTTATTTTTTCCGCGGAATTGTTAAATGACGTAACATTCCATTCGTTATCTATTGTAAATGTGCCTTCGATGTTACTGTTAAATATTGCATCGAGTTTATTCCTCTGGTCTATTAATTCAGAAGTCTTTTCGTTTAGTTCTTCAGCCATCGAAAGCATTTCTTTTGTATTCCGGAAAACCAGCACCACACTTATTACAAAATCAGACTTCATAATAGGTGTAATCGATGCGAGTACATCGATTAAATTTTTATCTTTTCCTTTTATTTTAAAAGGTAGATTGGAATAAACCCGCTTTTGAGAAATAGTT
>Ga0209919_1000806_pt1 | contig 15506 bp, 17 predicted proteins | sample SalPon2A_C_D2_MG_FD_185721 | JGI IMG/M metagenome (GOLD analysis project Ga0209919, IMG submission 185721) | Soil microbial communities from South San Francisco under conditions of wetland restoration - Salt Pond MetaG R2A_C_D2_MG (SPAdes)... | ecosystem: Environmental > Terrestrial > Soil >... | reverse complement strand
ACCACTTGCCGAGCTGGGTGTCGTACCGCTGCGGCAGCCGCTCGATGAACTCGCGGGCCATCCCCTTCTCCGCCGCCTCCTCCCAACGCTGGCGGTCCTCGAAGTGACGGATATCGCCGGCACCGATATTCTCCCCGACCAGGAACTGGTAGCGACCGAAGTCCTGGAAGATCACCCCGATCCGCGCGCGCAGGGCCGCGGCATCCCACTGCTGCAGGTCGAGCCCGTCGAGCAGGATACGGCCGGAGTCTGGCCGGTAAAGCCGGGTCAGCAGCTTGATCAGGGTCGTCTTGCCCGAGCCGTTCTCGCCGACCAGCGCCAGGGAGTCGCCGGGGCGCAGCTGCAGATCGACATCGCGCAGGGCCGGCTCCTCGCTGTCGGGATAGCTGAAGGTCACCGCTTCGAAGCGGACCCCGTCGCCGGATTGCGGCCCCTGCTGCAGTTCGCCCCGGTGACCCGGGACCGGCTGCTCGAGATACTCGTAGAGGTTGGAGAGGTAGAGATTGTCCTCGTACATACCGCTGATCGCCGAGAGGCTGGCGGAGACCGCCGACTGCCCCTGCTTGAACAGCAGCAGGTACATGGTCATCTGGCCGAGGCTGATCGAGCCGCGGATCGCCGAGAGAGCGATCCAAGCGTAGGCTCCATAGAAGGCAGCGGTCCCGAGCAGGCCGAGGGCGAAACCCCAGGAGTCGCGGCGCAGGGTCAGGCGGCGATCCTCGGCGAACAGTTTGGCAAAGATCGCCCGGTAGCGTTCGAGCAGCTTCGGCCCAAGCCGGAACAGCTTGACCTCCTTGGCGTAGTCCTCGCGCGCCAGCACCGTCTCCAGGTACATCTGCATCCGCGTCTCCGGTGAGCGCCAGCGGAACAGGCGGAACTTGTCGCCGGAGAACTTCGCCTCGGCGAGGAACTCGGGAATCCCGCCGCAGACCAGGATCAGCACCGTCCAGGGCGAGAACTGTACCAGCAGCACCGCGTAGCTGACCAGCGAGATGCCGTTCTGCACCAGGCCGAAGGTTCGCGTCACCAGCGACAGGGGCCGGGTCGAGGCCTCGCGGCGGGCCCGGGTCAGCTTGTCGTAAAACTCCGAGTCCTCGAAGTGAGCGAGCTTGAGAGTCAGCGCCTTCTCCAGGATCAGCACGTTGATCCGCTGCCCCATCAGCGCCCGCAGCAGTGCCTGGCAGGTGGCGATGCCGCGCTGACTGCCGGCGATCAGCGCCACCACCCCGGCCTCGGCGGCGACGAACAGCAGGACATAGCTGGTGTCGGCGCTGCCGGTCTGCTGGTGCTGGGTCATCGCCGCGACCACCCCGTCGACGATCAGCTGGCCGATCCAGGCGACCGCCGCCGGCAGCACCCCGGCGACCAGGGTCAGCACGGCGAAGATCAGCGCCAGCCGGCGGCTGGTCGACCAGACCAGCTGCAGGGCACGGCGACTGTAGCGGAAGACATCGAGGAAGCGCTTCGGCGGCGGGTTGCGATCGGTCGGCAGTTCCGGGTATTTCACGAGAGATCCTGTCGGCGGCTGAGATGAGATCTGTTACGCTTTCCTACCCGCAAAAGCCATTCATTGTCAAACATTAACATGGCACAAGCCAGGCCAGTAGCCCCCGTCACGAAACCGTCAGGTATGTTAATCTAAGAGCAGAACACTACCCGGAAAGGGGGACGCCCATGGGCTCGAGCTGGAAAATCGACGGAACCTACTTCGAAACCTGCAACTGCGACGCGGCCTGTCCCTGCGTCTTTCTGAGCAGTCCCGATGACGATGACTGCACGGTGCTGGTCGGCTGGCACATCGACGGCGGTCATTTCGACGCCATCGATCTGAAGGGGCTCAACGCCGCCATGGCAGTGCACGCCCCCGGCCACATGGCCGAAGTTCCCTGGCAGGCGGCGCTCTACGTCGACAGCCGGGGGGACGCGGGGCAGCAGGATGCGCTGAGCAAAATCTTTTCCGGCCAGGCCGGCGGGGTCCCGGGGGTGCTGGCCTCGCATGTCGGGGACTTCCTCGGGATCAAAAGCGTCGAGATCGCCTACCAGGGGAGCGGCAAAACCCGCAGCCTGAGCATCCCGGGAATCGCCACGGCCGAAATCGAGGCGATCGAAGGCCAGGGGGGCGGCGATACGACCATCAGCGGCCACCCGCTCGCCATCACTCCCGGCAACCCGGTGGTGGTCGCCCGCTCGAAACGGCTGAGCTACACCGATCACGGCATGAGCTGGGAGATCAGCCGGAAGAACGGCTTCTACTCCCCGTTTACCTACCAGGGATGAGTAGCGACAGTCGGGTCTTGCTCCGTGATCGGACGCTGGTCATCGGCGGGCTGGTCGGGCTCTGCCTGCTGGCCTGGCTCTACCTCTTCTACCTGGTCTGGATGATGGACCAGATGCCGGCCGGCATGACGATGGCCGAACCGCAACTGCGCAGCTGGACCGCCGCCGAGACCGTGCTCTGCTTCGTCATGTGGACGGTGATGATGGCCGGCATGATGATCCCTTCGGCCGCGCCGATGATCCTGATCTTCAGTGCGACCTACCGGAAACGTGCCAGTCAGGGCCAGCCGTTTGTCTCGACCGGGCTGTTCGTGCTCGGCTACCTGGCGATGTGGACTCTATTCAGCCTCTTCGCCACCGTTGCCCAGTGGGGGCTGCAGACCACCGCCCTGCTGTCGCCGACGATGCTCAAGAGCACCAGCCCGCTGCTCGGCGGAGCAATCCTCATCGCCGCCGGCCTGTTTCAATGGACCGACCTGAAACGACGCTGCCTGACTCACTGCCGCTCCCCCCTGAACTTCCTGCTCAACGAATGGCGCGACGGCCGTGCCGGGGCCTTCGTCATGGGCCTGCGCCATGGCCTGTTCTGCCTCGGCTGCTGCTGGGCGCTGATGGGACTGCTGTTCGTTACCGGGGTGATGAACCTGCTGTGGGTGGCACTGATCGGCGGCTTCGTGCTGCTGGAGAAGGTCGTTCCGCTGGAACGCTGGGTCAGCGGAGGGGCAGGAGCGCTGCTGACCGGCTGGGGAATCTGGCTGCTGCTGGTGCGTTGATCGCCGCATAAGCTCAAGGCACTGCAACCAGGCTGCCGGGCAACTCCGGAATGGTATAATCCATAGTGTATTGCCCCTTGTCCTGGAAAGGCCGCGCTGTGGACCAGTCACCCAACCGCCCGCTCAGCATCCCGTTTGAAAGCCAGGAAGAGGACGCCGTCCTCCGCGCGATCCTTGAGGGGACGGCGACGCAGACCGGCGAAAAATTTTTCTCCGCCCTGGTTTTGAGTCTGGCCAACGCCATGAGAACATCCGGTGCCTGGGTGACCGAATATCTGGCCGAGACCCAGCGTCTGCGGGCCATCGCTTTCTGGCTGCATGGCAAATGGCACAATGATTTTGAGTACGCCATCCGGGGGACCGCGTGCGAACCGGTCATCAGGGAACGCCGCCTGATCTTCTATCCCCATCAGGCGCTGGAGCTGTTCCCTGACAATGCCTTTCAGGCCGTCAGCTACCTGGGAGTGCCACTCATCGATCTTGACGGGAAAATCCTCGGACATCTTGCCGTTCTCGATACCAAGCCGATGCCCGAGAAGCCCGGGCTTCTGGCACTGTTCCAGATCTTCGCTGCCCGGGCCACCGCCGAACTGCAGCGCCTGCGGGCTGAAGCCGAACTGCGCGAGAGCCAGGCCAACCTTTCCCTGCTGGTCGACAGCGCCATGGATGCAATTGTCGAGCTGGACCGAGACCTGTCAATCAAGCACATGAATCCGGCCGGTATGAAACTTTTCCAGGCCAAACCGGCCGAGCTGCCACATTGCGGCTTCCAGCAATTCCTCGAGAGCAGGTCGCGCGAAAAACTGGCTAATCTGCTCCAGTCGCTGGAGCGGCTGCCCAAGGACCAGCGTTCACTCTGGATTCCGGGCGGGCTGACCGTCCGGGATACCGACGGTCAGGAAGTTCCGACGGAGGCGACGCTGTCGAAATTCGAGCTGGACCAGAAGGTATATTACACCCTGATTCTCCGCAGCCTGGCTGATAAGCTTGACGCCGAGAAAACAATCTTGCAACTGCACCGTGATACTGAATATCTCCAAGAGGAAATCAAAACCCTGAGCGGCGGAGCCGAGATCATCGGCCGGAGCCGGGGCCTCTCCGGAGTCATCCGCCAGGTCGGGCAGGTTGCCGGTACCGATGCCACGGTGCTGATTACCGGGGAAACCGGCACCGGCAAGGAGCTGATCGCCCGCTGTATCCATGCCGCTAGCAGCCGCAAGGACCGTCCACTGGTCCGGGTCAACTGCGCCTCGATACCGGAAAACCTGGTCGAAAGCGAACTGTTCGGCCACGAAAAAGGTGCCTTTACTGGAGCCCTGGTTAGACGCGAAGGACGTTTTTCCCTGGCCGATGGTGGAACGATCTTCCTCGATGAGGTCGGCGAGTTGCCATTGATGCTGCAGAGCAAGCTGCTGCGGGTTCTGCAGGAAGGTGAATTTGAACCGGTCGGCAGTTCCCGCACCCGGCAGGTGAATGTCCGGGTGATCGCAGCAACCAATCGCATTCTCGAGCAGGAGGTGCAGAACGGTGGTTTCCGTGAGGACCTGTATTTCCGACTGAATGTCTTCCCGATCGAGATTCCCCCTCTTCGGGAACGGGGCGATGACATTCCCGAGTTGGCGAGATTCTTCCTGCAAAAGACCGCCAGGGAGATGGGGCGATCCGGACTTCAGCTGTCCACGGAAGACCTGGGACGACTCGGCAGTTATCGTTGGCCGGGCAACGTCCGCGAACTGCAGAATGTCATTGAACGGGCGGTCATTACCGCCACAAGTTCCCGGCCCGATATCGCCGGGGCCCTGCCAAAGGCGGATGTCTCAACCGTGCAGCCGGCTGCGACCGTCACCAGCGCGAGCGAAAGGCGGATCCTTTCGGAACACCAGTTGCAGAAGCTGGAGAGAGAAAGTTATCTGGCCGCCCTCGAGCTGACCGGCTGGCGGGTTTCCGGTAAACAGGGGGCGGCGGCACTACTGGGCATCCATCCCTCCACTATGGCCTCACGCATGAAAAAAATCGGGATCAAGCGCCCGGGCCAATCTTGACCCTTCCTGGGTCATTTCGCAAATTTTACGAAAATTCGAAAAAAATGAAAAATCCCGCATTTCCACCACCCACCAAAGACCAACATAACTAACTGTAAATATTCAATAAATTACTTAATAGCCAGTTGGCATATTTCTTGGTCTTGTAACAGGTCAAAGGCTTGATCAAAAGCCGATTGGAAAAAAACCTAAGATCCGAAACCTGAAAGGAGAAACATCATGAAAAAATTCATCGTCGAACGTCATATTGAAGGTCTGGGGAACATGACCGAAGAAGAACTCCAGGCGATCACCCGTAAATCCAACGAGACCCTGAAGGGGATGAATGCGGAATATCACTGGGTGGAAAGCTTCGTCACCGACAACAAGATGTACTGCGTCCATATGGCCCCCGACGAAATGACAGTCAGGGAACATGCCCGGCGCGGCGGTTTCCCGGTCAACCGGGTCTCCGAGGTCAAAGGGGGGATCAACCCGACGACGACCGGCTGAGGTCTGTTCCCTTCGAAATGAAGAATCCTCCGTTACACCGGGTACGATGAGCAGAGGGCAGGTCATATCGACCTGCCCTCTGTTTTGCACTCTCGCTGAAATTGCCGGACTTGCTACAACTCCCTGAAGCTGAACGTGTAGCCGAAGCTCTGCGGGTCGTAGAAGTCGAGCGGCTGGCCACCGACCTCGGCGTAAGGATAGCCGAAGGTGTTGAGCGGCTTGCCGGTCTGGAGCGGGTTGAGCAGCAGGTCGCGGCCGCTGGCGAGCTTGAAGCGATAGGCGTCGATGCCGCCCCAGAAGTAATCGCGCAACTCGGCAACCCGCGGGCTGTCGAGCTCGAGCTTCTCGACCAGCATCGCCTTGCGCACGTCGGCCGGATCGGCCGGCACCCAGCCGTATCCGGGGAGGAAGAACTCGGCCCAGCAGTGCTGCCACTTGGTAATGTCCTGCTCGGGCTTCTTGCCGAGCCGCAGGCCGAAGACTTCGCGCGCCGGCACCCCCGCCGCCCGGCACAGCGCGACGAACACCGAGGAGATATCAGTGCACTTGCCGCCCGGTTTATCCAACAGGGCGATGACATCGCCCAGGCCGCAACCGATAGTATCGGGGTCGCGGTACATGTTTTCTACGGTCCAGTCGTAGATCGCCCTGGCGCGTTCCAGCACCGTCGTCTTGCCGGCGACGATCTTGTCGGCCAGCTGTTTGACCGCCCCGTCGGTCGGACCGAGGCTGGAGGGAGCCAGATACTCGGCGGAATCGGTCTGATTCCAGGCCGGCTCGCTGGTCGGCAGGTCGCCGCGGCGCAGCTCGTCACGGCTGACGGCAAAACTCAAGGTCAGTTTGCGGCTTTTGGCTCCGGCCGGCCACTCGGCATACAGCAACGGCGTGCCGTTGGTGCGCACCGTGTAAACCCCGGAGTCGGCATAATCACCGTTCAACCGGATCCGGCCGATCAGCTGGTCCTGGTCGGAGACCGGATAGGGGACCCAGAGGCGGACATCCTTGCCGGCCGGCTGGGCGCCGAGATCGAATTCCATGGTCACCAGTCCGGTGCGGTTCGTGGCTCCTGCCGGCAAGGCAACAAAAAGGATCAGTGCAGCCAACGCTAATACAAATTTTTTCACGGTCTTACTCCTGACTCAAGGGGTAATAATATCTGAGCCGGCATTGTCAGCGATTGACAGCGACGAGTCAAATTGATAATTTCGATAAAACCAATGGCTAATATTTGTTTTACCAATAGGGAAAGCCATGAACCTGCGCCAGATCGAGCTCTTCGTCAGCATTGTCGAGACCGGCAGTTTCTCCCGCTGCGCCGAAGCCGCCTCGCTGACCCAGTCGACCGTCAGCCAGCACATGGCGGCCCTTGAGAACGAAGTCGGGCTGCGTCTGCTCGACCGGAGCGGGCGGGGCGTCCAGGCAACCCGGGCCGGGGAACTGTTTCTGCGGCATGCCCGGCGGGTGATAGCCGAACTGGAGGGCCTGCAGCAGGCGTTGGCCGGCTTCAGCGGGCTGCGGCAGATCAGCCTGACCGTCGGTGCCAGCAACATCCCCGCCAATTACCTGATCCCGACGCTGCTGCCAAAACTGGCAGCCGAACACGCCGGGATCGAGCTGACCCTGCGGAGCGGTGACAGCCGGGAGATGCGCGAGAGCCTGCTGGCCGATGCAGTGGAGCTGGCCGTGGTCGGCAGCCGCGGCAATGAGCGGGGTATCGACTACGCAGCGCTGACCAATGACCTGCTGGTGCTGGCGGTCAGTGCCGATCACCCGTTAAGCCGCTGCACGTCGCTCAGCCTCTCCGAGCTGTTGGAGACCGCGCTGATCGTCCGCGAAAGCGGTTCGGGAAGCGACCAGGCGCTCCGCCTCGCCCTGCGCCTCGCCGGCGGCGACCCGGAGCGGCTGCAGGTCGCCGTTCGTCTCGGCAGCAATGAAGCGGTCCGCCAGGCCCTGCTCAGTGGCTTCGGCGCGGCCTTCCTCTCGGAAATTTCGATTCACCAGGAACTGCAACGCGGCGAGCTGGTGATGGTCCCGGTCACCGGGCTGACGGTACAGCGCCAGTTCTGGCTGGCTACTCGTAGCCGGCGCACCCTGTCGCCGGCGGCAGCGGTCTTTACCCGATTGCTGCAGGAGACGTTCAGCGCCGGCGACTCCCTTCGCTAGCGAGCGGCGTCGCCGCGGCAGCCGACATCGGCATCAGGCACGGAGCAGCTCCATGGAACCGACTTTTTGCAAACCTGACCTGCCACGCTATACACGGCGGACGTTTCCGCCCTACCGTTTTCTCCCCTTCCAGACCGACTCGCCTCTCCCCCACCCGCGCAACGATCCGGCCGGCCATTCCTACGGCCAGGAGGAGGAGTATCTGCCCGGCTTCACGCCCGCCGACTGGCGCAGCTGTGAACCTTATCTCTACGGGATCGACCTGTTCAACCACGCTTACTGGTGGGAGGCGCATGAGGCCTTTGAAGCGATCTGGCTGGCGGCCGGCCAGTCCAGCGTATGCGGCCGTTTTGTGCAGGGTTTGATTCAGCTCTCCGCCGCCCAGCTCAAGCGCTTCACCGGTGAATTCCGCGGTGCACAGTCGCTCTTCCTGAGCAGCCGGGAAAAACTTTCCCTGGTCACGGGAATCTATCTCGGCATCGACGTTGTACCCCTGCTGGATGACGCCTGGCGCTGTCTCCATGAGGATCGCGGCGAGTACCCGCGGATCGCATTGAATTTCTGATCCGGACCACCGGGAGGTGCGAAAACATGAACTGGCAGGTCTACATCATCCTCTGCAGCGATGCCTCGCTCTACACCGGCATCACCACCGATGTCGCCCGGCGTTTTGCCGAACACAGCCGGGGAGCCGGTGCCAGGTATTTTCGTGGCCGCACCCCGCGCCAGCTGGTCTACCTCGAGTCCGGTCACGACCGCAGCAGTGCCAGCCGCCGCGAACTGGCGATCAAGCGCCTGCGGCCGGCCGCCAAGCGCGCCCTGATCGCATCCGCTGCTAATCAACTCTGAACCCCCTGACGCCGGCAGTCTGCGTTGCCTCCCCTCGGCAGCCAAGATTCCCTGGCCAACTGGCAGGTCCGCCGTATAATAGTCTCTTCAGTACCGAGCACCCGCGGCCAGCCGTTTCGTCGGCCTCAATCGACTGACTCTTCGAGCGCGACATTAAATCGGTTGACATGGCTGCGACACCGGGGCAGGATGCCGTCCGCACACAACTCGGACAACTGCCCTCGAATCGAAAGGGGATAGGTTATGAGCGAAGAGAGAAGCCGGTTTGTCTATTCGATCTTCTGGAACTGCGGGCTGATCACCATCGGCAGTCTGATCCAGGCCATCGTCCTGAAAGCGATCGGCATCCCCCACAACTTTGTCCCCGGGGGACTGTTCGGGGTCGGCTCGCTGCTCTACTACAAGACCGGCCTGTTGAATCCTGGCTTATTTTACCTGCTGCTGAACATTCCGATGTTCATCCTCGGCTATATCTTCATCTCCCGCCGCTTTCTCTGGTACAGCGCCCTGGCCATGGGATTGATCACGCTCTTTTACCAGCTGGTTCAGTTCGAGATCCACATCACCAACCAGCTTTACGCGGCGCTGGTGTTCGGTTCGCTGCTCGGCATCGGCGCCGGGATGGTGCTGCGCTCACTCGGCTCCAACGGCGGCCTCGACGTGGTCGCCGTGTTCCTCAACCAGAAATTCAACATCGGCGTCGGCAAGGTCTATTTCGTATTTAACCTGCTGCTCTTCACCCTCAGTTTCGCCAGCCTCGACAACGACCTGGTCATCGCCTCGATAATCGCGGTGTTCGTCTGCTCGGTGTCGGTCGACTATGTGCTCTCCCTGTTCAACCAGCGCAAGCTGACTTTCATCGTCTCAGAAAAGCCGGAAGAAATAGCCGACCGGGTCATGACCCATCTGAAACTCGGCACAACCATGCTGCCGGCAGTCGGCGCCTATCGCAAACGGGACAAAACCGTGCTGATGGTGGTCACCAACAACATCCAGCTCAAGCGGCTTGAAGAGATCGTCTTCACCATTGACAATTACGCGTTATTCATCGTCGAAAACACCTTCAGCGTGCTTGGCTCGACCTTTTCCCGGCGCAAGATCTATTGACGGAGCGATGCATGTCTCGGAAACGAAACGAGGAACAATCTGAGCGGGGCCTCGAGGTCCCGTACGACCAGCTTGACCCAGAGACGCTGCGGCGGCTGGTTCAGGAGTTTGTCACCCGGGATGGATCCGACTGGGGGGAGACCGGCGGGACCATGGAAAACAAGGTTGAACAGGTCTTGCGGCAACTGCGAAACAAACAGGTCAAGCTGGTCTATGACCTGACCTCGCAAACGGCCAACCTGATCAGTTGTCGGCAGGATTGAAGCGGAAGTTTCAACAAGGGGGAAAAGATTCGTGCGCCACCGTCCCAAAGCGGAGGGGGGGTGCCTCGGAACGGCTTAACGGCGCACGAAAGTGATATCCGTCGAAATGGGATGTCCTTTGTAAAGAATTTTAGTTACTTTTACAAGTACATTTTTACCAAAGCCATCAGGCGCAAAGTACAGCGGCAGCCATGGCCTTCGTTCCAGTCTATCACTGCCGGTTCTCTGTAGCGCTGGTCGGGACATTGTCCTGCCGCTGTTCGTCGCGTCTGGCCCGTTCCTGCCTGCCGACCGCAGTCAGCGCGAGGGTGGCAAAGGCGGTATGTTGCTCTGTACCGATCAGTTCGAGGGAGGTATCCGGAAACTGCCAGCGGTCATGGTACAGGAGAAACTCCTCGCCGTCGCCCGAGGTCACAACCCGGGTATCCGGTTCGCTCTCGCCGAGGGTTTCGAAGAGTTGGTTGCGCAGTTCTTCCAGGTCGGCCGGCGAGAAGTGGCCAATCACCTTGTGAACCCGGGCATCGACGAAATTGACCTTGAAGCGAAACTCGATATCGTTGATGTAGACCTGGTTGATACTCCCCGTAGTCACCTCCTGACCATCTGCGCGCACACGAGTTTCAATCAGGGCGAAGGGTCGGACCAGGGTCGCCTCGTCGATCGGCATCCCAATCTGGTAGCCCCCCAGCGAGAGTTTAAATTGGATGATGTGATCAGCAGTGGCGAATGCTGGAGCATTGAGTCCGACAAGCAGCAGGCAGGCGATCATGAAAGACTTGAACATATTCCCCCCCTCAGAGTTTACGCATCTCAGCCTAACAGATTTATCGGCCCCAAGGCAAGCTTGAGCAGACCCGCAACTCATGGTCGAGTCGGTCAGCATGTCTGTCGGTCAGGGAATCAACAGCGTCGAACCGGTGGTCCTGCGCGCTTCAAGGTCGATATGGGCGCGGGCTGCCTCGGCCAACGGGTAGCGTTGATTGATCTCGATCCGCACTGCACCGGACTGGACAACGGCAAACAGGTCGGCCGCGGTCTCCAGCAGGTCCTCACGTTTGGCGGTATAGACCATCAGCGACGGTCGGGTCAGAAACAACGACCCTTTCGCCGCCAGCAAGCCCGGGTTGAACGATTCGACCGGACCCGACGACTGCCCGAAGCTAACCAGGATGCCGAGCGGCTGCAAACAATCGAGGGAGTTCAAAAAGGTATCCCGGCCGACCGAATCGTAGACTGCCGCCACGCCACGCCCGTCGGTCAGCTCGCGAACCCGGGCGACAAAGTCCTCCTGTTTGTAGAGAATCGGGTGATCGCAGCCGTGCGCCCTGGCCAACTCTGCCTTCTCCTCACTGCCGACGGTGCCGATGACCGTGGCGCCGAGATGCTTGGCCCACTGGCAGGCAATCAGGCCGACCCCGCCGGCGGCGGCATGAAACAGGATGGTGTCCCCGGCCTTGACCTGGTAGGTGCGCCGCAGCAGGTAACGGGCGGTCATCCCCTGCAGCATCATCGCCGCCGCGTGCTTCGTGTCAATGGCGTCAGGCACCGGAACCAGCCGGTGGGCGGGAATCACCCGTTCGGTGCAATAAGCGCCGAGCGGACCGCCGGCATAGGCGATCCGGTCGCCTGGTTTGAAATGGGCAACCTCCGGCCCGACGGCTACCACGACTCCGGAACCCTCGAGGCCGAGGGTGACCGGCAGCTCACCCGGCGGGTAAAGCCCGGTGCGATGATAAACGTCGATGTAGTTGAGACCGACCGCGCTATGGCGGATGTGGACGTCTCCGGGGCCGGGAGCGGGGACGGAGACCTCCTCCCACTGCATGACTTCTGGACCGCCGGTCTGATGAATACGGATCGCATGGGGCATGATGTCACCTGTCAGCTCGGGTTGAGATACCGTTGGACGCAACAACACCGTTTGGCTTCAATACCAGTATAGGCATCCGCCGCGCAGGCACTCCGGCGCGCAGTTCGAATCCCAGGCAAATCGGGCGGTACTTAGTGCATCTTTTCGCGCAGCTTGATCAGGACCTCCTTGCGCCCTTTTAGAAACTCCCGATAATCGCGCGAATCGGTATGGGAGATTTCATCACTCAACCGACTGAGACTCGATTCTAGGGTTGACATCAAAACTTCGCCTTCCATTTTGTTCAGCTCCAGTCGCAACATCTCGTCCTCCTTTCGGCTGGCAATGCTCTATCTTCATTTTATTTTAGCGCAAGTTTCGCTTCGGGAGGTACCTGACCGGCAATAAAAAATGCCGCCGCAGACTCATGTCTGCGACGGCATTCGTTTCAATCTAACGGTCATGATGAGAACAGCTCAACCAGCAGGTGCAAGGCGTCCGCAATTGAAGCGGCGAGGTGTGGCAACAGCGACAGCGCAACGACAAGAATCAGGGGAACGCCGCAGATGGTGGCTGTTCTTCTGCTCAAGCCATTAATCGGCGCGGCTGGTGATCTCAATCAGGTGATAGCCGAACTGGGTCTTGACCGGGCCGAGCACCTTGCCGACCTCACCGGCAAACACCACTTCGTCAAACTCACGGACCATCTGGCCGGGACTGAACTCACCGAGCGCGCCGCCAGAGCGACCGGACGGGCACTTGGAATACTGGACGGCGATCTCGGCGAAATCCTCACCGGCTTCGATACGGCTTTTCAGACTGTTGCATTCTTCTTCGCTGGGCACCAAAATGTGCCGCGCGCTGGCTCTTGACATGTCTTTCTCCTTGCGGGTAGCTGGTTAACAGAAAGCCCATCTTAACCGACCGGAGCAGGCGTTGTCCAATCAACGCCGGCCGCTGACCGGTTATTCACCCCGCCGACGGTTGGAAAGATCAATAGATCCTGGGGAAGTAGCCCTGCGCGGCGGCATAGGCATGCCCTGCCGCAGAGAGGGTGAAGCGAAGACCGAACAGCGTTGGCAAACCGATGCCGATCAACCCCCGGTTAACCAGGGAAGCCAGGGTCTGCTTGACCAGCGCCGGATCGAAGTGGAGTTGCTCAATCAGTTGCCGACGGGATAATCCCTGGCCGCCGGACAGGGCCAACTGGCGGATGATGAAAATCTCGAAGTCGTTCAGATTCAGGGATTTCGCTGTGGTTATCGTCGGCAACGGCTTGCTGTTGACTAAAGGCCCGGACCCGGGCTGGTTTTTCTGATCGTTCAGCAAGCGCCGAACCCTGTTCGCCGTTCTTTTCCAGGCGGGATAGATGCCGAGCAGCACAAAGAGCAGCAGAAAAATCGCAAACAGGACTGGGTTGGTGAGATCGGCACCACTGGCCTCCTTTCGCGCTCCTCGCTACAGTGATGCAAGGGCGCCTGCCGGGCAGCTCAGGCACACATCCGGTAATCGCAAACCCGGCACCGCCACTCGTTGAACACGGTGCTGTAATAAATGGAATTGCCGCCCCCCAGGATAAAACCGAGCCCTTTCAGGTCGAAGCGGCCACTTTCGCCGCAACGCGGACAAAAGGCCCGATCGAGATGCCGGACCCGACGCCGCAGCTCCCGTTCGAGGCTGGCGACCTCCCGACGGATCAAGCTTTCGTATTCGTAGCTGGTTTCGTTCATGCTGACGCACCTTCCGCTCTATTTATTGTAACCCATCCGACACCCTGCGAGGAGGCGGGAGATGTCCGGGACGGGCGTCGGAGCAGCAGGTATCCGCCTTCAGGAAGGCTTTCGCATGTGCAGGGTCCTGGCGACAAACTGCGCCAGTCCGGCGAAAAACTCCTCGCCGTTCGCTTCCAGCTGTTCCGGCGTCAACCCCAGGAAATCCTCGATCCGCTGCCGCCAGTCAGCCAGTTCGGCTGCGGCGACATGCGGCGCCAGGTAATCGAGCAGCAGGGTGTGGGCATCCTTGCGCTGCATCACCTCGATGCCGTCGAGGATCTGCCGGTGCGAGGTCCCCTCCCAGATCGCCAGGATCATCGCTTCACGCAGCCAGCGCTCCACCGGGTACTCGGTCAGGGTGCCGAGGCCGCCATGGACCTCCATGGCCCACTTGGCGGTCTGTACGGCGAACTCCGCGGTCCAGTACTTGGCCAGATGGGCCAGCAGGCGAAACAGCTGGTAATCGTCAGCATAGGGGGGCTGCTGCCGCCAGACCCGATCGAGCAGGCAAACCGCTTCCCAGGCCAGGGCGAAGGAGAGCTCCAACCCCAGCTGGCGCTCCCGGATCTGCCGGGCCAGCAGCGGATGCCGGTCGATCGGCTTGCCGAAGGCATGGCGTTGCCGCGCGAACTGCAGGGCCTCGCTCAGGGCGCGCTGGGCCAGCGCGACCGAGCCGATCGCATTGGCGACCCGCGAGATGTTGAGGACCTCGAGGATCTGGTAGATCCCCTGGTCGGCCCTCCCGAGCAGCCAGGCCTCGCTCTGCTCAAGCAGGACCTCTCCGGTCGGCACCGAGCGGGTGGCGATCTTGTCCTTGAGCCGATTGATCAGGTAGTTGAGGCTGCCGTCGCGGCGAAGCCGCGGCAGCAGAAAAAGCGCCAGTCCCCGCACCCCGGCCGGGGCTCCCTCAGGTCGGGCGGCAACCACCGCGAGTTCGGCGCCGACGTTGCTGGCGAAATATTTTTCGCCACTCAGCACCCAGGAATTCCCCTGGCGAAGCGCCCGGGTTTCGACGTTGGCGCCGAGATCCGAGCCTCCCTTGATCTCGGTCATCCAGGTGGCTCCCTGCCAGACCCGGTCGTCACGACGCAGCAGCGGTTGAAGAAAACGTTCGTGCAGGGTTTTGCTGCCGTACTTGAAGAGCGGGATAACGGTACCGAGGGAAACGGTGTAAGGGCAGTAGAGACCGGGATCGTTGAAGGCGGTCAGGTAGCCGAGCAGGTAGCTCGGCAACAGCGACTCCTGTTCGAAAACCTGCCAGATGATCCCGCGCCGGTAACCTTCGCTCAGCAGCTGCCGGTAGCCGGCGCCGAGCAGGATCTCGTCACAGCGCCGGCCGGCCCGATCATGGGTCCGCAGCCAGGGGGTGCCGGCCCGATCGACCGCCTCGGAGAGGTCGCGGCCGCTGGTCTCCCACCAGGCCTGGTAGTCCCGAAGATCGGCTTCGGCGGGGAGGGTTCCGAGCTGCTGATGGAGGAAGTCGCAGGGGGTCAGGAAATAAGCCTCGGGCATCTTCGGCCTCCTTGAATTCCGCATTTCCTTTCACCATAGCAGGCCCGGGCGGAATTGCATGACTCAACCCGCATCCAGCAGCCCTTGCCGCAAACCGCTCAGCTTGGCCTTGATCCGGCGGGCGTTGTCGCTGCCCATGCGCAGCAGGGTCTTCTGGCCGACCGAGAGGGCTTCGAGGGCTGCGTCGGCATACTTGAAACGCGTCACATGCGAAACCAGCGGGATCGCTCCGGCGGGTTCCGGGGTCTGCAGCAGGTGGTCGAACACTTCGATCAGCCGGTCATTGAAATAGCCGTCAGGGTGGCCGAGATCGGCATAGGCCTGCTGGAACAACGGATAGAGCCCGCGGTAGAGCTTCAGCAGGGCGGCATCGGGAATCGCCTCGGCGAGCCTGACGTAGGGGGTGT
>Ga0209919_1000805_pt1 | contig 15526 bp, 13 predicted proteins | sample SalPon2A_C_D2_MG_FD_185721 | JGI IMG/M metagenome (GOLD analysis project Ga0209919, IMG submission 185721) | Soil microbial communities from South San Francisco under conditions of wetland restoration - Salt Pond MetaG R2A_C_D2_MG (SPAdes)... | ecosystem: Environmental > Terrestrial > Soil >... | reverse complement strand
ATGGTTGGGCGCCACATGGACGGGCGAGCAAGTTTGATCTCCCAGGTAAGCTGGCAGCACATAAGGTTCGCTCAGCCGCTTGCCATTCACATAAACCTGTCCATCCTTGATGCGGACCCAATCACCTGGTAGTCCGATCACCCGCTTGATAAAGGATTCTGCAGGGTCCAGCGGGTAGTGGAACACGATAACATCGCCCCTTCGAATGGATTCAACATGGTAGGCGATCTTGTTGACAACAATGCACTCGTGATTCTTCAGCAACGGCAGCATGCTGGTGCCTTCAACCTGTACCGGCTCATAAAAAAAGAGGAATAGGGTGAAGGCCAGCAAAAACGAGAGAATTGCATCCCGCAACCAATAGCGGCTTTTAAGAAAGCCTCCCCGCCTGCCGGGATAAGTCATGGGCGCACACCGCACCCCCCTGTCTCGTGTAAGTGTTTCCTGCATCGCTTCGTAACTTGGAATTATACACCATAAATTTCCGAGCTGGTCCCCCTACATCACTCAACTCATCGCGCATGGCCCCACGCACAGATGGTAGAATAGCGGTTTTGGAAACTCCACTTACATGTGCCACACCTACGCCCTTATCATCCCTGCCCTGAATGAGGCGGAATCCGTTGGCGTTCTCCTGGAACGGATCCATCGCGAACGGCTTTCCCAGATCATTGTGGTGGATAACGGCAGCCAGGACCGAACGGCTGAAGTGGCGGCGAAAGCCCGGGCTGAAGTCGTCACTGAACTCAGGCGCGGCTACGGACAAGCATGTTTGAGCGGCCTTCGGCGAGTGAATCCGTCGGTCACGGCCATTGCCTTCATGGACGCCGACCTTTCCGACGACCCGGAAGACCTTGGCCGGATGGTCCGCTACTTTGACCAGGACCAATGCGACCTGCTGCTGGGCTCGCGTGTGCTGGGCGATCCTGAACCGGGCTCGCTCACGCTGCTGCAGCGCTTTGGAAACTGGTTTTCGACACATCTGATCGAGATGATTTGGCGCGTCCAATTCACAGACCTGGGTCCCATGCGGGTTATCCGCCGCGACTCGCTGGCCCAGTTAAACATGAGTGATCGCACGTTTGGTTGGACAGTGGAAATGCAGGCCCGCGCGGCGCAAATCGGACTCAGGGTTTGCGAGCTTCCGGTTCACTACAGCAGGCGTATGCACGGACGGTCGAAGGTTTCGGGTACTGTCTTCGGAAGCCTTCGTGCAGGTACAAAAATCCTGTGGACCATACTTCGATGCTGTCTCCTGCCACTCCGGGCATCAACCCCCAGAAGCTGAGAAGTCGAGTGTTTGGTTATAAGAAGAGGTACACATTTCTGCAGATTGCATCTGCGAGGGGAAATTTTTCCATTGATTTTCTAGCTCGAATACGATACCAAATTCTGCTGCATCTTCCCGTCCTGTACGGAACGCGCAGAAGCACAATAGTGAGAGATGAAAATACATTCTACGTTTCGAATCCTTGTTCTGGTGGGGGCGGCCTCCATCACTATTACAGCCCCTCTCCACGCCCAGTGCCAAACCTATAACACGCCGTCCGATCGCGCATCCATCATAAAAAACGCGTCACCGGGAGCGGCGGAACCCTTCTGGGAACAGCACGGACGCCTCACGTTTGGTGTTCAGTTCGGGTTTGGGCTCGAGAACAACATCCCGAACAACATTTCGCACATCAACTTCTTTTTTGTCGCACCTCAGATTGGGATCATTGCCTGGGACTCTCCGCACTCGCGGCTTCCCTTGAAGCGGTTTGAACTGATCAGCCAACAGATGCTGGGCGGCTCCACTCATCCCGGCGGAAGCCTGTTCGGAACGTCGCTGGTGATGCGTTTCGGATTCACGCCGATCGGCCATGTGGTTCCCTACTTCGATGCGGGGTCCGGACCCGTTCATACAACGATTGACAAAAATGCGCCGGAAATTACAGGCCACACCCAGTTTCTCTCTCAAGGCGGTGTGGGGCTTCAATACTTCTTCAGGCCACAGCGGGCCATGGTGTTTGAATACCATTACTTCCACATGTCAAATGCCGGGATCCAGGAACCGAACCACGGATTCAATGGCAGCATGGTGACTATTGGGTTTCGATGGCTGAAGCGCCCGCATCCAAGCACGGTGGGAACTCTGCATCGCAGAGGGTTCCATCTTCCACATTTCTGGTAGCCGTAAAGATGTAACTGGATAAAATCAGGAAGAACTCGCGGGAATCAGACGTGCGCGATCTTTATGCTTTGCCCCACTTTAACGTAATCCTTCAGCCAAAGACCCTCGGTGCATTCTTCAGGGATTAACCGAAGACATCTTTGACTCTTTCGGAGGGCGCCCGCTCCACGGGCTTGTTTTCCACTTCCACCGAGGGGGCCAGCGACTCCAGCGTCCGCCGCTGTTCCCGCGACAGGCTGTGAGGTATCACAACGTCAACCAGCACGTATAAGTTGCCCCGCCCCCGCCCGTTCAAAGCGGGCATCCCGTGGCCTCGCAACCGAAACACGGCTCCCGGCTGCGTCCCTCCGGGGACTTTCATTTTCTGCATGCCGCGCAGCGTGGGCACCTTGATGTCAGTTCCCAAAGCCGCCTGTGTAATGGAGAGAGGAATCTTGACGTAGAGATCCTCGCCGCGGCGCTCAAAATACGGGTGTGGGCGCACACGCAACACGACATAAAGGTCTCCCGGCGGGCCCCCGTGCCGACCGGCCTCGCCTTCGCCCGAAATGCGCAACCGCGTGCCATCATCCACCCCTGCCGGAATCTTGATTCCCAAAATCTTTTCGCGCCGCACACGTCCCTCGCCCTGGCAGTCCGGGCAGGGGTCCCGGTTTACCTGGCCCATGCCGCCGCACTGTGGGCAGGTTCTGGAAACCGTAAAGAAACCCTGTGAATAACGCACCTGACCCCGCCCGCTGCAGGCAGGACAGGCTGCCATTTGAGAACCATTTCTTGACCCGGAACCGTGGCAACCTGTACACGTTTCACTTCGTGGAATTTTTATCTTGGTATCAAGTCCCGCGGCAGACTCTTCAAAGGCAACCTCCAATTCATAGCGAAGATCGGCCCCGCGCTCAGCGCGAACGCGCCGGCCGCGGCCACGCCCAAAAAGGTCTTCCAAATCGAAGAAAGTTCCAAACAAATCCTCGAACCCGGAAAAGATCGTTGATGAGAAGTCGGGCGCTGCGCCTCCCTGGCCGCCCACGCCTGCAAAGCCAAAACGGTCATAAGCTGCGCGCTTGTCGGAATCAGCAAGCACGCTGTATGCTTCCGTAATCTCCTTGAAGCGCTCTTCCGACGCTTCTTTGTTGTCAGGATTTCGGTCAGGATGGTGCTGAAGCGCCAGCCGTCGATAGGCGCTCTTAATTTCCTGGTCCGTCGCCCCGTGGCTGACTCCCAGAACTTCGTAATAATCCCGCTTCGAGTTCACGAAACCTTCCTCTTCACACGTTACCGTACTTTCCGGCACACTCCTGTTCAGGGCCGTGGGCCTGACGAATCACGTCCTGGTTCGTCACTTGCCTGTAGCATCAGCCGGCCCGCCGCCAGGAGAGTCCTCTCCTGACGGCGCTACCTTCCCTGCCGGCGGCACGGCAACTTTCACAATGGCAGGCCGCAGCAGACGATGCTTCAGCTTGTAACCACGCTGGAGTTCTTCCACCACGGCATGGTCTTCGAACTTATCTGTTTCAACCGTTTCGACGGCCTGGTGGACATGCGGGTCAAAAATCTTTCCTTCGCTTTCAACCGGGGCAAGGCCGGCCCTTTTCAGAACTTCCAGCAATTCCCGGTGGATTAGCTCCATGCCCGTATAGTACTTTTCTGGTATGGTGGCCTCGCGGTGCTTCAGGCCGCGCTCAAGTGCATCCAGTGTGGGAAGTAATGCCCGGATCAACCCCATGGTCGCATGTTGGAGGAAATCCTCCTTTTCCCGTTCAACGCGTTTGCGGATATTCTCCAGCTCTGCCTGCTTGCGAACCAGCCGCTCAAAAAGTTCTTTCTTCTCTTCCAACAACTGCCTGTACGCGGCAGCCAGATCACGGGGAAGCCCTGCTTCAGCTTCAGCCTCCGGCCTGGCAGCCCTGTTCGCCGGTGTGCCTGCCGTGGTTTCGGGTTCTTCGTTGAGGTTCTTCTCGTCTGTCATAACCTGATTATTTTATCCTGTCTCAAATTGCAGTGAAACACTCAGATCTGATGGGCTCACTGCCTTTATGTTCGGGAGAACGTAACAGAGAATCTTCGAATCTTCAATTGACACTCAACAAGCGATTACAAAGGTGGGCGACATAATCGACCGTTGTCACAGCATGGGCGTATTCCATCCGTGTAGGACCAACCACTCCCAGAGCCCCCACTATCCTGGACCCGTACCTAAGGGGCGCCATCACCAAAGCGCAATGACGCATCTCATCAGCAGGGTTCTCTTTGCCAATCACAACCTGCACGCCCGTACTTGAAGAATGCAGGAACGACCCCAGAATATCAATCAACTTGGCCTTTTCCTCAAAAGCCAACAGCAACTGCCGGATATTGCGAACGTCTTCAAACTCGGGCTGCTCAAGAATTCTTGCAGTACCCTCCACAAACAGCGGCGCCAGTTCATCATGACCCAGCGCCCCTTCCATCAAAAGCCGGCCAACGCTTTGCAAGAGATGATCGAAAAGCGCTCGGGCCTCCTCGATCTTCTTGAAAATCTCAAGCCGGATGGTCTTTAATGACCACCCTCGGAACTCCGCATTCAAATAGGCGGCGCTGTGATCCAGATCCTCCTGGCTGATGTCCTCGTCCAGCCGCAACACCTTGTTTTCAACCAGATTAGGTCTTGAAACAATCACCACCAGCACCCGCCGATCGGGCAGTTTGATGAACTTGATATACTCCAGCAGCTTCTCTTCAAGCGCCGGCCCCAGCACCAACCCCACGTTGCTTGAAACCTCTGCCAGCACATGCGACGCCCGTGCCATCAGTTCTTCGTTCGGCACCTCGTCCCCATTGAGACTTTCCTCTATAAATTTCGCAAGCGCCGGAGTCAACCTCGCCATCCGCATCAGCCGGTCAACATAATACCGGTAAGCCTTGTCAGTCGGAATCCGCCCCGCCGAGGTGTGCGGCTGTTCCAGAAACCCCTCGCTTTCAAGCTGCGCCATGACGCCCCGAATCGTAGCAGGGCTCAACGACTCACCGGTTTCGCTGGCCACCGTTCTTGAACCTACCGGCAGTCCTTTCGCGATGTAGTGGCGCACGATAGCCGACAAGACTTCGCGACGCCTTTCTTCGAGGTTCGGTTCTGATCGCATTGCTCGGTTGCAGGAGCATGCAAATGCACTCCTGTCCACGTTGACTCTACCTTATACTAGTCGGCAGGCTATACTGTGTCAATGGTTCGCCCCGCAACCCGTCGCGGGTGCTTCACTTACAAGAAATTCGTTGGCCCGTTGCCAGCAGGGAATGCCGCGCCGAATGCCCGGCAAGCACGACATCACCCAATTTTGTCAAGCCCTTTGGCGCGTACCTCACGCCCTCTGCCGAACAATTCAGGCACCCCCGCCCATTGAGCCTTTTGTTTTGATCGAGTGCGCCGAAGCCACCCGGCAATATTGAAGTGCCGTTCCAAACCTATTTCGATTTCGTCTTGTCGATGATCTAAATGTTTCCATAATAGGTCAGGCTCCTGACAACATTTTGGAACATGGACTCAATGCGTGTGCATTGCGCCTTCTTTTCACAATGCAACGTGGTCAGGAAAATAACCTTGCCCCCATCCGAGTACACCGTCTTGTCCCAACCGTTCCTATGGGTAAAAATTTGAACGGGCGCACTTTTCACGCTTGTGATAGCGAGTGCGGGACCGGATGAAATCGTGCAGTCGAAAATCTGCTTTCTCAGATTCTTAGCATCCCGAGTCATCTCTGCAGGAATGGTTACGCCCGGGTCCTTTTCACTGAAGCCCACCTGAATTGAGGGAGACATCGATCGAGGGTTCCAATTCTCAGGATGGACGATATCTTGCAGGCCAGTCTGATTGGCAAGGTCAGTGTCAGGAACCCAGTTGGGATTCATGTGCCGGTAGGTAATCATCCAGTTCGTGCCCGTGATGATTCCAGCGGTCAACTTATTGGCCTCTCGCGAATTCTGTTGGGCTGGGACTTTGGTTGGTTTGTTTTGGGCTTGTACCGAAGCCCCCGCGGAGGTAACAATCATGACAGCGTCGGTAACAACCCCGACGGCCCGGACAGTGAAATTCATGAAGCGTCTCCATCCTTATCGCGCTCTTCCCGTTGTCCATATACTCCCCGGGAAGGACAATTGCAAGTGTTAAAGGAATCTCTCCTCTCGGGAAGTCGCAAGAATTCGAACAAAGTCTCCTGTGCCCGCAGGATTGCAAGTCCATCAGCGCCCCTTACAACATGGAATTGTGGACACAACTCGTTCAAAGACTAGTGAAAGGATAAAAACCCAGGCCGGGCTGCAGCTTTGTCGTTACAATGTGAGGCATTATGAGCAGCGAGAAGATCTACAAGAATTTCATTGGCGGCCAGTGGCAGGAATCGGCTGCCGGCAGAACGTTTGAAAATATCAATCCCGCTGATACTGACGATCGGATCGGGCCATTCCAGCGATCCAACGCACAGGATATCGACGCGGCTGTTGGGGCGGCCAGAACTGCGTTCCCTGCATGGAAGCGGACTCCACCACCTAAACGCGCAGAAATCCTGTTCCGCGCGGGCCAGTTGCTCACAGAACGGAAGGAGGCCCTGGCGCGCGACATGACGCGCGAAATGGGCAAGCCGCTGGAAGAAACGCGGGGCGACGTGCAGGAAGCCATCGACATGACTTTGTACATGGCCGGCGAAGGCCGCAGGCTGTTTGGCCAGACCACTACTTCTGAACTTCAAAGCAAGTTCTGCATGTCCGTTCGAAACCCAATCGGGATTTGTGGCCTGATCACACCGTGGAACTTTCCCATGGCGATTCCCGCCTGGAAAATGATGCCGGCGCTGATCTGCGGCAACACCGTGGTCATCAAGCCCGCTGAAGACACTCCGCTTTCAGCTTTTAACCTGGTAAAAGTGCTGGCAGAAGCAGGCCTGCCGCCGGGGGTGGTCAACTGCCTCAGTGGGTTCGGACCAGAGGCAGGCGCCCCGCTCGCGCGGCATCCTGAGGTTCCGGTTATCTCGTTTACCGGCTCAACGGAAGTCGGACGTAAAGTAGCCCATGCAGGCGCCGACCACTCCAAGCACGTATGCCTGGAAATGGGTGGAAAGAACGTCATCGTCGTTATGGAGGATGCCAACCTGGACCTCGCCGTCGATGGCGCCATCTGGGGCGGGTTCGGAACCACCGGCCAGCGCTGTACCGCCTCAAGCCGCGTCGTTGTGCATGAGGACATCTACACCGAGTTTGAGCAAAGGTTCCTCCGGCTCGCTCGGAAATTGAAAGTCGGCAACGGGATCAAACCGGGGGTCCAGGTGGGACCGCTCATCAACGAAGAGCAGCTGAAAACGGTGGAGCAGTATGTCGAAATCGGCATCCAGGAAGGCGCCAAAGTGCTTTGCGGGGCCAAACGGCTGACCGGAGCGGAGTATGACCGCGGATGGTTCTACCCTCCCACAGTCTTCTCCCGCTGCGCACCCGAAATGCGCATTTGTCAGGAGGAAATCTTCGGCCCGGTGGTTACGCTCATTCCCTGTTCCACGCTGGAACACGCAATCGAAATCGGCAATGGCGTGGCGTATGGCCTGTCATCATCCATTTACACGCGAAATATTAACAATGCTTTTAAAGCCATGCAGGAAATGGAGACGGGCATCTTTTATGTGAACGCGCCCACCATCGGAGCGGAAACCCACCTGCCCTTCGGGGGCACAAAACAGACTGGCAACGGCCACCGGGAAGCCGCTACCGCCGCGCTCGATTTCTATTCCGAATGGAAGTCCATCTATATCGATTACAGCGACAAGCTGCAGCGCGCGCAAATTGATACCTGAATCGCCGGGCTTCCAACGTTGATCCATTCACAGACTCCTCCGCACTGCCGGAATTATTTTCCACCGGCCTCGCGCACACTACGGGAGATGAGATCGATCAATCCACGAGCCTCCGCCGGCACCTTCACATGGCCGTCCAGAATGGACTTCGGTTCGATATCGGCGCCGTACATCGCGATGTCTGCGTTTCTGTCAGGCTTCACCACCGCTCCGTTCAGGCTGACACCAGCAAAAACGCCACGGCTGCGTGAATAGGTCAGAATTTCGGCATGCATCTCCGCGTCCGTGGCAGCCGCGGCATGGCGTCCTACGGGGCCAGCAGCCGCGGTGGCGTCCGCGCCTATGGTGAATTTGTCACTCAACAGGCGGTCCATGCCTCCGCGGTTCCTGAAAACCATGACCAGGTCAGTGGACGACCCGCCTATCTGGAATCCGAAACTACCTCCGCTGACCATTAGGAACGCCGGCGCACTCCAGGTGGCGCCCGTGCGGCAGGTCACAAGTCCCCGGCCATATCGCCCGCCAAAAATGAAGGCTGCGCGTTTTTCACCGGGAATAATCGCGATACATCTGGCCGATTCCAGCAACTCCTGCGGAATGCCCTTGTCCGGAGCCCTCATGATGTCTTCAAATGCAAATCGAGCATTGCGAATGCGGGAAACGTCCTTCTCGCGTACCGAATCAGCAAACCCGGGAACAACCATAACTGACAACAGCAGAGCAGCCAACACAATACGAAACCTCATGCGAAATCCTCCATTTTGAACTTTGATCGATTACGCCTCAGCAGCCGCGTAAAAATCCTGCCCCCCATTCACGGTCGAGAAATCCCGGGTGGAAAGGCTTGTCTTTTCAAGTGCTTTGCCCGCCGTTAAACTCGGATCACGAATCGGGTCGGATGTTTCGCAACCTGCCTGTACCCCGCAAAGCCTGAAAGGAACTCTGGCTTCCCCGTTCGTGTTAGATGCTGATTGTTAGTTTGAAGAGGTCGGTTTATTTGCCGGGCGCGAAGAGGAAGCCGAACTTGCTTCCTTATTGTCCTCGCTTCCAGCTTCAGACTCAGCTTCAGCCGGAGGAGACGGCAAGAGCCCCGGCGGCAAAGGGTGTGGGCCCAGGCCCAGGAGCATCAAGGGCTTGGCTTCTGGCAAACCCGTGGGGGCAAACCCATGTTGCTTCTGAAATTGTTTCATGGCTTCACCCGTCGCCGGACCCCAAATGCCGTCGGGTTTGTTGTGGAAACAGCCAGCTTTGATGAGCGCCTCCTGGATTTGCCTGACACGGGCAGGCTGGATGCGCACATGAAGATAATGGTGATAGTGCCGATAGCGCCTGTAGCGTCGCCGATGCCGGCGCACATGGCTCCGGCGAGTGATGTGAGTTCGCTTCTTTTGCCTTGCACTCAGGCGGATATTCGGGATCAGAAATACTGTCAAAGCGATGAACACAATCAATCGCATCCGCCTGTGGGTGGTAATTTTCATCTTATCCATATCAATGCAGAGTATCGGCCAGAAACATCGTCGTAAAGGAACGGCCCGCCTTCCGCGCAACCAGCAGAAGCACATCCTGTCCCGACCGTAGAGTATTTTGAATTTGTATAAAATCTTTCAAAGATGACACCACATGGTGATTCACGCTGAGGATAATATCCCCGGTCCGGACACTAAGTTCCGCTGCAAACCCTTCGGGGACAACGTGTGTGACCAGCACACCCTCTGGGTTCGGCAGATGCAATGACTTGACAAGCTGGGCGGCCTGAACAGCCGAAAGCTTGCCGACATTTATACCCAGAACGCCACCGGCTTCTTCAGGCGCGCTCCTGTTGTCATCGGGCGCAAAGCCTGCCTGCTGCTGGGCCACAATCTTGTTACGGTCTGCAACCTCAACGTTCGTCGTGAGATTCTTTCCCTCGCGCAGCAATTCAACCTTGACCCTGTTGCCGATCTTGCTCCCGGAGACAATCTGCACCAGGTCATTGCCGGACTTGATAGGCTGGCCATTGATTGCCAGAATGACGTCGCCCATTTTCAGGCCCGCGCGCTGGGCTGGACTGCCGGGCTCCACATTGTTGACCACAACTCCATGGTCGGCGCCGAAGCTTCGCAATAGAGCCGGATTACTCTGGTCCATAAACGTGACGCCGATGGCGCCCCGCTGCACTTTCCCGGAAGTGATGAGTGAATGATAGACGGCGCGCGCCGTCGACGACGGGATGGCAAAACCAACGCCGTCATTTGATCCCCTGTCGGTGGCGATTGCCGTGTTGATTCCGATTACCTGCCCTGCCATATTCACCAGCGGACCACCGCTGTTTCCGGGATTGATGGCGGCATCTGTCTGGATAAACCGTTTGAACTGCCCCTTCACTCCTGGCTCAATCTCGCCATCCACATTGCGGCCCTTCGCGCTGATGATGCCGGCGGTTACGGTTGACTCAAGGCCAAAGGGGCTTCCGATGGCAAGCACCCAGTCTCCCACCTTCGCCGAAGATGAGTCTCCAAACTGAGCCGCTTTGAGTTTCCTATCGGCGTTAATTTTGATCACAGCAAGGTCGGTCCACCTGTCGGCCCCGATAATTCTCGCCTGGTACTTTGTCCCGCCGTCGCCGTGGAGATAGACCTCAATGCGATCGACAGGCTTGTGAATACCCTGCTGCATCACTACGTGGTAGTTGGTCAGAACGTAGCCGCGCGGGTCGAAGATAACACCCGACCCCAGGCTTCGCCGCTGGAAATGCTCCGGATGCTGTCCGGGGTTGCGGTAATTGAAAAAGCGATTAAACAAATCATCAAAAGGTTCTCTCCCGTCCGAGCCGAACCCACGTCCAGAAACCTGCACCGTCGTTTCCGTTGTGATATTGACGACTTCGGGTTCGATCTGCTCTGCAATGCGAGCAAAACTGTTCGACAGATCTACGGGGGAAGGCTTTACCAGGGGGCGGGGGTCCGCAGTGGCGATGGCCGGGTGCGCCACCCGGCCATCGCGGGAAATAAAGACGCCAATCACAATTCCAACACCGAGAATTACAACAACCGCCAGCACACCAAGATACCGGCGCATACCACTTTGCATCTTCTTCCTCGCACCCACTCACAACAAAATTGGATGTCTTCGGGGCCAGACCGAATTATACACCTGAATACAAGGCCGTGTGACGCCTGGAATCCATATTGCGGGGCAATGAAAACGCGGAGTGATTTTGGGTCCCGGTGGCCCGCAGCCAATCGCACACGCGCGCCGACTGCAACCATAACTATCCCTGACATCGAGGCTCCCCACGCCGACCCGGATTAGACCCAATTCAGGACAACCCTTCTGACCATGTTCCCGCCTGTTCCTGATGATATCCGGGCAGGTGTCAACGACGGCATCGAAACCATTTGGTATAATCTCTGACTTACGCAACAGACACGCTCGTTCACCGCGCGTGCGCAGGGATACGTGGACAGCTGCAAAGTCCTTCCCTGTCAGGACAATCACTTTGTATCTGGAAATTCAGGGCAGAATTCGCCAGAAGTATCTGGAATCGGTCAAAAGAATCCTTGACCTGGAAGCCGGGAATCCGGTGTTTGATTTTCCACCACGACCCGACCTGGGCGATCTTTCAATCGCCGCCTGCTTTGAACTCGCAAAAAAGCTGCGCCAGCCTCCGCGCAAGATCGCCGAACAACTAGCTGGAAACCTGCTTCCCATTGAAGGCGTGGAACGCGTCAGCGTGGATGGCGCTGGCTATCTGAATTTTCATCTCGACCGTGTATCGCTGGCCAGGGCACTTTTCCAACTGCGCAACTTCCCTGCTCCGGCAAAGGCCATCCACCCGGGTAAAGTTCTGGTGGAACACACCAGCATCAACCCCAACAAGGCGGCGCACATCGGCCACTTGCGGAACGCCGTGCTGGGCGATGCCTTCGTCCGATTGCTGCGCTTTCGAGGGCACCAGGTTGAGACCCAGAACTACATTGACAACACTGGCGTGCAGGTGGCGGACGTTGTGGTCGGGTATCAGCACCTGGAGAACAAGAGCGTTGACGAGGTTCGCAAGCTGATCGAAAACAGAGAAATCCGTTTTGATTATTTCTGCTGGGACCTCTACGCGCGGGTTTCCACCTTTTACGCCGAGAGTGGAAAAAAGGAACTCCGCGCCCAGACCCTGAAAGAGATCGAGGAAGGCAAGGGCGAGGCCGCAGAAATGGCCCGCCTCATTTCAACGGCCATCGTCAAGCTGCACATCGAAACCATGCAGCGCATCAACGTCCGTTACGACCTTCTGGTTGAGGAAAGCGAGATTCTGCGCCTCGATTTCTGGAAGAGCGCTTTTGAGCGCATGAAGAAGATTGGCGCCATCCGATTTGAAACCGCCGGAAAGAACGCCGGATGCTGGGTGATGGACCTGGGCAATCCACAGCCGGAAAAGTCAGAAGAAAAGTCTTCCGCTGAAGATGTAAAGATTATTGTGCGCTCAAACGGCACCGTGACTTACGTGGGCAAAGACATTGCCTACCACATGTGGAAGTTCGGCCTGCTGGGAAAAGACTTTTCGTACACGCCGTTCTATCGCTACGCCGACGGCAAGACCGTGTGGCACACAGGCAAAGAACCGCAAAATGGCGCGCCCGAGTTTGGACGCGCCTCCGAGGCCTACGCGGTAATCGATACCCGACAGGCGTATCTGCAGAACATTGTCGTGGCAGCCTTCCGCACGCTGGGATTTCGCGACCAGGCCAAACACCTTCACCACTTTGCTTATGAAGTGGTAGGCCTCTCACCGGCCTGCGCTCAGGAAATGCATTACGAACTTAGCCCCGAAGACCAGGAGCGAAGTTACGTTGAAGTTTCCGGCCGCAAGGGGCTCGGTCTAAAAGCTGATGACCTGATCGATATGCTGTTGGAGAAAGCTACCGGCGAAGTCCGCTCACGCGAAATGACGCAGGACCCCGGCGAACAGGCCGCTTACGGACAGATGATTGCCGTCAGCGCGCTACGCTACTTCCTGCTGAAATTCTCCTGCCACGTCATCATCACGTTTGACTTCAAAGAAGCCCTGGCGTTTGAGGGTGAAACTGGACCCTACCTGCAATACACTGTCGTTAGGGCGCGGAACATCTTCCGGAAGTATGCCAGCGACCATCCGGGCTTCGCGCCCGACTCGCTGGCGGAAAAGCTGCCGGAGCCAACATTGAAGGGGTTTCTGGAGGGCGACGACGGAACAGATTTCTGGGAGCTGGTAGTCCTCACGGCACAGCTTGAGATGGTGGCCGACCAGGCCATCTCATCCACCGAACCGGCTGTTGTTTCCAAGTACGCATTCCGGCTGGCTCAGGCATTCAACAATTTCTACCACCGGTTTCACATCCTCCGTGAACCCGATTCAGCACGCCAGAACATTCTCCTTTTTATGGTCCGAATCGTCGAACGGACACTCACACAGACACTCGATTTGCTGGGCATTGAAGTGCCGGAACGCATGTAAATAGAATGAGTTAGGGGGTTCCAGGCAAGGCGCTGGCGATCGTCTCCGTCTGCTTGTTCAGTCCGCCAGGATTGAATAATGATACGGAAACAGTTTTTCGCCCCGAATATTGAACCCCATCTGCTCCAGTCTTCGGCGCCCCTCGGCGGGAGAGTAGACATGATCGGCAGGCGGCCCTGCCGGGCGTTCGACCTCGGCATTCCAGTCGACAAAGAGGGCTGCGCCGCCAGGCGCGAGCATTGCTTTCACGCTTTGCAGCGCCGCGTCGCCCAACTCGTGCAGAACGTTCAGCGCCATCACTCTGTCGATCTTTCCTTTGTAGACGCCCATGTCCTCCGGAAGCACGGGCTTCAGATTCGCAAGCTCAGCGGCGACCGGTTTCGACCGCAGCATATCAAGCATTTCCGGCTGTTCGTCCAGCGCGATCACTTCAACGTCCGGGCGCAGCCGGGCCAGTTCGATAGCGTAGGTTCCGGTACCGGTTCCGAAGTCCAGGACCTTGCTCTCGGCTGGAACATCCAGCATTTTCGCCACTTCTTCCGGCGGCAGATATTCAAACCGTGCGGGATCGTCCAACCGCGATGCGCGTTCAGGATTGAAGCGTTCGGGCTGCCGGGCACCGTGGCGGGCGCCAAGTTCGTGGGAATGAGGGCTCACTCTTTTCTCCTTGAAAAAAGGTCTTGCCGCACGAAGGCAACAATTCCCCTTAGGTGCTATTCGCAGCGGGCATAAAGGGCCTTTCAGCTCTTCGACAAAGCCTCACGCGCGGCGGATTCCTGTGCCTGGGGAACATATCCCAGCAGAGTATCGCCGATCTGAACCACAGTTGAATCCGCCGGCTGCAGTGCTTCCCCACTCCGAACGATGCCAATGATTTTGCACCCCGGCGGCAGATTAATCGACTTCACTTTCTTCCCTGCCAGCTTCGAGCCGCCCGTAATCCGGAACTCCAGGATGCCCGCCTCGCACGAGGACAGGTTACCCACATCAGCAAAGGGCGAGCGCGGGACCATGTTCCTGATGGCGGCAAACATGGCTCCCGTGGCGCTGACTGTTGTATCCACGCCCAGCCGTCGCATGATCAATTCGTTCTTGGGATTCTTCGCGCGCGCAATAGTTCTGGGAACACCAAAGCGGTACTTCGCCACCTGGCAGGAAATCAGATTGTCGTCATCGTGGTTGGTGACGGAGCAAAGGATGTCCGCCCGCGCAGCGCCGGCATGTTCCAGCACCGCCGCCGACGATCCTTCGCCCAGCACCACGGTGCAATCGATCTGCTGTGAAATCAGGTTGTAGGTCGCGCGGTTTCTCTCAATAATGGTGACCTCGTGACCGCTCTTCAGCAGCGAACGGGCCAGGTAGTAACCCACTAGCCCTCCGCCCACCACCAGAACGTAGAACGAACCGTCGTGGCCTTCCAGCGAACGCGGGGCCATGCGCGGGCTGGTGTTCAGCACCGGCCGCAACGCACCCGAAGGCACGGCGGACTTCACCGCTGCGCCCGTCAGCCCAGCCGTCAGAATCTCCGCTCCAGCCGCCGTGATGGCCAGCGTTTCAATGCCGGCTTCGTGGAAATAGGATTCGCGGTCAGGGTCGTAAACAACGGCCACCACTCGCGGGATGCTAAAAATCACCCGCGCAATCTGGGCCAGCATCAGGTTGGTATTTTCATCCCGCGTCAGGGCCAGCAGAATGTCGGCACTCTCGGCGCCCGCATCGCGCAGCAGGTCTTCATCAATGGCGTTTCCATAGATAAAGCGAACTCCCTCGGGAGCCGACGCGCGTTCCAGCGCAGCGCGTTCCTTGTCAACCACCACCACCTGGTGCGCCGCCGTGTCAACCTTCCTGATAAACTGCGAACCGACCCGCCCGTACCCAATCACAATGATCTTCATAATCGCTTCCCTGCTCCGTTACTCGTTTCGGATGGAGAATGTCCTCTAGGCAAATCTGGTCTAAGAAAAAAGAATACCAGTTTACTCTACATCGCGCTGAGCGGTCATTCCTGGTGGTGAGAAGCAGGAGGCAGGAATTGCGAAGCAGGCAGTACCCGGAAGTCAGAAGCCAGGAGTC
>Ga0209919_1000804_pt1 | contig 15534 bp, 13 predicted proteins | sample SalPon2A_C_D2_MG_FD_185721 | JGI IMG/M metagenome (GOLD analysis project Ga0209919, IMG submission 185721) | Soil microbial communities from South San Francisco under conditions of wetland restoration - Salt Pond MetaG R2A_C_D2_MG (SPAdes)... | ecosystem: Environmental > Terrestrial > Soil >... | reverse complement strand
GGGCGGCGGGCGTCGGCCGTCTGGGGCGCCTCGCTGGCGGGGATGGCGGTGGTGTTGGGTGCGTTCGGCGTTCACACGCTGGCGCGCCTGGTGTCCGCCGATCGCCTGCAGGTGTGGGAGACGGCCGTGCGTTTCGAGATGTACCACGCCCTGGGGCTGCTGCTCATAGCCGCCCTGCCGGGCCCCGCCCGGCTCGCATCGCTCCTGCTGCTCGTGGGCACACTGATCTTCTCGGGAACCCTCTACCTGCTGGTCGTCACCGGGGTTCCGATCCTGGGGGCCGTCACGCCGCTCGGGGGGCTGCTCCTGATCGCGGGCTGGGCGCTGCTGGCGGTCTCGCTGGCCCGCCGCCTACCCGCCTCGGACTGACGCCGCCCGAGGGCGCTTTGCCACCCGCGACACGCCCGCGGCCACACCGTGCCGAGGCGGGGGCACGCTCCCTGACGGCCGGGCCGGCGCGGTACGATGCCGCCATGGCGCCGCCGAGAACCACGCGCGTGTCGCTGGTGCTGACGGCCGCCATCGCCGCGATCAGCCTGGCCGCCATCTTCATCCGCCTGGCGGACGCGCCGGGGGTCGTGGTGGCGCTCTTCCGCATGGTCTTCGCGTCCGCCGTCATGGCTCCGGTGACCGTGCGCGGCCTCAGGCGCACGCCGCTGCACGGTCGGGCGCTCGCCCTCACGATCTGCGCCGGCGCGCTGTTGGGGCTCCACTTCGCCACCTGGATCACCTCGCTGTCGCTCACGTCGGTAGCGGCCAGCGTCACCCTCGTGACCACATCGCCCCTGTGGGTCGCGCTGTTCGCCTGGCTCTTCACCGGCAAGGCGCCCACCTTCTCGGTGCTCATCGGCGTGGTGCTGGCGGTCGGCGGCGCCGCCATCATCGGCTTCGGAGACCTCGGCGGAGGGACCGCGCCGCTCCTCGGCGACGGCCTCGCCCTCCTGGGGGCGGCGAGCTCGGCGGGGTACCTGCTGCTCGGCCGGGAGGTGCAACGCTCCGGCGTGGGGCTCGACGCTTACGCCGGCATGGCCTACGCCATCGCGGCGCTGGTGCTGGCGCCCCTCCCCGCCATCTTCGGCCTCGGCTACCTGGGCTACGGCGCCGCCAGCTTCGGCTGGATCCTGCTGCTGGCTCTCGTGCCGCAGCTCATCGGACACAACGGCATCAACTGCGCCATGCGCTACCTCGAGCCCACGCTGGTGGCGACCACCATCCTGCTCGAGCCGATCGGCGCCAGCCTTCTCGCCTTCCTGATCTTCGCGGAGGTGCCATCCTCGCTGACGCTGGTCGGCGCCGCGGTGCTGCTCCTCGGCGTCGTCTTCACCGTGCGTTCGACCGAGTCCCCCGCGCCCGGGGCCGCTCCCCCCGAGGTCCCCGGCGACTGAGCCTGCCGTGACCGGCGTCACGGCGCGCCCCGCGCGGGCCTTCATCGAAGCGTGCAATGAGAAGTCTTATCTGCTAGAATGCGGTACGTGGATGCGCTTGCCGGAGCCAGCTACGTCGTCCGACAAGCGAGTTCTCGCAATCACCCCAGCACCTTCCATCATTCTTGGTCGCTCAGCCGAGCGGCTGCATATCTGTTTGTGAGCCCTTGCTGAAGGGAGCAGGCGACGTTGAAAGACCAGAGCAAGATCTTCAAGAGCGGTGATCAGGTGGTCCTCCCCCCGTACGGCGTCGGCATCGTCTCCGGGACCACCGTGCGCACCATCGCAGGCGCCGACCTCGACTACTACGAGGTGGAGTTCCCCAACGGCACCTCCCGCGCCTACGTGCCGGTCCACGCGCCGCAGGAAGCCGGCCTCCGCCCGGCCCTGACGAGCGAGGAGGTCCAGAGCGTCCTCGAGCGCCTGAACAACGGCCGCATCACGCTGCCCAAGCAGTGGGCGGCGCGCCACCGCAAGGTGACCGACATCCTCACCAGCGGCGATCCCTACCAGATCGCGACGCTGGCCAGCGAGCTGCGCCGGTGGGACCTCGAGCGCGGCCTCCCGGACCTCGACCGTCAGGCGTACAGGCGCGCGCTGCGCCTCCTGGCGGGCGAGATCAGCGCCGTGCTCGACGTCAACGTCCAGGAAGCACGCGCCCTCATGGACGCCGGCGAGGACGACGAGCTCAACTGAGCTCGCCGGCGATCAGCAGCTTCTGAGCGGGCCGGGGAGTTCCCCGGCCCTTACCCGTGCGGCCCGAAGGGAGCACGAAAGCGATGCTCCGTGACTGGCTGGAACGCCGTACGGGCGGCCCCGCCCCCTTGTACGAGCGCGTGTTGCGCGGCGTGGACCGGACCTCCATCGACGCGGCCCGGCGCACGCTCCTCGCGGGAGCGCCCTCCCCCGTATTGGAGATCGGCGCCGGCCCCGGCGCCGCCCTGGCCCACTACCCCGCCGGCTCACGCGTCACCGCGCTGGAGCCGGAGCCCGACTTCAGGCGTGCCGCCAGGGCCCGCGCCCGCGACGTGCCCGCGGACGTGCGCGTGGTGGCGGGCGACGCGCACGACCTGTCGTTCGAAGCCGGCAGCTTCGCCAGCGTGGTCGTGCAGCTCACCCTCTGCAGCGTGGCGCTGCCGCACGTGGCGCTGGCCGAGTCCTACCGGGTGCTCCGTCCGGGCGGGGAGCTGCGGCTGCTGGAGCACGTGCGGCACCCGCACCCCTGGGTCGGCCGCCTCCAGGACGCCGTGGACCCGCTGTGGGCCCGCCTGGAGGGGCGCGGCTGCCGGCTGGGGCGCGACACGCCGCGGGCGGTCTCGGAGGCGGGCTTCGTCGTCGACGATGTGGCCGAGGTGCCGATGCCGCCGGGCGCGAGCTGGCTCTTCCCGGTGGTGATCGTGCGGGCGCACCGGCCCGCCTGAGGGCGGCCGGCCGCGCTCACGCGCCCGGGGTCGCCCCCGCGTGGCCGGCGCCCTCGGAGGCGAGCCAGCGCAGGGCGATGGCCACCGCGGCGTAGTCGTCGATGGGCCGCGGCGGCGCGCGCATGCCCGGCGGAAGCAGCCGCATGAGGCCGCGCGGCGGGTGGTCCCGGAAGTAGAGCTTGCGCGCGTCGAGCGTGCTCCCCGCCTCATCGACCACGATCGGCACGACACCCCGGCGGCGCAGCCGCTCCAGCACGGTCGCGCTCCCGGTCCCGTCGCCCACCAGCACGAGCGCCCGAGGCGGCAACACGAGCCGCTCCAGATCCGCCGCCGCCAGGATCGCCTGGCGCTCTACCCGCCCGTCGAAGCCGACCCAGGCGGCGCCCAGATTGCGGCCCGGGTCGAACGCCAGGACGAGCTCCGGCTTCCCGTCGGATCCTGAGGCCCCGGCATGTGCCGCGCTCGCCGCCATGTGCGCTCAAGCCTACCAGTCGAACGCGAGGGGCCGGTCCTGGGACCGGCCCCTCGCGCCAGGCGCGCCCACGTCTTCGGGGCGCGCGTCTCCGCCTCCGGGGGCTACGCCTCGGGGCGCTTCTCCTGATCGGCGGCCGGGCGCGCCGGCGCGGTGACAACGGCGGCCTCCGCCTCCCGGTTCTTCTCGAGCATGTGCTGGTCGGCGACACGCGTGTGCCGGATGGCGTCGAGGCCCGTGCCGGCGGGGATCAGCCGGCCCAGGATGACGTTCTCCTTGAGGCCCACCAGGTTGTCGGCCTTGCCCGACACCGCGGCCTCCGTGAGGACGTGCGTGGTGTGCTGGAACGACGCCGCGGAGAGCCAGCTCTTGGTGGACAGGCTCGCCTTGGTGATGCCCAGAAGCACCGGCTTCCAGGAGGCGGGCGTCTTGCTCGCGTCGAGAAGCCGATCGTTGGCGGCCTCCACATCGAAGCGCTCCACCGTCTGCCCCTCGAGGAACTCGGAGTCGCCGGGCTCGAGGATCTCGACGTACTTGAGCATCTGGCGCACGATCACCTCGATGTGCTTGTCGTGCACGCTCACGCCCTGGCCGCGGTAGACCCGCTGCACCTCGTTGACGAGGTAGGCCTGGACGGCGGCGGGGCCGCGGGACTCCAGCAGGTCGTGGGGGTTGATGGCCCCACGCGTGAGCTGGTCGCCGGCCTCCACGTGGTCGCCGTCACGGACCAGAAGTCGGATGCCCTTGTCGATCCGGTAGGTGCGGCTGAACTCGCCGTCCTCGGACGCGACGGTCACACGGAAGCGCTCGTCGTCCTCCTGGACCGAGACCGCGCCGTCGAGATCGCTGATGACGGCCTTGAGCTTGGGCTTGCGGGCCTCCACCAGCTCGATGACGCGCGGCAGGCCCTGCGTGATGTCGCTGCTGGTGGCGATGCCGCCCGTGTGGAAGGTGCGCATGGTGAGCTGCGTGCCGGGCTCGCCGATGGATTCGGCGGCGATCACGCCGACCGCCTCGCCCAGACCCACCAGGCGCATGGTCGACATGTCCAGCCCGTAGCAGGCGCGGCACACGCCGGCGCGCGTCTGGCACGTGAGCGGGCTGCGTACCTCGACCTCGCGCACCTCCGGCTGATCCGGAACGCGCTTGGCGATGGCGGCGATGTCCTCCTTCATGAGGACGTGTCCCTGCGGAAGGTGCAGATCGCCGATCTCGAGATCGAGGGCCAGGCTGCGCCCGTAGAGGCTCATCTCCAGGTGGCTCTTCGGCCGCGGCCGGCCGTCGGGGTTGTACAGCCCCACGGACACGAAGTCAGCGGTGCCGCAATCCTCCTCGCGGACCACCAGCTCGTGCGCCACGTCGACCAGCTTGCGCGTCAGGTAGCCGGAGTCGGCGGTGCGCAAGGCGGTGTCGGCGCCGCCCTTGCGGGCCCCGTGGGTGGAGATGAAGTACTCCAGAACGTCGAGGCCCTCGCGGAAGTTGGCGCGGATCGGAAGCTCGATGGTCTCGCCCGACGGCTTGGCCATCAGGCCGCGCATGCCGGCGAGCTGGCGGATCTGTTGCGGGTTGCCTCGGGCTCCCGACTGCGCCATCACGAACAGCGGGTTGAACGGCATGTTGTCGCGGAAGTTCTCGAACACCGCGTCCTTCACGCTCTCGGTCGTGTCGTTCCACAGCCGCACGACCTGCTGGAAGCGCTCCTGCTCGGTGACGAAGCCGCGCTCGAAGGCGGTGTTGATGCGCTCGAGCTTGTTCTCCGCGTCGGCGAGCAGCTCCTTCTTCTTCGGCGGGATGGCCACGTCGTCGATACCGATGGTGATCCCGCTGGTGGTCGACAGCTCGAAGCCGTACTGCTTGAGGCCGTCCAGCAGCGCCGCCGTACGCTCGATCCCGAGGCGCTTGAAGGAGTCCACCACCAGGTCGCGCAGCGCACCCTTCTCGTAGGCGGTGTCGTAACGGATCATGCCGGGCGGCACGTCCACCCCGCCCTCGGCGAGCGTCTCGCGCACCATGCGCGCGAACAGGCAGCGACCGGGGCTGGTCTCCTCCACGTGGCCGTCCTCCACGCGCACCGTGACGACGTCCTGCATGTCGATCTCACCGTTCTCCACGGCGAGCAACGCCTCGTCGACGTTGGCGAAGCGGTAGCGGAGGCGACCGATGCTGGTCTCCTCGCCGGCCACCTCGATGGTGGAGTTGAGATCGAGCTCGCCCGCGTCGAAGGCCTCCATGGCCGCCTGCGGGGCGTCGAACTTGCGGCCCATGCCGCGGTGGCCCGTGTGCACCTGCGTGAGCACGAACAGGCCGAGGATGATGTCGCGGCTGGCCTGCACGTTGGGGTCGCCGTGGGCGGGCGAGAGCAGGTTGTGGCTCGAGAGCATCTGCAACCTGGCCTCGGACTGGGCGTAGACCGACAGCGGCACGTGGATCGCCATCTGGTCGCCGTCGAAGTCGGCGTTGAAGGCCTCGCACACCAGCGGGTGCAGCTGGATGGCTTGCCCCTCGACCAGCACGGGCTCGAACGCCTGGATGCCGAGGCGGTGCAGGGTGGGTGCGCGGTTGAGCAGCACCACGCGATCCTGGATGACCTCCTCGAGGGCGTCCCAGATCTCGTCGCGGGTGTCGCGGTAGCGCTCGAGCAGCTTGCGGGCGCTCTTGATGTTGCTGACGATGCCGCGCTCCTCGAGCTTCTTGAACAGGAAGGGCTTGAACAGCTCCAGTGCCATGCGCTTGGGAACGCCGCACTGGTGCAGCTTGAGCTGCGGCCCGACCACGATGACGCTGCGGCCGGAGTAGTCGACACGCTTGCCGAGCAGGTTCTGGCGGAAGCGCCCCTGCTTGCCGCCGAGCAGGTCCGTGAGGCTGCGCAACGGACGGTCCGAGCCGGGGTGCACCACGGCGCTGCCGCGGCGGCCGTTGTCGATGAGGGCGTCGACGGCTTCCTGCAACATGCGCTTCTCGTTGCGCACGATCATCTCGGGCGCGCCCTGCTGCATCAGCTTCTTCAGACGGTTGTTGCGGTTGATGAGCCGGCGGTAGAGGTCGTTGAGGTCGCTGGTGGCGAACCGGCCGCCCTCGACCTGCACCATGGGGCGCAGGCTCGGCGGCATGATGGGCACCGCCTCGAGGATCATCCACGACGGGTCGTTCCCCGACTCCAGGAAGGCGCGCACGATCTCCAGGCGCTTGCGGGCCTTGGCGCGCTTGTGCCGGCTGGGCGAGCTCATCTCCTCGACGAGCTCCGCCTCCAGGCTCTTGAGGTCGAGCGAGGAGAGCAGCTCGGCGATGGCCTCGGCCCCCATCTTGGCCTCGAAGTCGTAGCTCTCGATGACGCGCACCTGTTGGCGCACCAGGTCGATCTCGACCCGGCCGGAGATGTCGGACTTGAGGCGCCCCTCGTCGGCGAGCTCGTCGCCGGGCAGCACGCGGTCACCGTTGACCACGATGGGCTCGTCCTCGTACGGGTAGACGCGCGCCCGCGACACGATGATGCTCGCCGGGTACGCGAGATGGACCGTGCCATCGGCCGCCGCCACGATCTCCTGTGCGGCGTCGATCGCGCCGACGACCTTGTCGCCCGCGCGCACCGCGCCACCGTCGCCCACCAGCACGTGCATGGTGGGGTTGATCTCGTGTTCCTCACGGCGCGCCCACTCGACCCGGAGCGTGGCGGTGACGTCCTTGCCCTTGGCCTTGCTGGCGCGTACGCTGGCCGTCGCGTCCGTCGGCACCGTCAGGGTGGTGCCGCTCGCGGCCTTGGCCAGCAGCGCGCCTTCCTCGACGAACTCGCCGTCGCCCACCAGGAGCTCCATCCCCTTGGGGATGAGGTAGGAGTAGCGCACCTCCTCGTCGTCGACGTCGCGGATCATCAGGATGCCGCCGTCGGTGCCGATGGGCCTCAGCTCGGCGACGCCCTCGTCCTCGCTCTTCACGACCACGTCGGAGGTCAGCACGGCGATGGGCTGACCTCCCTTGTAGCCGTCCTCCTCCTCGATGAAGTCCTTCTTGGGCAGCACCAGACGCCCGTCGCGCGACTCGTCGTAGTCGAGGGTGACCTTGCGCGGGAAGCGATACTGGGCGATGCCGGCGAGCTTGGACTTGACGCCCTTGGCGAGCGACTGACCCTGCTCCACCTGCTCGCCGTCGCCGACGTTGGCGTCCTCGCCGCCCGGCACGGTGTAGGTCTCCTGCATGCCGTAGCGGAGCTGACGGTACTCGTCGTCGGTGAGCAGGTCGCCGCGCCTCAACGGGCGACCGCTCATGTGCGCGCCCTGCGGGTCGGTGACGATGTACTTGGCGAAGTACAGCACCTGCTCGAGCTGGCTGGTGGACAGGTTGAGCAGCGACCCGATCTTGCTGGGGATGTCCTTGACGTACCAGATGTGGGCCGCGGACGTGGCGAGCTCGACATGGCCCATGCGGTAGCGCCGCACGGTCGACTTGGTGACCTCCACGCCGCAGCGCTCGCACACCTTGCCTGCGAAGCGCTGGCCGCGGTACTTTCCGCAGGAGCACTCCCAGTCCTTCTCGGGCCCGAACACGCGCTCGTCGAAGAGGCCGTCCCGCTCCGGCTTGAGCGTGCGGTAGTTGATCGTCTCGGGCTTGGTGATCTCCCCGTAGCTCCAGCCCCGGATGCGTGCCGGCGACGCGATCTGGATCTGGACGCGGGTGAACTCTCTCAGGTCTCTCATTGGCATCCCTTCAGCGAACCGCCATGGCGGGGACGAACACGCGGATCCGACCCATCCCTCACCAGTGCCGCCCGCTCTCGTCGAACATGCTCACCGGCTTGTCGTCGTCGTCCAGGACGCGCACGTCGAGCCCCAGCGAGTGGAGCTCCTTCACGAGCACCTTGAACGACTCCGGGATCGTGGGCTCGAGCACGTCGCTGCCCTTGACGATGGCCTCGTAGGCGGCGTTGCGGCCATCGATGTCGTCGGACTTGATGGTCAGCATCTCCTGCAGCGTGTAGGCCGCGCCGTGCGCCTGGAGCGCCCAGCCCTCCATCTCGCCCAGCCGCTGGCCGCCGAACTGCGCCTTGCCGCCCAGCGGTTGCTGGGTGATGAGCGAGTAGGGGCCCGTCGAGCGCGCGTGCATCTTGTCCTCGACCATGTGGTAGAGCTTCATCACGTACATGATCCCGACCACGATGGGGGCGTCGATCGCCTCGCCGGTGCGACCGTCGTAGAGCACGGCCTTCCCGGCCATCGCGAGCGAGCGCTCGGCGTCGTGCGAGTGCAGCTCGGTCGGGATGATGCCCAGCTTGGCCGCGCGACGGTGCACCTCGAGCTCGCGCCGGTCCGGCTCGAAGCCCGCCTGCACCTTCGCATCGATGTCGCGATCGGCCGCTTCCTTGAGCTTCTGCTTGATCTCCTCCTCGCGCGCGCCGTCGAAGACCGGCGTCACGTAGGAGACGCCGTCCTTGAGCGCGGCCAGGCCCAGGTGGGTCTCGAGGATCTGCCCCAGGTTCATGCGCGAGGGCACGCCCAGCGGGTTGAAGACCAGGTCGACGGGGGTGCCGTCGTCGAGGTAGGGCATGTCCTCGGGGGGCAGGATCTTGGCCACGACGCCCTTGTTGCCGTGCCGGTTGGCGAGCTTGTCGCCCTCGATGAGGCGGCGCTTCTGCGCCACGTACACGCGGACCATCTCCTGGACGCCGGGCTTGAGCTCGACGCCGGGGTCCCCGCGCTTGAAGCGCACCGTGCGCAGCACGATGCCGCCGTCGCCGGGCGGGACGCGCAGCGAGGTGTCCTTCACCTCACGCGCCTTCTCCCCGAAGATCGACCGCAGCAGGCGCTCCTCGGGGGTGGGGTCCTTCTCCCCCTTGAAGCTGGTGTGCCCGACCAGGATGTCGCCCTGCTTGACCTCGGCGCCGATGCGCACCACGCCGTCCTCGTCGAGGTCGCGCAGCGCCGCCTCGGACAGGCCCGGGATGTCGCGGGTGATCTTCTCGGGGCCCAGCTTGGTGTCGCGCGCTTCCTTCTCGAACTTCTCGATGTGGACGCTGGTGTAGACGTCGCTCCGGACCAGGTTCTCCGAGAGCACGATGGCGTCCTCGAAGTTGTAGCCGTCGAACGGCATGATGGCGATGAGGATGTTCTGCCCCAGCGCCAGGCGGCCGTGCTGCGAGGCCGGGCCGTCGGCGATCGTCTCGCCCGCCTCGATCTTCTGGCCCATGTCGACGATGGGGCGCTGGTCGAGGTTGGTGTTCTGGTTGGAGCGTTGGAAGCGCGTCAGGGCGTACTCGCGCTCGACGCCGGCGTCCGACTCGATGACGATGCGGCGCGCGTCGACGAACGTGACGGTGCCCGCCTCCTGCGCCAGCAACACGGTCCCGGAGTCGCGGGAGACGCGCTCCTCGACCCCGGTGCCGACGTACGGCGCGTCGGAGCGGATGAGCGGCACCGCCTGGGACTGCATGTTCGACCCCATCAGCGCGCGGTTGGCGTCATCGTGCTCGAGGAACGGGATCAGCGACGTCGGCACCGAGATGATCTGCTTCGGCGAGACGTCCATGAAGTCGACCTCGGCCGGCTCGGCGAACACCGGGTCGCCGAGCTTGCGGGCGACGATGGTGTCGGTCGCGAAGGCGCCGTCCTCGGCCAGCGGCGTGTTGGCCTGCGCGATGATGTAGTTGTCCTCCTGGTGCGCGGTCATGTAGACGACCTCGTTGGTGACCTTGCCGTCCACCACCTTGCGGTAGGGGGCCTCGATGAAGCCGAGGTCATTGACGCGCGCGAAGCTCGCCAGTGAGGTGATGAGGCCGATGTTGGCGCCTTCCGGCGTCTCGATCGGGCAGATGCGCCCGTAGTGGGTGCGGTGAACGTCGCGGACGTCGAAGCCGGCGCGCTCGCGTGTGAGCCCACCCGGCCCCAGTGCCGAGATGCGCCGCTTGTGCCGCAGCTCGGAGAGCGGGTTGACCTGATCCTTGAACTGGCTGAGCTGGCTGCGTCCAAAGAACTCCCGCAAGGCCGCCACGATGGGGCGATTGTTGACGAGCTTCTGCGGCGTGGCGGCGTCCGGGTTGCCCAGGAGCATGCGCTCGCGCACGCCCCGGGCCATGCGGCCCAGGCCGACCCGGATCTGGTCGGCGACGAGCTCGCCCACCGTGCGGATACGGCGGTTGCCCAGGTGGTCGATGTCGTCCTCCTGGAAGCCCTCCTCACCCGCCTGCAGGCCCACCAGGTACTGGATGGTCGGCACCAGCCCGTAGTCGACGAAGCGGCCTTCCTCGAAGCCGAGGAGGGTGTTGCTGCCGTACTCCAGGCCGAGCTTGCTGTTGATCTTGAAGCGCCCGGCATCGCCCAGGTCGTAGCGGCGCGGGTCAGCCAGCAGGCTGAAGAGGTAGTTGGTGGCCTTGTCCACCTTGGGCGGGTCGCCCGGCCGCAGCACCGTGAACAGCCGCAGCAGCGCCTCGTCGGGGTTGATGCCGCCCGCGTCCTCGTTCTCCAACGTCGGCTCGATGAGGTGCTCGGTGCCCGCGAACAGCTCGCGGATCTTCTGATCGCCGTAGCCGAGCACGCGAAGCAGCAGCGTGAACGGGAACTTGCGCTTGTTCACCTTCATCCACAGCACGCCTGCGTTGTCGAACTCGATCTCGATCCACGGCCCGCGCTTCGGCATGGGGATGATGCTGGCCGTGAGCGAGCGACTGGTGCCGCGGATGGCGCTGGTGAAGTAGACGCCCGGGCTACGGTGGATCTGCGAGACGATGACGCGGTCGGCCCCGTTGATGACGAAGGAGCCGTCCTCGGTCATCAGCGGCAGGTCGCCGAGGAAGACCTGGTCCTCCTTGATGAGGCCGGTGTCCTTGTGGACGAGTTGGAGCTTGGCGAAGAGGCCGGCGTGGTAGCTGAGATCCTTCTCGCGGCACTCCTCGGGGCCGTACTCGGGCTCCTCCAGGCTGTACTCCAGGAAGTCGAGGACCAGCCCGGTCTGGCGCCCCCGCTCCGTCTCGTCGATCGGGAACACCTCTTTGAACGCCGCCTGGAGGCCGACGCTCTGCCGCATCGAGGACGCCACGCCCCGTTGCAGGAACGTCTCGTATGACTTAATCTGGACGTTGGTGAGGTTCGGAAGATCAATGACTTCCTTGATCCTCCCGAAGGTCCGAATCTCGCGCATCTTCACCCCTTCGCTCGAAGCCGTGCCGCTGCCGCTCGTAGAGCCTGATAGAACCTGAGCATGAGCGCCCGCGCGGCCTGAGCCCCGCGTGCCTCGATGCCTAATGACGCGCGCGTGGCGCCCGCCCGGCGACCGTGTTGCGGGCGCGGGCGACACCGTGCGGTGCGTGTGCGTTGAACGTCAAGTTATGGAACCCCTGACTCAAAATACCGTTCTCCGCACGACGTCCGTGTCGGGAGAACGCCACGACGACGAGCCGTGCGCCACCTGTCCAACCGCCGGCTGCGCGCGTCCCGCCAGACGCAGAGTTCGGTCGTGTCTCGCGGTGATTCTCCAATCGTCTCCTCGTGTGGGCTCCGGACCCCTTCCGGCCGAAGGAACACAGCACGAACCTTTATCTTAACCCCCTGATACCCGGGCCTACGTGATCTGGCCCTCGTTCGACCTGCGTGGCGACCCCACCGGCGGCCGCCACGCACCCGGCGTCCCGCTCCGGGCGCCGCGCCACTGGCGTGCGCCCGGTCCTTTCGCATCCCGCGCGTGAGCTCGTGCGCGTTACTTCACCTCGATCGTGGCGCCCGCGGCCTCGAGCTTCCCCTTGATCTCTTCGGCTTCGTCCTTGCCGATCGACTCCTTGACCACGCCACCGGACTCCACCAGGTCCTTGGCCTCCTTCAGGCCCAGGCTGGTGATGGCACGGACCTCCTTGATGACCTGCAGCTTCTTGTCCCCGGCCGACTTGATGCTGACCGTGAACTCCGTCTGCTCCTCGGCGGGGGCCTCGCCACCGGCCGCGGCGGCGGGCATCATCATGCCGGCCGGCATGGCGGCCGCAGCCTCGACGCCCCACTTGTCCTTGAGCGCATCCACCAGATCCACGAGCTCGAGCACGGTGAGCCCGCTGAGCTCCTCGACCATCTTTTCCTTATCGAACGCCATTCTTACGCCTCCTTCTCCTTCAGGGTCTCGCTGTAGTTGTGCATCACGCCCACCAGGTTGCGCTGCGGGCCCTCGAGCACGCCCACGAGCTGTCGCAGCGGAGCGAGCAGGGTACCGAGCAGCTCGCTCTGGAGCTGCTGCCTGGACGGCAGCGACGCGATGCGCGACAGCGCGTCGGCCGTCACCACTCCGCCTTGCAGCAATCCACCCTTGCCCACCGGTAGGTCCTTGGGGTGCTCCTTGGCGAAGTCAGCGATCGCCTTGAGGGGCGCCACCGGGTCCTCGCCGACCAGCACCAGCGCCGTCGGCCCCACCAGGGAGTCCGCCAGGCCCTCGACGCCCTGCTCCTTGAGCACGACGTCGATGAGGGTGTTCTTGGCGACCAGGATGCGCCCGCCGACCTGCTTGACGGCGGCGCGAAGGCGGCCCAGCTCACCCGCGGAGAGCCCCTGGTAGTCGACCAGGAAGAACGTCTTGGCATCGTCGAGGAGCGCGTGCAGCTCCTTGACCGAGGCCTCGTTCCTTGGATTGGCCATTGCTAGGCCCTCTCTCTTGCTAGAACGTACGCCCGACCGCCCGAGAGGACGGCAACGGTGCGTGTGCCGCGAAGCGCAGCCTGGTTACGTCCGGGAGTTCGCACGCTCGCGCGCCTCCTTGGGAACGGCAACCATGGACGCCTCGGCAGGATCTTTAAGCCTGGCAGGCCCCTGCTGTCTCCAACGCCAGAGGTGCATCGCAAGCGCTACGCACCGGGATGCCACGTTCATGCGCCTCAGCCGAGCGCGACGCGTACGCTCGGCCCCATCGTCGAGCTGATGTAGACCGTGCGCACGTACTGCCCTCGCGCCGTGTCCGGTTTGGCGGCCTCGAGGGCGCTCTTGAGGGCGCTGAGGTTCTCGGCGAGCTTGTCCGCGTCGAAGCTCGCCTTGCCGATGGGCGCATGCACCACGCCGGTCTTGTCGGCGCGGAACTCGATCTGGCCGGCCTTGAGGGCGCGCACGATGTCGGCGATGTTGGCGCCCACCGTGCCCGCCTTGGGGTTCGGCAACAGCCCGCGGGGGCCGAGCACACGGCCCAGCTTGCTGCCGACTTGAGCCATCATGTCGGGCGTCGCGACAACGGCGTCGAACTCCATCCAGCCGCCCGCGATGCGGTCGATCAGGTCGCCCGATCCGACCACGTCGGCGCCGGCGGCCTCGGCCTCCTCGGCCTTGTCCGACTGGGCGATGGCCGCCACCCGCACCGCCTTGCCCGTGCCGTGGGGTAGCGCGACCGTCCCGCGGACGGTCTGATCGGACTTGCGGGGGTCGACGCCGAGGCGGAAGTGCGCCTCCACGGTCTCGTCGAACTTGGCCGTGGCCAGCTCCTTGACGAGCGTGGCGGCCGCATCGGGCGCATAGAGCTGGCTGCGGTCCACCCGCTTCTCCAGCTCGCGGTATCGCTTCCCTCGCCTAGGCATCCGCGGGAACCCCCTCCACCGTCACGCCCATCGAGCGCGCCGTGCCGGCGATGATCCGGGCGGCCGCCTCGGGGCTTCCGGCGTTGAGGTCGGTCATCTTCTGCTCACCGAGCTCCAGGCACTGCTGCCAGGTGATCGACCCGACCTTCACCTTGTGCGGCTCGCCGGAGCCGCTCTCGATGCCGGCAGCCTTCTTGATGAGATAGCTCGCCGGCGGGGTCTTGGTGATGAAGGTGAAGGAGCGGTCGGCGAAGATGGTGATCTCGACAGGGATCACCGCGCCGGCCTGGGAGGCCGTGGTGGCGTTGTACTCCTTCACGAACTGCATGATGTTGGCTCCGTACTGCCCCAACGCAGGACCCACCGGCGGCGCCGGCGTGGCGCCTCCGGCAGGCAGTTGGAGCTTGACGATGCCCGCGATCTTCTTGGCCATGCTTCCTCCTAAGCTCCCCCGGCTCCTTGGCCCGAGCCGGGGTCCGAACGCTGTGCCGAGACGGGCGGCGGGACGAGCCCGCTCACGCCCTTACGACCTGTGAGTAGTCCAGCTCGACCGGTGTCTCGCGACCGAAGATCGATACCAGGACCTTGACCTTGCCGCGCTCCGGGTTGACCTCGGAAACGACGCCGGTGAAATCGGCGAAGGGGCCCGCGGTCACCTGGACCATGTCGCCGACGTTGAACGTGATCTTGATCTTGGGCGCCTCTCGCGCGCCCGTGATGCCCAGCGTGCCGAGCATACGCTGCTCCTCCTCGGGCGAGAGCGGGACGGCGCGCGTGGCGGTTCCCACGAAGCCGGTGACGCCGGGGGTGTAGCGCACCACCTCCCAGGCCTCGTTGGGCTCGTCGGGATTGTCGCCCATATCCATCTGCACGAAGATATAGCCTGGGAACAGCTTGCGGCGCACGACCTCACGCTTGCCGCCGCCGGCATGCTCGACCGTCTCCTCGGTCGGCACGACCACCTGATAGATATGGTCGGCGATCCCGAGCGACTTGGCGCGGCTCACGACGTTCTCCTTGACCTTCTCCTCGTGGCCCACATAGGTGTGGACCGCGTACCACTCGATGCTCATTCGGGTCGGTCCTCGTCTCGATAGGTCCCGGCGGCGCGCTCGCAGCGCCCGTTCCGGGACGGGGCGTCGGCCTCAGGTGAGCAGGCCAATGAGGTTGCCCAACGTGGCGTCCGCGATGAGGAGGAAGAGCGCCGTCAGCAACACGAACAGGAGCGTCGCCTCGGTCGCCTGGAACACTTCCTTGCGGGTGGGCCAGGTGACGCGGCCGAGCTCGGCGCGCGAGTTGCGCAGGTAGTTGACGAACCCCTTGAACATGGTGGCGGCCTAGACCTTCACCTCGCGATGCATGGTGTGCTTCCGGTCCCAGGGGCAGTACTTCTTGAGCTCCAGCTTCCCCTGGCTGTTGCGCCGGTTCTTGTGGGTGGTGTAGTTGCGGCGCTTGCACTCCGTGCACTCGAGCAGCAACTTGATGCGGACGTCACTGGCCATGGTCTTCTCCCAATCGAAAGAGCATACCAGAGTCGGGGACCCGGCGTGGTAAGCCGGCGCCTCCCGCCTCCGGAGGAACGGAGCAGGCCTACTTGGTCACGGCCGTGACGACACCCGCACCGACCGTCCGACCCCCCTCACGAATCGCAAACCGCAACCCCTCCTCCATCGCAATCGGCTTGATCAACTCCAC
>Ga0209919_1000801_pt1 | contig 15545 bp, 12 predicted proteins | sample SalPon2A_C_D2_MG_FD_185721 | JGI IMG/M metagenome (GOLD analysis project Ga0209919, IMG submission 185721) | Soil microbial communities from South San Francisco under conditions of wetland restoration - Salt Pond MetaG R2A_C_D2_MG (SPAdes)... | ecosystem: Environmental > Terrestrial > Soil >... | reverse complement strand
AGGAAACGTTTTTGGACTAGGTGCCTATGGAAATTATGACCAAAACACTGCCGTTGACACGGAAGCTCGCGAGACTTTTTTAAATATGACACTCGAATTATAAAAAGCAAACACGTTCACACAAACTAAAAATCACTCACAGGGGCACTATCATGAAAAAATTAGTAACCGCAATTGGATTGGCAGCAGCAATCGGCATTATTAGCCAGTCAGTAGAGGCTCGCTGGGGCAACGGTCCAGGAACCGGTTCTGGTCATGGTCCTTGTGGAAATTGCGACCAGAACTCCCCTGTTGATGCAGAAGCCCGACACAGCTTTTTTGATGAAACCCAGGAATTACGAACCCAGTTGAGGGAAAAGCGCTCCGAATATTTTGCCCTGTTAAACCGCGACAATGTGGACAAGGATGAAGCCCAGACGATTTGGAGCGACATGTTTGATCTACAGCAACAACTTCAGGCAAAAGCAGCTGAGGCCGGTTTAGAACGGGGCGCAGACCGCATAGCTGGAATTGGACAGTTCGGCAGGGGCTGTCGCTCTTTCCGAGGCAACCATAACGCCCCATACTGCGGCGGTCAAGGCTGCGCACAGTATCCTGACGAAAATCCTACGGACTAATAAAATTCAAGTCGGTCGTTACCCCCCTTTGACGACTGACTTGATGCTTCATCGTTCATTTTTTTCTTCCCCTCCCCGTCGCGCCGCCATCTTGGCGGCGCGACTTTTTTTGCCGTATGGAAAGTATGCTTCCCAGTTGACAGAATGCCTCCAAATGAGTAGAAAAATTGACTGAAGCTTTGCATGATAAAATCTAAAACCATCAGGAGATGATACCCATGAACATCCTTTTCCGTGCCACATCCACTTTGCTGATTGGATTGCTTTTTTGTTTATTCATGACAGACCTTGGCTTCGCGGCTCAAACACCTGAGCTGCCTGACGGTTTATATGCCAGAATGCTTACATCCAAGGGTGAACTCACAATCAGGCTGGAGTACGAGAAAGTCCCCATGACCGTTGCCAACTTTGTGGGCCTTGCTGAAGGCACGAAAGAATCCTCCAGAGGCAAGGGTGTAAAATTTTATGACGGTCTCACCTTTCATAGAGTCATCAAAGATTTTATGGTTCAAGGGGGCGACCCGCAGGGTACCGGCAGAGGCGGACCAGGCTACAAATTTCCGGATGAATTTGATCCTACCCTCAAACATGATAGCCCCGGAGTACTGTCCATGGCAAACGCAGGCCCCAATACAAACGGCAGCCAATTTTTCATCACCCACAAAGCAACCCCATGGCTGAACGGCAAACATAGTGTCTTCGGAAAGGTTGTTGCCGGAGGGGACATTCTGAATGCGATTGCCCAGGGCGATACGATTACGTCTGTTTCCATCGTCAGAGTCGGTGAAAAAGCCAAAGCCTTTAAGGCCGACCAGGCCGCTTTTGATGCACTTGTCAAGGAAGCCCAACAACGGAAGATTGCCAGGCAGAGTGAAAAATCCGCAAGAATAGGCTCAACAATTGCGGAAAAATGGCCCAATGCCAAAAGCACCCCAAGCGGCCTTATGTATGTTGTCACCCATGAAGGAACCGGGACTGCTACACCGAAAAAAGGCGATAAAGTAACCGCTCATTATACCGGGACCCTAATTAATGGAACAAAATTCGACTCATCAGTCGATCGCCATAAACCATTTACTTTTAATGTAGGAATGAATCAGGTTATCAAAGGTTGGGACGAGGCGTTTCTCAGCATGAAAAAAGGTGAAAAACGCACCCTTATCATACCGCCCAGCCTTGCCTATGGTTCCAGAGGTGCCGGCGGAGTCATCCCTCCCAACGCCACACTCATCTTTGATGTTGAGCTGATTGATTTTTGATTTTCATCCTGGATAGTTCACGGGATAAGCTGTTTGAAACTGCAGGAGATACAAACAGATCGTCTCGCCTGAAAGGTGAATAATTTTGCAAAACTCTGTGTACTATTTCACGCACACCCTGTCCCTACAGGAAACAGCTTTCAAATAAAAAAATTACATAATTTCAAACTATTACAATATATTTTGCTAAATTGTTCATGAAGTATCCAGGTTGCTCCCCCTCAATTATGTATGGGTGAGGGGTATATCTTTCGCCTTTCACCCATTCCTTTTCAGCTTTTCCTTTTCCCCTTTTCTTATACCAATTTGCATTCAAAGAGATAACAAGGCGGGGCGGCAAGGAAGAGGCCCCGGAGGCCGACATATAATAAGTACGTCGAGGAGCCAATGACGCAGCCAACAGCAGCGAAAGCGGCGAAGTTAGAATTTGAATGCGGCTTGGTATTAGACAATCAAACTTTGGGCAAACGATATAACTGGCATGATCAGTTTCGGTAGAATGCCGGTATAAAAAAGAACCAGCAAGATAACAAATCCATACGGTTCAAGGCGTGAATAGCTTCGGGCAAAATCCTGCGGTAACAACCCCTGCAAAACCTTACTTCCATCAAGTGGAGGAATAGGCACCAGGTTAAATACAGCCAGCACAATATTAATCCAGACACTTGCAGCAAGCATTTGCAGAATTGGCATCAAGACAAAAGCGGGAACCAAATGTAAAAAGAAAGAAAGCAGCTTCAGCAGAGCTGCGCTGATAACCGCAACAATCACATTGGAACCCGGTCCCGCGAGTGATACCCAGACCAGATCCCTTCGCGGATTTTTAAAATATGAGGCATTGACAGGGATAGGCTTTGCCCAGCCAATTTTCAAGATAATGAAGCAAAGAACACCCAGAGGATCAAGGTGTTTCAGTGGATTTAAAGTAAGCCGGCCTTGATTAAGTGCCGTAGGATCCCCGTACTGATAGGCCAGATACCCATGGGCATATTCATGGATGGTCAAAGCAAAAAGCAAGGGCGGACCGAGGATGATAACCTGCTGGACAATGTTCATTGTTCTGTCACAGTGCCAATCGGGTACTGTTTTTTGAGAAACGCTTCCTCTTCCCGACGGGAGCTGACAATACCGTCAAGATTCGCCTCAAGAAGATGATTCAAAATCTTCGCATATATCGGGCCCTGCTTATACCCCATCTTTTTAAGATCGTTACCATGCAAAAAGGTTTTCACATTACGCAAATGCGTCACATAGAGGGAAACCGCTTTTTTCCCGGATGACTCTTCCGTAATGCCCATCAAACACAGTAAGGACTCTATGCTTAAACCCTTGAGCAACCAATACACTTCGCTGGGTCTAAGCGGCGGTCCTTTCATTGGTGCCTCCTTTGAACTAAAAACTTCTGCGGTTTCCCCCAGGCGATCTGGTGCAATACCGGCGGCATCCATAGACCTTTTTTTCAGCACTCTTTCAATTTTATTCATGGCAACTTTATTTCTAACCAGACTGATTTTATACCGTTCCGGCAGATCAAATTTTTCACAAAATCCCATCATTTTTTTTGTACTCAATTTCACGGTAAGCCCCATGAGGAACACCAGCCATTGAGAAAATGGCTCGTTAAGATACAGAAGTTTATACCATGAAATTCCCCTATGTGTCTCACGTAGAATGTCCTTTAATCGCTGATCCAGCCGTATAGCTGGATCAAGAAAAGCCAGGAGCTTAAATTTATCCATCCGATAGATTGCCGGCAAAGGGTTTTCTTCTGATAAAATCCACTGCAGTTCATGGAAAAACCGTCTTCCCGAAAACCTACCGTACATATCCATCTTGATCGCTTTTTTCATCAGGCGTTCAGTCAATTTGCCAAGCTGAAACCCCAACCTTTGCTCAAAACGGATCGCCCTAAAAATCCGGGTCGGATCTTCAACAAAACTCAAATTATGCAGCACCCGGATCTGCTGATCTTTAATATCATTCTGGCAATTAAAGAAATCCACCAGAACACCAAACTTGTCCGGATTTAAATGAATAGCCAGGGCGTTAATTGTAAAATCCCGGCGATAGAGATCCAGTTTGATTGAACTTAACTCAACACTGGGCATAGCTGCGGGGTACTCATAATATTCCAGCCTTGCAGTTGCCACATCAATGCGGAACTCACCGCCACTGGAGACCTGAGGCAAAACAGGCGCATTACCATTTTCATGAGGCCCTTGGCTCGACAAGTCCCGTATCGTCTCCGCTCGGCCAAAGGTCTGCTCCAACACCATAAGATCTAATTTAACCACGGCTGTATGGAATTTTTCATGGGCCCGCATGGTTCCACCCAGTTGTTGGGCCAGATGCCTGGCAAAATCAATCCCATCACCTTCAATGACTATATCGAGATCCATATTACTGGTGTGCCGAAGCAAGTCCCGTACAAAACCGCCAACAGCATAGGCCGCGTATTTATACCGCGCGGCAATCTCACCAATGCAGCGGAGCAGCAACAGCATCTGCCGGGAAAGGGAGTTTATCATTAAAGAGTTTAAATTCCGATTTCGCTCAATCACCGAGCCACTGGTATGGTTAAATGGACCTGGGGTCAGAGACGAATCATCCACCAGCACACTCAACAGATCAGTCCTGGTAATAACCCCGACAATAGCATCGTGTTCAATAACCGGAATAAACCGCTGTCGATGTTCCATTATTATTTCCTGAATAGCAGCAAGAGTCGAAGAAGGCTCTAAAGAAATAAAATCAGTGCTCATATAATCAGAAACCGGGTAGTTGCCCAAACCATGATAAATTGCCTTTTCAATCACACGCCTGGATATAATGCCCAGCAACGTTTTTTTCTGCTTAACGATAGGAAGCACAGTGATGCTATAACGGGTCAACTCTTTATTGGCCTGTTCAATTGTGATGTTCGGGGCCACCGAAATCACCGGTGCTGACATCAGGTCTTTTGCCAGCCTGATCGGCTTGACGTATTTATGCAAAAGACCTATCAGTTTCTCCTCCGCCTCAATCAGGGTCATTTCTTTAATCGTTGATGAGGCTGCAGAAGCATGACCTCCTCCGCCAAACTCCAGGGCAATTTTCCCTGCATTGACCTCCGGCACCCTGCTTCTGGCAATCAGATACACCCGCTCACCCATACTGGCCAAAGAAAATAAGGCGTTAAGATTTTCAATCACCATGAATTTACGGACCAGGAGAGCAAATTCATCAATATATTCAGGAACTATAATCCTGGCGATCACAATATCGATCCCCTGAATCGTATAGGTCGAAGCGGTATTGATCATTTCGTTTAAGATGCTAAGGTCCTTGGCTGAAAGTTCCAAGGAAACATACTGAGCAACAGGTGAGACCTGAGCGCCTTGCCTGAGAAGCCAGGCCAATGCCTCAAGGTCTCGTGCTGTTGTAGTGTCAAAGGTGAATGAACCGGTATCTTCGTGAATGGCCATAGCCATCAGTGTTGCCTCAGCCTCAGTGATCCCAATCTTATTATTCTGAAAGATTTCGACAAAAATTGTCGTTGTGGAACCAACCTCCTCTACCCTTTCGTATTGACCGCTGAAATCGCCAGGCGCTCCTGGGTGGTGGTCGTAGAGGTGAATTATAATCCCCTCGTTCGTAAGACAATTGGCCAAGACCCCTATTCGGCTCGGCTGCCGGGTATCCACTACAATAAGCTTGGTGACAAGCGCCGTATCAATATTTTTCAGGCGCTTAAACTCACATGGAAGTTCGGTGTGAGCAAGATATTCACGAACATTTCTCTCCTGGGAACCGGAAAAAACCATGACGGCATCAGGATAGAGCTTCTGGGCGGCAACCATGGAGGCAAGGCTGTCGAAATCAGCATGCAGATGGGTGGTGATAATTTCCATTATTTTATTCTAGCCAAAAAAGCAGACGAAAGGCACCTATATTTTGTTCGCCCGGCCATCAACATAATGTTCCCGGCAAAAACCCTTGACACCAACAAAATCCACAGCCACAATAATAACATCCGTAATGGCATATATATATCACACAGAAAGGACGTCATGATAAAAAACCTGAAAATCAGTTCTCAAATTTCTCTTTGCCTCTCCGTTGTTATATCACTGCTTATCCTTTTTGGCGTGAGTACTTTTTTAATTGCACGGCAGGGTGAAAAAGCAGCTGCCAGTACTGTCCTTACCGTTCATCTCGCACAGGATGCTGCAGCACTCACTATGGAAGCAACCCAGGTGCAGCAGTGGTTTACAGAGATTTTATCCACTCGTACCCCTAATAACCTTTATGATGGTTTTCGTAAAATTGAGGGAAATAAGACCTCATTTCTCAGTCACCTGTCAGACGTCAAAAACCGATGCAAAACAGGCGCACTGAATACTTTGCTTCCAGAACTTGAAGCTTTGGAAAAGAATTTCCTTGCCTATTATGCAGCGGGAATCAGCATGACCCAATCGTATAGCAGCAGTGAGGCAAGATCAGAAAACAAAGACATGGTTTCTTTTGAAAACGCAGCACATATGCTTCGCAGCAACCTTAATTCGTTTGTTGAGAAAACAACCCAAGAGAGTTCTACCGCAATTGAGTCGATTGCCAAATCATCTCATTCTCTGGTTCGCAACACCTTAATCTTCCTAGTTGTCGCTACATTATTGAGCAGTCTGCTAGGTTTTTTCATCATTCGATCAATAACAAAGCCCTTATTCAAAATCATTCAGAGGCTTTCTGACGGTTCAGACATTTTAAACGGTTCGGCATCACAAATATCCTTGTCAAGCCAGACCCTGGCAGAAAGCACCGCGGAACAGGCTGCTTCTTTTACAGAAACCTCTACCTCCATGGAAGAAATCACTTCCATGACCAGGCAAAATGCAGATAACTCTTCTCTGGCGGACAATCTCATGAAAGAAGTTCTGGACATTATCACTGCTGCCGACAAGACCATAACTGAAATGAACACCTCCATGGAAGAAATCTCTACGGCTAGTGAAGCAACTTCAAAAATTGTCAAAACCATTGATGAGATCGCTTTTCAAACTAATCTTTTGGCCTTAAATGCAGCAGTAGAGGCGGCCAGAGCCGGAGAAACCGGTGCTGGTTTCGCGGTGGTGGCAGACGAAGTGAGAAACCTTGCCATGCGAGCGGCCGATGCAGCCAAGCAAACGGCTGAGCTTATAGAAACAACCGTTACCAAAGTCAATTCAGGCAAACAAATTGTCACTAAAACACATACAGTCTTTCAAAAAGTGGCGGAAAGCAGCACCAAGGTAGGTGGTCTGATTGGCGAAATTTCCGATGCCTCCCGCGAACAGGACACCGGGTTAAATCAAATTAATCAGGCCATCACTCAAATTGACCTTTTGACACAAAGCGACTCTGTGACTGCGGGGAAAAATGCAACCACATCTGAGGAGCTGACTGCTCAGGCAAAAAACTTACTCGATATTATCAATGAGTTACGAAAACTTGCACAAGGTACTACCATAACAAAATCTCCCGGCATCCCGCCGACCAGTGTCAGACCCACCATGGCAAAGAGATCAAAACCAGCCCTTGCCGCCCCCCCTCGCGAAAATCCTGCTGCTCCGGCAACACCAAAGCCCACAACTGCGAAGCCGGCAGCAAAGGGACCAATAGTTATGAAAAGGCCTGAAGATATTATCCCAATGGACGATGAAGGAGATTTCGAAGATTTTTAGAGCCTCTGGCCTACAAATCTATAAATAACGTTGGAGAGGCAACAGGCCTGCAAGCAACTCTAAAACAACATTGGAACTGTAGAGGGTCTTATCCAGCTCTGCTGGGTTAGGCCTCTAAGCTGCGGACTTCTTATAGAAGGGCATAGGAGAGGCAACTGGCTTGCCAATAACTCTAAAACAACTTTGGAACTGTAGAGGGTCGTATACCCGTCAAGTGAGTACTGAAAGTGTCCAGCTCTGCTGGGTTAGAGCCTCTGATCTGAGAATTCATAATTTAAACGGCCCCGCTTTTTATTACACTTTGTCGATGATGACGGAACGATCCAAAGAAGATTTTGCTGATTCAGTAAATTGCCTCGCAAGGAGGTGGGCCTCGTCATCAACCCGGCCCAAAACAAGATCAACAACCTCAGAGGGTAATATTTCTTCCATTGGGGAGGCTGGGACATAGCCCGTCAGTCCATCATCGTCAACATGGTGAACCAGGCCACCATCATTAAGCATATCCAGGACAGCAGAGACTTCGCCCGGAGTATAACCCGCCTGGGATTCACTTAACTCACTGACTGTCGCGACTCCACGCGCCTTAAAATCGGCCCCAATTGCATCCAACAGATAAAACGCCAGCGACAGTTTACCAGCAGGATGCAACTCTGGCCGCTGCCAGTTATAATCCCGCCACACCTGGCAGGCAAAAGATGCTTCCGCTCCTGCCAGAAACACGATCCAGGCTATATTTATCCAAAGCAGAAACAACGGCAAGGTCGCAAATGAACCGTAAATGGCATTATATCGCGCTACGCCAATCTGCATTTTCACATAGATCCCCTGCACCGCAAACCAGCATAACCCACCAACAATACCGCCGGCAAGGGCCGCCCCAAACCGGACTCTTGTATTCGGCAAAAATCGATAAAGAACAACAAAGGTACCAATAACAAGCAGTGTTGGTAAAAATTTGATGGCCAAGCCGGTAAGCCAGTGAATAGGTAAAAGTTGGTTGACATAGCCAAAAACAGCCTGATTCTGAATCATTGTTTCTGTTGCCAGACCCAGATTCACCGACAGCGGCAGCAAGATCATCAAGGCCAGATAATCCATGAGCTTTCGGCCAAATGGCCTCCCTCGACTGGCCTGCCAGATGACGTTCATCGATTTTTCAATACTGCCTAAAACACTTAAAACAGCCACAACCAGGCCGACAACTCCGAAAGCCCCCAAGGTGGCAAAATCTGTCCTGTCCACATAATCAAAAATCTGATCAGCGGCTTTTCGCAAATGACCAGAAAGTTCCTGTTCAGTCGGGGGCTGACTGGAAGAATTGTCGTTTTCCTGAGGCGTCGCATCGGGAAGTATTGTCTCCGGACCATTTTCCGGAGTCGCCGGGGCCTGTTCGGGCGTATTTACGGCATCAATCTGGTCAATGAAACGGTAAGCCGCCTGACGCATTTGATCGCCAGCACCTAATCCTTTTAAAACTGCAGTGCCCAACGCTAAGGTTGGTACAAGTGATAAAACGATGGTAAACGTAAGAGCGCTTGCTCGTAAAGGGATGTTATCGCGCTGAAACTCGCGAACAAAAATAGAAAAAATCCGCAGAAAAATTCGTAGAGGGCCCGAAGGTGCTGAATCCTCTTTTGATGGGGGTTTCCAAATCCAGGCCATAAACCCGGCAAAAGATAGTGCAAGCAATCCATGCTCAGTAGAATTGCTATTCAAGTCCATAAATCACCAACTGCTATTTAACAGTGGCCAAATTCTTTTCAACAACCCACATGAGCCAGTCGTACTGTTTGTCGGAAAAATTCTTTCTTTTCTGCTCCACAAAGTTCTGCAACGTACTTTCAGAGTTAAAAGTTACAGAGTAAAAGCCATTGGAATAAGCGCCATGACCAAGCAGAGAAATCTTGCCGTTGCTTTCCACACCAACCATCAGGTCATGATTCTTGTAGGTTTGTGAGTCACCAACAACAGAAATAGTGCCATATTTTTCGTTCTGCACATAATTATAGGAAACAGCACCAATAATCAAAAGCAGCACCAAACAAATACCAGTGGTAATCTTCGTTGCACGACTGTAAACATAGGGATTTAAAATGTCTTTAGCAGAAAAAGGGATATATTTTTTAATAGCGGCAGAGATGTCCTTTTCTCTGGCAAGTAAAGGTTTAACCACCATCTTTGTAAAATTTTCAATATCAGCAATGGCAGCCTCATCAGAGGCATCCATCATCGCAAGAGTAAGAATATTGTTCGGCTCCTTGGCTACCGGTGCCACCGTATACTTCTGGCATAAATATCTGGGCAGGGTACTTTTAACATCGGCTGAAAATTCATCATCAATCGTAATGATTGGCACATCGAGTTGGTCCGAAAGCACTTCCAGCAACTGGTTATCAGTGATAATGCCCATTCTTATTAAGATATAGCCAAGTCTCCGATTTCCACCAACCTGAATTCGCAGAGCTTCATCAATCTGTTCAGGTTTTACTAAGCCTTTCTCAACTAAAAGGTCTCCCAAGCGCATTGTCTTTACCATAATCCCCCTCCAATTGTCCGTCCCATTGACGGCTGCCGCTTTACTCTTTAAGTACTTAGAATATCTCACTCTGCAAAATTAATCCAATAAAAATACGTCATTCTTTATTTGCCTATTATCGGCGTATATAGCTAATTGGATTAACAAAATATTCGGACAGCCTCACTAACGATGGCCAATCCTTTGCTTCAACTGAAGCAGGAAACCAAAGAACAGTGAGATGTAAATGCACAGGAACCGTCTTGCCGGACGAACACCGGCCAACACATTGACCGGCAGCGACATGATGGCCGATTTTTATAGCTAGGTCCGGTTCAATGTGCGAATAAATCGAACAGAACTGCAGTCCGCGGTTGACGGTGGAATGGCGAATCAGAACGGATTTCCCTAAAAAATCATCAAAAACTTCGCAAATCAGACCGTCATAGAGTGTCGGCACCTTTGTTTTTTCATTAAACCAGACAATCTCATTCTTCTGATCTGTATAACAACAAAAATCAACTCCTTCATGCCTTGTAACGCGAAGTTTGCCATGGGTCCACCACTGTTTACGATCTGAAAAACGCATCCCTTCCTCGAAACGCCATTGTCCAAAGCTTGATTGACATTGGTTCAATTTTGTAAAATTGCTGGTAAAGTTAGATTGTTGCATAATTATTCAAAGCCAGTAGCCTCCATCTCAGAACTGGAAGGGTAACTGCTGGGACAATGCCGTAGCGGAGTCTTTTTTTCATTCAATAAAAACACAAATGATTCATCATCGTAGGTTTCAGAACGTAGCGGAGGCAGAGCAGGCTCTTTTTAACTACATCGAAGTCTACTACAACCGCCAGAGAAAGCATTCTATGAACGGAAATAAATCTCCCGTTCATTATGAGATGGAATGGTGGAACAATAGAAAAGCGGCTTAACCCAGATTCCACTTTTTTGTGGCAAGATCACCTTTTATGAATTCTCAGACCAGAGGCCTAATCCAGCGAAGCTGGTATAAGAGCCTCTACAATTGCAAGCTTCTTTTGGTTTATATCCAAGCTTCTCACCTCTCCAAACCCCTTTTATAAATTCTCAGACCAGAGGCTCTAAAAATCTTCGAAGTCTCCGTCATCATCATCCATTGGAATGACATCTTCCGGTTTTTTCATTGTTTTCGGTCCCACTGCGGCCAGCTTAACTGGTGCAGGCTTCTCTGGACCAGGTTTGGACGCCGCTGGTTTGGCCGATGCCAGCTTTTTCGGTGCCGCCAGAGCCTGCCGCCGTGTTGCAGGTGCGGACGCTGCCTTGGGAACTATCACCCGTCGCTTCTGTATGCTTCCCAAAACTGACCCGCCGCCATCTCCTTCAGCCAAGGCTCGCAGCCTCAATACAACCTTGATCATAACTTCTGCCTGACCACTGAGTTCTTCAGCGGCTGCAGCTGATTCTTCAGCGGTGGCCGCATTTTGCTGAGTCACTGCATCCATCTGGCTGATGGCCTGGCTAATCTGCACAAATCCGGTGGTTTGCTCTTTTGACGCCACAGAAATTTCGTCCACTAGAGTGCCAACCTTTGAGCTACTTTCAGCAACTTCCTTAAAAGCTGCATTGGTTTTAGTGACAACGCCTTTTCCCAAACTGACCTTGCTTACAATTCCCTCAATAAGCTCTGAAGAATTCCTAGCTGCCTCCGCCGCCCGCATAGCAAGGTTCCGTACTTCATCGGCAACCACAGCAAAGCCAGCACCAGCTTCTCCGGCCCGGGCAGCCTCCACTGCTGCGTTCAAGGCAAGAAGATTGGTCTGAAAGGCAATTTCATCAATTGTTTTGACTATCTTGGAGGTTTCTTCACTAACAGCGGAAATTTCTTCCATAGATTTACTCATCTCGTCCATTGCTGTGTCCGCCGTGCTTATTACACTTAAAGCCTCACGCATCAAGCTGTCAGCCTGGCCAGCATTATCAGCATTCTGCTTAGTCATGGAAAGCATTTCCTCCATAGAGGCAGACGTCTCTTCTATCGCCGCAGCTTGCTCGGAGGCTCCTTCCGCCAACGTCTGGCCTGAGGCTGAAACCTGGCCAGCAGCCCCGGAAACATGCTCCGCTCCGCTAGTCATGTCTTTCACTATTGAATTGATGGGCTTGACGATTGAAAGCGTTATCATGGTAATCACAGCCGCCATCATTGCCAGTGCAACCACAAAGACACCAATCCCTACAGCAGTCGTTGTTTGTATAGTTCCCAGAAGCGCCTCGTTTGCTTCAGCGACCTCTTGCCGGACTGAATCTTCGTAATCTCCCAGCTGTCGGGCAAGGTCGTTGCCATATTGATCAATAACATTATCGATTTGGGCAAATTCTTCTTTTGGCGCTGATCTCCTGATAAGATCGACCATATCAATCTTTATACCGGCAATCAGATTGTTGACATTCTTGATCATCTGTTGGGCCAGTTTTCTTTTCTGATCAGTATCAGCGATCTTTTCCGCCTGCATCAACCCATCTATTAAAACTTTTTCGTTTTGGATGATGATGGCCATACGCTCCTTGGATACATCCCCTGTATCTCTGTCAACAATGGCATCCATAGCGGCCAGATTCAACTTAAGGCGGGCATTCTGCATATCCGTGATAAGACCCAGCTGCTGATTGCGCAAAGAGCCCTTAATAATTGCTTCTTTCACAGAATTAGAAGTCATAAAATTGGCTGTGAATAATACCAGCATTGCCACAACCGCAGTAGCACCAATAAATATCATCTTGCTTGAAAGTTTCATCGCTTCACTCCTTTTACTATTTCAAATATACTAAAAGATTTTTTCATACAACTCTCTCCAGCCCGGCTAATTCGTCAGAGTTCATCACTTCATCAATATCCAGAAGGAGAATGACCCTGCTTTCTTTTTTGGCAATCCCCATGATATAATCAGTGTCGACCCCACCGACATCAGGAGTGTTTTCAATCTCTTCAGTGGCCAATTGCATTACTTCTGACACTGAATCAACAACCATACCCATTAGAACAGTGGTGTTATTTTTGTCGGTTTCAACCAAAATGATACAGGTCCGATCAGTATATTCCTCGGGATCCATTGAAAATTTCAGGCGCAGGTCTATGACCGGACTCACCTTTCCCCGGAGATTTATAATACCCTTCACATAGTCAGGCATTTTGGGAATTTCAGTAATTGTAATAAGGCCAATGATTTCCCTGACCCTTAAAATCTCCACTCCATATTCTTCCTGACCCAGAGTGAACGTGAGATATTTCCCCCCACGGCTGGATTCTTCCTTTATTTCCTGGTCAATTTTTTTTATCTGTTCAGTCATTCTTGTTTCCTATTCTTTCATTAATAACAACACAACCATCTCAATTGTGCGCAGAATATTTGACAAATTTCAATAATAATGAGAATTATTTTCAGTTATTTCTGTTTTTTCCCTCCCAGTACATGACTTTTTATACAGCTGCTGTATAGTTCCCCAATACGTATGATACTGAAAGCTGACAAACTCGTAAAAAGCCTCTAAATTTCCAGAGCCACCTTGTAAAATCAACTACTTAGTGTTCCGGGGATGTCGAGTGGGTTTTTACGAGACCATCAAAGCTGCTAATTCCCTAAGATACCCTGTAGAAGCAAATGCCCAAAACAACATCAGACATTGATTGCCATGAAGAGGAAAAAGATATCCTGTTTGGCATAATCAACCGTTTTATTGGCTATTTCACCCGTGACTCCCAGCGGGAAAGCACCAACAATGAAGAGGCCGAATACCCTTTTGTGCCAATGGACACCAGGCAAATGATCGAACAGGTCAAGCTGGCGCGAACCACGTTGCAAAACCGCAGGGAGAGTGAATGTCCTTACACTTTCATCGACATCGGCTGCGGGATTGGCAATGTGTTGTTGGCTGCAGAACAACTGGATTTTGAGGTCTTTGGGATTGAAAAAGACCCCTTCCCCTGTAAGGTTGCCCAAAAGCTGATCGGCAAGGCACAGGTCAGAATGGAGGATATCTGGAAATTTAGCGATTATTCAAAATTTGATGTAATCTACTATTTTCGTCCCTTTCATGATGGAGACACCCAAAGACGCTTTGAGCTGCATATTGAAAATTCACTCAAATCAGGGGGTATACTGATTGCCAACCGCAAAATGAGTCAGGCGATAAACCAGGACCCGCGTTTCCAACGCCTGCATCCAGATCTTCCCGTTTGGGAGAAACAATATTAATCCTATTTTAATACTTTTCAGCAAACATGTATCGGCCGGAAAGGTAGCGGGAACCTTATAAATTATTTTTCCGGTTGAAAGTCGTTAGTTCAATGATTACTGTCGTTCACTAAACCATTACACGCCTTTTTAGGCGTATCAATTGAAAGCTACCTTAAAAAATCAGGATTTTGGTGTGAGTGCCAGGAATGCCAAAATTAAAAAGCGCAGCATACTGGGGTATGTGAGCACTTTTCTTTTTGGCAATGACGCAGCAATCGCGTCAAAAGACAATTTTTCAAGGTGGCCTAAAAACATTTCAAGGAGAGCATCATGGCAACCGCACAACATGGCGACACTGTAAAAATTCACTATACCGGTACATTAGACGATGGAACCGTGTTTGATTCATCTGAAGGAAGAGATCCTCTTGAGTTTACCATCGGCAATGGACAGGTTATTCCAGGATTTGAGGAAGGTGTTCTGGGAATGGAGGTCGCTGAGAACAAGAGCGTTAATATTCCACCCGAAAAGGCCTATGGCGAAAGAAATGAAGCAATGGTGATGTCAGTTCCCACCGGTGAAGTCCCACCGGATCTTAATCCGGAAGTTGGTCAGAAACTGCAAATGGGCGCTCCAGATGGCCAGGTTGTTGTAGTAGAAGTAGTTGAAGTTACGGATGAAGCCATCCAGCTTGATGCCAACCCACCCTTGGCGGGAAAGACCCTTAACTTTGACATTGAGCTTGTGGAAATCGTCTAAGTCCACAATTATTCATGACTTTTTCAGAAAAAATTGATCAGTTACTGGTTTTCTGCTCTTAAAATTAGCTTCCAGAAAATATATATACCCATCCCTATTTTCTCACTGTTCATTGAAGCAGGTATTTCTGAAAGTGTCCCCTGCAAGGCGAGCCGATCTGCCCGGAGCTGCCTCGAATCCAGGGTAATCCGCATACCTGAGTATAGCGAATTCCCTAACTCCTTGCATCTTCAACAAGCAGCTTGACTCGTGAAAAATTGGATATAAGTCCAATTAAGACGAAAAACTTGCGCAACCGATTGGAGAGTCACCATGCAAGTACTTGTACTTTATTACTCAAAAGGCGGTAACACAAAAAAATTGGCAGAAGAAATTGCCAAAGGGGTCATAGCGGGCGGCGCTGAGGTAGTCATCAGAAGCACAGAAGAGGTCAGTAAAGATGATTTTAGCAACTCAGCAGGTATCATCGCCGGGTCCCCCGT
>Ga0209919_1000799_pt1 | contig 15574 bp, 11 predicted proteins | sample SalPon2A_C_D2_MG_FD_185721 | JGI IMG/M metagenome (GOLD analysis project Ga0209919, IMG submission 185721) | Soil microbial communities from South San Francisco under conditions of wetland restoration - Salt Pond MetaG R2A_C_D2_MG (SPAdes)... | ecosystem: Environmental > Terrestrial > Soil >... | reverse complement strand
CACATCGGCCACGGCCATGATTTTTGCTTCCGGCAGAATCTGCTCTCCCTTCAGCCCCTGCGGGTAGCCCGATCCATCCAGCCTCTCGTGATGCTGCAGGATGATCTCGGCTATCGGCCATGGAAAACTCACATCCTTCAGGATGTCGTAGCCGGTCTGCGGATGCTGCTGGATGAGCTTGTACTCGACCTCGGTCAGCTTCCCGGGCTTGGAAAGAATTTCCGCAGGGATATGAATCTTTCCCAGGTCGTGAATGGTAGCGGCAAGATGAATGCCCTTGATCTGCTTCTCCGGCAGCCCCATTTCCACGGCAATGGCCTGCGCCAGTTCGCCGACGCGCCGCTGATGGCCGGCGGTATAGGGATCGCGTTTCTCCACGGTGGCGGCAATCGCCTGCACCGTTTCTTCCAGCCCCTTGCCGAGTTGTTCGAGGGCTTGCTGGTGCTCGGTACGGGACTGGTCGCGCTCGGTGCCGATATGCTGCATGTGGATGCCGTAACCGAGGTCGCCGGCCATCTCTTCGAGCAGTGCGATTTCTGCCTTGTTGAAGGCGTTCGGCTCCGATGCATAAATGGTCAGGACCCCGAAAGCTTGATCATTCTCCATCAGGGGGAGTGCAATGCACGACTGATAGCCATAGGCTAGCGCCTTTTCGCACCAGGGCTGCATGATCGGGTCATCGGCAATATTCTGGGTATGTTGCGTTTTGCCGGTGCGTATGGCCGTGCCGGCCGGACCTTGTCCTTCAGGCACATCACCCCAGCTGACGTGGATACTCTCGGCGTAGCCCGGCTTCACCGCATGCGAAGCCATCACCTTGACGCTCTTCGCCTCATCGGATTGGGCATAACCGACCCATGCATGCAGGTAGTCCCCTACCTCGACAGCCACCCGGCATACCGCCTGACATAGCTGTTGTTCATCGACCGCATGCACCAGCGAATGATTGACGGCACTCAGGGTTTTCAGGGCCCGGTTGAGATGACCAAGCGCATCCTGCGCCCGCCGCTCATCGGTGATGTCCTGGTAAATGCCTAGCATGCCGCTGACTTCTCCCGATGCCTTGCGTAGCGGCACCTTGGAGGTGCGCAGCCAGAAGGTCCTGCCATCCGGCGTGGTCTGCGGCTCCTCGTAGCCCAGTTTCGCCTCGCCCGAGTCCATCACGGCCTTGTCGTCGGCGCGGTACAACTCGGCTACGTCCTTCCAGCCCATCTGGTAATCATCCTTGCCATAGAGTTCCTTCGGGTTATGCATGCCGGCATCGCGGGCAAAGGCCGTGTTGCAGCCGAGGTAACGCAGCTCCCGGTCCTTCCAAAAGACGCGCAGGGGGATGTTTTCCACCACCGAGCGCAGCAGGTCGCGCGAGGCCCGGATCGCTTCCTCGACCTGCTTGCGCTCCGTAATGTCCCGCACCATGGCCAATAGATAGAGCCTGTCGATTTCCTTTGGCGAAACGGTGACCTCCACCGGGAACGTCGAACCATCCTTTCTTCGGTGCAGGCTCTCGAAGCGGGCGTGTCCCTTTATCCGAACCTGGTTTTGCACCTCTTCCGCCAGTTCCGGGGAAAAGTTCGGATCGATATCGGCGACGCTCATGGAAAGCAGCTCTTCCCGGCCATATCCCAGATGGCGGCATGTGGTTTCGTTGACGTCCAGGATTGCATATGTGGCAGGATCGATCACTTCAATGCCGTCACTCGAGCTGTCGAGCAGGCTGCGAAAGAACTGCTGGCGCTGCTCGGCCTGTTTGCGCTTGCTGATGTCGCGGATGATGCCCTGGCGGAACTTCTTGCCTTCCACCTCGATGATGCGGGCGCTGACCTCGACCGGGAATGTCGAGCCGTCCTTGCGCTGGAATTCCGTCTCGAAGATCGAGCCCTTTTCATCGAATTGCCACTGCGCTTCCAGGGTCGCCTGAGCCGATGGCGAGCGCAGCTGGCGGGCATTCATGGCGAACAGTTCCTCCCTGCCGTAGCCGGTGATCTCGACGGCGCGCTCATTGGCCTCGACGATCCATCCATCGGTATCGGCCAGCATGAAGATGTCGTTGGCGTACTTGAGCACGGTTTCGTAATGGGAGCGCAGAGCCTGCCTTTCCTGTGATTCACGCAGCCGCTCTGCCAGCCAGCCATGCTGCTGCTGTCGCCAATAGACGAGCAGAGCGGCCCCCGCGCTGATCACCAGCATCGATGCAAACAGGGCCAGCACCCAGGACTGCCTTCTCAGGCCGGCATACACCTCAGCCAGATCGACCTTGGCGACCATGATCCATTGCGTACCGGCTATATGCCTTGTCGCTGCCAGCACGGGTACGCCGCGATAATCAACCCCATCGGCCACATGTTTCTCGCCGCGCAAGGCCATGGCTGCGATCAAACTTTCTTCGCCGATCGGTTTGCTGAGATCCAGGGGCCTGTTGCCCGTATGCCGGAGCGGATTGAGAAAGACCACCCTGTCGCCGTCCCGCCTGACCAGCAGGGTTTCGGCGCTGGCGCTGGGGAGCGGCCAGACCCGGATGAGCGGAAACAGGACTTTCTGCGCTGATGCATGCAACACGATCACGCCGACAGGCCGGTGCTGAATATCTTTCCGGAGGAGCAGCGGTGCGATGAAATCGACATGCACATCCCCGTTTTCACTGTCGCGATACAGACGGGAGATAACCGGCTGGCCGCTGCTGATGACCTGCGCTACCTGCGCAAGCGTGGCTTCACCCAATCTCGCGTGCCCGGGATTGATATTGAAGACCCGCCGACCATGCAAATCCAGCAATAAGACATTGATAAAGTCGAATGTGTTGCGGATGTCGTTCAGTTGATGCAGCAACTCCGCCTGATTCCGTTCATTCCCCGAGCCGGAGAGCCATCTGCTATAGTGAAAAGCTATATCATAATCACGGCCGAACAGCCTGGCGTCATCCAGTCGCTCTTTCAGCCAGGCAGAAATCATGTCTTTTTTCAGGCTGGCAATCGCATCCAGCTCGATGGCCTTCTCCTGCTTCAGGTTGGAGCCCATTTTTTCGCCGATATTCAGGCTGACGGAGAAAACCACGGTCGAAAACACCGCGAAACCGAGCAGCATTCCCAGGCCGAGTCGTCGGCTGGAAGCAGCGGCATCCCCTTTCCCGTCAGAATCCATCGAGGGAAGGCGGGAGCGTGCCAGGAAATACAGCAGCAAGGCCACACCAGCGACCATGGGTAGCAGGGCGACATGCGGGAACAACGGGGTGCCTGTGTCATCGTGATGGAGAGGCGAAGGAAGGCCGTGGGAAATCAGCACCCATCCCCCTCCCAGCAGCAGGTACCAGGCGGTGATGCGCAGCGCCTGCATTCCTCCCTGTTTCATGCGGCAGGTGCCGAAGTGCAGGGATCGGATTCTGATGACTGGATCATGTATCCCCCCTTGTGATGGAAACAATATGTCAATTATTTTACATTATAGACTACATGTTTTGACCTATTCAGACTTTCCGGGCAGCGGTGATGTTTCCCCCGACCATGGGGCCCGACCGTGGGGAGACCCTTCACAGAGAATGCGGTTGCATATGTGCAGGGTATGGCCACGCTTCGGGAGAAGCCGTTTCGAATAAACCGGGATGGATGGATCAGCGCATGAAACAGGACCACATTGCCGGCAGCCGATCGCCCAGGGCTTCGCATGTCACCTTGCCGAGGCTGGAGGCTCCGTTTCCCTGCATGCTGGATTTTCTCGACGGGCATTTTCCCCGTGTCGGCCGCGAGGTGTGGGCGGAGCGCCTGCAAAACGGAAAGATTCACGACGAGCAGGGCAGGGCGGTCGATGAGGCAACGCCGTACCGGGTGAATGCGAGGCTGAGTTATTATCGCGAGGTGGCGAGCGAGCCGCGCATTCCGTTTGCCGAGCGCATTGTGTACGAGGACGACGAAATCCTGGTGGCCGACAAGCCGCATTTCCTGCCGGTGACGCCGGCCGGACAGTATGTGAACGAATGCCTGCTGCATCGGCTGGTGCTGCGCACCGGCAACGAACAACTGGTGGCCGTGCACCGGCTGGACCGGGGGACGGCCGGGCTGGTACTGCTGAGCAAGCGGCGGGAAACGCGCAAGGCCTGGTTCGCGCTGTTCAGGGAGGGGCGGATCGACAAGCGCTACGAGGCGGTGGCCAGCCTGCCCGAGGATGCGCAGAAGAGGACATGGCTGGTCGAAAGCCGCATCGAGCGCAGCGATGCCTGGATCACCTTCACCAACGTCCCGGGGGAGATCAATGCCCGTTCACATATCGAATTGCTGCGCACCTCGGGGGAGCGCGGGTTTTATGCGCTTTCCCCGCTGACCGGCAAGACGCATCAACTGCGCCTGCACATGGGGCTGATCGGCGCGCAGATCGTCAACGACAGATTTTATCCCGTCCTGCAGCCGTTCAGCGCCAGGCCGGATTACGCACATCCGCTGCAACTGCTGGCCAGAAGCCTTGCCTTCACCGATCCGCTGAGCGGCGAGCCCCACTGCTTCGCATCGACCCGCCGGCTGTCGGCCTGGTCTGATGCGGGGTCTGATGAAGGGGCCGATGCGGGACCCGGCGAGGCTCCCTTATAGCCTTTGTCCGTTCAGGCTTTGCGCAATGCCCTGGTCCTCGTGATCGCCGCTGTCGCAGATGACAATCAGCTCGGCGATGTCGTTATGGCATTCCAGCCATGAGTGACGCGACACCGGGTTGCCGAACGGGTTGATGATGATCTGGTGCTGGCGCAGGCAGGTAAAATCCTGTTCGCGCGGGAAGAAGCGGCGGATGGCCGACTGCAGCGGATCGCTCCACTCGAAGCCCTCTTTCAGACGGTAACCGATCCACAGGAATCCCTTGGCCAGCAGCGCCTCGAAGACGGCCTCCGAGTCGTCGGGCAGCGGGCTGGTGACATCCAGCGTATAGACATCCATATCATCGTCGTCACCGGTGTCGGACATCAGCTTGTCGATGGTGTGTCGCAGGGTGCGCTGCAGCTCATAGGCAGCCTCGTTTTCCGAGGCATACATATGGTAGCTGGTATGCGCGATGTAGGTGCCGTAGAACTCGTCGGGCACCGTCACATGCACCTCGGTGGGCAATTCGAAGCGATCCAGTTCCTCCTGCAGCAGGCGGGCCTGTTCGCGGTTTTGCAGGATCGGAAAGATCTTCGGCTGGATATCCAGCTCGCGAACCACGGTTACCAGGTGCGCCAGCACGGTGGTAATGGCCAGATAGGCCTTGCTCTTCAGGTGCAACGGCTGGGAAAGCAGGATGCGGTCGGCGCCGCGCACGAAGTCGCGCAACCGGTTCATATTGGTGAAATCCCAGCGGATCACATCGAAGGTGACGCGTCCAAGCGCCCCGTCCACCTCGCCCAGCCTGCGGCGCAGATAGTCGAGGCTCTCGGTCTGTTCGTCCTGGCTGATGTCGTCGATGATGCGCACATCGATGCGCTCAAAGTCCTTCAGCAGGAGCTTCAGCAATAGCGGCAGTGCGCCCACCCAGCCGGTGATGACCAGGCGTAATTCCCTGCTGCGCATGCTGGGCATGCAGAAATCCGGGATATTAACCGGGGCTGCCGGGCTCTGCTGGTCGCTACCGGCCTTCTTGCCGCGGGCGAATTGGTATGCCAGCTCGCCATGCACATCACGCGGCTGAATGGCCAGGGCCAGCGCGGTGGTGGCGGGAAACGGTGCGTGTTCGGCAAGCTTGTACAGGGGTATGCCACGTCCTTCCTTGTCCGCCAGGGCGATCAGGGTCACGCCCCGGGTTTGCAGGCGGGCAGCCAGCCGGAAGATGTCGAGACGGACGTCGCCGCTGCGGTTTCCGAGCATCGGGCGACCGTCCTGGAGCGTGACTTCGCCGCTCCATTCGCTGATCTGAAGTGCCGATTCCTCGGTGCGGCCGGGGATCATCAGGCGCTCCATCACCTGATCGAAATCCTGATAGACCAGGATGTTGCGCATCATATTGGCGCGCACATCGGCATGTGACATCACAACCGTTGGCTTGTTGTAAACCTGCTGGTTGTCCCAGCCGATCTGCAGGATGTGATGGTGCGAGGAAAGCTGCGGACGGGCCAGCGCCGGCGAGGCGTAGTTCAGGTAGATATTGGGATTGACCTTGCGGATGGCGAGCAGGGAAAACATGCTGTGCGACAACTGGACGGAGTGAGGCACATCGTCCGGCACGTTGATGATGGCCTGTCGTGCGTGCCCGAGATTCACCCTGCGCAGCGAGGTTACCTCCTGCATATTACCCCAGCGGTAGGACACCCAGCGCTGCTGGCTCAGACCGGCGGGCGCCTTTTCACTTTCGCCCAGCATCACCAGTTTCAGGCGTGAGAAATGGCGCTCGGAAATGCTGCGCAGCTTATCGATGATATACGGGGCGGTTTCCGACCAGCCCAGCATGACCATGTGGTTGGTGATGTTCAGACGCTCGTTGCGAAGCTTCTGCATCAGGCCCGATACCACCTGCGCGCCGATGCCGATAAAGAAGGCGAAGATAAACACACCCATGATCACGGCGGCCACCGAAACCACGGCCATACTGGCGTTGGGCGGGTAAAGGACGGAGTTACCGGGGTCGGTGAACATGCGGAAGGCGAACCAGATCTGTGCGAACAGGGTGTTGTCGAGATCGCTGATCACGCCGTCCTGCGTGTAATCGAAGGGGGGCAGCATGAAATGTCCGGCCACACCGCCGGAGATGGCCAGCACGCCGAGCAGCAGTACGATCAGGTTGACCTCCTGCATGAACTGGCCCTCATGCACGACATCCTTGAGGTTGCGCAGGATGATGGTCCATGGCCTGAGCAGGCGGATCAGACGCAGCGCACGCAGGGCGCTGCCATGCGGTACGACGGCAAAGGCAGGGATCATGACCACGGTGGCGACCAGGTCGATCCACCAGTAGCCCCATTCGCTGAGCCGGTCGCGGCGCGATTCGAAGTCCATGTGGCGCATGATCAGGGCGCGTACGGCCAACTCCACGCTGAAGAAGATGATGACGATCCACAGCAGGGTGTCCTCGGCAAAGAAGGACAGCAGGATGACCAGCGAGATGAACATGCCGTAGGTGGGTGAATACATGGTGCTTTGCAGGTCGATGTAGCGGAAGGCGCGCAGCGTGCGCATCAGGTAGAAAGCGCGCAGCAGGCGGGCTGCGGCGGCACTTTCGGCATCCAGCGGGATGTTCAGCACGGTGATCAGCAGCGAGGCGATGCCGATGAAATCGAGCACCAGGAACAGGGCGTCGAGTTTGGAATTCAGCGAGGATCGGTAGGGGTTGGTGCGGATCTTGTAACGCATGATGGCGACGCGCATGCCGAGTTCGATACAGAATACGACAAAAAGCACCGCCGCCAGTGGCTGGTTATGGGTGAAGGAGATGGCGATCAGGATCAGCATCAGAATGCCGAAGCGCGGATGCATCAGGATCCATTCAAGGTGATGGAACAGCAGGGGCCGGTCCCTGAGTACAGATGTCATGGCGAGTCCTTTCATCGTGGCACCTCGTGCTGGGAAACTTGTATACAGGAAACGGAATGCGTTGCCTGGTTCTGGACCGGAAGGGCGATGCCCGGCCGGAACATGTGCGCGCCAGGCGCGTTTACTGCACTTCGCTGATCCGCTCGGTCAGCGCCTGGCTGATCTGCACGGCCTTGTCCGGTGGCAGGAAGGAGAGAATCTTGCCCACCTGTTTTTCGTCCATGCGCGAGAACATGCGCACCACGATCTGCAGGTCCATTTTGGCCAGCACCGGGGCGGCCTTGTCCGCCTTCATGCCTTCGTACACGGCAGTCAGGCGCTTGATCTTCTTGGTATTGATGCTTTTCTCCTGAGCCAGCATATCCTTGATGCGGACCTCCAGGTCTTCGAGGTCGGCGATGCGTTCGACCAGCTTTCTCTCGCCTTCCTCAATCGCCTTCTGGCGCTCATCAATCGCCTTCTGGCGGGCATCGAGCTCCTCGCGCTGCTGGCGCAGGGCCAGCAAGGTTTCGCGCTCGGCCTGGCTGATGGCCACATCATCCGGGGTGAAGGGCAGGGCTTCGGCTTCGGGAATGGCCTGCACGGAAAGCGGTATTTTATCGTTTTCGGCAGGGCCGGAGGGCTCGTCGGTGGCTGCCTGCGCGCTGCTGATCATCTCCTCGCCCGGCTGGCTGCCAAGCAGCGACAGTCCGGCGCGGCCGAGCACCAGTACGCTCAGCAGGCTGAGCAGCAGCAGGACACGTCCGGCTCCGGGCATACTCAGGCTCCGCTGGCCAACGGGCCGGCCAGGCGAGCAGCCACGCGGTCGTCGTCTGCCCTTTGCAGCCGACGATCGAGTGCCCGGTTGGCCTGCTCGATAAATTTTCTGTCGATGCGGTCGAAGGCCTTGCCGCGGCTGTCGTGCGACAACCACTGGCGCAGCAGTGCCTGCTCCTGTCCGTGCAGGGCTTCAATGGCGGCCTCAAGGCTGGCGACATACCGGCTCTGCTCTTCGATCAGTTCGTCGTACACCATCAGCATGCCGGCCTGCACCGCGATGCGCAGGTTGCGCTCTTTCTGCTCACGGATGCCCTGCATGTGCGCCAGCGCCTGCTCGCGCTGCTGGCGCAGTTCGTGACGCTTGCGGCTCAGGGTCGCCAGCTCGTACTGCGCCTTGTTGCGTGCATTGTCGTTCAGTTTCTTCAATACCTGATGCGGCATCATTTTCATCTCACACCCTCCCCGCGGGTCGCCATCAGTTCGAGCAGCTTGCGACCTGCTTCCTCGAGACTGACTGTTTCGTTCTGGCGCTGTTGCAGGAAGGTGCGGATACTCGGCATACGGTCGATTACACGATCGAGTTCCGGATTGCTGCCGCGTTCGTAAGCACCCATATTCACCATATCCTCCATGCGCTCATACAGTGACAATTCACTACGCAAGGAGCGTGCCGCTTTTTGGATTTCCTCCGAACAAAGGTTGGTGGACAGACGGCTGACACTCTTCAGCACATCCACGGCGGGAAAATGTCCCTTCTCGGCCAGGTCGCGGGAAAGCACGATATGCCCGTCGAGAATACTCATCGCGGAGTCGGCTACAGGGTCGCCGCTGATGTCGTCACCCTCTACCAGCACCGTGTACAGTCCGCTGATATTGCCGTGCCCGATGCCCGGGCCGGCACGCTCCAGAATCTCGGCCAGCGAGGCGAAGCAGGAGGGCGTATAGCCCTTGCTGGCCGGTGGTTCGCCGAGCATCAGGCCGATCTCGCGCTGCGCCTGTGCGAAGCGGGTGAGGCTGTCCATCATCAGCAGTACCTGCTGGTCCTGGTCGCGGAAATATTCGGCGATGCTCGAGGCCAGCAGGGCCGCCCGGATACGCAGCACGGGCGGGGCGTCCGAGGTGGATACCACCACCACGCTGCGCTTCAGGGCCTCCTCGCCGAGGCTGTCGCGGATGAATTCGCGCACCTCGCGGCTGCGCTCGCCCACCATCGCGATGACGTTGACATCGGCACTGGAGTTGCGCGCCATCATGCCCATCAGCGAGCTCTTGCCCACCCCGGCGCCTGCGAAAAGACCGACGCGCTGGCCGCTGCCGACCGTCAGGCAGCCATCGATGCTGCGCACCCCCAGTTGCATCGGCTTGTCAATAATCTGACGATGACAGGGGTTCATCCGGTTGCCGAATAGCGGCCTGAACGGCCCGCTCGTCCTCAGCGGCATGTCGTCCATCGCATCACCCAGTCCGTCGAGCACCCGGCCGAGCAGCTCCGGACCCATTTGCATGCCCGGCGGTGCGGCGCGAAGGCGCACGGCATTGCCCGGAGCGATGCCGCGGATATGGCCGACCGGCATCAGGATCGTATGCTGGTCGCGGAATCCGACCACCTCGGCCTGGATGTTTTCCCCGTCGACCGCATGGATATCGCAGGCCCGACCGATACTGGCATGCAGTCCGTCCACCTCGACCATCTGGCCAAGCACCCTGCGCACCCGGCCAAGCGAGGGGAAGGGCCGGATATGCTTCAGGCTGCCCAATACTTTTTGACGGGATTCCCTGTTCCACAACACGCTATGGGCCGGCATCAGGGCTCCGGATGTTCGGTCGTCTGTTCGGTTGCCGGCTGGCCCTTGTGCAGCAATCTTCCCCGGATGTGCTGCATGCATTCGCTGATGGCAGCCTGAGGGTCGATCAGCGTATCGTGATCGCTGGCCATGATGCGGCAGGTTCCGGGAGAGATATTGTCGTCGGCGACAAGTTTGTTCGGGGTATCTCCCAGCAATCGCTCGAACATGCCGATATCCTGCACCGAGACGGCCAGGGTCAGCGATTGGGTTTCCGGCAGGTAGCGGGTGGCCTGGGCAATCATCTGCTTGATGTAATCGGGGTGTTCATCAATCATGGTGTCAACAATATGACGGATGACGGCGTCGGCGATATCCAGCACGGCCTCGTCCATGCATTCGTGCAGCCGGCGCGCGCTTTTTTCGCATTGCAGCAGCAGGGCGTCGAGGTTGTTCGTCATCTGTTCGGCGCGTTTGCGGCCGAGATCAAGCCCGGCCTGTTCGCCGGCGGCATAGGCCTTGTCGTAGGCCTCGCGCTCGATGTCCCTCGAGCGACTCTGCGCATCGTTGAGCATCTGTTCCAGTTCGCGCATACGGTCGGTTTCGGGATGGTTATTCGGGGCCTGCGTTCTGCCGAAGTCGGGCAGGGGCGAGGAGGTGACCGTGCCTTCGACGTATTTCAGCGGCAATGGAGCGAGTCCGGGAATGGTCATACCATGTCCTCACTGCCACCGAGCGAGATCTGGCCCTCGTCGTCCAGCTTGCGCACTGCCTTGAGCACGTTCATCTGGGCCTCTTCCACATCGGCCAGCTTCATCGCGCCCATCACTTCCATATCCTCGCGCATGATCTCGGCGGCGCGCGATGACATATTGGCGAAGAATCGCTCGGCGATTTCGTCCGAGGCTCCCTTGAGCGCCTTGACCAGGTCATCCGAGGAGATGTGCTTGAGGATGGTCTGGATATCGCGGTCGGACAGGTCGATCAGGTCGTCGAAGATCAGCAGCAGGCGATCCACCTGCTGGAACAGGCCCTCGTCCTTTTCCTCGAGCTTTTGCAGGATCGGACTGGAAACTTCCTTCTCCAGCTTTTTGAGGATTTCGACCACGTTCAGCATACCGTCGAAGCTCATGCCCGATTGCCCCTCGGTGCCGGAGAGTTCGACCTCCAGGGTTTCCTCGATGTCCTGTACCAGGTCTTTCGGCACGGATTCGATCTTGGACATGCGCATCACCACCGTCATCTGCAGTTCCTCGGGAAGCAGGGCGATCACGCGACTGGCAACGGATGTGTCGATATTGCCGAGGATCAGCGCGATGGTCTGCGGATGCTCGGCCTCGATGTAGGATTTGATCATCTCCGGCTTCATGCGGGTCAGCTTGTCCCAGATGGTCAGCTTTTTCGGCTCATCGAGATTGGATAGCACCAGCTGGCCTCGCTGTTCGTCCACTGCGTGGCGCAACAACTCGACCACATCCTGGCGCGAGGCATGGAACATCGGGTCCTCGGAGTTGTGCCGGGTCATGTATTCCTTGAGCACGTTGTTCAGGGTATCCGAATCGATCTTGCCCAGTTCTGACATGCGCTGGCTGATGCGGATCAGCGTGGCATCGTCCAGGTCGCGCACCAGCGGAGCGGCCAGTTCCGGCCCCAGCGCGTAGAGCAGGATGGCGGTTTTATCCAGGCCGCTCAGCTTTTTCTTTGTGCTCATACCTGTTCCACCCACTCGCGCACGATCTTGCCGGCGCGGTCAGGCTGATGCTGGATGGCATGGCGCGTCTGCTCCATGTTCTCGAGATGGGCGAAGGTAGCCGGGCCGAGGGCCATCAGGCTGGCAGTCGCGGCCTGTTCATCGGCCTCTTTCTTACCCTTCGAATCGGCTCCGATCAGCCTGGCCAGCGGTCGCAGGATGAAGAAGGCCAGCAGGAGCATGGCAAGCCCGGCCAGCCCGTAACGGGCCAGCTCCAGGTAGAATGCCTTGCTCTCCTGCGCTGCAATGTCCTCCTGGCCCTGCGTACTGCCGATATCGACCAGCGGCATGCTCTGGATTTCCACCGAGTCGCCACGGTCCTCATCGTAACCGATGGCCTTTTCGATCAGGCCCTGCAGGGTTTTCAGCTCGCTCTTGCTGCGCGGCTGGAAGCCGGCTGTATTGCCAGACGAGGCGCCGGTCGTAGCCAGACTGCCGCCCACGATCGCGGCCACCGAGATCCGGGTGATACCGCCCGATGGAATGACCTTGTGCTCGGTGATCGAGCTGATTTCATAGTTCACGGTGCGCTCGTTGCGGTTGGCCGTGTCCGTCGGGCTCGCCGCGGCCTGACCCGTGGCAGCATTGGCGCCCGGCGTGTTCGATGCGGTGCCGGGTACGCCCTGCGCCACGCTGTCGGAGCTGCTGCGGCTCTCGCTGGCCTCTTTCTGGCTGCGCACCACCTGTTCATCCGGGTTGTAGCTCTTCCTGTTCTGTTCGGACATCTGGCGATTGAGCACGGCGGTGACGCGCACCACGGCCTGCCCTTCGCCGACCACCTGTTCAAGCATGCCGGTAATGCGGGTCTCCAGGCGCTGCTCGATGCGGCTCTGGGTTTCCTGCAGGCTCTGGCCTGCACCCATGGTGGCCTGTTCTTCGTCGCGCGAGAGCAGATTGCCGGCGGCATCCACGATGGTGACCGCGGATGGATCGAGCCCGGGAACGCTGGCCGCAACCAGGTTCTGGATGGCCTGAACATTCTGGCGGGACAGGTGCTGGCTGCCGGTGAGCTTGAGCATCACCGAGGCAGTCGCCTCGCGCTTGCGATCGGCAAAGGCGGATTCCTTGGCCAGCACGATGTGCACGCGGGCCGTGCTGACCAGCGGCAGTACCTCGATGGTGCGTGCCAACTCGCCCTGCATGGCGCGCTGGTAGTTCACCTGCTGGGCGAAATCACTGATGCCGAACTCGGCCTTCTTGTCGAACAACTCGAATCCGTTCCCGCCGCCCGGCGCGATGTCCTGGCCTGCCAGCTTGAGCCTTGCCGCATACACCTGGTCGGCGGGTACCATGACCGTGCCGGCACCCTGCAACTGGTAGGGGATATGCTCTTTCTGCAAGTATTCAACGACCCCGGCCGCGGATTTGGCATCCATGCCTGCATACAGCGTCTGGTACGGGGTTTTGGCGGACCACAGCACCATGCTCAGGAAGGCAGCCAGCATCAGGCCGGCCGCCACAAACAGCAGCAGCTTGCGATTCTGGCCGAGCATCGAGCCGAGTGAGGCCTTGTTGAAGCTGGCCTGCAGGGGCTTCTCTCCCGAGTCGCTGGCCTCCGGCGTGGCGGCCAGGCTGTTGTTTTGTCCGGAGCCGTTGGCCGGGACCATGTCGTTTGCCATCGTTTAACTCCTTACACCTGCATGCGCATGACTTCGCGGTAGGCCTCGACGAGTTTATTGCGCACGCTGAGCATCATCTGGAAGGACACATCGGCCTGCTGAAGCGCGAGCATGGTGTCCGAAATGTTCTGGTTCTTGCCGGTAGCCAGGTCCACGGCTGCCTTGCTGGCATCGAGTTGCTGGGTGTTGGTGTTGTCCACGTATTGCTTGACCAGCGAGGCGAAGTGCCCCTCCTGCGGAGCCGCCTGGGCATTGGTATCCGGGCGGGCGATATTGGGCAGGCCTCCGAGTCCGTTGATTGGCATCTGCTAACCTCCTGTTCCTGCTATCGCAGCAGTTCCAGAGACTTCTGGAACATGCGCTTGGCCGCCTCCATGGTGGTGACATTGGCCTCGAAACTGCGGGCCGCGGATTGCATATCCACCATTTCCTCGACGGAGTTGACGTTCGGCATCCTGACCATGCCCTTGGCGTCGGCGTCCGGGTGTCCGGGGTCGTAGACCTCGCGGAACGGGCGCTGATCCTCGGCGATGTTCGATACCTTTACCCCCTGCGGGCCCTTGCCGTTGAATGACGAATCGAACACCTGGCTGAACTGCGGCTTGATGTCGGCGGACTTGAACACCACCTGCCGGCGACGGTAGGGGCCGCCGTTCTCGGTGCGCGTGGACTCCGCGTTGGCGATGTTTTCCGCCACGATATCCAGCCTCGTGCGCTGCGCCGACATGCCGGCCGCGCTGATATGCATGGCATTGAACAGGGTGTCGGACATCAGCGGCCAGCCTCACGAACCACATTGGCAACCATATCCAGGCGCTTTTTCAGCAGGCGCATGGTCATGTCATGCATCAGCTGATTCTCCGCCATCGATGCCATTTCCTGCTGGATGTCCACGCTGTTGCCGTCCATGCGCTGGGCCGTGCTGCGAGAGCTCTTCATCAGCCCCTGCCAGGATGAATCGGTTTCGGCGACCGGGATGTGTCCTACCTGGGTGGCTGCCAGTCGTGTGCCGCCGCCGGAGACACCCGAGTTGGCCTGTTTCTCGGCCAGGAAATCGGAAAAGCGGCGCGTGTCGGCCTGGTAATTCGGGGTGTCGGCGTTGGCGATGTTGGCGGCGTGCACGGTTTGCATGCGCTCACGGGCTGAAAGGGCATTGGCCAGGGTTCTGAACTCCTGATCAAACAGACCTGTTACCGGTTGTCCCATGGCTTCCTCCTACGCGTTACACAGGCCGGCCGGGTTGCTGTTGTGCGCGCCTGCCTGTTGCGGTTTATCAGCAGCAAGGGGCGTGCCAGAGTCGAACTCGTTGAGCTTGTTGCGCAGCGTGCGGATGCTGATACCCAGCAGTTTGGCCGCCTCGGTGCGGTTGCCCTGCACGTGTTGCAGGGTCTCCTGGATGAGCGCGCGCTCCATGTCGCGAATGCTCATGCCGGCGGAAATGGATGCGCCCGATGCGCTGGCTTGACCCGGCGCGACCGTCGGCAGGGCAAGATGCTCGGGTCCGACCTCTCCGTCCGGGCACATCAGGAAGGCGCGATGCATACAGTTCTCCAGCTCGCGCACATTGCCAGGCCAGTCGTGTGTCCGCATGGCCTGCATGGCGGCTGCCCCGATCCGCGGTACCGGCCTGCCGTACATGCCGGAGAAGCCTTCGAGAAAATGGCTGGTCAGCGGTTCGATATCGCTCACCCGGTCACGCAGCGCCGGCAGGCGCACGGTGACCACGTTCAGGCGGTAATACAGGTCCTGTCGGAATTCGCCGGCGGCCACGGATTTTTCGATATCGCGGTTGCTGGTGGCGATGACGCGCACATCGATGCTTACCGGGGCGCGTCCGCCGAGCCGGTCCACCTCGCCCTCCTGCAGGACGCGAAGCAGTTTTGCCTGCAGGTGCAGCGGCATTTCGGTGATCTCGTCGAGCAGCAGGGTGCCCATGTGCGCCAGTTCGAACTTGCCGGGGCGTGAGGCCGTTGCCCCCGTGAAGGCTCCCTTTTCATGACCGAACAACTCGGCCTCGAGGATGCCTTCGGGGATGGCCGCGCAGTTGATGGCGATGAAGGCGCGGTTGCGGCGGTTCGAGCACTGGTGGATATAGCGCGACAGGCGCTCCTTGCCGGTGCCGGATTCGCCGACCACCAGTACCGAGGCATTGCTCGGAGCCACCAGGGCCACCTGGTCGAGCAGGCG
>Ga0209919_1000798_pt1 | contig 15582 bp, 12 predicted proteins | sample SalPon2A_C_D2_MG_FD_185721 | JGI IMG/M metagenome (GOLD analysis project Ga0209919, IMG submission 185721) | Soil microbial communities from South San Francisco under conditions of wetland restoration - Salt Pond MetaG R2A_C_D2_MG (SPAdes)... | ecosystem: Environmental > Terrestrial > Soil >... | reverse complement strand
CCGAGGCGCCGCCGGGCATGTTCCAGTTCGAGATCGGGGTGCAGTCCGCCCTGGAGCCTACCCGCGCCCGGGTGGAGCGGCGCCAGCACCAGCCGCGGCTGTTCGAGGTGATCCGGCGCCTGGTGGACGATGCACGCGTGCACCTGCACGTGGACCTGATCTGGGGCCTGCCGGGGGAAACCCTGGCGGACATCCGCGCGTCCTTCGAGCAGGTGCTGGCGTTGCAGCCCCACGAGCTGCAACTGGGCTTCCTCAAGTTCCTGCCGGGCGCGCCCATCCGGGGCCTGATCGAGCCGCACCGCTACGTGTTCCAGGATGCCCCGCCCTACGAGGTGATCGCCCACGCGGACCTGGCGGCCGACGCCGTGCTGGCGCTCAAGCGCTTCGCGGAGGTGTTCGACCTGTACTACAACAGCGGCCACTTCCGCTTCACGCTGCGGCGCCTGATGCAGGTGCGCCCCGCCTGGGAGGTCTTCGAGGCCCTGGCGGCCCACTTCGCGGCGGAGGGCCTGCTGCTCCCCGCCCACGGCCTGGAGGGCCTGCTGGGGCACCTGCAGCGCTGCGCGCGGGACTGGCTGCCGGAGGCTGAGCTGGCAGACCTGCTGAAGCTGGACTACTTCTTCCACCACCGCGCGCGCCGCGTGCCGCGCTTCCTGAACGGCCACGAGGCGGCCGAGACGCCTGCCGTGCGGGCGCACCGCAAGCGCGAACCCCACAGTGCGGTGGCGGCCTTCGCCCATCGGCTGGAACTGCGCGACGGCGCGGTGGAGCTGACCCCCAGCGCGGAGCCGGTGTGGTTTGCGTTCCGCTATCCGCCCACAGGCGAGGGCTATTTCTTCCGGCCCCAGGTGGAACGCCTCCCGGACTGAGCGGCGCACCGGACACCGCCTGACGGGCACGGCCCGCGGCGATTGGTGTACAGCGCCAATCCGGTCTACAGTGAGGGCGCCGGCGCGGCTTGTGGCGGTGTGACCATTCCGGGGCGAGCGGCGTTTAATCTGAAGGGGGCCCGTGCGGCCCCATGGCCCAGCAGCGAGGACCCAGCAATGGTCAGCGAGAACCCCAGGGAAGCCCCGGATGCCGGGGAAGCGGCGCCGCAGGACGCGCCGGCCGAAGCAGCGCCCGCGGAGCAGACCGCGGCCGAATCCGTGGCCTCCGCGGACACGGACACGCTCGAATCCAGCGAGCCCGGGGTGCAGCCGGGCCTCCTGAGCCGGCTCAATCCCCTGCGCATGTTCCGCCGGCATTCGGTGGAGAACTACATCAGCGAGGGGAAGGACCTGCTGGAGAACGGCTCCATGGCGCAAGCCACCGTGGCCTTCCAGAAGGCCCTGGAGCTGGATTCCCACTGCACTGCCGCCTACCGCGGGCTGGGCAAGGTGTTCTACAAGAAGGGCGGACGCTCCAACCTGGAAACGGCGCTGAAGCACTACCAGGAGGCGATCAAGCAGAATCCCAAGGAGCCCGATCTCTACGCGATCACTGCCAAGATCTACGACACCCTGGGCAAGCGCAAGGAAGCCACCCTGGAGCGCAAGAAGTTCGTGATCGTGCGGGCCCTGGATGCGGACGCGCGCAATCCCGTCGCCAACAACAACATGGGCATCCTGTTCCTGCAGCAGGGCCGCATGGACGAGGCGCTGGAGTACTTCAACCGCGCCGTGCAATCCGACCGGCGCTATGACGTGGCCTACCGCAACCTGGCCGCGGCCTACTTCCAGATGGCCAAGCAGGCCCCCGACTCGGACAAGAAGGCCGACTACAACAGCAAGGCCCGCGAATCCATCCAGAAGGCCATGGAGATCGCACCCGCCGTGCCCACCCTGATGGCCCACGCGCGCATCCTGATGATGGACGGAAACCTGGAGGACGTGCTGGCCGTGCTGGAGAAGGTGGACCAGATGGCCCCCGCCAACCCCGACGTCTATCACATGATGAAGATGGCCTTTGAAGGCTTGGGGCGCTTCGAGGAGGCCAAATCGGCCCAGGAGAGCTACCTCGTCTTCAAGCAGAAGGCCGCGCCGGCGCCCCCCACCGAATAGCACCCTGCCGAAGCCGATGTGCCGGCCGCACGCAGTTGCGGTCTCCGGCACTGCATAGGTTTCCCGTTCCGCTGCCGCCCTCCGCACGAACCCCGTCCTGCAGGGACGAAGCGTGCCGCAGGGGCGCCTGCGCGTCAGTGCCGGACAGACCCGTGCGTTACGCGACCGGGTCGCGCCACGCGCTTGCGTCGGCACCAGCAGAGCTGTGGGGATGTAAGTCAGGGTGCGGCGCGGCCGGAGGGGTCGCGCCGCAGAGGGGTCAGCAGAGCGGCTTTTCCAGCGGGGTCTCGTCGTCGTCGTGATCGGCACCTTCCTCCGCGAGGCGTGCCTGCAGCGCATCCAGCACGGAGCGTTGCCGCCGCGGGGGCTTCGCCAGGGCGTGCAGCGCGTTGCGCAGCTTGCCCAGGCGCTCCAGCGTGTCGCGGCAGCCCGCGCAATCGGCAAGGTGCGCCTCGATGCGCTCCGCCTTGGCGCCCCCCAACTCCCCGTCGAAGTAGGCGGAGAGCTCGACCGCGTATGCCTTGCATCCCTGTTTCATCTCGGTGCCTCGCGTCGCGTGCCCGGTTACGCCCCGGGTCGTCGGCTCAGCCTTCTCGTCCGCCTGAGTTGCCATCCTCATCTCAACCTCGCTATCGCGTTCAGGCCCGGCCCTACCCGTGGACTTGGCCCGCGCCGCCGGGGCGCCTGTGAGACCGTGCACTGCAGCCCGTCCCATCGCCCGGAATCCTTCTGCCGGCCAGTTGCCGCCGCCGGCCATCAAGAGTTCACATAGTCCGCCAGCAGCTCCTTCAGCCGCTCCCGCGCGCGAAACAGGCGGGACTTCACGGTGCCGCGCGAGCACCCCAGCACGTCCGCGATCTCCTCATAGGAGAAGCCTTCGACCTCCTTGAGGATGATGATGGAGCGCAGCTTTTCCGAGAGCTGACCGATGGCGTTGCGCAGCACATCGTCCAGCTCGCGGTTCAGCAGCGCCGTATCCGGCACGAAGGTCGTGTCCGGAATATCCTGCTCCCGGCCATTCTCGCCCGGATCGTCCGTGGTGCCCGCCGACAGCGAGACGCCCTGGATGTGCCGCCGTTTGCGGCGCAGGTAATCGATGCAGCAGTTGACCGTGATGCGGTACAGCCACGTATAGAACGAATACGTGTGCTCGTAGTTCTTGATCTTGCGGAAGACCTTGAGGAACACCTCCTGCGTCAGGTCGTAGCTCTCCACATCATCGTTGACCATGCGCAGGCAGTGGTTGTACACGCGCTGCTCGTACTTGAGCACCAGCTCCTGGAACGCCGTGTGGTCGCCGTCCTTGAAGGCCGCGATCAGCTCGTCGTCCTTGCGCGGCGCCGGGCGCTGCGTGGGGGCGCTTTCGCGTTCCACCACCGCCTCTTGGTCTTGCACGTTCATCAGCTTAGCCGTAGGTGTCTGAAATCCGACGTGATTTCTGGCACGGACGAATGCCCCATCCGCATGGGTCTTAGATTATACGCTGGCGGCGCCGCCAATGTTCCCTCGGCCCGGGCCGCTCAGAGGCGGTTCACGCCGTTGAGGGCCGCGATGCGGTAGCACTCGGAGTAGGTGGGGTAGTTGAACACGTTGCCGATGAAGTACTCGATGGTGCCGTCGAAGCCCATCACGGTCTGGCCGATGTGCACCAGGTCCGTGGCCCCCTCGCCGATGATGTGCACCCCCAGCAGCTTGAGCGACTCCCGGTGGAACAACAGCTTGAGCCGCCCGGTGGTGTTGCCGACGATCTGGCCGCGGGCAATCTCGCGATAGGTGGCCGAGCCTACCTCGTAGGGCACCTTGTCGTGCGTGAGCTGCTCCTCCGTGGCGCCCACGGTGGAGATCTCCGGGATCGTGTAAATGCCCGTGGGCAGCAGGTGGCGCTTGGGCGCTTCGCGCAGGCCGTCGAAGGCGTGCAGCGTGGCCAGCCGCCCCTGCTCCATGGAGGTGGAGGCCAGGCTGGGGAAGCCGATCACGTCGCCCACCGCGTAGACATTGTCCACGCCGGTCTGGAAGAACTCGTTGACGTCCAGTTGGTGCCGCGAGTTGACCTCCAGGCCCAGGTTCTCCAGCCCCAGGCTCTCCGTGTTGCCCGTGCGTCCGTTGGCGAAGAGCAGGTAGTCGCTCTTGAGCACCTTGCCGGACTCCAGGTGCGTGTGCACGAAGGTCTCGTCGCTCTCCACGGCCTGCAGGGTCTCGCCCAGGCGGATGCGCACGCCGCTTTCGCGCATCAGGTAGGCCAGCGCCGTGGAGATCTCCAGGTCCAGGAAGTCCAGCAGGTTCTGGCGGGGGTTCACCAGGTTCACCTTCACCCCCAGGTTGGAGAAGATCGTCGCGTACTCGCAGCCGATCACGCCCGCCCCGAAGATGGTGAGGGTCTTGGGAATGCGGTTGATCAGCAGCACCGTGTCGCTGTCCCGCACCCGCTCCTGGTTGAAGTTCACGAAGTCGGGCCGGTACGGGCGGCTGCCCGTGGCGATCACGGCGAATTCGGTCTCGTACGTTTCGGTCGAACCGCTGGCGTGGGTCACCTCCACGTGGTGCGCGTCCACAAAGCGGGCCGTGCCCTGGAAGTGTTCGATGTCATTGCGGTCGAAGGTCTCCTCCAGCCGCTCGGCCAGGGAGTTCACCGCCGCGTTCTTGCGGTGCATCAGCCGGTTGACCGTGAGGTCCTTGTCCAGCTGCACGGAGATGCCGTACACGCTGCGGTGCCGCATCAGCGCGATGTAGCGCACCGACTCGCGCAGGGTCTTGCTGGGGATGGTGCCCGTGTGCAGGGCGTTGCCGCCCAGCGCCTCGCGCCTGTCCACCACCGCCACGGACTTGCCCAGTTTGGCCGCCTGGATGGCCGCCTTCTCTCCGCTGGGCCCGGAGCCGATCACGATCAGGTCGTACTTGGTCACGCCTTCGCCTCACCGGGAGGAAGTTGCTGCCTGCCGCGCACCTGCCGTACCGCACCTGGTCGCATGGCGCTCACTCCGCCAGCACGGCGTGCAGCGCGGCGATGGCGCGCTCGATGCCCGCCGCGTCCACGTTCAGGTGCGTCACGGCCCGGGCGCTGTCCTGCCCCACCACACCAATGCGCACCCCGCGCTCGGCCAGGGCCTGCGCCAGCTTGGGCATGGTCAGCCGCGGGTGGGTGCAGCGGAAGAACACGATGTTCGTCTGCGGCATCCCATAGATCAGCTCCAGGTGCCGCTCGTTGGCAATGGCCTCCGCCAGCCGCCGCGCGTGCTCGTGATCCTCGGCCAGCCGCGTCACGTGGTGGCGCAGGGCATGGCGCGCCGCGGCGGCCAGAAAGCCCGCCTGGCGCATGCCGCCGCCCACCATCTTGCGGAAGCGGTGGGCGCGCGCGATGAAGGCTTTGCTGCCGGCCACGATGGAGCCCACCGGGGCGCCCAGGCCCTTGGAGAAGCACAGCGAGGTGCTGTCGAATGCGCTGGTGATACGTGTCGGCTTCACGTCCAGCGCCACGGCCGCGTTCAGCAGGCGCGCACCGTCCAGGTGCATGGGCACGCCGTGCGCGCGGGCCACCTTGGAGACCGCGTCCAGCGCGTCCAGCGGCAGCACCGTGCCGCCCAGCATGTTGTGCGTGTTCTCCATCGCGATCAGGCTGGTGGGGGCTATGTGCGGATTGTCCCCGCGGTAGATCGCCGCCTCCACCTCCGCCACGGGCAGCGTGCCGTCCGGATTGCCCAGCATGCGCCACTGCACGCCCGCCAGCACCGCGGCGCCGCCGCTCTCCATGCGCACCGTGTGGGACATGGGGTGGATGATCACCTCGTCCCCCGGCTGCGTGTGCGATTTCACGGAGATCAGGTTGGCCATGGTGCCCGAGGGCACGAACAGTGCGGCCTCCTTGCCCAGCAGCTCGGCCGCCTCCTCCTGCAGCGCGTTCACGTTGGGGTCTTCCCCGTACACGTCATCGCCCACCTCCGCCTCCATCATGGCTTGGCGCATGGCCGGCGTGGGCTGGGTGAGGGTATCGCTGCGGAGTTCGACGACGGGATCGCTCATGGCTGCATCGGAAGTGGGTGGGTCAAGGGCCGGGGTATCTGCCTGTCGGGTGCGCCGGGCGGAGCCAGCGCCAGTATTGCGCCATCGTGCCACGTCCCTTGACGTAAGTCATGGGGCGCGCGCGACTCTGCACAGGATAATGGACTCTGGGGTAGGGTGCCATGGGGATCCAGTGCCCGCCCTGCCCACGCGGCCTCATGGGGGTGCGCATGCTTTACCTGGCCTACGACGGCACGATCAACGGCGACTGGGTGTCGCACTACGCGGTGCGCCTCGCCTCGCACCAGCCGGACCGCGCCCTGTGCGCCATTCACGTGGACGAGGGCCACCTCCCGCGCGAGGAACTGGAGGAGCGGCTGCACCTGCTGGAGGACCGCTGCCGCATGGCGCTGGTGTCCCTCCAGACCGAGGTGCACCCTGGCCCCCGTGGCGTGCTGGAGACCCTGCGTGAGGTGGTGCCGCCCGGCCCCTCGAACTTCCTGATCTGCGGCACGCGCCTCAGTCCCCGCCGGCGCGGCTTCATCACGGGCACCATCTCCGAGGGGATGATGCAGGCCCGGCGACAGCCCGTGCTGGCCGTGCGGGTGGTGCAGCCGGGCGTGCTGGGCGCCCCGCACCGCCTGCTGGTGCCCGTGGCCGGGGTGCCCGGTGGCCTGGAGTCCGCGCTGCCCTGGCTGCGCCTGCTGGCCCCGGACGTGCGCGAGCTGCGCTTCCTGCGGGTGCAGGCGGTGGCGCGGCGGCGCCTGCGGCGCCTCACCTACGAGCAGGGCCTGGAGCTGCAGCGCGCGGGCACGCTGTACCTGCACCGCGTGGAGCTGCAGATGCGGGAGCAGGCGCCCCTGCCCGAGGCCTACGTGGATACCCACACCGTGGTCTCGGACGATCTGCCCAAGGAGATCGTCATCCAGGCCAATCGCTTCAAGTCCGACCTGATCCTGCTGGGGGTCTCTGCGCGCGGCCTGGTTGAGCGACTGCTGCACGGCAACCCGATCGAGCGGGTGCTGGCCGACGCCCCGTGCGACGTGGCCATCTACCAGGGCATCGCATGACCGCACAGATCCAGAATGCGGAGCCCGACCGCGTCTATGCCCTGCTGCAGACGCGCCCCGACGGCCTCACCGCGCGGGAGGTGGCCGAGCGCCTGGCCGAGGTGGGCTCCAACACGCTGGAGACCCGCCAGCGCTTCCGCTGGGTGGAGAGCCTGCTGCGCCAGTTCCTCAACTTCTTCAGCCTGCTGCTGGATCTCTCCGCGCTGATCTGCTTCGTGGCCGACCGCATCGAGCGGGGCCAGGGCATGGCGGTGCTGGGCTGGGCGTTGCTGTGCGTGTCCGTGCTCAACGCGGGCTTCTCGTTCCTGCAAGAGTACCGGGCCGAGCGGGCCATGCAGGCCCTGCGCAAGTTTCTGCCCCAGCGGGTGCACGTGCGGCGCGGGGGCGAGACGGAGGAGCAGCCGGCCGATTCCCTGGTGCCGGGCGACGTGCTGCTGCTGCACGAGGGCGACCGCATCCCCGCGGATGTGCGGCTGGTGGAGTGCACCGACCTGATGGTGAACAACGCCCCGCTCACCGGCGAATCCAAGGCCCTGCTGCTGAGCGCCGCCCCCAGCACGGCCCCCATGCTGGAGAGTTCCAACATCGGCTTCGCCGGCTGTGCCGTGCTGAGGGGCAGCGGGCTCTCCGTGGTGTTCGGCACGGGCGAGCGCACGGAGTTCGGCAAGATCGCCACCCTCTCGCAGGATATCCGCCGCAGCGCCTCGCCGCTGGAGCGGGAGACCTCGCGCATGGTGCGCGTGCTCACCGCCGTGGCGGTGGGCATGGGCCTGCTGTTCTTCGCGTACGGCGTGTATGCCGGGCGCTCCGTGTGGGTAAACCTCGTGTTCATGCTGGGCATCATCGTGGCCAACGTGCCCGAGGGCCTGCTGCCCACGTTCACGCTCTCGCTGGCCATGGGCAGCCTGCGCATGGCGCGCGTGAACGTGCTGGTGAAAGGCCTCAACGCCGTGGAGGCCATGGGCGCCCTGCACGTGATCTGCACGGACAAGACCGGCACGCTCACCCTCAACCGCCTCGCCATCACCCGGCTGGTGGAGCCGCTGGGCGGCACCGCGCTTTCCGCCGCGGCCCGCCGCGCCTTCCTGCGCCTCGCGCTGATCGCTTCGGAAGTGCGCCGGGAGAACGAGGGCCTCACGGGCGATCCACTGGATGTGGCCGTGGCGGAGCTGTACGCGCACGAAGGCGGCGACCTGGAGGACGTCGCTACCCACACCGCGCGCCGCTTCGCCTTCGACGTGAGCAAGCGCCGCGAGGGCGGCGTGTATGCCGACGGCGGCGAGGCGCTCTACGCCGTCAAGGGCGCCTGGGAGTTCCTGCGGCCCCTGGTGACCCACGTCCGCGCGCCGGGCGGGGACGAGGCCGGCAGCGACGCCGTGCCCGCACCGGTGGATGCCGAGCGCCTGGCCGAGGCCGACGCGGTGGTGAGTCGCCTGGCCGGGGATGGCCTGCGCGTGCTGGCCTTGGCCTGGCACGGGCTGGGGGCACCGCCCCCGCCGGACGCGGCCCAGGAGGCCCTGGAGCAGGGCCTGGTGCTGGAAGGCTTCATGGGGCTGGAGGACCCCCTGCGCCCGGAGGTGCCTGCCGCCGTGGCGGAGTGCCACCGGGCGGGCATCCGCGTGGTGCTGGTGACGGGGGATCACCCGCAGACCGCCGAGGCCATCGCCCGCCAGGCGGGCATCCTGCCCCCGGCCGGCGAAGCGGCGGAGGCCGCGGCCGACGGTGGCGCGGCACCGGCCCCGCCCACCACCATCACCGGCGCGGAGCTGGAGCGCCTGCGCGAGGCGGAGCTGATCGCGCGCCTGCAGGCCGGCGCCACGCTCTTCGCGCGCACCACGCCCGAGCAGAAGATGAAGATCGTGCTGGCCCTGCGGCGCATGGGGCTGGTGGTGGGCATGACCGGCGACGGCGTCAACGATGCCCCCGCGTTGAAAGCCGCGGACGTGGGCATCGCCATGGGCCTGCGGGGCACGGACGTGGCCCGTGAGGCGGCGCAGGTGATCCTGCTGGACGACAACTTCGCCTCCATCGTGCGCGGGATCGTGGAGGGACGCACCATCTTCCGCAACCTGCAGAAGTTCACCAACTACGTGCTGGTCAGCAACGGTCCGGAGATCCTGCCCTACCTGCTCTACATCGTGCTCCCGGTGCCCCTGGCGCTGGGCGTGATCCAGATCCTCTCCATCGACCTGGGCACGGACATCGTGCCCTCCATGGCCCTGGGGCAGGAGCCGCCGGACCCGGAGGTGATGGAGCAGCCGCCCCGCAGCCGCCACGAGCGCCTGCTCACGTGGGCCGTGTTCGCTCACAGCTACGGATTTCTGGGGGTGATCCAGGCCGCCTGGTCCCTGTTCCTGTTCTTCCTCGTGCTGGTGCAGGGCGGCTGGCAGTTCGGGGAGATTCCACCCGCCACCGATCCCCTGCTGCGCTCGGCCACCGGCATCGCGCTGGCCTCGATCATGATCTCGCAGGTGGGGAACTTTGCCGGTCGGCGCTCCGCCCGCGGCAGCGGCCTGGATCGCGGGCTGCTGCGCAACCGCCTCACGCTGCTGGGCTTCGCGCTGGAGATCGGCTTCGCGGTGGGCGTGCTGTACTTTCCGCCCCTGGCCGCCGTGATGCACACCGGGCCGGTGAGCCCGGGCGTGTTCGCCCTGGCCTGGCTGGGCATTCCGCTGCTGTTCGGCGCTGACTACCTGCGCAAGCTGGTCCTGCGCGCGATAGAGGCCCGGCGGGCTGCAAGCAATGATACACACCCCACCGGCCCCGCGACGGGAACCGCGGCCGGTTGACAGCACCCCGCCGACCCCGCTAGGTCCCGGAGAACCTGCGCGCCGCTCCCACCGGTGGCGGTGTGCCGCTCCCACGCCACATCCCGACCGGAGCCTGTGCCGATGGCCTCATCGCTGATCTCCGTGGCCACCACCCCGGTGCGCCCGCTGGCGGCCACCCGGCTGCTGTCCTGCGCGCTGGCCGCCCTGCTGGGGCTGGTGCTGCTGTATGGCGTGGGCCTGGCCCAGCCGGCTGCCGTGCACAACGCGGCGCACGACGCCCGTCACGCCATCGGCTTTCCCTGCCACTGACGCCCCCGTGAGCCTGCTGCGGCGCATGACGGCGGTGGCGCTGGTCGGCGGTGTCTCGACCGGGCTGCTGTGGTTCGCCCTGCAGGCCGTGTGGGTCACGCCGCTGGTGCACCGCGCGGAGACCTACGAGACCCACGCGCCGGGCAGCGCCTCGCCCGCGGGGGCCGATCCCACCATTGCTGACCAGCCGGCCACGGGCACCGTAGGCCGCTGGCTGCGCACCTGGACGGTGCCCGGCGGCCTGGAGCGCGCCGCCCTCACCGCCGTCTCGGATGCGCTGGCCGCCGTGGGCTTCGCCCTCGTGCTGGTGGCCGGCATGGTGCTGCAGGGCGCGGAGCCCTCAGCCGGCCGGGGGGTGCTGTGGGGACTCGCCGGCTATGCGGCCGTGATGCTGGCCCCGGCGCTGGGGCTGCCCCCCGCGCTGCCCGGCGCCGCCACCGCGCCCCTGGCCGATCGGCAACTCTGGTGGGTGGGCACGGTGGCCGCCACGGCGGCGGGGCTGGCGCTGCTGGCCTTCGCCCCGCGCTGGATCAAGCCCGCGGGCGTCGTGCTGCTGGTGGTGCCGCACGCCATCGGGGCACCCGTGCCGCCGCTGGACGTGCCGGAGCTGCTGCCACCCGCCCTCACCGCCCGCTACGCCGCCGCCGTGCTGGTGACCGGGGCCGCGTTCTGGGCCGCCCTGGGCGCTATGTGCGCGTACCTCCTGCGCCGCGCCACGGAAACCCCTTAAGGCCGACCGCACAACTGCCACAGCCAAATGGATTCGTGCACAACCTCCGGGGGATTTTCATCCCCCGGGCCCCCTATTTACGGGTTCAACCAGGTCCTGCGGTTGCTCCCGCGCAACTCCGCCGCAACACCTCTGGCCGTTGGTCAGATCCGTAAAATGGGGGTCTGGGGGAGCGACCGCTCCCCCAACCGCAGGGGGGTTGCTGTGTCGAGCCGTTACGGCAGCGGGGCTTCCACCACGGGCTTGGCGCGACCCGCCACGGTGGTGAGGTAAATGCCGGTGAAGACCAGCGCCACGCCCGCCAGATGGTACAGCCGCAGGCGCTCGCCCAGGAACAGCCACGCGAGGCCCGTGGTGAACGCCGGCACGAGGTGCAGGAACAGTCCCGCCACGCTGGCGCCCAGCTTGGCCACGCCGTGGTTATACAGCGTAAGGCCCACCAGCGAGGCCAGCAGCGATACGTAGAGCAGGCCGATCATCACGTGCACGGTGAGGTGTACCTGGGGCCGCATGGCGTGAGCCCACAGGGAGAACGGCAGCATCACCGCCTCGCCCACCACCACCTGCGCCGCCAGGAAGGCCATCGGGCTCAGCTCCTTGGGCCGCAGCCGCAACAGCACGGAGTACAGCGCGAACACGGGCACGGCCAGCAGCGCCCATAGATCGCCCGGGTTGAAGTGTAGCCGCAGCAGCACGGCGGGATCGGCGTGGGTCACGATCACCAGCACGCCCAGCAGGGACACGCCGATGCCCACGCCCTGCAGCCCCGTCACGCGCTCGCGCAGCAGCAGCCAGGAGAGCACCACGATCACCACGGGGATCACCGTGTTGATCAGCACGCCGTTGACCGCCGTGGTCTGCGTCAGCGCCAGGTAGAGCAGGAAGTTGAACAGGGAGATGCCCAGCACGCCCAGCGCCGCCAGCACCATCCAGTCCCGCCGGATCGCCGCCCGCTGCGCCCACAGCTCGCGCCAGGTGAACGGCAGCAGCCACGCCAACACCAGCGACCAGCGCCAGAAGTTGAGCCCCAGCGGCGTTACCTCGCCCCGCAGCCAGCGCCCGACGATCCAGTTGCCGGACCAGATCAGCATGTTCAGCACGAGCAGCAGGTACGGCGACGTGAGCAGGCGCATGGGGGCGAGCGAAGCGGCGCGAGACGGCATGGGCTGCGGACGGCGGGGGGTGGGCTACGCGGCGGCGCCGGGTCGCGGCGCCGGGGCCGTGGCGGCCGTGGTGAGGTAGATGCCCAGCACGATCAGCACGATGCCCACCGCGTGGTAGGCGTGCAGCGTCTCGCCCAGAAACAGCATGGCCAGCACGGTGGTGAAGGCCGGGTGCAGGTGCAGGAACAGCCCGGCCTTGTTGGGCCCCACCGCGGGCACGGCGTGGTTCCAGAACACGAACGCCAGCACGGAGGCGAACACCGCCGTGTAAAGGATGACGCCCAGGGTGGCCGGCGTAAATGCCATGTGCCCGCCCCGCAGCACGTCCCAGGCGTAGATGGGGCTCATCGCCACCACGCCCACCGCCGCGATCGTGGCCAGGAACACCAGCCCGTCCAGTTCCGCCGGGCGGCGTTTGAGCAACACGGTGTACAGCGCCCATATGGGCACACTGGCCAGCGCCCACAGATCGCCCGGGTTGAAGTGGAGCTGCAGCAGCACCGCCGCCTGTCCGCGCGTGACGATGGCCAGCACGCCCACCAGCGACAGGCCGATACCCAGCGCCTGCCGCGCCGAGATGCGGTCGCGGAACAGCAGCCAGGAGATGCCGATGATGACCATCGGGCTGGTGGAGTTGAAGATGGCCGCGTTGATGGCGGTGGTGTACTGCAGCGCCAGGTAGACGATCTGCTGGAACAGCGCCACGCCCAGCAGGCCCAGCAGCACCAGCAGCCGCCAATGCCGCCGCAGCACCGGCCGCGCCGCGCGCAGGCGCGGCAGCGCGAACGGCGCCAGCAGCACCAGCGCCGTGCTCCAGCGCCAGAAGTTGAGGCCGATCGGGGTGATGTCCGCCCGCAGGGCCCGGGCCAGCAGCCAGTTGCCGGCCCAGCACAGCATGGCCAGCACCATCAGCAGGTAGGGGGAGGTCAGCGCGCGCACGGGAGACTCAAGCCGCCCCCAGCAGGGCCGCGGCGCGCTCGCGGGCGGCCTGGGCTCCGGCATCGTCGGAGAGCGCGGCGAGGGCCTCGGCCGTGCGCTGCCAACTCCAGGCGCTGCTGGGCTTGGCGGCGGTGCGCTCGGCCAGCAGGTCGCGGGCCACGTCCGCCCGGCCCGCCTGCAGCGCCGCCACGATCAGGGTCTCCGCCACCACGTCGCGCTGGGCGTGGCTGCCCCCGGCGCGGTGGAGCTGCGCCCGCACGCGCTGGATGCCAGCCAGGGCCGCGTCGTGGCGACCCTCCCGGAAGGCCGCCAGGGCCTCGCAGAGGGGCAGCGTGACCTCGCGGAACACGGGCGCCCAGCTCCCCGGACGCCCGCAGGCGTCGTCCCGCAGCGAGGCCAGGTGCTCCGCCACGGCATCGGCGCGGCCGGCCGCAACCAGGGCCATCGTGAAGTGCATGTCGTTGAAGGGATTGGCGTGGTCGTGCACGCGATCCGCGGAGAACTGCGCCAGCTCCTGCCAGCGGTCGCCCACGTCCACCCCGTACAGCTCCAACCGCCACAGCAGCGAGGCGGCGTTGTGCATCACGAGGTAGAAGTCCAGCCGGCCCGTGCGCACGTGCTCGTCGTAGATGTCCAGCACGGCGCCGAACTGCTCCAGCTCCAGGTGATACAGGCTGCGGTGCCACCACAGGTGGTTGATGAAGTCGTTGGCCCCGCCCCAGTGGCCCTTCAGGCCATCCAGCCAGGCAATGCCGTCGCGGTGCCGGCCCTGCATCTCGATCACGTGCGCCACGGCGTGGGTGGCCCAGTGGTCCGCCGGGTTCAGCTCCACCCCGCGGCGCCCGGCGCGCTCGGCCTCCGCGTAGTCGCCGCACTCCTCCAGCCCAAAGGCGCGCATGCCCAGCAAATAGTGGTAGCCGGGCGCGCCCTCGTCCCAGTGCGTCAGGGCCCCACCCACCGTATCGCGCAGGGCCTCGCGGTCGCCCTGCCAGAACTCGAACAGGTGCGCCATGCGCAGCGCCAGCAGGTCCAGCGGCCAACGGGCCACGATGCCCTGCAGGATGCGCGTGGAGCCCGCCACGTCCCCGGCGATCCAGGCACGCAGGGCGTCCGCGTGCAGCCGCTCGCGCTCCGTAGCACCGCCCAGCAGGGGCTCGGCGCCGGCCAGCGCCTTCTGCGCGGCGGGCACCAGCGCCGTGTTGCCCATCAGCATCATCAGGTAGCCGCGCAGCACGTGGGCGTAGGCGCACTCGGGATCGGCCGCCAGCGCCGCCTTGACCAGGTCGGCGAGGTCGGCCCGGAACCCCGCGTAGTGGTCCGCCACGGCGGACAGCGCGCGCGCCGCCTCCTCGCTGCGGGTGCTCAGCTCCAGTCCGCGCGTATCGGTGAACATGGCGGCCTCCGCCGGCTGGGGTGGGTGGGCATGACAGGCGCCCCGGCACGCCACTGCGCTGCGCCTGCTGCGGCGCCCGGGGACGATGTTGCGGGCCAAGCTACCGCCCGCCCCGCAAGGGTGTCAAACGGGTCGGGTTGCCGGGTGGGTGCGGGCACCACGTGCCGTCTGGCACGGCCTGGGCAGCGCCATTTCAGCCAGACTCGTCATTCCGAGGCACGCTTTGCGGGCCGGGGAATCTGCTTTATCGCCAGTACAACCGATTCCTCGCTGCGCCCGGAATGACCATTCGCGGCGGGGAGACCCCCGATTTGGGGCGGCTCTCCGCCCGTTACGCCGCCATTTCCAGGATGGCCAGTACCTCTTCGGGACTTTTGATGGGCCGCGGGTTGGTGTGGATCCAGCGGTCGTGCATGGAGTGCTCCGCCACCTCGCGGAAGCGCTCCGGCCCCACGCCCACGTCGCGCAGGGTACGCGGCAGGCTCAGCGCGGAGATCAGGTCGCCCACCACCTGCGCCGCGTCCTCCCCCGGGCGGCCCAGCGCCTCGGCCACGATGGCCTGGCGCTCGGCGTTCGCGGCGCTCCCCGCGGCGTTGTAGCGCAGCACGTTGGGCAACATCACGCAGGACGTGTAGCCGTGCGGCACGCCGCAGGTGCCGCCCAGCACGTGCCCGATGGCGTGGCTGGCGCCCATGGGCACGCCCGCCTCACGGTTGGCCATGGAGAGCCACATGCCCAGCTGGCACTGCTGCCGCCCCTCCAGGTCGTCCGGCCGTGCCTTGCTGCGGCGCAAGCCCTCCCCCAGCAGCCGCAACGCCTGCCGCGCGGCGCCCTCCGTGTACGGATTGCAGGCAAGGGAGCAGAGGCCCTCCACGGCGTGGTCCACCGCGCGCATGCCGGTGGAGAGCCACACCCACTCCGGCGTGTGCACGGAGATCGCCGGGTCCAGGATCACCGCGCGCGGCACCAGCAGCGGGTGCTCGAAGGCCTGCTTCACGCCGATGCGGTGATCCGTGCAGCCCGCCAGCGGGTTGAAGTCCCCACCCGACAGCGTGGTGGGCACGGCAACCATGCGCACCGGGGGCGGCTGCAGCGTGGGCCGGTGCTGGCTGCCGTCCGCCTCCACCACGATGCGGTAGGCATCCAGCCCAGCCACGTCCCGCACGTCG
>Ga0209919_1000792_pt1 | contig 15623 bp, 13 predicted proteins | sample SalPon2A_C_D2_MG_FD_185721 | JGI IMG/M metagenome (GOLD analysis project Ga0209919, IMG submission 185721) | Soil microbial communities from South San Francisco under conditions of wetland restoration - Salt Pond MetaG R2A_C_D2_MG (SPAdes)... | ecosystem: Environmental > Terrestrial > Soil >... | reverse complement strand
TGCCGTGGTTTTTGCGCTTCCTCTGGCGATGCCGTCGCGATACCTACCTGCGGGACGGTGAAGCCATGGCGGTGCTGACCCGGGCCTCGATCGAGCTGCACGAGCGATGGATTGCCGAAGCCGGCGCGGGCGCGCTCGCCAATCGAAGCGGTGGCCTCAAGCTGTACCGCGATCACCGTTCCTTCCAGCGCGACGCCCTGGAGCGCGAACTGCTCGAGCGTTGCGGTATCCGCCATCGCCTCCTCGACGCCGATGAGATTTACGAACTCGAGCCCGACCTGAATCGAGTTTTCAACAAGGCTGTGCTCATCGACGACACGGTTTCGATTCGCGATCCGCACAAACTTTGCCAGGCTTATGCGAAATGCTTTGTCGAGGCGGGTGGCGAAATCTTGCGCGCCGAGGCGAAATCCCTGCGTCAGGCCGGCACGGGCTGGGAACTGGCCACCGACCGGGGCAGCGAATATGCCGACAGGCTGGTTATCTGCCTGGGAGCCTGGACGCCGGGCCTCATCGGCGGGCTGGGATACCGCAATCCGCTCGCCATCGAGCGCGGCTACCATACCCTCGTCGAACCGGCGGGCGGCAAGCGCCTCTCGCGGGCGATTTTCGACGTCGACTCCAGCTATGTCATGTCGCCGATGGAAATGGGATATCGCGTTACCAGCGGCAGCAATATCGTGCGCGGCGAAACGCGGGACGATCCGCGGCAACTCGAGCGTGCGCTGCCGTGCGTACGCGAGGCTTTCCCGGTCGAGCGCGTGCTGCTCGACGTTCCCTGGATGGGGCGCCGGCCGACCGTGCCCGATACCTTGCCGATCGTCGGCCGGGCGCCGCACCACGAAAACCTGTGGCTCGCGTTTGCGCATTCACACATGGGATTCACACAGGGGCCGGTCACCGGCATGCTGATCGCCAATTTTATCGACGGCCGCGAACAGCCGTTTTCGCCGGCGCCCTGCGATCCGGCCCGTTACCTGCGCTGAGGCCGCCGGGCTAGCCCGCATATTTCACCAGTCGGACTTGAGCCTGCTTGCAAACCTCTGAAGGTAAGGATGAAATACTTGGTATTCATGCCTGAACCAAATGCACACTGTATCCGGCTCAAGCCCTGTTCCGGTGTTGACTTGTCTAGATGCGCCTGTGCTTGGGCTTCCCTCAGGCCGTAGCTATGGCTACGGCGCCTGTCCAGGCCGGCTCAGTCCAGCCCGGCGCCCAGACGCATCTATCCTGCGTCAACTCTCGCAATACTGGTGCAATATGCGGGCTAGCTGAACTTGTTTAGGCTGCGCACCGTCGAGGAACGCCCGAGCATTTCGCGGAACCTGGCGATTTCCTGACGCTTGAACTCGGTGGCTTCGACCAGCGCCTGCTGGAATTCCTGCGAATGGAGTATCGATACGTAGCGCTCGACGACCCTGGCGGGCGGCGCGTAAGGGGTTTCGCAGGCTTGGTTGTACTGGTTGGTAGCCTCAGCGGCGATCTCGGCGGTCGTCGGCGTGTTGTCGACCAGGTCGAAGGACATGTGCAGGCTGCAGGGAGTCGCGGTCAGGCAGCGATGCGGTACCCCGGCACGCACGTAGAGTGCATCCCCGGGGCGCATGTCGATCTCGTGCATGACCGGGCCGAGTTGCGCTTCGCTTTGATCGGTAATGCCCAGGTAGCGTCGCTGTTGCGGCTTGAATAATTGCCAGGTCTTCCGGCCCGACAATTGCACCACCAACACATCGTCGGCATCGCAATGTCCCTCGTAAGCTTCACTGTTCTGCTGCGAGAAAAACACCACGCTGTTGGCCATCACGCAGGGCAGTGATTCGTCCAGGCGGGCGACGAAGGCGTTAATCTCGGCATCCAGTATGTCGATCCCCTCGAGTACCACGGCCGCGCCCTTGTTGATTTCATTGTTGAGGGCCTGCTTGTCCATGAAGTCGAGCTTGCGGCTCTGCACGGTTTTGTAATAGCAGCACTTTTCGAGTTCCAGACGCTTGCCGTCGAGCTTGACATGCACCCACTCGGGGCGTAGCAGCGGGTTGTTGAGATGCCGTTGCAGGTCGGCGATGGTAAAGAACCCGGGCTTGTCGATGACGCCGGTGCCGTGGCTGAACTCCGCGGGTGGATTTTGCACCTGCTTCTGGTAAAAGCCCAGCAGGGCCTGCAAATCCTTGTGTAGCTTTTGTTTCATATCGAAAACTCGTTTGACTATGCCGGTTTATCGGGCGCCGCCTGCCGCGGCGATGCGGGCCGCGATGGCGGCTGAAAATGGAAGCTGGCGAATTCCCGCGGCATGGGTTGACGGCCGAGGATCGAGTCGGCCGCGCGCGCGGCGATCATCTGTGTCGGCGCGTTCAGGTTGCCGCTGACGATGTCGGGCATCACCGAGGCGTCGACAATGCGCAGTCCCTCGAGGCCGTGCACCCGCATTTCGGCGTCGACCACCGCGTCATCGCCTTTGCCCATCGGACAGGTACAACTCGGATGATAATCCGTCGACGCGGTGGCGCGGATCCAGGCCTCGATCTCCGCGTCGGATTTTACCGTCGGATCCGGGTTGGTGCGCTCGCCGCGAAAGGCGATGAAAGCCGGCTGCATGACGATTTCCTGGATCTTGCGAAAGCCCTCGATGAGCTCGCGTAAATCCTGCTCGCGGGCGAGGTAATTGAATTGCACCGCGGGCGCGTCCTTCGGATTGGCCGAATTCAGCGTCACTCGTCCCCGGCTCGCCGGGCGCAGCTGGTCCACCTGCAACGTGAAACCCCGTGACATGACGATCTTGCGGCCTTGATAACGGGCCGAAATCGGCGCGAAGTGATATTGCAGGTTCGGGTAATCGACCTTATCGTTACCCCGGACCAGGCCGCCGGCTTCCCAGATATTGGAAGCGCCGAGGCCGTCGTGATGCATCAGCCAGCGAACGCCGATGCGCAGCCTGTTCCACGGCCGGTTGGCGTATTGATAGGTAATCGGCTGTGTGCAGCGCCAGCTGCAGTCGATTTTCAAATGGTCCTGCAGGTTGCGGCCGACCGCGGGCAAATCGTGACGCAGCGGTATCGCGTGCCGTTGCAATTCATCGGCCGGGCCGATACCGGACAGCATCAGTATTTGCGGCGACTTGATCGCGCCGCAACTCAGGATCACCTCGCGCGCGGCGCGCACGATGCGCGATTTATCCTGGTGCTGAAAGCGTACCCCGGTCGCGCGACCGCCGTGTAGCAATATCTGTTCGACCAGGGCATGGGTGACCAGTGTCAGATTGGCGCGCGCGAGCGCGGGTTTCAGGTGCGCCACCGCCGCGCTGCAGCGGCGCCCGTCTCGAATCGTGCTGTCGAGGCGGGCGACTCCCTCGGGCCGGTAGCCGTTGAGGTCGTCGGACTTGCCTTGCCCGGAACTCTCGCCGGCCAGCAGAAAAGCATCGAACAGCGGATTCTTGAGTTTTGCGCGCGCCACCCCGAGCGGGCCGCTGTCGCCGCGCCAGTCGCTCCTGCCGCGCTCGGAAGTCTCGCCGGCCCGGAAGTAGGGCAGACAATCGGCGTAACTCCATCCCGCCAGGCCGAGATCGTCGTTCCAACGGTCGTAGTCCAGCGGGTGCCCGCGCATGTAGACCATCGCGTTGATCGACGAGGATCCGCCGACGACCTTGCCGCGGGGCAGTTCGAGATGACGCTGCTCGAGTTCGGCCTCGGCCAGAGTCTGGTAATTCCAGTTTATCGACGGGTCCCTGTAGACCGAGTGCACGCCGGCGGGTATGTGGATCAGCAGTTTGTCGTCCATCGGGCCCGCCTCGACGATCAATACGCTGAACTCGCCGGTCTCGCTGAGCCGGTTGGCGAGCACGCAGCCCGCCGAACCCGCGCCGAGGATGATGTAATCGTATTCGTCCAGCATCCGCGGAGCATCGCAACTGTCCGCGGACAGGTCAATCCCCGAAGGGGAATTTCCTTGGTCGGTGCGACGCCATCGCATATGATTATCGGCAAACTCCGAGCAATCGATTCCTATGACGACAACCTACGATTTCGACCAGCTGATCGATCGCAGCGATACCGACAGCATCAAGTGGGAAAAATACAACGGCCGCGACGTGCTGCCGATGTGGGTTGCCGACTCGGATTTCGCCGTCGTCGCGGAGATCCGGCAAGCCCTGCAGCGGCGTGTGGATCACGCGATCTACGGATACACGGCGGTTTCGAATCGCCTGATCGAGTTGATCGTGGAGCGCGTCGGCGATCGATACGGCTGGGATATCGACGGGCGCTGGATTCTGCCGCTGCCGAACGTCATCACGTCGTTTTACCTGGCTTGCCGGGCCTGCGGCAAGGCGGGCGACCCGGTATACGTGCCGGCGGTGATTTACCCGCCGGTTTCGGTTGCGCCGGGCTATTACTCGATGACCAGCCAGCCGATACCCATGACCACGCGGGACGAGCGAATGATTATCGACCTCGAATGGCTGGAACGACAACCCGCGGATACGGCCGGGCTGATGATCTTTTGCAACCCGCAAAATCCGGGCGGTACGGTATATCGCCGCGACGAATTGCAGCGCCTTGCCGAGATCGCGGTGCACAGGAACCTGGTGATTTTATCCGACGAGGTTCACTGCGACCTGTTGCTCGACAAGGACAATCCGCATATTCCGATCGCCTCGCTGAATCCCGAAATCGCCGAGCGCAGCGTTACCCTGATCTCGCCGAGCAAGACCTTCAACACCGCGGGCCTCGGCTGTGCCTTCGCCATAGTACCGGACCGCAAGCTGCGCGCGCGCATGAAAACCAACCCCTATATCGTGCCCCACGTGAATCTGCTGGGCCTCACCGCGGCCGAGGCGGCCTACCGGTACGGCGACGAGTGGAACCGGCAGCAGTGCACCTATCTCGCCGCCAACCGGGACTACCTGATCGAGGAAATCAACCGCATCCCGGGATTGCGCCTGGGTCCGATCGAGGCGACTTATCTTGCCTGGATCGAAGTTGCCGCGCTCGGACTCGACAATCCGCCGCGCTTTTTCGAGGATGCCGGTGTCGGCATGTCGCCGGGGAGGGATTTCGGCGACCCCGGTTTCATGCGCCTCAACTTCGGCTGCCCGAAGAGCCGTGTCGAGTTGGCCGTCGAACGGATTAAAAACGCGGTGGGCGGCCTGAGCCAGGGAGAGTGATCCGCTCGGCGGTCAATTCGAATGCTGGCCGCAACGCGCGTCGATACCACGCAGCTTCGGGGTCGGGATTTTCGGGCGGCGGGGACACGGCGCGGGAATGTCGTAATTATTCGTTTCCAGGTCGTTCTAGCAGCGCGCGGGTCCACGCTTTTCGATATTCTTGAGCGAATTTCCCGGGTCAAGGCCGACGGCAGCCCGGTTTCGACAACGTACAACATGGCGGATTGATCAATGGCGATTCCCTCACACGTGAAATACCTGGTGATCGGAGCCGGTATTCACGGACTCAGTACTTCTTATCACCTGGCCCAGAAACTGAAGGCAACCGGCAAGGGAGACGGCCGCGATATCCTGGTCGTCGACAAAGGTGGTATCGCCGCCGGCGCCTCGGGTATCGCCTGTGGCGTGGTACGCAACAATTACTTCCAGCCCGCGATGCGCGAGTTGATGGCGCACAGCGTCAGCGTCTGGGAAACCGACCCCGAGGGCTACAGCTATCACCCGGTCGGCTACATGCAAATCAGCCCGGAGAGCATGCGCGAAGACGTCGCCAGCATCGCGAAGCAGCAAAAGGAAATCGGCTACGAATCGACCTTCATCGAGGGCGAAAAGGAGTCCATGGATTACATGAAAGGCCTGTTTCACGACTGGCAGGCGAAAGGCATCACTTCGGTGCTGCACGAAAAGCGCGGTGGTTACGCCAATAATACCAAGGCCATGTACGCGCTCGCCGGCAAGGCGGAGAGCGAGGGCGTGCGTATTCTGACCGGCTGCAAGGTGACCGGCTTCAAGAGCGATTCGGCCGGCGGCGCGATCAAAGCCGTCGAGACCGATCGCGGTGAAATCGCCTGCGACCAGGTCATCGTCGGCGCCGGCCCCTGGGCGAAGACTGTCTGGGACATGCTCGAACTGCCGAAAACCGTCAGCATCAAGGGCGCCGACGGCCACCTGCACGACAATGTACCGATGTGGGTGTACTGGTCGCTGCAGGAAGGTACCCTCGGCGTCGATCCGGATTTGCAAAAAACCAACGACGGCAAGTTTCCGCCGGTGATTCACGTCGACAGCAACGAACCCCTGTATTCGGATTTCGACGGTAGCCTGATCACCGACAGGATGTGGGGCATTTACTACAAGCCCGATTTTCACTTCGGCGGTATCCAGGGCGGCGCGGCGCCTTACACGGTCGATCGCGATCCGGACGTGGTCGCGGTCGATCCCTACGGCGTCGATTCACCGGACTTCGTCGTCGGCGAGGATTTCGCGCACATGTGGACCTCGGCGCTGGCGCACTGTCAGAAGCGTTTCGAAGGACAATTCGAGTTTTACAAGAATGAACCTTCGGGCGGTATCGGCTGCTTCACGCCGGACAGTTTCCCGGTGTTCGACGTGTTCCGCGAGAATTGCTATCTGATCGCCGATTCGAATCACGGTTACAAGATGCTCGGCGTCGGCAAGCTGGTCGCCGAAGAGCTTTGCGGCGAAAAGAGTCGCCTGCTCGCGCCGTTCCGCTTCTCGCGCTATGCCGAGGGCAAACTGCACCCGGTCTCGCACAGTCCCTTCCCCTGGTCCTGATCGATACTCCTCCGGTGGATGCCCGCACCCGGAAACGGGGCGGGCTTTTTTTCGCCTCGATAGAGATGGATCAAAATCGGATCTTCGCGTGGGTCAGAGCAAAATTTCCGGTGCTATCGAGCCGAAAGCGAATGCCTCGACGGAATTTTTGGTCCGACCCGAGCCTTGCCAAAGTTTGAGCGCCCGGGGACAGACCAGGCGTCGCGAATCCTAATCCTGTCGGCTCGATATTGACCGACGCCTGCTCTGTCCCCCTCGAAGAGAGCAAAGCATCTCAAAGTCTCCACGATTTCAACCGGAGGTCGTTCCGACCTGATCCTGTCGATTCCTGGATAGATCCGAAGTAATCCAGATATCCTCTCAATATTCGAGGATACAGAAAATTTACTCTGACCCCTATTTGTTCGTGCGGCGGGTGTCTGGAACCTGCCAGACGAAGCTGGCCCGGGTGCGGTTGGCGAAAGCAACCAGCGACAACATCACCGGCACCTCGACCAGGACGCCGACCACGGTGGCCAGCGCGGCTCCCGAATTCAGCCCGAACAGGCTGATCGCGACCGCGACCGCGAGCTCGAAGAAATTCGAAGTGCCGATCAGCGCGGCGGGCGCCGCGGTTTCGAAAGGCAGGCGCCAGAGGTAGGCCCAGGCATAGGCGACTGCGAAGATCGCATAACTCTGGATCAGCAGCGGAATCGCGATCAGCGCAATGACCGTCGGCTTGTCGATGATAGTCTGTGCCTGGAACCCGAACAGCAATACCACGGTTGCCAGCAAACCCATGACCGAGAAGGGTTTTATCGCCGCCGTGAATTGTGCGATGCGTTTGCCGTCGCCCGCTCCGTCGAGTGTCTTGCGGGTGATGTAACCCGCGCCCAGCGGTATCAATACGTAGAGCACCACCGACAGCAACAGGGTTTCCCAGGGCACGACGATATCGGTAACGCCCAGCAACAGCGCGGCGAGCGGAGCGAACGCGAACACCAGAATGATATCGTTGATCGATACCTGCACCAGAGTGTAATTCGCGTCGCCGCGCACCAGCTGGCTCCAGACGAATACCATCGCCGTGCAGGGCGCGACGCCGAGCAGGATCATTCCGGCGATATACTCCTTCGCCGTCTGCGGCTCGACCAGACCCGCGAAGATATGCTCGAAGAACAGGATGCCGAGTGCCGCCATCGTGAACGGTTTGATCAGCCAGTTGACCACCAGCGTAATGCACAGGCCGCGGGGTTTGCGGCCGACCTCGCGCAGCGAGGCGAAGTCGACGTTGACCATCATCGGATAGATCATGATCCAGATGAATAACGCGACCACGAGATTGACGTTGGCGTACTCGAGCGCGGCAATGGTTTCGAACAGGCCCGGCACGCTGGCGCCGAGCAGGACGCCCGCCAGGATACACAGTGCCACCCAGACGGATAGATAACGTTCGAAAGTTCCCATGTGTGAATAAACCCTGGTTTACGAAGCCCGCGGCGCGTTCAGTTCGACGGTTCGCACGCCTAGCAGCAGCCGGAGTTGCTACCGGCGTCCTCGGCCTGCGGGCGACTGCAGCAGGCCGAGGCGCCCTCCTTGGGACGAATCGAGTCGCTGCCGTAAACCGCACTTTCGCCGCGGGTCAGGAAGGTTTCCCAGGCGATAGCGTCGGGATCGAAAATCCAGCTCTTCTCGGAGTTGGCATAGCAGCAGGTGGTTTCGCCTTCCTCGATAGTCGGCGCGTTTGCGGCCAGCAGGCGCGTATATACCTCGCCGAGCTCGGCGTCGTCCTCGACCTGGATGCCGAGGTGGTCGATACCCTTGCGTTGGCCGCGCGTGGTGATCGAAAAGTTGACCCGCGGGTCGTCGAGCATCCATTTGGCGTAGTCGGGCTTGTGCACCGTCGGTACCGCGTCGAACAGCGCGTTGTAAAAACCGATCGAGGCATCGAGGTCGGTGACCGAAACATTGACGTGCATGCGTTTCATACTTTGACTCCGTTGGGTTGTGCGAGGGCACAACAGCCCGGCAATACGCTCTCGAGGACCGGCAGGCAGACATCCGGCTGACCCTGGCAACAGTCCTCGACCAGGAAGGCGAGCAGCTCTCGCGTGCCTTCGAAATCGATACTGTAGATGATCGAACGGCTCTCGCGCCGCGAGTTGACCAGCCCGGCGTGAACCAGGGTCGCCAGGTGGGTCGACATGGTGTTGTGCGGGATATCGAGAGTTTCGGCGATCTTGCCGGCCGCGATGCCCTCGGTACCGCTTCTGACCAGCAGCCTAAAGGCTTTGAGCCGCGATTCCTGGGAGAGGGCGCCGAGCGCCCGGGTTGCATTATTTATATCCATATGTCGAGAATAATCGACATAATGATCGGTAGTCAAGCCCTAAATCACCCAAGACATGGCCGCACAGAAATAATAAGATCGCGATTCTCGACACAGGTGAAATCATGACCCAGGAATACGACTATATCATCGTCGGCGCCGGCTCGGCCGGCTGCGTACTCGCCAATCGCTTGAGCGAGGATCCCGATACGCGCGTCGCGTTGCTCGAATTCGGCGGCAGCGACAGCAGCGTATTTATCCAGATGCCGACCGCCCTGTCGATTCCGATGAACATGAAGAAGTACAACTGGTTCTACGAATCGGAGCCCGAACCCGGCCTCGAAGGCCGGCGCATGCACTGCCCCCGCGGCAAGGTGCTGGGCGGTTCGTCGTCGATCAACGGCATGGTCTACGTGCGCGGGCACGCGCGCGATTTCGACGAGTGGCAGGCCGGGGGCGCGAAGAACTGGGACTATCGGCATTGCCTGCCCTATTTCAAAAAGGCCGACGACTGGGCGTTCGGCAGCGACGAATACCGCTCCCGGGGCGGGCCGCTATCGGTCAACAACGGCAACAACATGCAAAACCCGCTTTATCGCGCCTTCATCGAGGCCGGTGAACAGGCCGGCTACATGAAAACCGGCGATTACAACGGCCGCCAGCAGGAAGGATTCGGGCCGATGCACATGACGGTCAAGAACGGTGTGCGCTGGTCGACCGCGAACGCTTACCTGAAACCGGCCCGCGGGCGCGGCAATCTCGAAGTCATCACCGGCGCCCTGACGCAGCGCATCCTGCTCGAGGGGCGCAAGGCCACGGGCGTCGAGTTCCTTCGCGCGGGCGAGCGGCAAACCCTGAAAGCGCGCCGCGAAGTTATTTTAAGCGCCGGACCGATCGCCTCGCCGCATCTGCTGCAGCTGTCGGGCATCGGTCCGGGCCCGGTCCTGCAGCAGGCCGGCATCGAGGTGGTGCACGATCTGCCGGGTGTCGGCGAAAACCTGCAAGACCATCTCGAGTTTTATTTCCAGTTTCGCTGCCTGCAGCCGATTACCCTCAATGCCGAGCTCAACCCGTGGCGCAAGTTAATGATCGGCGCCCGCTGGGTGCTGACTAAAAAGGGTCTCGGGGCGACCAATCATTTCGAATCCTGCGCCTTTATCCGCTCGAAACCGGGCATCGAGTGGCCCGACATCCAGTACCACTTCCTGCCCGGCGCGATGCGCTACGACGGCAACGCGGCCTTCGACGGTCACGGCTTCCAGGTGCATGTCGGGCATAACAAACCGAGTAGTCGCGGGCATATTCGAGCGCTCACGCCGAGCGTTCGGGACAAGCCGGAGATCCTGTTCAACTACTTGCAGCACGAGAATGACATCGAGGCGTTCCGCGCCTGCGTGCACCTGACCCGCGAAATTATCGGCCAGCCCGCGATGGGCGCCTACCGCGGCCCCGAAATCCAGCCCGGAGAAGCCATACAGAGCGACGACGAGATCGATGCTTTCGTGCGTGGCGCGGTCGAGTCGGCCTACCATCCGTCCTGCGCCTGCCGCATGGGCGAGGACGACCTGGCGGTCGTCGATTCGAAGGCCCGCGTGCACGGCATCGAATCCCTGCGCCTGGTCGACTCGTCGATTTTCCCGACGATTCCGAACGGCAACCTGAATTCGCCGACTATCATGGTCGCCGAACGCGCCGCCGATCTGATCAAGGGCAGGGGTATGCTGGAACCTTCCGATGCCGCGGTCGGTCTGGGACGGGACTGGCAGACCCTGCAGCGCTCGACCGTCGCCACCTAGCGGCCGCCTGGTTCTCGCCCTGGCCTGTAAGGCAGCGCCAGGGTTGCCGGGGAACTGCCTATTCGTACGCGGTGAAAAACGCGCGACAGCCGCCCATGTCGATAAACTGTTCCTGATAGGCGAGCATATCCTCGCGGACCGATAGCGCTTCCGGCGAATCGTACCTTTACAACAATTGCTTCGCATCCGACCACCAGAATTCGATCGTCGCGTCGGAGGGCTCGCCACTGCCGCGCTCCTCGCGAACCAGTTCGTTGGCGCCCACTTGCAGCGTCAGGTTTCTGGCACAGCGGTGGGGCTCCAGGATAGCGACCAGGCGGTCATAGAGCGCCTTGAACTCGGGGCTTTTCCAGTAACGCCTGAAATCCTCGACGGAAACGTCCTGCCGGCGTCTTACGCAATTGATGAAACGAATCATGGCTACCTCGGTCTGCGGTTGGATTGGGATTGTCGGATGCGATCGACGACTTTCAAGATAGCACTTTTTCAACCTCCGTGTGAGCGCCGAAGGCAATTGCCGTCATCGTCTCGCGGGGGGGGGAATGGGCCGACGCTCGTGTCCGTATTTAAGCCGCGGGTCAATTGAAGACGATCATCAGACTGAGTACACCGTCGATACCGCCGTCGGTTTCGCTGCTGCACTGTCCGTTATCGGTGCTGAGCGACATTCCGGGCGATAACATCAGGCCGACATTGTAGCTAATCAGGCTGTCGCGCCGGCCCATCAGCCCGCCGCCGAAAAACAGGCCGCTGGCCCTGTCCTCGTCGCTGATGCCGCCGCACTCGATTTTTTGCGTGACCTGGTACATCGATCCGGCGAGATACCAGCTACGCGCGCGGCCGGGTTCGAAAAGGTAGCGAACGAACGGGCCGGTGACAGTCTGGGTTTCTCGGTCGGTATTGTCGAAGTCGATCGAGATGAAATCGTCTTCGTAGTCGAGATAACGAAACCCGATCATCCAGGGCGAGTCGGCGAGCCGATAAAAAAGATGTAAATCGGTGCCGACGAAGGTCAGGGCGCCGACTTCGATGCCGACTTCCCCGCTCCGGGAACTCTCCGGCCCGGTTTCCTGGTTCGAGGCCAGCGCGGGCAATTCCGAGGCCCCGGCTAATGCCGAAAACCGCAGCAACAGGCCGGTGACCGTCAGCCGGACGGCAACTACGCATGATCGATACATGTTATTCGAGCCTCTGTCGGTTTCGGCGCAGATTAAAAGTTAATCCCAGCTGCCACAACAGGGCTTTCGAGTGGACCGTGGCGCGATACCGGGAGGTCGACCTGGCGGTACTAACCGACGATAGCCAGCAACACCCCGGCGGCGACCGCCGAACCGATGACGCCCGCGACGTTCGGCCCCATCGCGTGCATCAGCAGAAAATTATGCGGATTGGACTGCAGGCCGATCTTGTTGGATACACGCGCCGCCATCGGCACGGCCGAAACTCCGGCGGAGCCGATCAGCGGGTTGACCTGTCCGCCGGTAATGCGGTACATGACCTTGCCCATGATGACTCCGGCCGCGGTGCCGACCGAAAACGCGAACATGCCGAGCAGCAGGATACCGAGCGTTTCCGCGCTCAGGAACTTCTCCGCGGCGAGCTTGGAACCGACCGATAGCCCGAGAAAAATGGTGACGATGTTGATCAGTTCGTTTGCCGCGGTATTCGACAGGCGCTCGACCACGCCGCATTCCTTGAGCAGGTTGCCGAAACAGAGCATGCCGACCAGCGGGGTTGCCGCCGGCAACAGCAGGATCGTGATCACCAGCAACAGCAGCGGGAAGAGAATTTTTTCCAGCTTGCCGACGTGGCGCAGCTGGGTCATGCGGGTCTTGCGTTCTTCCTCGGTGGTCAGCAGCTTCATGATCGGCGGCTGGATGATGGGCACCAGCGCCATGTACGAGTAGGCCGCCACCGCGATCGCGCCGAGCAGATCGGGCGCCAGCCGCGAACCGACATAGATCGCGGTCGGCCCGTCGGCGCCGCCGATGATGGCGATCGCGGATGCGTCGGCGAGGGTGAATTCGATACCGGGTACGATATTCATCGCGATCGCGCCGAACAGGGTCACGAAGATGCCGAATTGCGCCGCGGCGCCGAGGATGATCAGGCTCGGCCGCGACAGCATCGGCCCGAAGTCGGTCATCGCGCCGACGCCCATGAAGATCAGCAGCGGGAATACGCCGGTTTCGATGCCGGCGTGGTAGAGAATGCCGAGCAGACCCTCCGGCCCGGCGATTTCGGCAACGGGGATATTGGCGAGAATGCCGCCGAAGCCGATCGGGATCAGCAGCAGGGGTTCGAAGCCCTTCGAGATGGCGAGAAAGATCAGCAGGCCGCCGACCAGGATCATCACCGCCTGGCCGACGGTGAAATTATACAGCCCGGTCGACGCCCAGAGTTGCAGCAGGCCCTGTTCCATCGAGTCAGGCTACCGTCATGAGGAGTTGCTCGGAGGTAATCTTGTCGCCTACCTTGACTGCGATGGACTGGACCTTGCCGCCGGCACTGGCGCGGATCTCGGTTTCCATTTTCATCGCCTCGATGATCACCACCGGATCGCCTTCGTTGATCTGCTGGCCGACCGAGGCCAGGACGTCGAGTACGCTGCCGGCGAGCGGCGCCCTGATCTCGGTACCGCCGGTGGTAGCCACGGCGGGCGTGGCTGCCTCTGAAGTAGCCGCCGCTGGCGCCGATGCGGCCGGCCTGACCTGGCTGATGTCGGTATTGCCGGGCCCGACGACGACGTCGTACTGGGTGCCGTTGACGCTGACCCGGTAGGATTCGGCACCGCTGGCTGTGGGCGCCGCAGTCGGCGGGGCAGCGGATGCGGCCGCCGGCGCGGGTTCGCTGCCCGGCGCCGGTTCGAAGGCGTCGGGATTGCCTCGGTTTTTAAGGAAGTTGATGCCGACCTGCTGGAACAGTGCGTAGATCAGCACATCGTCGATCTCGTTGTCGGCGAGCCTGATGTTTTCCGCTTTGGCCAGCTCGCGAAGCTCGCCGGTCAGCTTGTCTATTTCAGGGTCGATCAGGTCTGCCGGACGGCAGGTCACCGGCTCGTCGCCGCCGAGTACCCGCGCCTGCAGTTCCGCGTTCACCGGCGCCGCGGTCGCGCCGTATTCGCCGCGCAATACTCCGGCGGTTTCCTTGCTGATCGACTTGTAGCGTTCTCCGGCGAGAACATTGATCACCGACTGGGTACCGACGATCTGCGAGGTCGGCGTCACCAGCGGGACGTAGCCGAGGTCCTTGCGTACCGACGGGATTTCCTTCAGCACTGCGTCGAGTCTGTCGCTGGCGTTCTGGTCGCGCAGCTGGTTCTCCAGGTTGGTCAGCATTCCGCCCGGCACCTGTGCGGTCAGAATTCTAGGATCGACGCCTTTCAGCGAGCCTTCGAATCTGGCGTACTTTTTCCGCACCTCGCGGAAGTAGAGCGAGATATCCTCGAGCAATGCCAGATCGAGGCCGGTTGCGCGATCGCTTTCTTCCATGATGGCGACGAAGGTTTCGGTCGGCGAATGCCCGTAGGTCAGGCTCATCGACGAGATCGAGGTGTCGATCATGTCGACGCCCGCGTCGATGGCTTTCATCAGCGTCGCGGTCGACAGCCCCGTGGTCGCGTGGCAGTGAATCGACAGCGGCACGCTGCAGCTTTCCTTGATACGGCTGACCATCTCCTCGGCGGTGTAGGGATGCAGCAACCCCGCCATGTCCTTTATGCAGATCGAATGGCTGCCCATGTCTTCGAGCTGTTTCGCCATATCGACCCAGAGGTCGACATTGTGCACCGGACTGATGGTGTAGGACATGGCTCCCTGCGCATGTTTGTCGACGGCGATCGTCGCCCTGATCGCGGTTTCGATATTGCGCATGTCGTTCATCGCGTCGAAGATCCGAAACACGTCCATACCGTTTTCGGCGCAGCGCTCGACGAATTTCTCGATCACGTCGTCGGCGTAATGCCGGTAGCCGAGGGCGTTCTGCCCGCGTAGCAGCATTTGCATCGGCGTGTTCGGCATCGCCGCCTTCAGCTGGCGCAGGCGTTCCCAGGGGTCTTCGCCGAGATAGCGGATACAGGCGTCGAAGGTTGCGCCGCCCCAGGTTTCCAGCGACCAGAAGCCGACCCGGTCGAGTTTTTCGGCAATCGGCAGCATGTCCTCGATGCGCACGCGCGTCGCCAGCAGGGATTGCGAGGCGTCGCGTAAAACCAGGTCGGTTATCGACAGGGGGTTGGCCATGATTATTTCCCTTGCTTTCGGTGTTGGTGAATGGCGGCCGCGATTGCCGCGAGGTGATCGGCGTCGGGCCTTGCCGCCGGGGCGGCCGGCGACGGCCTGGCCTCTTCCGGAACCAGTTTGGCGACGATCGAGATCAGCACGATCAATAAAATCAGGATGACGAAAACCGCGCCCATGCCGAGTCCCAGCAGTTGCAGGCTTTGAATCATCAGCTGCTCGATATTACTCATCGGCGCGATCGCCTCGCTGACAAAAGAGAACTCATCATACTATCGATACCCCCAAAATTCAGTCCCTGGCGCCGCGCAGGCTTCGCACGGTGGCGGTCGGAGTCAGGATATCGGCATCCAGCCGCAGTTCGATCAGGGCGAGACTTTCCGCATCCAGGCAACGCGCGAAGGCGGCCGGGAAATCCTCGGTCGTCGCGACGCGTTCGGTATGTGCGCCGTGGGCCGCGGCCAACGCGATGAAATCCGGGTTGACCATATCCGTGCCGATGACGCGGCCGGGATACTCGCGTTCCTGGTGCATGCGGATGGTCGCATAGGTGCCGT
>Ga0209919_1000790_pt1 | contig 15667 bp, 10 predicted proteins | sample SalPon2A_C_D2_MG_FD_185721 | JGI IMG/M metagenome (GOLD analysis project Ga0209919, IMG submission 185721) | Soil microbial communities from South San Francisco under conditions of wetland restoration - Salt Pond MetaG R2A_C_D2_MG (SPAdes)... | ecosystem: Environmental > Terrestrial > Soil >... | reverse complement strand
ATGCAGCTATTGTATTTCTAAATATGTAAAGTAATTAGAAGCAATAAATATATAAAGGTAAGCATTGGTGAAAGAATTTTATTATTGCAATCAATTTAAATTCTACTTGCAGTAAGTAGAGACATTTGAAAATCCTAAGAACAATCTCCCTTAAATACTGAAGCTAAAAATATTTTGGATTATCTGTTTTTAAATAGTTCATTGCGGAATAACGTTTGTGTTTGCTGAATAGTTAAAAATAGGTTATTGGTTAAAATTCCTTTACAATATTTTAGTTCTGTAACATTGCAAAAGCTCCTTTATTCTACTCTTTTTTTTCGAATCTAATTCTGAAATATTATTTATTTGAGGTCATATGTGGGATACAGAGGAAAGATATTCCTTTTATAATTTTCTCAATAAATTATGCAAAAATGGATATTCGCAGTCTGAACTTGAGAATTTTATTGAAAGACTCGTCAAAATTGGAGAGCCGCACATTCGTTATAATTACAATCGGATTAAAAATATTATTAGCCCCTGCCAAAATTCATTCAGGAATATTGCACTGGAAGCTATTACTCAACTATTCCTTAAAGCAAACTACAATAATCATTATATAATAGTAGATGTAATCAAAAATTGGAATCCACCTATAAAATCTGAAAATGAAGCTATTGCGTTTTTAAATAAATTAATCAGCAATCGTGTAGAGCAACATATATCATTGAAATTAAGGGAATCGGACCCTCTTTTTTCTAAAATATTGAACTCAATAAATTATTTAGTTAGGACAGGAAATTACTATAAGATTAATTATTTAGGTAAGATTTATATTACTGAAACCTCAAATTCAAAAATTGATTGGATAGTTATTAATGATTTTGAGTTTCACAAGATTCCATCATACTTATTTTTTGATAGGAAAACACTTTTAAAATCTCTGTTTAATTATATAAAAGCTGAAACCACTTATTTTCCTGCCCTTCCGCTTAATGAAATTATTTTTAGATTAAAAGAGATTAATCAATCCCAGTTTGTACATAAAAAATCCACAGAGGCTTTGGTTGAAGAAATTGAAATAAATGAAACAGTAAATTCAGCATTAAAATATACCGAGCTTAAATTAAGAACCACATATTATGAGAAAAATAAGCTGGATAAAACAGAATACAATTATTTTAAACAGGCACTAAATATGCTGGCAGCAGACGTTAAAAATGGCGGACTAAACTCGAATCTTTATACATATTTACATCCCCATTTTAGCAAACTAACAAAGGAATCCTATCAGCTAAAATATCATAATATTTTTGAATATCTTGTTCGCCTATTTAAAAATAAAATTGCGGAAAAAGTTTTAGCTAGCAAAAATGCAATTTGTTCAATATCACCATTTTTAGCCTTCAGTTTTATATCCCAAGAATATGGGTTGCAGGATTTTATCATTTATTGCGGAATATTTCTCTAAGATTTAAGTGTTTCATTGAATTATTAAATAAAATTCAGAGAGCAATTATTTAGCTCAAACTCATCATTTTTTATTATGTTCCTCCAGATTAGTGATAATCATCAAAGATTTGTCATTTCTAAAACGTATAATTTCTAATTATTTATTCTCAAATTCTTGCTTTTTCAGGCGTAATTTATAAACTGAATACATTTTAAACAATACACTTTTTAATTAGCTCCATACCTTTCCGTTATGAGATACATTAATGTTAAATTAATCAACTATCCTTTCATTTTGACCGTCTAACGCATTCAAGAAAATTAAATCCGAATAATTAAAATAATTTTCCGAGTTGCCAGTTATTAATTTTATCTAAAGGGTTAGACTATTTTCAATTTCCCCAAACCCTAAATTATAGGCCCAAAATGGTAAAATATCCAATTCTAGGGATAATTTTCCTTTTTTGCTTTTCTTTACTGAATGCTCAATCAAAATATATTATCACTGGACAAATAGTTGATGCGGATAACAATGAGCCGATGTTGTATGCTAATATAGCCCTGTCTAGGGATACCGATAGTACATTAGTAGCCGGCACAGTAACTAATGCAGATGGAAACTTCAAATTTGAAAATATTGCTGGAGGCAAATACTTTATAAAAGCTAGTTTTATTGGATATGAAAAGAAGGAAACACCGGTATTTGAACTTATAGGAAATATTTACGTAGGCAAATTAGTACTAAAAAAATTATCTATTTTAATAGACGAGGTAACTGTTAGTGGTGAGAAAAGCACTTTGGTGTCTGGCTTAGAGAAGAAAATTTACAATGTTGGAAAGGATATAATCAGTGAATCAGGATCCGTAAGTGATATTTTGCAAAACATACCATCAGTTTCAGTTGATGTAAATGGCAATGTAACCATACGCGGAACAACTAAAATTACATACTTAATAAATGGAAGATCTTCGGCCCGACTGCGCAGAAACCCTGCAACTGCCTTAAAAACAATCCCGGCTTATACTATTGAGCGTATTGAAGTAATTACTAATCCATCAGCCAAATATAATCCTGAAGGTACAGGTGGAATTGTAAATATAATTGCAAGAAAAGATACTGAAACCGGCAAAAATGGCCAGATAATCGGGAATATAGGAAATGAAAGTAAGTACAATACAGGTATAAATTTAAGCTACGGCCAGTCAAATCTAAACACATTTTTAAGTTACTCTCTTCGCCATCCCTCAGGAACTAATATTTTTTTTGATGAAAGAATTAAAAAAGATATTTCAAACGGACAGGTTCTGACAAAGTACAATGAAAATGGAAAATCCTTAACAAAACCGTTAGCCCACGTTTTGGATGCGGGATTAGTTTATCAATTCAATGATGATAATTTAATAGAATTTTCAGGTAATTACTTTTCGCAAAATTCATTTCATAAGGGCAGTTCGCTTATAAACCTGATAAATGGGCAGAATCAATTAATTGAAAGTTATCGATCTGAGAACACCAACGATGAATATGAAAAAGAAGGTGAGGGTGGAATTTCATTTGAACACTTGTTTAATGGTAATGAAGACCATAGCCTAGTGCTTGAAGCAGCAGTTGCCGGTTACGATGAAAAAGAAGATTTAATATTTAATGAAATAAGTTCTTTCCCAAACAATGAATTGGCAGTAAAAAATCTATTTGTCAATAAGAGAGGCAGTCAAATTGAATTGGTATCTGAATATGCAATGCCTATCAATGATGAAAGTGATTTTGAGGCAGGATATACTGGTGAGTTTATTCACGATAATATCTTTTATATTAATGAATCCGGACCAAACAGGTTTTTATTTGATCAAAACATACATGCTTTATATGGCCTTTATAGCCGGGATATAAATAATTTCAATTTGGAACTTGGATTGAGAGGTGAATTTGTTGGTATAAAATCACACCTGACAGTGCCAAATGATGTATTAATACCAAATGATTATTTTAAATTATATCCATCGGTGGGTATTACATATGAGATTGATAAATATCATAACCTGCGTTTCAGCTACGGTAAAAGAGTAAATCGACCTGAAGCCGATCAGCTTAATCCATTTCCCGAATTTATAGACCCCAGAAATGCAGAAGCAGGTAATCCGTATTTAAAACCGGAACAAATACATTCCTTTGAATTCTCATATCAAAACATTAGTGAATCGATTACCATTACTCCGGGTATATTCTACCGCCATAAATATGATGCATTTACATCTGTTTCAAATTCCATAGGTGATAGTGTAATAATTTTAACTACTGAAAATCTTGCAAAACAGCAATCTGCCGGGATAGAAACTTTAGTCTCTGGTAATTTATTCAAATGGTGGGATTATAACCTTAGCGCCAGTTTATTTTATAATGAAATAGATGCCAGCAATCTCGGATATTCAAACAGAAAGAGCAATATATCCGGAACTGTTGAATTATATTCTCTTTTTAAGATATCAAAAAAAACCTTATTTCAATTAAACTTCTCTTACAATTCACCGGTTCTCACACCCCAGGGTCAAAAAGAAGAAATATTTTTCCTAAATGCAGGCATAAAGCGCTTGCTTTATTATGACCAGATATCTCTGACTATATCGGTTACTGATCTTTTTGGTTCCTATAAAGAGAACCTGAAGATTAACATTCCTGAATTAAATCAGGTAACAAGTTTATATCGCAAACAACCGATTATTTATCTGGGATTTTCCTGGCGCTTTGGAGATTCCTACCAGGGAGATGAAAAGAAATTAGAGTTCGAAGGAGAAGGATTAAGGAAATATTAAAATCATGTTTTGGCTAATAAATAGCTGAAAATTATTTACGAACAAAAAGATAAAAATCTAAATCAAATAATAAATAGAAGGAAAAAGATTATGAAAGCCACTCCTAAATATATTAAGTATATAAACGGACTATTTCCGTCCTGTAAAATTTTTTTATTCATATTTATTTTGACGGGATTGGTAAGCTTTTCAGCCTATGCACAAGGAAATGAGAATGACCAAAAAGAACATGAAGAATTTAATCCATCAAATTTCGATGAAACATCAATCAATATTACCAATAAATGGATGCCGTTGAAGCCGCTGACAAGACATGTCTATGAAGGAACAACCGTGGAAGATGGAGAAACCTTTGCACACCGTGTAATTATTACAGTAACTGATTTTACAAAAGAAATTGGGGGTGTTAATTGCGTCGTAACCTGGGACCTGGATTACAGCAATGGTGAATTAGAAGAAGCGGAACTGGCATTCTTTGCTCAGGATAAATTTGGCAACGTCTGGCGAATGGGCGAATATCCCGAAGAATATGAAAATGGAAAGTTTATAAAAGCGACTTGCTGGCTTCATGGTTTCAATGGTTCGATAGCCGGAATTGAGATGAATGCTAATCCAAAAGTTGGAATGCCAAGTTATTCACAGGGATGGGCTCCTTCAGTTGATTTTACTGATCGCGCTCAGGTGGATCAGATGGGAATCAAAAATTGTGTCCCGTTAGATTGTTTTGAAGATGTACTGGTCATTGCTGAATTAAGTATATCAGAGCCTGATGCACAACAATTAAAATATTTTGCCCAAAATGTAGGCAATATTCGTGTAGGCTGGAGAGGCAAAGGCGAGCTTACTCAAGAGGTTTTGGAATTAGTTGAAATTCAACAATTGGTTTTAGGTGCACTGGATGAAGCTCGTGCAGGAGTTATTAAACTGGAAAAAAGCGCATACGAAGTTTCCAAAGAATTATATGGTAAGACAAAACCAATTATTCAAAGATCTACAAATTAAATTTTCTGAGGTATTCGAACTGATATTTTTATAAAAGAGGAGAGGAATTAACTAACTATTATATAAACAACTTTTAATGAGGCTGCAATATGATGAGGTGGATTATTTTGTCGAGTTTAAGAATTCGACTGGTAATAGTGGCTATTGGGATATTATTAATATTCTTTGGAGTCACACAATTAACCAAGGCACCCGTTGATATTTTGCCTGAGTTTTCCCGTCCATTTGTCCAAATCCATACCGAAGCACTCGGGCTTTCAGCAAATGAGGTGGAGGCACTTATCACTACACCCCTTGAAGCTGATATGCTGAATGGTGTTTCATGGGTAGAAGAAATTCGTTCTGAATCAATACCAGGATTATCATCAATTGTGCTCGTCTTTGAACGAGGAACTGATATAATGGCTGCCCGGCAAATGGTACAGGAAAGACTCGTATCTGTTTTTGCTCTGCCAAATGTTTCCAAGGCCCCTGTAATGTTAAATCCAATGTCATCATCCAGCCGAAGTATGATGATTGGATTTAAATCAAAACAACTTTCAAAAATTGAGATGTCTGTCCTTGCAAGATGGACTGTACTTCCGCGTTTAATGGGAGTACCTGGTGTAGCTAATGTTGCTATTTGGGGCTACAGAGACAGACAATTACAAGTTCAAGTTGATCCTAATCAACTTAAGGAAAAGGGAGTATCATTAAATCAAATTATCAGTACAACCGGTAACGCATTATGGGTATCACCATTAAGTTTCTTAAGCGCTTCTACCCCGGGAACCGGCGGATTTTTTGATACTCCGAATCAAAGACTTGGTATTCGCCATATTCTTCCTATTACTAATCCGGAAGAATTATCAAAAGTAGTTGTTGAAGGTACAAAAATCCCACTGGGTGAATTAAGTGATATCATAGAGGAACACCAACCACTTATTGGTGATGCACTTGTTGATGAAAATCCCAATCTTATTTTAATTGTAGAAAAATTCCCCTGGGCAAATACAATGGAAGTTACTCGTGGAGTAGAAAATGCTTTACGTGAATTACAACCCGGATTAGGTGGTCTGGAAATAAATTCTACTTTATTCAGACCAGCTACTTATCTGGGATTTGCCATTGAAAATCTTTCGCAATCATTTCTATTTGCCGGCATTCTTATTGTTTTGTCATTCATTTTCTTTTTTATCAATTGGCGAATGGCATTGATCAGCACATTTTCAATCCTGGCTTCAGTAATAGTAGCAGTAGGTGTACTTTATCTGCAAAATATAACTCTGAATATGATGATTATAGCCGGACTAGTAATTGCATTGGGCGCAATCATAGATGATTCAATAATTGACATTGAAAACATAAAGAACCGAATTGTACAGGAAAGGGAGAAAGGTAGTGAGAAAAGCATCGCTGCAATAATTTTCGAAGCATCATTTGAAATGCGCAGGCCAATTATATATGCAACATTAATTATCATTTTAATTGCAGTACCGGTATTCTTGTTAAAAGGTGTAGCGGGTTCATTCTATCAATCAATTGCATTGGGATACATATTGGCATTAGTAGCTTCATTTGCTGTTGCTTTGACGATTACTCCTTCAATTACATTATTATTACTAAAAAATTCTTCAAACCTAAAGAAAACTAATTCTCAATTAGCTGATAGTTTATATAATCTGTACAAGAAAATATTCTCTAACATTTTTAACATTCCACGTCCTATATTTATCGCAGTTTGCATACTGGTCGTAGCGAGCATTTTGGCATTTATGTTTACCGGGCAAGGATCTTTGGTTCCTAAACTAATGGAAAATGATCTAATGGTAACCTGGCAAGCACCTCCGGGTACCGCTCATCCTGAGATGAACAGAATTCTTGCACTAGCCGGAAATGAGCTTGGTGAAATTAATGGTGTAAAATCAGTAAGTGCTCATGTTGGGCGTGCTGTTATGTCAGATATGGTTACAAATGTAAATACAGGACAACTCTGGATTAGTGTAAAACCGGAAGAAGATTATGATAGAATAGTTAGAGAAATAAAATCAGTCGTACGTGGTTACCCGGGATTTTTCCAGGAAGTTCTTACCTACTCTCAATCAAAAGTCAGGAATGAATTATCGGGTACAGAGGAGTCATTTATTGTACGCGTATACGGAGAGGATCTGAATATTATTAGAGAAAAAGCTGAAGAATTACAAAATAATTTGACCAACGTAGATGGAATCATTAATTCAAGAGTTATTTACCCCGATATAGAACCTACACTGGAAATTGAGGTTAACCTTGATTTGGCAAAACGGTATGGATTAAAGCCCGGAGACGTTAGACGTCAGGCTACTTCACTTATATCTGGATTGGCTGTTGGAAATCTTTTTGAAGAGCAGAAAGTATTTGATGTAGTTGTTTGGGGAAAGCCTAAAGTAAGATATAGCCTTAGCAGCCTTCAAAACCTTTTAATTGAAACTTCGACCAATATACGCATACCGTTAAAGGAAGTAGCAGATATAAGAGTAGTTCCTAATGTTACTAATATCAGGCGTGAATCAGTTGCACGATATATTGACATAGCTGCCTCTATTGAAGGTCGTAATTTGACAGGTGCAATTAATGAAGTTAAAAACAATATTAAGCAAACAAATTTCCCTCTTGAATATCGAGCCGAATTACTTGGTGAACTTGCTGAAAAAATTGAATCAAAACAACGTATTCAAATATTTTTAGTTGCAGCACTTATATTAATTTTCCTTCTCCTTCAGGCTGCATTCAGAAGCTGGAAACTTGCTCTTGCAATTTTTCTCACACTGCCAATGGCACTGATTGGTGGAGTTATTACAAACTATTTTGTATTCGGGAATTTTCTTTCTTTGGGTGCATCAATTGGTTTTGTCGCCATCTTTGCAATTACTATCAGAACTACAATTATTCTGGTTCGACGTTATCGCCATATTGAAATGAATGAAGGTGAGTCGTTCGGAACAGTTTTAGTTGAGAAAGGCATACGTGAACGCTTCCAACCAATTATTATTTCAACAATTACATTTATTCTGGCTTTTTTACCGGCAGTTTTCTTTGGAAAGGTCGCAGGCCTGGAGATGGTATACTCAATAGCAGTCGTTGTCCTGGGAGGAATAATAACATCGACTCTTTATGTATTAGTCTCTGTACCAGTTATTTATCTCTTGTTTGGTGCAGATCACGAACCTGATTTAGAACTTGGCGCAAATGTACCAGACTTTGAGTGATCAATCAGTTTTTAAAAATTGTTAATATAATTGTTTACAGGAGTAATTTATGAGAAGTACAAATAAAATAGTTGTCATTTTTATCAGCATTTTGTGTCTTCAATTTTGGGCTTGCCAGAAGGACATAGAAGAACATGAAACTGAGCACCCTGTGATTGTTGAAGATATAGAAGGAACAAATCTCAGTACTGTTACCTTAACTGAAAAAGCTGCGCAAAGGATAGGACTTCAAACATCAAAAGTTATAGAGAGAATTAGTTCGCCTGCTAAATTAGTAGTTCCCTACTCTTCAATAATATATGATTACACTGGACAAACCTGGGTTTATACAAGCCCAAAAGAACGAACTTTTGTTCGTCATAAAGTAGATGTGGATTATATACAGGGGAATGATGTATTCCTCAAGGGAGGGCCTCCGGCAGGAACAGTAGTTGCCACAATCGGAGTAGCTGAATTATATGGATCTGAATTCAAGGTTGGACATTAATAATTTCAGCATTCTGTTCAATTGGATTTTAAATTTTTGGAGGTCCGTTATGCAAATTTATGCTATTAAAAATGATGGAGGTTTGCTATGATGCGCTGGATTGTGGGCACAAGCCTTAAATTTCGATTTCTAGTTGTCGCCATAGCTGCCGGATTAGTTTACTTTGGGATTGAACAAATCCGCAACATGCCGGTGGATGTTTTTCCGGAATTTTCTCCTCCCATTGTGGAAGTGCAAACTCCCTGTCTTGGACTTTCCCCAGAGGAAGTAGAAGCATTAATTACTATACCTATGGAACAATCATTAAATGGAATTCCCGGACTGGATATAATGCGTTCAAAATCGGTAGAACAATTATCATCTGTGAAAATGATTTTTAAATCCGGAACTGATATATTGAAGGCCAGACAAATTGTTCAGGAACGAGTTTCCTTAATCACTCCAAGTATCCCCACGTGGGCTGCTCCACCTGTTATACTACCTCCCTTATCAGCAACTAGTCGGTGTATGAAAATCGGAATTTCATCTGATTCACTTTCTGTAATTGATTTATCTATGATAGGATACTGGACAATAAGACAAAGACTGATGAGAGTCCCGGGAGTTGCCAATGTAGCAATATGGGGAGAAAGGATACAAATGCTCCAGGTTGAAATAGTTCCAGAATGGCTGCAAAAGTATGATATAACCGTTGATGATGTTATGCAAGCTACTGCCGGGGCCCTTGATGTTGGCTTGCTAAAATATTCAGATGGTCACATTATTGGAAAAGGTGGCTGGATTGAAACTCCAAACCAAAGACTTCCCGTCCGACTGGTATTACCAATGGTTTATAAATCTGACGAAGTCAGCCCTGAACCTCTTGCCAATATTGTAGTTAAAATAGGAAAGGATGGAAAACCATTATTGCTTAGAGATGTTGCCAGAGTTGTTGTTGATCATCAGCCGATGATAGGTGATGCAATAATTAATGATGGTCCGGGTTTACTATTAATCGTAGAAAAATTCCCCTGGGGTAATACTCTGCAGGTAACACATGGTGTAGAACAAGCTCTGAATTCATTAAAACCTGGATTGCCGAATGTAAACATTGATCATCAAATTTTTCGTCCAGCTACTTTTATTGAAATGTCAATAGACAATCTGAGTCGTGCATTAATAATCGCAGCATTCCTGGTTATAATAATTCTGTTTGCCTTTTTGTATGAATGGCGTGTAGCATTAATAAGCTGCGTTGCTATACCCCTTTCCTTAATTGCCGGCGGCTTAATTCTCTATTTTCAGGGAGCCACAATTAATACAATGATTTTGGCAGGCTTTGTAATTGCTCTTGGAGCGGTTGTAGATGACGCAATTGTAGATGTAGAAAATATTATTCGAAGATTGCGAGAATTCAGGAAAACCGGGAAGAAAATTTCTATTGGAAGAATAATACTCGAAGCATCAATGGAAGTCAGGCACGCGATCATTTTTGCAACATTAATTGAAGTAATGGCATTAATCCCTGTATTCGTAATGGAAGGATTATCAGGCGCGTTTTTCAGACCTCTAGCTCTTTCCTACGCCTTAGCAGTACTTGCATCAATGGGAGTTGCACTTACAATTACTCCGGCGATGAGTTATATATTATTAAAAAATGCCCCACTAGAACATCGTGAATCACCCTTAACTCGCTTTTTGCACAAAGTATACAATTCAATTCTTTCCCGGGTAGTCAATACACCACGCTCATCTTACATCACAGTTGCAGTTATAGTTTTGGCTGGACTTATTGTACTTCCACAGCTGGGTCAATCTCTTCTTCCCTCTTTTAAAGAAAGAGATTTCTTAATGCATTGGTTAACAAAACCGGGATCATCCTGGCCGGAAATGGCTAGAATTACTACTCAGGGCAGTAAAGAATTACGGCAAATTCCCGGAGTCAGAAATTTTGGAGCCCATATAGGGCAGGCTTTAATTATGGATGAAGTAGTTGGAATTTATTTTGGTGAAAATTGGATCAGTATTGACCCCGATGTTGATTATGATGAAACTGTAAATAAAATTCAGGCTACCGTAGATGGATATCCCGGATTATACAGAGATGTATTGACATACTTAAAAGAAAGAATCCGTGAAGTTCTCACCGGAACATCTGAAACTATAACCGTACGAATATACGGTAATGAATTAAATATTCTGAGGAATAAGGCAAACGAAGTAAAAGAAGCTCTTGAAGAGATCGATGGACTTGTGGAATTACATGTTGAACTTATGGAGGAAATTCCACAGATAGAAGTAAAGGTTGACCTTGAAAAAGCCCAGAAGTTTGGAATAAAACCCGGAGATGTAAGACGAACAGCAGCAACCCTTGTAGCAGGCGAAGAGGTCGGCGATATTCATATAGCACACAGAACATATGATGTAAACGTCTGGAGTATTCCTGAAGCTAGATCAGATCTCACAAGTATTCGCAATCTTCTTATCGATAAACCTGGCGGAGGAAATATTCGACTTCAGGACGTGGCCGATGTAGAAATTAAGCCAACGCCAAATGTAATAAAGCGGGAAAACCTTAAGCGCAGGATAGATGTTGGTGGCAATGTCAGAGGAAGAGACCTTGGAGAAGTAGCTGATGATGTATCTGAAGTACTTGCAAGTATTTATTTCCCGCACGAATATTATCCAGAGGTTATTGGAGAATATGCGGAAAGGCAGGCAGTTGCAAGCAAGATGCTGATTTTTGCAATGCTTGCACTGATTGGAATTTACTTTCTGCTTTTAACATCATTTAAAAGTGCAAAACTAGCAGCACTATCATTTTTGCTATTACCTTCTGCTTTGGTTGGAGGAGTATTAGCAGCTTATTTTGGAGATGGTGTAATATCATTGGGTTCTTTAGTTGGATTTCTTACAGTTCTGGGAATTGCAGCCAGAAATGGTATCCTGATGATAAATCACTTTCAGCATCTGGAACAATTTGAAGGTGAAGTATTTGGTCCAAAATTGGTTTTGAGAGGTGCACAAGAAAGGCTGGCTCCAATTTTAATGACGGCATCAACAACCGGCTTAGCTCTTATTCCATTGGTTATTGCCGGAAATATTCCTGGTCATGAAATTGAACTTCCGATGGCAATAGTAATTCTTGGTGGATTAGTAACTTCTACATTGCTGAACTTATTTATTATACCTCCACTCTATTTAAAATTTGGTGCTCATACAATAAAAAAGGCCGAGATTTAGTAGTTGTAGATAAGGAGATTACATAAAATCAGTGGAGAGGATAATGGATAAAATCGTTATCCTCTCAACACATAAGACTATTTATCAACTATTTGGAGGATACCGGAATGAAAAATTTCTTTATTAGTTTTGCGAAAAAAAATACAGTAAACATCAACGTGATAAAATGTTTATTCTTTGCTGTATTTTGTTTCCAAATAAACTTTGCTGTTCCAGGACAATCAAAATTTATCACCCCTGATGGGAGTGGTGATATAACTTTTACTCCGGGTCTAAGAATTCAGCCTCGTTATGAATACAACGGTGTCGACAATAATAGTGATTTCTACATTGCCAGAGTAAGATTAAAAGGTAAAGGAAATATTTATAATATAACAGATTATTATTTTGAAGTTAAGCTGGATAATGTAGGTAGATTTAACAAAACTTCCACAGCACAGATAGAAAATGCCTGGTTAGATTTTCCCGTGAATAAAGATTTTCATGTTAGAACCGGATTCTATGATATTCCATTTTCAAGAAATGCTCTTACTTCAGATTCCAAATTACTGTTGGTAGACAGAAGTATGATTAAAGATGCATTAGCAGCATTGGGCTTCGCAGATAACACAGTTGGTGTATTTGTGCACGGCAGGCCTCTTGATGGACATCTTTCATATGCTGTTGGTGTATTTGACAATTTGAATTTTGAAGTAGCCGGGTCAGGTCCATCAGTTCCAACAATGAAAGCAGACGGAATTATGACATCAGGCAGGCTGGTCTACGATTTCCTGGACCCAGCACCAGCAGGAGGATACGGTGACTACCAGGGATCATATATCGGCAAAGGTCAAAGACTATCTATTGGCACCAATGTCGCATTCCTGCCAAATGCTGATGTTAATATCTCCAAAATAGACATTTTCGCCTGGGGAGCGGATGTATTTTTTAATACAGGACCAATATCAGCAGAGGCTGAATTCGATTTATATAATCAAAATATAAAAACAGGGCCCGGAAATGATATGTACGGAAATGGATGGTATATTCAAGGCGGATATCTTATAACTTCATTAATTGAATTGGCAACAAGATACCAGGAACTTGATCCTAACAAAGATATCTCCAATGATAAATTACGTGCTGTATCAATAGGCATAAATATTTATTTGCACTCTCATAATCTTAAAATCCAATCTGATTATACATTCAGACGAGAACAACCGGTAGAAATAAGCAATGATGTATTCCAGGTTCAATTGCAACTGGATTTTTGATAAAATAAATCAATGTACAAAAGTTTCAAAGGAGTATAGTAGATGTTAAAATGGTATCAAAAATTAATGGCCACATTATTTGTATCATTTTTATTATTAGCCGGATGTACAGATGGTCAAAACATTGATGACTCTAATGATCTCTCATGGCAAAAGAATTTTAATCTTTCAAAAAGAACACTAACACCAACCGGGAGAAATCAATATTTTATTCTTGAACCCGGGTTCCAACTCGTTTTGGGAAATAGGTTTACAAAATTAACAATTACAGTTTTGGATGAAACAAAAGTTATAAATGGAGTTACAACTCGCGTTGTCGAAGAGATGGAATGGATTAGAGGTGAACCATACGAAGTAGCCAGAAATTTCTTTGCTATCGATGATAAAACAAAAGATGTTTTTTATTTTGGCGAGGAAGTTGATTTTTATAAGGATGGTAAGATTGTAGATCATTCAGGAGCCTGGATCGCGGGGGAAAATGGTGCGACAGCAGGATTACAGATGTCCGGTGATCCAAAAGTTGGAATGAAATATTACCAGGAACTAGCACCTGATGTAGCAATGGATCGGGCCGAAATAATCAGTGTCACAGATCAACTAAAGACCCCTGCCGGAAATTTTTCAAATTGTTTAACTACAAAGGAAGGAACCGCCCTTAATTTTCTGGAAGTAGAATTTAAAACCTATGCGCCAGGAATCGGACTAATTCAGGATGAAAGCCTGTTATTGACTCAGTATGGTTTTATTAAAAAGGATAACTAACATAAGTTATTTGAATAAAAATTAATCATCTTAAAAAATATTATAAGAGACCAGCCATGAAACTAAAATTGTTTTTTCTTTTGGGGACCATTATTACATTAAATGTTTTAACTATTGCACAAATTTCCGGGAATAAAGCATTACCTTTTTCAAAAGCAAGTATCCACCTTGAACAAAATGCAACTGACGGCGATGTTGAACTTGTTTTAGAAATAATAGCAGATGAAGAAGGATTGGTATATTTATCTGTGGTTTCCCCAAATGGTAAAAAAATAATGGAATTTGAATCGCCTGATAAAGAGATCATGGGGATCAGGCAATTCAGATTTGAATCCCCGGAACCCAAAAATGTAGCGAGTTTAAAATCCGCATATCCTGAAGGATATTATACTTTTACCGGAGAAACTACATCTGGTAAAAAACTTTCCAGTAAGTCTATACTCAGCCATAATTTGCCAAACACTGTTACAATTATTCAGCCCAAACCAAATTCAAAAGATTTCAACACTTCTAATTTGAAAATAGCATGGACAACAGTCAGAGATGCCGCTTCCTACATTTTATATGTAGAAAATGATGATTTTGAATTTAATATTACACTTCCGGGATCAAAAACAATGATCACTCTGCCAAGCGGTTATCTACAACCCGGAACTAAATATATGCTTGGAATAGGTACGGTTTCAAAAAATGGCAATACATCATTTGTGGAAACGTCATTGATGACAGGGAAAAACTAGAATTTTGTATATTATATAAGTTTAGTCTTTAAAATAATCCAATTTTATGATTCCACTTATTCCCCGGCAGATTTTGGTATTACGGATGTTAGTTTGCTATCTATTATGCTGGTAAGGTCTGGGTTGGAGTGAGTTTTTATGTTTTATATTCTCTCCATAATTACCTGCATATTCTGGTCAGTTTCATTCGCGCTTGTGGAAGACTACCAGTACAGAAACTATTACACAACAACCGACCAGGTTCATCAACGCTTATACAACAGCTTATGGCATAAACTCCAGGTAGCCCAGAGATTTTTTGGTAATGCTTTAGGGTTTATAATTGGCTGCTGGTTCATTTCAAATGGGATGACAATCTACCGGCTGCTTACTATCTACTTCCTGCTAATTACAGTCCACTGGATAATCTCTGATTTAATTCAGAACCTGATGAAAAACAGGCCGCCTTTTTTTGTCAGCAGTCAATCCACAGCAATAACTGAAAAGTTCTCTATGTGGTGGGTAAAACTGATCGTATTCAGTGTGTCAGTTGCAATGCAGTTTTTATAATTCAAATTTATGCGCCTATGGCGTAGAACTTATTCAGGATTTTAATCTCATTAAATTTCTATGTCCTATTGCCTGTCCGCCTATGTGTAATTCTTCAGTATTTCGGTAACACAGGAGTTATATTTTATGTAATAAAACTCAGGTGTTACAATGAATACTTCTACAACTAATCTGTTAACC